>Ga0137407_10000682_pt1 | contig 22399 bp, 20 predicted proteins | sample CZOMad2_2_16fung_FD_108410 | JGI IMG/M metagenome (GOLD analysis project Ga0137407, IMG submission 108410) | Vadose zone soil fungal communities from Angelo Coast Range Reserve, California, USA - CZOMad2_2_16fungal (Illumina Assembly) | ecosystem: Environmental > Terrestrial > Soil > Vadose... | reverse complement strand
GCCGCCTCCCCCCGAGAAGAAGCTGCGCTTGCGGTAGCTGCTCTGCTCCGGGTTGTCGATCATCTTGAGGCTGCCGTCGCCCTGCCGCTCGTAGTTGGCGGCGAAGCGTGCGACCTGCTCGTCTTGCAAGACGAAGCCGGTGTCGCGCATGCTCAGCGGATCGAGGATGCGCTCGCGGAGGTAGGCGTCGAGCCGTTGCCCGGAGATGACCTCGATCAGATGCCCGACCACGTCCGTGGCCACGGAATAGTTCCAGCGCGTGCCCGGCGAGAACTCGAGGGGAAGCTCGGCGAGCGTCTCCACCATGTCCTGCAGGGTATAGCCACTCCGGGTCTGGTCGGCCACGCCCAGCTTGCGATAGGCGGCGTCCACATTGGTCCGCTCCATGAAGCCGTACGTGAGGCCCGAGGTGTGGCTCAGGAGGTCGCGGACGGTCATGGGGCGCTCCACCGGCGCCGTCTTGAACGTGGGGTAGTTGCCGCCCACGAAGACGCGCAGGTTCTGCCACGACGGGATGAAGCGGTGCACCGGATCGTCGAGCTGGAAGCGCCCTTCCTCGTAGAGCATCATCAGCCCCACGCTGGTGATAGGCTTGGTCATGGAGTAGATCCGCCACACGGCGTCGGCGGTCACGGGGCGGCGCCGCTCGATCTCGAGATGCCCCAGCGGCTCCAGGTACGCCACCTGCCCCCGCCGGGCCACGAGGGTCAGGGTGCCGGCAATCTTCCCCGCGTCGATGTAGCGCTTCATGTGGTCGCCGATCCGGGCCAGGCGCGACGACGAGAGACCGACTTCTTCAGGCTTCACGAGCATAGAGCCTCCTTGGGGTCTTCAAACCAATGCCCTCCGGCCCGTCAGCTTACCAAATCACGCGCGGTCGAGGATGTGAACGGCTCCGGGGGTCGCCGCCCGCGTATAGAAATGCTAAACTGCCGACTCTATGACGACTCCCGAATGGACCCGCTACACGCGCGCCCTTCCTTCCATCGCCGCCGCCGTAGGACGCACACCGTTGGTCAGGCTCAACCGGGTGACGGCGGACGTCAAGCCCGCCCTCTACGTCAAGGTCGAGTGGTACGGAGCCACGGGCAGCCTCAAGGACCGCATCTACCTCCACATGTTCGAGCGCGCCGAGGCGCGCGGCGATCTCAAGCCGGGCATGAGCGTGCTCGAATGCTCGACGGGGAATGCGGGCATCGCCTGCTCCTGGGTGGCTGCCGTGAAAGGGTATCCCTGCACCATCGTGATGCCCGAGGGCATGAGCGACGAGCGGAAGAAGATCATGCGCGCCTACGGCGCCGAGCTCGTCTTCACCAAGGGCGGCGAGAGCGACGTGGATCTCTCGCTCCAGAAGCTCGCCGAGATCCGCGCCGGTCACCCAACGCGCTACTGGGTCCCCGGCCAGTTCGACAACACGGACAACGTGGAGGCCCACGTCCTGACGACGGGACCGGAGATCCGCGAGCAGATGGACGGCCGCATCGGCGCCTTCGTGGACTCCCAGGGCTCGGGCGGGCTGCTCACCGGGGTGGGCCGTTACCTCCGCGGGCACGACCCGGCCGTCAGGCTCTACGCCGTCGAGCCGGCCGAGTGCGCGCTCCTGTCGAAGCGCGCGTGGGGCCACCACGGCATCGAGGGTATCGGTGACGGCTTCGTCCCGCGCAATCTCGACGTCTCCCAGCTCACCGGCGTCATCACCACGACCACCGAGGAAAGTGTCACCACGGCTCGGCGCCTCGCCAAGGAAGAGGGCATCTTCTGCGGCATCTCCAGCGGCTGCAACGTGGCGGCCGCCCTCAAGCTCGCTCGACGTCATCCGGAACTGCCCTCGATCGTCACCATCATCAACGACACGGGCCAGCGCTACTTCACCACCCCGCTCTGCGGGGAGGACAAGCACGTGGACATTCCCGAGCGCGATCACCCCCTCGATCCCCACACCGTAGAGCAGCTCGACCGCTATCAGAAGACCTGGGAGATCATCGGGTGACGATTTCCCGGCGCGAGTATGACTTCCAGGCGGCGCGGCGGCGTCTCGAAGCGAAGGCCAAGTCCGCCGGCGAGAAGCTGACCACGATCGACGACGCGGTGGCGCGCGTCAAGAACGGCGACCACGTGGCCTTCGGCGGCTGCCTCTTCTCGCGCACGCCCCTGGCCCTCGTGCGGGCCCTCCTGCGGCGGCGGCCCACGGGCCTCAGCATCTCGCGCAACCTGATGTGCTACGAGGGCGAGTGGTGCATGGTCGCGGGGGCAGTGGACAAGATCGTCACGTCGTGGATGGGCATCGGCCTGCCGTGGGGGTTGTCGAAGATCCACCGCGAATATGTCGAGTCGGGGCGCGTCCCCATGGAAGAGTGGAGCCACCTGGCCCTCGGGCTCCGGTTCCGCGCGGCGGCCATGGGCGTGCCCTTCCTGCCCTCTCTGACCATGATGGGCTCGAGCCTCGTGGACGTGGGGGGTTCGAAGATCATCGACTGTCCCTACACGGGGGAGAAGCTCCTGGCCGTGCCCGCGCTCTTTCCCGACGTGGCCCTCCTTCACGTGCACCGCGCCGATCGCTTCGGGAACTGCCAGATCGACGGCTACCCGCACATGGATCCCGACATCGCGCGGGCCGCGTCCATCGTGCTCGTCACGGCCGAAGAGATCGTCTCCGAGGAGGAGATTCGCCTCCATGGGGATCGCACGGTCATTCCCGGCTTCGCGGTGGACGCTCTCGTGCACGTGCCGTATGGCTCCTATCCGCACGAGTGCTACGGCCTCTACGACGCCGAGCCCGACCACTTCTCCACCTATGTCGACGGCATCAATCGCCACGGCGCGGCCGGAGTGCAGGCCTACCTCGACCGCTACGTCTACGGCCCCGCCACGCATGTGGAATATCTCTCACTCTTCGGCGAGTCTGCCCTGGCAGACGCGGGGCGGCGCGGCCGGGAGCTCGTGTCGTGAGCGGCAGCCCCCACGGCGTCACCTCCAACGAACTGCTCGCCGTGATGGGCTCGCGCGAGCTCGAGGACAACACCACCGTCTTTGCCGGGGTGGGCGCGCCCATGCTCGCCTCGGGCCTCGCCCAGCGCATGCACGCGCCGCTCCTGACCATGGTCATCGAGGGGGGCATCGTCGGCCCGAAGTGGAAACCGGGCTCGCTCCCCATCTCGACCAATGAGATGCGCGCGGCCTATCGGGCCCAGATGCTTCCCGGCATCACCGACGCCTTCCTCCTCGCCCAGCGCGGCTTTCTCGACGTGGGCTTCATCGGGGGCGCCCAGATCGATCGCTACGGCAATCTCAACACGAGCGCCATCGGCGGCAGCTACGACAAGCCGAAGGTGCGCCTGCCGGGCACCGGCGGGGCCAACGACATCATCTCGCTGTGTCGGGAGGTCATCATCCTGACCGTGCACGAGAAGCGGCGCTTCTCGGACACCGTGGACTTCATCACCAGCCCGGGTTGGCTCTCCGGACGGGACGCGAGGCGGAAGAGCGGCCTCCTCTTCGGGGGCGTCGGGCGTGTGGTCACTACCCTGGGCGTCTTCGGGTTCGACCCGGAGAGCCGGCGCATGCGTCTGGAGGCCCTGCACACGGGGGTGAGCGTCGAGGAAGTGAAGGCGAACACCGGCTTCGAGGTCCTGGTGTCAGACACGCTGACCACCACGAAGCCGCCGTCCGACGAGGAGCTGGGGATACTGCGTATGCTGGATCCGGCGCGGCAGTTTCTTTAGCTCGAGGTAGACCACCCCCCACCCTACCCTCTCCCCTGAGGGGAGAGGGTATCGATCCCCTGAGGGGAGAGGGTATCGATCCCCTCGCCCCCGGAGGGGGAGAGGGCAGGGTGAGGGGGCGCAACAAGTGCGGAGGCGTACGATAAACACGAACGCCAAGAGAGGAGCGACGTGACGCAATTCGGACTCGCGATCAGGAACTTCGTCGGACCGGGCGAGGTGCCCGACGTCAAGGGCCTCTACGCCTATGCGGAGCGCGCGGAGGCGCTCGGCTTCGAGTCGCTGTGGGCGTGGGATCACATCCTCCTCGGGGTCGAGCCCTCCTTTCCCATCATCGATTCCATCACCACCCTCGGGGCGGTGGCCGCGCGCACGAGCCGGATCAAGCTCGGCACCGGCGTGCTCGTGCTGCCGCTACGGAATCCCGTGGTCGCCGCCAAGGCGCTGGGCAGCCTCGATGTCATCTCGGGCGGCCGGCTCGTCCTCGGCGTGGCCGCCGGCTGGTACGCGCGCGAGTTCGACGCGGTGGGCGTGCCCTTCAAGCAGCGCGGTCGCATCTTCGAGCGCAACCTCGACATTCTCATGCGCCTCTGGACGGAGGAGCGCGCCACCCTCAAGGTCGACGAGTTCAACCTGCGGGAGGCGGTCATGGTCCCCCGCACCGCCCAGCGTCCGCGGCCTCCCATCCTGGTCGGCGGCTACGTCGACGCGGTGCTCAAGCGCGCGGGCACGGTGGGCGACGGCTGGCTCACCTACTTCTACACACCGGAGAGCTTCACCAAGGGCTGGCAGAAGGTGCAGGCCTTCGCCACGGAAGCCGGCCGCGACCCTTCCAAGCTCACGTCTACGAACCAGCTCGCCATCTATGTCGGGACGAACCGCGCGGAGACCGAGAAGAACATGCGCCAATGGCTTTCCACCGAGTGGGACACCGCGGCGTGGAGTGAATCGACGATCGAGCACGCCATCCACGGCTCGGTCGACGAGTGCGTCGAGCAGTTGCGCGCCCACGTGAAGACCGGTGTGGACCGCATCATCCTCATCCCCTATCGCTACGAGCCCGCGCAGGTGGAGCGGGTCGCCAAGGAGGTCTTGCCAAAGCTATGACTACCTACATCGACATCAACTGCGACATGGGCGAGAGCTACGGCCGCTGGACCCTCGGCAACGACGAGGGCGTCATGCCCCACATCACCTCCGCCAATATCGCCTGCGGCTTCCACGGGGGCGATCCGCACGTGATGCGGAAGACGGTGGAGCTGGCCCTCAAGCACGGCGTGGCCATCGGCGCCCACCCCGGCCTGCCCGATCTCATGGGCTTCGGCCGCCGGCGCATGGAGGTCTCGCCGCAGGAGATCAAGGACTATCACCGCTATCAGGTGGGCGCCCTCGGCGCTTTCGTCAAGGCCTCCGGGGCCACCCTCCAGCACGTCAAGGCGCACGGCATCCAGTACCACATGTTCGAGGAGAACCTCGACCTCGGCCGCGCCTCCGCCGAGCAGGTGCTGGAGCTCGATCCGAACCTCATCCTCATGGTCATGGCCATGACCAAGTACGACGCGGAAGCGCGCAAGACCAAAGTGCGCGTGGCCGCCGAGGGCTTCGCCGACCGCGTCTACGCCGACGACGGCCAGCTCGTCTCCCGCAAGCTTGGCAAGGACGCGCTCATCACCGATCCGCCCAAGGCCGCGGAGCAGGCCGTCCGTATGGCCATGGAGCAGAAGGTGAAGACGATCACGGGCAAGACCATCACCGCCAAGGTCGACACCATCTGCATCCACGGCGACAGCCCCGGCTCGGACCAAATCGTGGCCGCGGTGCGCGAGGGTCTCGTCAAGGCAGGCGCCACCGTGAAGCCGCTGCGAGACTGGTTCAAGGGCTAGGCCGGCTTGACTCGCCCGGCCGCGGCGGCATTCGCGATACTCGTTCTCGCATCGGGTTGCGCGTCAAAGTACGCGAAGGTCGAAGAGAGCTTCGAGCAGCCCATCAATTGCCCGACGGCCCAGATGGACATCCAGGCCCTCGAAGAAGACAAGGTCAGCAAATCCACCGAAGCCGCCGCCGGCCTGAGTTACGCCTTGCCGACCACGATCATCATGGGTGCCATTACGGGAACAGGAGGGGCGAAGTATGACGTCGGCACCGGCGACTACAACAGAAAGATCGACGAGAGGATCGACAGGATCCGCTCGACCTGCAAGATGAACTAGGCCTTGACCATGCGTGGCATCGCTCTCGCGCTTGCCGGCGCGGCGCTGATGGCGGCCTGCGCGTCGGCCCCGCCGCCGCCGTCTCCGGCCGCGCGCGCCGACCTCGCGCCCACGGGGAAGCTGCGCGCCGGCATCAACTACGGCAACGTGGTGCTCGTGCAGAAGGATCCGGCCGCGGGCGAGTCCCGCGGGCCGGCCATTGACCTGGCGCGCGAGCTGGGCAAGCGCCTGGGCGTGCCCGTCGAGATCGTCGCGTACACGAGCGTCGGCACCATGTTCGACGGGGCCAAGGCGGGAGCCTGGGACATCGCATTCCTCGGAGCCGATCCCGCCCGCGCCGGGGAGATCGACTTCACCGCCGCCTATCTGGAGCTCGAGACGACCTATCTCGTGCCCCCGGGCTCTCGTCTGCTCACCATGGCCGACGTCGACCAGGACGGTGTGCGCGTGGCCGCGCCCGCGCGGGCCGCCTACGAGCTCTACCTCAGCCGGAGTCTCCAGCGGGCCAACCTGGTGCGCGCGCAGGATGCGGACGTGGCCTTCGAGCTGCTCGTGGCGGGAAAGGTAGAAGCGCTGGCGGGGCTCCGGCAGGCTCTGGTGCCGCTCGCGGAAAAGCTCCCCGGGTCGCGAATCCTCGACGGCCGTTTCATGGCCGTGCAGCAGGCGGTGGGCACTCCGAAAGGCCGCGACGCGGGGCTCGCCTACCTTCGCGCCTACGTGGAAGAGGCCAAAGCGTCCGGGATGGTCGCCCGCTCCATCGAGAAGACCGGCTTTCGCGGCGTGGCCGTCGCCCCCCGAGCTCAGTAGGACGCGAGGATTTCCTCGAGCCGCTCCGTGGCGCGCCCCCAGTCGAAGCTCTGCGTGACGAATTCCCGCCCTTGGGCGGCGATGCGCTCTCGGAGCGCGCCGTCGGCCACCATGCGCTCGAGGCAGCGCGCGAGCGCGGCGACATCCCGGTGCGGGGCCACGAGGGCCGTCGCGCCGTCGCTCGCGTAGTCACGGCTGCCTCCATTGTCGAAGGTGACGAGAGCGGCGCCGCAGGCCATGGCCTCCATGGAGGGCATGCCGAGTCCTTCATCCCACGAGGGACAGAGATAGATGGGGCACCGGCTGTAGAGCCAGGCCAGCCGGTCCTGGGGCAGGTTCGGGTAGAACTCGTCATAGGGCAGGGCTTCGCGCGGCGGCTTGACTCCGAAGCCCACGAGCTGGATCTCGGGATGCCGCACCTTCACCGCGGCCACCGCCTCCAGTCCCTCGCGCACCCCCTTCCACGCATAGTCGTGGTGCAGCATGAGCACGCGGAATGCATCGGGGGAGCGCGCGCCCGCCACCGGATGGAAGAGATCGCGATCCACCGGCGTGACGAGCACCTCCGCGTCGGCGCCGAAGCGCTCCTTCATGATGTCCCTGAGCCACGAAGAGATCACGATCTTCCGGAGCGGCAGCGCATAGGTTGCGTCCACGCGCGGCGGGTCGCCGTGGTAGAGGCTCTCGAAATGCTGGACGAGGTAGAACTTGGCCCCGGCGAGCGCGGGCGCCTGGACGACCGCGTCGGCGGACTGCCAGGCGGTGGCGATGAGCGCGTCGGCCGCGGGCAGGCGCGCGGGATCCCACGTCGTGACCCAGCGAACGCGGGCGCGGAAGCCCGGCATCCAGTCAGGCCCCAGACCGCGGAGGTTCCCGGACCACGCGATCCATGGGCGCTTGGCCGGCACCATCAGCGTGACGTCGTGCCCGCGCCCCGCGAGCCGATCCGCATAGGTCAGGATGGCGCGCACGCCTCCCGCTATCCGTAGATGAGGCGCGAGAAAGGTGATCTTCACGCGACTCCCTCTCCCCTCAGGGGAGAGGGCAGGGTGAGGGGCGAGTTGGGTTCGAAGGGGTCATCAGATGGCCATGGAGACTTGGCCGGTGCGGCGGTAGGCGCCGGGGTCGAGCACGACGTTGATGCAGGTCACCTCCGTCGAGCCCATGGCGCGCTCCAGCGCGGGACGGAGCTGCTTCGGCTCCGTCACGTGAATCCCCTTGCCGCCGAGCGCCTCCACGATCTGGTCGAAGCGCGTGAAGGGCAGCGAGGTGGCCACCTGGCGCTCGGCCCCGAAGAAGGAAAGCTGCGGATTGCGGATCTGTCCCCAGCCGCCGTCATTGCCGATCACCACCGTCATGGGCAGCTTGAAGCGCACAGCCGTCTCCATCTCCATGCCGTTGAGTCCGAAGGCGCCGTCGCCCGCGATGAGGAGCACACGATCGGCCGGCCGCAGGAGCTTGGCCGCGATGGCAAACGACGGCCCTACGCCGAGACAGCCGAAGGGCCCCGGGTCGAGCCACTGTCCCGGCCGCTGCAGGGCGACGATCTTGGATGCGCAGCCGACTACGTCGCCACCGTCGGCCACCACGGTGGTGTGCTCGTCCACCATGGCGGCCAGCTCGTGGCCGAGGCGATAGTGGCTGATGGGCACGCTGTCGGAGAGTCGCTCGGCCATGAGCCGGTCCTGGCCCTCCGTCTCTTTCTTCGCTATGGCCTCGCGCCACGACTCGAACCGCGCGACCACGTTGTGCGGGAGCGCGTCCTTGGCCGCGCGGAGCGTGAGCCCGATATGCGACGCGAGCCCGAGGGCGAGAGGCCGGTTGCGTCCCAGCTCGACGGGATCGCAGTCGATCATGACCACCTTCGCATGGTCGGCAAAGGACGGCGGCCGGCCGTATCCGAGCCGGAAGTCCAGCGGCGTTCCCAGAACGAGGACGACGTCGGCCTGGCCCAGGGCGAAGCCGCGCGACTGAGAAAAGACGAGAGGATGATGGCCGGGCAGGCAGCCGCGCCCGGCGCCGTTCATGAAAACGGGCACGCCCGCGGCCTTGGCGAATGCCTCGAGATCGGCGGCCGCGTCGTCCCAGTACACGCCGCTTCCCGCCATGACGATGGGCCGCTCCGCGCCGGCAAAGAGACCGGCGAGCCTCTGGATTGATTCCGGATCGGGGGCGAGAGGCCGGCGGTGCACATAGGCGGTCGGGATGGGAGCGAACCGGTCCTCGATCATGGTCATGAGCAAATCCACCGGGATCTCGACGAAGACCGGGCCGGGGCGGCCGGTCAGCGCGGTACGAATGGCCGTGGTCAGCACTTCGGGAATCTGCCGGGTCTCGGACACCGTCCACGAGCCCTTGGTGATGGGCCGGAGAAGATCCACCTGCTCGACTTCCTGCAGTGAGCCGAGGCCGCGCAGGCCCAAGGGAGCCGCCCCGCCGATGAGAAGGAGCGGGCTGCGCGCGGAATAGGCGTTGGCGACTCCCGTCACCGCATCCGTCACCCCCGGTCCGGCCGTCACCGCGGCCACCCCGATATTGCGCGTGAGACGGGCGTAGGCGTCGCCCGCGTGAGCGGCGGCCTGCTCGTGGCGCACGTCCACCACCTCGATACCTTCAGTGATGCAGCCATCGTAGATGGGCAGGATGTGGCCCCCGCACAGCGTGAAGATATGGCCGACGCCTGCCTGTTTGAGCGTCCGCGCCACCAGATGCCCGCCATTCAGATCCGGCATGGTCAGCTTCTCCTCAAGTGCCTTCGGGAACGCCGCCACGTTGCCCTCGTCGTGAATCATCCGCCACTCGAGGTATCGGAACAGGTCCCGGTAGAAGAGCCGCGCACTTTCCGCCGGGCTCACGTTGATCTGCAGGTGGTAGAGCCGCCACGTCATGCTACCAGAACTTCTCCCACTTGACGCTCTTGCGGTCCATGCCCTTCTTCACGAGCACGTCCCGGACGGCATTGACGGTGTCGCCCCCGCCGCACACATACACCACGAGCTTGTCCACGCTGTGAACGAGCCGGTCCACGGCGGCCGCGGCTTCTCCCGTCTCACCGCGCCACGCCCCGGGCGGCTCGCGTACCGCCGGCACATACGTGAAGCCCGGGTAGCGTCGCGCCAAGGAACGGAACTCGGCGTCGTAGAGGAGCCAGGAGGGATCGCGTGCCCAGTAGATCAGGATGGTCGGGCGCCCGTAGCCCGTCTCGTAGAGGTCGGCGAGAATGGCGCGCACGGGCACGATGCCGATTTCCTCGGCCACGAAGACGGCACGGCGCGGATCCGCGCGATTGAAGACAAACCCGCCCGTCGGCCCCTTGAACTCGACCGGATCGCCTATCTTGAGCGCGCGCAGCCACTGCGAGCCGAGGCCTGACGGGGCCACGTCCACGGAGAGGGTGATGGTCCGTCGCCGCGTGGGCGAGGACAGGATGGTCCACGCGCGCACGATGGTGGGGCCGAAAGGTACGGAGATCCACTGCCCGGCCTCGAAGACGAAATCGGGAGGCTCGACCATGCGGAGATCCACCTCGATGACTTCGGGGCGCGGCCAGCGTAGGGCGGCCACCTCGGCGCGGCACTCGCGTGGCTTTTGCGCCAACTATCGACCCTCACCCCTGCCCTCTCCCTGGAAGGGAGAGGGAGTCCGACAGGGTGAGGGGGCGCTCGGTCCCACCTATGCGTTCCGGAACTTGGGGAACAGCTCCGCGGCGAAGAGCTCGATCTGCCGCGCCTCGTCCGCGGGATCGCAGATCGCGTCGAGGACGAAGTACGAGCACCCCGCCTCGATGAAGCGCTGGAGCTGCTCGGTGCACTGGGCGGGCGTGCCGATGATGCCGTACTTCCGGGCGAGGGGACCGAAGTCCTGGGCATAGCGCTGCGACAGCCGGTCCACCCACACGCGCTCGGCGCTCTCGTAGTCCTTGCCCACGCTGATGAAGGTCAGGTGCGCCTTCTCGAAGCCCGCGAGCGAGCGGCCCGCCGCTTCCGCCGCCGCCTCGATCTTGGCCACGCTCTGCTTGTAGCGCTCCGGCTGGACGACATAGGAGATCCAGCCGTCGCCCTGGCGCCCGGCGCGGCTCAGCGCGGCGTCGGATCGCCCGCCCACCCAGATGGGGGGCGAGGGCTTCTGCACCGGCTTGGGATCGATGCTCACGCCCTCGAATTCCGTGAAGCGCCCCTTGAAGGACGCGGGCGAGTCGCGCCACAGCGTGCGGACCACGTCGATCCCTTCGGTCACCCGGGCTCCCCGCTCCCGGTGCGGGATGCCGCAGGCTTCGAACTCCTTGGGATTCTCGCCTCCCACTCCGACGCCGAAGATGAGCCGCCCCCCGGACAGCACATCGAGGGTCGAGCTGATCTTGGCCGCCACCGTGGGGTGGCGCAAGGCGAGCAGGTAGACACCGACGCCGAGACGAGCGCGGGTGGTGATGCCGGCATACGAGGCGAGCAGGGTCAGCGACTCGTAGATGGCGCCATGGAAGGAGACGTGGTCTCCCGTCCACAGCGAGTCGAAGCCGAGCTCGTCCACCCGCCGGGCGATGGCGAACTGCTCCTCGGCAGGATGCAGCATGAGAAAAGCGCCGAAGCGGACGGGCGGCATGGCCTACCTCGGAAACGCGTCCTTCACCCCGCCATCCACCGTGATGGTGCAGCCCGTGGTCTTGGCCGAGCGCTCGGAAGCGAGGAAGAGCACGGCCTCCGCCACGTCCTCGGGAAGGATGGGCGCGGCCAGGATATTGCGCTTGCGATAGAAGTCCTCGAGCTGCTCGACGGATATGCCCTGCGCGCGCGCACGCTCGCGCCGGACGTCCTCCGACCACAGCTTCGAGTCGCGGAAGACGGCATCCGGGTTCACGATGTTGGATCGGATCCCGTGCGGTCCACCCTCGAGCGCGAGCACCTTGGCGAGCTGCGCCTCGGCGGCCTTGGCGGCCGAGTAGGCCGCGAAGTCCTTGCCCGGCGACATCACGTTCTTGGTCGCCACGAAGACGAAGGCTCCCCCCAGTCCCTGCGCCTTGAGCACGCGCATGCCCTCGCGCGCCACGAGGAAGTGCCCGGTCGAGTTGACGGCGAACGACCTCTCCCATTCGGCCAGCGTCATCTGGTCCACCGGAGAAGAATGCGCGATGCCCGCGTTGGAGATCACGATGTCGAGGCCGCCATAGGCGAGCGCGGCCTCCTCGAAGGCGGCGCGCACGGAGGACTCACTCGCCACGTCCATGCCGAGGCCGATGGCCCGCGCGGGTCCGACCGCCGCCGCCACCTCGTCGGCCACCTTGCGCGCCCCGGCGGCGTCGAGATCGGCGATCACCACATGCGCGCCCTCGGCGGCGAGGCGGAGAGCGGCCGCCCGTCCAATGCCGGAGGCGCCGCCTGTGACGAGGACGATCCGCCTCGCCAGCTCCTTCTCGGGAGGCGCCTGGCTGAGCTTGTAGAGCTCGAGCGGCCAGTACTCCACGTCGAAGGCGTCCTGGGCGGAGAGCGACACGTAGGCGCCGAAGGAGGTGGCCGCGCCGAGGACGGAGATGGTGTGGTGGTAGATGTCGCTCACGATGCCTGCCGTGCGGCGATCCTTGCCCGTGGTGAACATGCCGAGCCCGGCCACGGTGATCACCCGCGGGAACGCATCCGTCACCGCGGCACCTCCGGCCGCGTTGACGTAGGCCGTGTAGTCCACCACGAAGCGCCCGACGGCGGCCGTGATGGCCGCGGCCACCGCCGCGGGCTCGCGCGGGTCGTCCACCGCCACGAAGCAGGGCAGCCGCTTGGTGTAGATGGTGTGGTCCGGAGTGGCGGGGCCGATGGTCGAGAGCGCCGCGGCCTCCCTGGAGGACGCGAACTCGAGCACGTCCGGCGCGTCGTCGAACGCCATGACCACGCGGCGCTCCCGGCCCACGAGCCCGCGCAGGTGCGGCGCCACCGCGAGGGCCACCTTCCGTCTCTCCTCCGGCGATGCGGCGGAAACCGCGACACCACCGAAGCGCACCCGACCCTTCGCGCGATGCTCGATCGCCTCTTCCGCGCGGCCGATCAGGTCCATCGTCGAGAGATACGCCTCCTTGACGGTCGCCCCCCAGCAGATCGTCCCGTGCTTCTCGAGGAGGAGGGCCTTCGCCTTCGGGTGGCGCGCGAAGGTTTCCGCCACCTCGCGCGAGATCAGGAAGCCCGGGCGCCGGTACGGAAGGGCGATGACGTCCGCCCCGTACACGTCGCGGAGCACGTCGGCCGCGCGGTCGTTGTTGGTGAGCGAGACGATGGCGTCGGCGTGGGTGTGGATCACCGCCTCCGCGGCCAGAAAGCCGTGGAGGAGCGTCTCGATGGACGGCCGCGGGCTCGTCGGCTCCTGCAGGGCGTGCGCCAGGTAGTCGACCATCTCCTGGTCGCCCATGTCCTGCCGCTCGAGGAGGGCGAGGACATCGTCCATGCGCACGCCGGGGAAGTGCTTCTTCTCGATGCTCTTAAGATCCGAGCCCGATCCCTTGACACGAAGCACGCGCACCTCGCGGCCACGATAGTCGCGCTCCACGAGCTTGACCGAGGTGTTGCCCCCGCCCCACACCACCAGCGAGGTCTCGGCCCCGATGAGCCGCGAGGCGTACACGAGGAGGCCGAGGCCGTCGAGATTCTTCGCCGCGGCCTCGTCCCAGCGCGAGTTCATGGCGACACCATAACCGAAACGGCCGGGTCTCTCAAGGCGTCGGCGCCTCTCGCTGGGCGAGCCACACGCCGATGGAGGAGATGCAGAAGCCGGCCAGCGCCATCGGGGTCAGCGTCTCGCCGAGGACGAGCCAGGCGAGCACCGCCGTGAGACCCGGAATGACGTAGAAGTTGCTCGAGACCACCCCCGCCGTGCGGGAACGGAGCATGTAGCCGAAGAGCCCCATGGCACCGACGGAGACGGCGAGGGCCAGATACAAGACGCAGGCGATGAGCCGCCACGTCCAGACCACGTGGAGCGGCTCGACGGTAGCCGCGAGCACGGCGCAGAGAACGCCCGCCGAGCCCATCTGCACCGCGTTGCCGGCGAGGAGCGCGCTGGACCCGCAGTGACGGCGGAAATAGATCGTCCCGATGGCGAAGCAGACGATGCCGCCGACGGCGAGGAGCGCGGCCGCCACGCTCTGCCCCGGCACCGGCGCCAGGCCCACCACGAGAACCACCCCCGCCACGCCGAGACCGAGCCCCAGCCACTGGGAGAGCCGCATGCGCTCGCCGAGGATGACCCAGCCCAGGAGCGCCGTGAGCATGGGGTTGAGGGAGGCGAGCAGTCCCATGGTACCCGCGGCAAGATACTGGAGCGCCACGTAGGCGGTGGCGAGGTAGATCCCGTTCATCAGCGCGCCCGCCACGGCAAAGTGCGGCCATCGCCTCCCCAGCACCGAGAGCGGCTGCCCCATCGCCTGCGCGAGGACGACAAGTACTATGGTCGCGATGGCGAAGCGAAGGGCGAGCGAGGCGATGGGCGACATGTCGGGCAGGCCCATGCGCACGACGATGTAGGCCGAGCTCCACAGGAAGATGAAGCCCGCGGGTACGAGTGCGCGCTGGAGGAAGGTGTGAGGCATGGGTCCTATGCTCTAGACTGGAGAGGCGAGAAAGGAGCCGGGAATGGGCGAGTCGATCCCACGCGAGGCGCAAGCGTACTACAACCGGGGCGTCGAGGCCGGGCGTCTCTTCCGGAGCCACGGGCTCATCGAATTCGCGCGCACGCAGGAAATCATCCTGCGCCATCTGCTGCCGCCGCCCTGCACTATTCTCGACGTGGGCGGCGGCCCTGGTGCCTATGCCGGCTGGCTCGCCTCCCTCGGCCATCGGGTCACCCTGATCGACGCCGTGCCGCTCCACGTCGAGCAGGCGCAGGAGTCTTCGGCCCGCCGGCCGGAAGCGCCGCTGGCCGCCTGTCGTCTGGGCGACGCGCAACGGCTCGAAGAAGGCGATGGGACGGCGCGGGCGGTGCTCCTGCTCGGCCCCCTCTATCACCTCACCGAGCGGCGCGATCGCCTTCAGGCCCTGGGGGAAGCGCGCCGCGTGCTCGAGCCGGGCGGCCTCCTCTTCGCCGCGGCAGTGAGTCGCTACGCCTCGCTGCTGTCGGGCGTGGCCGATAACCTCCTCGGCGATCCGGATTTCGCGGCCATCGTCGCTCGCGATCTGCGCGACGGCCAGCACCGGAACCCCACGGACAAGGACTACTTCACGACCACCTTCTTCCATCGGCCCGATGAGCTCGCGGCCGAGGTGCGGGAAGCCGGCTTCGACCCTATCGAGCTGCTGGGCGTCGAAGGCCCCGGGTGGCTTCTTCCCGATCTCGAGCAGCGCTGGGCCGACCCGGCGGAGCGCGAGCGCCTGCTTCAGGCGGCGCGAGCCGTCGAGAGCGAGCCCACGCTCCTGGGTCTCCCGCCTCACTTGATTGCCATTGGCCGCAAGGGCGGTTGACGCGGGGCCCGGCCACTCGGGCAGGTAGCGGTTGACACCCCGACCCGGGCAGTTTACGGTCGCCAGCAGGGGCAAGGAGGTCCCGGAACGATGTCGAGCACGTATCGGTACCAGATCCCAGTCGAGCAGACTCAGTGGAAGTTCGAAGGCAAGAACGAGACCATCCTGACCTGGGAGTACGAGGACGGGCGGGAGAAGCTGCTCAACCTCTACGACAAGGGCAAGAAGCAGCAGTGGGACGCCGCCACCCGCATCGACTGGACGCAGGACCTCGACCCCGAGAATCCCATGATGCTGGACGACCGCGCGGTGCCCATCTGGGGCTCGCCCGTCTGGAACCGCCTCACGGACAAGGAGCGCACCCGCGTCCGCCACAACCTCCAGGCGCAGACCCTCTCGCAATTCATGCACGGGGAGCAGGGCGCGCTCATCGCCACCGCCAAGATCGTGCAGACCGTGCCCGGCGTCGACGCCAAGTTCTACGCGGCGACCCAGGTCATGGACGAAGCGCGCCACGTCGAAGCCTATGCGCGCCTCCTCCACGAGAAGTTCGAATTGGCCTATCCCATCACTCCCGGCCTCAAGACCCTGCTCGAGCAGACGATCAGCGATCGCCGGTGGGACATGACCTATCTCGGCATGCAGATCCTCATCGAAGGCCTCGCTCTCGCCGCCTTCCAGCGCATCCGCGACACGGCGAAGAACCCGCTGGCCAGCGCGGTCAACGCCTACGTGATGCAGGACGAGGCGCGCCACGTCGCTTTCGGCCGGCTCGCCCTCCGCGAATACTATCCCGAGCTCTCGGACGCCGAGCGCGACGAGCGCGAGGAGTTCGTGGTCGAGGCCTGCTATCACATGCGCGACCGCTTCAACCAGCGCGAGGTGTGGGAGACGCTGGGGCTGCCCGTGGAGGAGTGCACACAGGCCACCCTGCAGTCCGACCAGATGCGTCAGTTCCGGACGCGTCTCTTCACCCGCATCGTGCCCACCGTGAAGGACATCGGCCTCTGGGGCCAGCGGGTGCAGAAGGCGTACGGCGACATGGGTGTGCTCGACTTCGCCAGCATCGACGCCGAGGCGCTGCTCGAAAACGACAACAAGGTCGCCGAGGAGTTCGACGCCCGGCGCCGTTGATTCCTGGCCGCGCGGGAGTCGGCCTCGCCCTCGGCCTGGCCCTGAGGCTCCACGCGGCGGCCGCTCACGGCGCCTCAGCACCGGACCTACGTTCGGGATTTCTGGATCGAGCGCGACAAGGTGATCAATTCCTCGCCCCGACTACTTCGATTTCATCGGGTTCCACTGCGCGACCTCGGAAGACCTGGGAGGGAGATGAGGCAATGAAGGGCCTGATCATGGACTACCCGCTGACCCTCACGCAATTCTTCGAGCGCTCGCGCAAGCTCTTTCACCGCAAGACGATGGCCACGCGGGTGCCCGGCATGGGGCTTCAGCGCTATACGTACGCCGACTACGCGGAGCGCGTGTGCCGACTCTCCGCCGCCCTGGCCGGGCTGGGGCTCAAGAAGGGCGACCGCGTGGGCACCTTCGCGTGGAACTCGCACCGCCACATGGAGGTCTACTTCGCCGCGCCCCTCATGGGCATGGTGCTGCATACCGTCAATATCCGCCTCTCGGCCCAGGACCTGACCTACATCATCAACCACGCCGAGGACCAGGTCCTCATCGTGGACGCGAGCCTCTGGCATCTCCTCGAGCCCATCCGGAAAGACCTCAAAAGCGTGAAGCACGTCATCGTCATGAAGGATGCGCCAACCGCAGAGATCCCTCCGGGAGCGCTGGACTACGAGGCGCTCCTCGCCGACGCGCGGCCCGTCGAGATCTGGCCCACGCTCAATGAGACCGACGCGGCGGGCATGTGTTACACCTCGGGGACGACCGGGCATCCCAAGGGCGTGCTCTACACGCACCGCGGGATCTACCTGCACTGCTTCGGCTCGTCCATGGTAGACGTGCTCGGCATCTGCGAGCGTGACGTGATCCTCCACATCGTGCCCATGTTCCACGCTAATGCCTGGTGCGTGCCCTTCGCGGGCGTGATGAACGGCTCCACGCAGATCTTCGGCGGTCCCAACCCCCAGCCGCGCGACATCATCGAGATCGTCCACAACGAGCGGGTCACCGTGGTGGGAGCGGTGCCCACCGTGTGGATCGCCATCCAGGCCATCCTCGAGAAAGAGCCCCAGTGGGACATCTCGTCCATCCGCTGCATCCCCATCGGCGGCTCGGCGGCGCCCAAGACCCTCATCGAGCACTTCGACAAGAAGTACGGCGCCTACATGCTCCACGCCTGGGGCATGACCGAGATGTCGCCGCTGGGGAGCGTGTGCCGACCCCGCTCCTACACCGACGGCCTGCCCGAAGAGGAGCGGTACAACATCCGCGCCAAGCAGGGCGCCGTCGTGGCGGGCGTGGACATGCGCATCGTCGACGAAATCGGCGCGGTCCAGCCGTGGGACGGCAAAAGCGTGGGCGAGATCCAGGTGCGCGGGCCGTGGGTCACCAGCGGCTACTACAACAATCCCGGCGGCGCCGCCAAGTTCACCGACGACGGCTGGTTCTGCACCGGTGACGTCGCCGCCATCGATCCCGAAGGCTATATCCAGATCACCGACCGGACCAAGGACCTCATCAAGTCGGGCGGCGAGTGGATCTCGAGCGTGGACATGGAGACTACCATCATGGGCCACCCCAAGGTCCTCGAAGCGGCGGTGATCGCCGTGCCCCACCCGCAGTGGCAGGAGCGGCCGCTGGCCTGCGTAGTGGTGAAGCCCGAGTTCAAGGACCAGCTCACGGAAAGGGAGATCCTCGACTACCTCAAACCGCTCGTGGCCAAATGGTGGCTGCCCGACGAGGTGCGCTTCATCGACGCCGTGCCCAAGACCTCCGTGGGCAAGTTCGACAAGAAGGTCCTGCGCGAGCGCTTCAAGGACTGGAAGCCGAAGGCCTGAGGAGCGCCATGCTCATCGTCGACGCGCAGATCCACCTCTGGAAGAACAACAAGCCAACGAACTTCCCCAACCACCGCCAGATCACCGACTACACCGCGGCCGACGCGCTCCGAGAGATGGACGAAGGCGGCGTGAACGCGGCCCTCATCCATCCGCCGGGCTGGGATCCCGACTCCAACGCCCTCGCCGTCGAGGCCGCCAAGGCCCATCCCGATCGGTTCGCCATCCTCGGCAATTTCCCCCTCGATCAGCCGGAGAGCCGCGCCAAGGTCGCGGAGATGAAGGGCCGGCCGGGGGTGCGGGGCCTTCGCTTCGCGCTCCTGCGCCCGCACCAGCAGACGTGGCTCACCGATGGGAGCCTCGACTGGCTGTGGGTGGCCGCCGAGCGTGCGCCGCTCCCCATCGCCCTCCTCGGACCTGGGCTTTTCCAGGTCATCGGCACGATCGCGGAACGCCATCGAGGGCTCAAGCTGATCATCGACCACTTCGGTCGGCCCGACGGGGCGTGGTCGAATTTGCCCGACCTGGTCGCGGCGGCCCGGCATCCGAACGTGGCCCTAAAAGCCACGGGAGCGCCCAGCTACTCGAGCGAGCCCTATCCACACCGTGACATCCACGCGCACATCCGGAAGCTCTACGACGCCTTCGGTCCCGAGCGGATGTTCTGGGGAACGGACATCACGCGCATGCCGTGTCCGTGGAAGCGATGCGTGACCATGTTCACCGAGGAGATGCCCTGGCTGTCCGATCGGGACAAGGAGCTGATCATGGGCCGCGCGGTGTGCGACTGGCTCGGCTGGAAGCTCGCGGGATAACGGAATCGCCGTGTCCTCGGAGCGTCGCCCCACGGTCATCTATCTGGACGAGGAGGCCGTACGGGCCGTCCTCGGCTGGGATCAGCTCATCGCGGAGATGGAGACGGCGCTCATCGCGCTGTCGAGGGGCCGCGTGATTCAACCCACGCGGAGCATGATCACCATCGAGGAGGACAAGCGGTATCTGGGCATCATGCCTGCGGTGGCGGAGGCAGCCATGGGTCTGAAGCTCGTGAGCTTCTACCCGGGCAATGCCGGCACGGCGGTGCCTACTCACCTCGCCATGACCCTGCTCTTCCGGACGGACACCGGGGAGCCGCTGGCCGTCATGGACGGCCGCCTCATCACGGAGATGCGAACGGCGGCCGTGTCGGCGGCCGTCACCAGACACCTCGCCGCGCCCGACAGCCGCGTGCTCGCCCTCATAGGAAGCGGGGTCCAGGCGGAGGCTCATCTCGAGGCTCTCTCTCGCGTGCGTCACTTCGATGAGGTTCGCGTATGGAGCCGGACGCCCGCTCACGCCGAGCGCTTCGCCCGCGCGCACAACGCCCGAGCCATGGATGTGGAGTCGGCGGTACGGGCGCCGACGTGGTCGTGACCGCCACCAACGCGCGGGAGCCCATCGTGAAAGGCACGTGGCTCAAGCGCGGGGCTCACGTCAATGCGGTGGGGTCGCCGCGCCCGACTTGGCGGGAGCTCGATGACGACGCCATGGCCAGCGTGCTCGTGGTCGATTCCCGTGAGGCGGCGCTCACAGAATCCGGGGATGTGATTCTCTCCAAGAGCCCGATCTACGCCGAGGCCGGAGAGATCTTCGACGGCTCGAAGCCGGCACCTGTCTCGGAAACGACGGTGTTCAAGTCCGTGGGCCTCGCCGTGGAGGACATCGCCACCGCGCGGCTGGTCTACGAGGTGGCCCGGCAACGGGGCTGAGCGCGCTGGGCGAGTACCTCAAGGAAGTGAAGCCGAAGGCGTAGGTGAGCGGCGGTCGGCCTTCACCCTGTTCTGGCTCGCGCAGCCAGTGGATGCAACACGTCGATCGCCCAACCCACATCCAGCCGCTCCCCGTACCACCACGGGATCGCCGTAGACGCGTGGATCTGTTGCGCCGTCGTTTCGTCTCTAGATCGCAGCACATCCACCGGATCACCCTCCAGCGCGGGCGCCGGCGGCACATCAGGGAAAGGCCGGCCATCCGGACGCCTGAACTGGAGCGTACCGTCCGGCTCACGCTCGACTCTATAACCCTCCTCATGCACGGCTCGATGGTGCCGCCGACACAGAAGCGCGAGATTCGAGAGCGTAGTGGGCCCACCTCGAGCCCAATGCCGAAGATGATGCCCCTGACCGAACGCCATGCCACAGCCCGGGAAGCGGCAACCACGGTCCCGATGCTGCAAAGCCCGGCGTAAGGCAGGTGGTATCGTTCGTGTCCGCGCCCCGACCTCAGTGATCCGCCCATCTGCATCGTGCTTCATGACGACCCGCGTAGCGTCACAGGCCAAGCGCTGGGACGTTTCCGCGGAAACGTGTGTGCCGGTCTCTAGTACCGACTGCCCTGGCTGATCTGGGTCCGACAGCACGGGCGCGTCCACATGCACCACCACCTGGTAGTGCTCCGCCGGATGACCCGGGTCGAGTCCCTGGTGAAGTGCAGCCTCTGCCACCAGCACCAGCGCGTCTGCCCGCTGCTGAGCGAGCGCGGGCGGATCCGTCGCCTGGTCGGCGAGCCGTGGAACCACCTCCTCCTTCCGCCTCCGCTGATACAGCGTCTCGCCGGCTGCCTCCAGGGCCTTCATGAGAAGGGCTCCTACCTCGGGAGTCAGCCGTCCCCGGATGACCACCGTGCCGTCCTCGTCGTGGTAGATGTGAAGCCCACGGCGTGCGTGCTGTCGTGCGCTCTCGCGAGCTTCCGCGTGTCGGTCGACCCGCCGCCAGCCGCGGACGATCCGCTCAACATGACTTGCCGTTCCCGCACGACCAACATTCAAAAGGCGCACCTCTGTCTCCGGCGTCGCCACCCGGGTAAGGGCCCGCACCTTCGCGTACGACAGCTCACCCCGAGACAGCGCTCCCGCCATCAAGGGCAGAGTCCCAAGCGCTCGGGCCACGCGCACACGCTCCCGAGCGGCGCCCAGATCGAGTCCCACCCGCCAGGAGAGCCAGTCGGCGCAGGAGCGGAACCCGTTGCCCCACCCCCTCCGAGCGTCGAACTCGCGGACAAGGTCCAGGAATCGGCCGGTAGCGGCCTCGAGATGAGCCGAAAGCAGGGCGATCTCCTCCCCTAGCCGATCCAGCTCCACGGTATGGTCCATCGCGATGGGAATCTCCGATGCGTCGATCTTCATGGCGAGTCGCCCTCCTGCTGGGTCGACTCTACACCGTGATTTTAGGGTCGCCGACAACCGCTCAGAACAGATGTTCAGGAGGAGGCGAATGATTTTCTCTGTCGCCGCGCTTAACTATGCAACCGGGCGCCAGAATGACGATCTGGGCTAGTCTTCGAGGAGTGCCGCGGGTGCCTGATCCCTCTGTTTGAGCTGAGCTGTCAAGCGGAAAGTGAATTGAAGCGGCTCGTCCTTCAGCCATTGGCACGGTTGTCCCAGGCGGATACCACTCGGCCAGAACTCCAAGGTGTTCAACGTCGAAGCGCTAGAGTTCCTGGAGAATAGCCGACAGATCATGGCGAAGCCGCCTTGCCGGATCATTGCGCCAGCCCTGTCCAGACCGGCGGACATAGTCCGCCATGCGTCTGTCTAGTGTCATCAGATCCACGTATGGCGTACAACGGACATGCGCGAAGTCGCCGAAGTCCGAGGCCTCTGGCTGGTCTCCAACGTTCCTTCGAAGGTGATGATAGACCTCATAGTTCAAGCGGGTGCCAGGACAGCGATCGGGACACTCATAGATCCAGTCGGCAAGCGCATCCACCCCACCTGGCGGCTCACTCAGTCCGTATAGGGGTAGATCCCGCCTTAGTTTCTCGCGGAAATGTATTGCTAGGCCGGGCGGCCTGGAGAACTTCCGGTCAGCCTCGATCAGCGCCCGTAGCTGTTCGATCGGGCCTCGAAAAAGCTCAGGTGCCTCCTGCCAGATCGTCAGGACGGTTTCGGGCAGGCTGTGGTGAAGATAGATGGCGGTCGGAGCTGGTCCAGAAAGAGGAATCGCCGCATCGAATCGGTCGACGTATGGGTCGACAGGAACGTACTCTCGACGATCACCGAACGCTTGGATGGCGGAGAGAAGTTCGCGACGAGCGATCTGGCCATCCACCAGATAAGCCGTGGGTAAGCTCTCCAGATCGATGAGTCGGCGCATCACGCTAGCCTGGATAATTCACGAGAAATGGGACAAAAGAGCCACCGAGTCTCGCCCGCGTGCTAGAGAAGCGGTGTCTGGACGCTTCGACGCACCAATGAGAGGAGACTCGATGGCTACAGACTG
>Ga0137407_10000680_pt1 | contig 22488 bp, 25 predicted proteins | sample CZOMad2_2_16fung_FD_108410 | JGI IMG/M metagenome (GOLD analysis project Ga0137407, IMG submission 108410) | Vadose zone soil fungal communities from Angelo Coast Range Reserve, California, USA - CZOMad2_2_16fungal (Illumina Assembly) | ecosystem: Environmental > Terrestrial > Soil > Vadose... | reverse complement strand
TGACGACAAAATCATCAAACGGTTTCAGCCTTTGCATGCCAATGAAAATACGCCGCTCACAATACATATCACTAGTTTTTCTTACAGGACAGGTATTCCCGCCGACTCCAGTGGACACGGAGGAGGTTTTGTTTTTGATTGCAGGGGAATTCTTAATCCCGGAAGATTAGAGGAATTTAAATTAAAAACAGGCCGCGATAAAGATGTCAAAGATTTTCTTGAACAACAAACCAAAATGCCTGAATTTTTGAATAGTGTTTTTGATCTGGTAGACATTAACGTAGAAGATTATATAAAAAGAGAGAAAGGCAGTTTAATGATCAACTTTGGTTGTACCGGTGGACAACATAGAAGTGTATACGCTGCCGATGCCCTGGCAAGGCATCTGAGGAATAAATTCAAAGTAAAGATTGAACTCAATCATATGGAACAGGAAAAAAAGAATTGGGTGAATGGATGATCTTTGAAAATACACGCACAGCGGAGAGTTGAATGGTTGATAGGTTGAAAAGTTGAAATGGTAGTACTGTTTCAACTTTTCAACCTATCAACCATTCAACTCCTTCGCAACTCCGCGCCTTCGCGTGAAATAAATGCTAAATATGGATATCAGTAAAATGTGATGGTACTATCTTTGCCCTATGTACCACCTCGCATATGGATTACTTTATCTTATATCACTTCTTCCTTTGAGATTATTGTATCTCATTTCGGATGGATTATATGTATTGCTATATAAAATCATCGGCTACAGGAAGGAAGTAATCATGAATAACCTGATGATCGCTTTCCCCGAAAAAAGTCATGCTGAACGCCAGCAAATAGCCAGAGAATTTTACCACAATTTTGTTGATAATTTCATAGAAATGCTCAAGCTTTTCTCTGCCGGTGAATCATTTATCCGTAAACATTTTGTATTGGATAACCCGGAACTGTATGAACAATTTCACAAACAGGGCAAAAAATGCCACTTGCACCTCGGGCATACTTTCAATTGGGAATTGGCCAATGTGGCGATGCCTTTTTTTACCTCATATACTTTTATCGTGGTATATATGCCCCTTGCCAATAAAATATTTGACAGGTTGTTGATGCACCTGCGTTCACATACCGGATCTGTTTTGCTTCCAGCCACGCAAATGAGCAAAGCGATTATACGTTTCCGCAATACGCAGTACATGCTCACATTGGTAGCTGACCAGGCACCAGGCAATTCATTGAACGCATACTGGCTGAATTTTTTCGGTTATCCCACACCGTTTGTCCGGGCGCCGGAACGTGGTGCAAGATCAGGTAATATTCCCGTGCTATTCGCATATTTTTATAAAACAAAAAGGGGTTACTACCGGGCGAAATTAGAAACAGGTGCCGACAACCCGGAGCTATTGCCTGAAGGAGAACTCACCCGCCGTTATGTTGATTTCCTGGAGCGCTCCATCAGGGAACGGCCTTCCCTCTGGCTCTGGAGTCACAGACGCTGGAAGCATGACTGGAAACCGGAGTATGAAAAAATGTGGATTGGTAAAAAAGAGATCGGACATATTCCTTCTCCTCAAACAATAATTCAATAAGAATTTAATTCCACTTGCCTATCTTTATCCCGAGATCCTATTAACACCATGGCACTTTGCGCGGACCATATCTAATATCATGTATTATTTAATTTACGGTTCACTCTATCTGGTATCTCTCCTGCCTATGCGGATCCTATATATGATAGGAGATGGCATTTACTTATTGATATACCATATGATTGGTTATAGAAAGGAAGTAGTAATGAATAACCTGCTGATCGCTTTTCCCGAAAAAACCAAAACCGAACGTATACAGATTGCCAAACAATTTTACCACAATTTTATTGACTCTTTTATTGAAGTAATAAAACTAATCTCTGCCGGAGATGCTTTTCTACAAAAAAGATTTTCAGTGAATATGGAGGCATTGGATGAACTATATAAAAGCGGGAAGAGCTGCCAGCTACATCTCGGACATACTTTTAATTGGGAATGGGGGCAACTTGTCTTGTCAACCTTAACTCCTTACAAACTGATGGTGGTTTATATGCCTATCAGCAATTCCATATTTGAAAAATTATTTTACAAGTTGCGTACCCGGAGTGGAAATGTATTTTTACCAGCTGATAATATGCGGGAGGCAATATCGCCTTATTTGGAAAAACAATATTTACTGGGCCTGGTAGCGGATCAAAATCCAGGTAAGCCACAAAATGCTTATTGGCTTAATTTCTTCGGTCGTCCTTCACCGTTTGTATCCGGGCCTGAAAAAGGTGCACAAGCGAATAATTTGCCGGTGGTATTCGCCTATATGGAAAAACCCCGCCGGGGTCATTATCATGCAGTATTGCAATTGGGCACAGCGGATGCAGGTCAGCTAAAGCCTGGAAAAATTACATTGGAATATGTACGTTATCTTGAAAATGTTATCCGTCGTAATCCATCTATGTGGCTTTGGAGTCACCGGCGATGGAAACATCAATGGAAAGAAGAATACAAAAATCTCTGGATTGACGATGATCTCCCTGCTGTATAAAAAAACCTGATAGTAACAGCGCTATTTTTAATTCAGCACACTTTTATCTTTCACAATTTGGATATCGTGTTGATTTTTGATGACATTCCAGCCACCTAAAACATTGCGCAGATTATGGATGCCCTGCCTTTTTAGCAATGAACCCGCAATCACACTCCGGTATCCGCCACCGCAATGAACATATACATTGAAATTTTCCTCAATATTCGCCATGCTTGCCGGATCGATCAGTTTATTTACAGGAATATTGATTGCACCTTTGATATGGCCATCAGCAAATTCGGTTTCACGCCGTACATCAATCACTACGATCTTACTATCGAATGGTAAATCCATTGCCAGTTCATCTGCCTCTACGTTAATGATCATATCGATAGGCTCGCCTGCATTTTTCCAGTTTTCAAATCCTCCTTCAAGAAATCCTTTCATCTGATCGAATCCAACTCTTGCCAATCGCACAATACTTTCTTTTTCCTTTCCCTGCTCTGTTACCAGTAAAATGGGTTTATCAAAAGTCAAAAGACTGCCTGCCCATTCTGCAAAACGCCCGTTTAACCCGATGTTAATAGAACCGGGTACAAATCCATCTGTAAATTTTCCGGGTTCTCTCGTATCAAGAATAATTATTTCATCATCCTTCAAACAATCTTTAAATTTTTCGACAGTTAATGGAGTCAACCCATTTTCCAATACTTCATCCAAACTCTCATATCCTTCTTTATTAATTCTTGCATTGATAGTAAAATATTGCGGAGGCACATCTAATCCATCTGTTACTGCTTTAATAAATTCATCTCTGGATTGTTCCTGCAATGCATAATTCGATTCCCTTTCATCACCGATGGTACTGTAAGTACCCGGACCCAAATTTTTACCACAACTGCTACCCTGACCATGGGCCGGATAAACAATTACATCATCGGGCAGAGAAATAATTTTTTTGTGCAATGAATCATATAACATTGAAGCCAATTGCGTCTCTGTTAAATTGCCACTGCTTAAATCGGGTCTTCCGACATCACCAACAAATAAAGTATCGCCGGTAAAAACTGCGGAGGGATTACCCTTCTCATCTTTTACAAGATAACAGGATGATTCCAAAGTATGTCCCGGTGTATGCAATACCTCCAACTGAATATCTCCGAGAGGAAATACTTCCCCATCTTTTGCTTTATAAATAGGAAAGCTGGTTTCAGTTTCCGGTCCATAAACAATAGGAGCTCCCGTAGTTTTAGCCAAATCCAGATGACCACTGACAAAATCTGCGTGAAAATGTGTTTCAAATATGTATTTTATTTTAGCATTTCTTTCATACGCCAATTCAACATATGTTTCAATATCACGCAAAGGATCTATTATAGCTGCTTCTCCTTTGCTTTCAATATAGTATGCCGCTTCACTAAGGCAACCCGTATATAATTGTTTGATGAACATGCCCGATTTCTTTAATACAAAGTTAGGCATTTATCCTAGTACATCCGAGCCCCCTATTGCATATAGGGGCAGAAGAGTAAATGAAGAAAAACAAAAAATATTAAAATTAATCAATCAAATCATCCACTGTTTTCATAATGTCTGCAATGCGATCATGATTGATGGTATAATGGATAAATTTACCATCACGTTCAGTTTTAACGATCCCCGCTCTCCTGAGAATTGCGAGATGTTGTGAAGCAACAGATTGTTCCAAACGCAACTGAATGTATAATTCTGTAACGGTTAACTTTTTATTTTCGTCCAGGATTCTCACAATCTGCTGACGTAGTTTATGGTTTAGCGCACGTAAAATCATTGAAGCTTTTTTCAGATTCAGGAAATCGACTTTTACCGGCGTCCCTTCAGAACCATCTACATTCACAATCATCCAGTAATTGCTAGTTGTTGCGCTCATCTTATAATGCTATTTTGAATTAAGAATATTAAAATAAACAAATTTAACCCCTGAACACCATAAAATCAATATCTGGAGGTCAAAATCCTAATATATTTATTTTTTTTCATGAGTATAAAACTCCTTAAGGTATACGGGCTCACTATAAATCAGGTCCGTAAACTCCAGTGTTAAATATTTATTACGAGATACAATGGCAAGGCTAGGTGCCAAAAGGGGAGTTTCTGTAAAGATTACCTTTGGATTCGATATCAATTCTCTCCATTTCCTGGTTCCGGTTCCGGTAAAAAGAATATTTTGTTTAAAAAGATAATCCTCAAATGAATTTTTATTTAATGTCATAGCCACAGGAGCCATTAATTCCTTCATTTCTTTTGTATAAAGCGCCGTAAATACTTCCATCCTACGAGCATCAATCATGGGGCAAATTAACGAAGCTGAAAATTCAATAGCTTGATTTTGAACAGCAAATGCCATCAATTCCAAGGTATTTACCGTGATCAAAGGAATATGCAAGGCATAGCATAATCCTTTGGCTGCTGCCAATCCCACGCGTAACCCTGTATACGAACCCGGTCCAATAGTAACAGCTATCGCCTGCAGATCCTTCATTGCATATCCTACCTCATGTATAATTCTTTCAATAGCTACATGCAACCAGGCCGCATGATTTTTTTGATCTTCGCTTTGTACTGTCAATAAAGCTGTCCCGTCTTGAGAAAGACAGATACTTGCAGTTTCCATTGAACAATCCATATTTAATATCAAAGCCATTTTATATGCTCCATCTTTTAAACATTCAGTTTTATTACAGTTTATAGTCCATGTACTTCTTTTTCCAGCATGGCTGAAATAGTATAACGATCATCTGTTACCTGTAAGGCCTTTAGTAAGTTAAGTATATTCTTTAATCCTATTTTTTGACTCCATTCAAATGGGCCAAAAGGATAATTGGTTCCCAATTTCATGGCTATATCGATATCTCCCTTAGTGCTAACTTGTTCTTCCGCTGTATAATAGGCTTCATTGATGATCATGGCAACAATCCTGGCACTGATGAAGCCGGGTTTATCCGGAACAATTTGATACTGGCAATTGGCTGAATCCAGGAAAGCTTTTGCCATGTCGGCCGATGCTCCTGGCTGTGTAACCAATTCGCAAATTTCTCTTTTCAAAAAAGTTGGCCATGCATTGATTCGTATAAAAGAATAACCGATTTCATTCAAAGTATGAACAACGGAATTAATAAATACCGGATTAGGCAAAAGTTTGCTGAGAATATTGATCCTGTCTCCTTTCATTTCGAAATCAAGGTCGAAATAAGCATCCATTTGACCAGCCTGTAATAAATCATTTATTGATTCGACCCATATCCAATGTATTTTTCCTCCACTTAATTTGGATTGCAATTCTTTTCGCATTTCATCACTGGACAAAACGGCAACTTTCATTCTCAGATTTTAGCGCAAAGAAAAACAAAAAACCAATATGCTAATGTGCGGATGTGCAAATGTGCAGATGTGCGAATTCTTCAGGGCTGACCGCATGAGGAATTCGCACATCTGCACATTTGCACATCCACACATTATCTTGTTTTCTTACTTTTGGCGAATGGAAAAAACAATTATCAGCACACCCAGTGCTCCTGAGCCCATTGGTCCGTATAACCAGGCAATCCTGGTCAATAATGTACTTTACATATCCGGACAGATTGCCATTAATCCCGCAAGCGGCAATATCGAAGCAGCCGATATTATTGGTGAAACACACCAGGTGATGCATAATCTGAGAGCCATTCTTACAGAGGCGGGAATGGACTTCAGCAATGTCGTAAAAACAACTATTTTTTTGAGTGATATGTCCTTGTTTACTTCTGTCAACGAAGTATATGGAAAATATTTCCATGGCGAATTTCCCGCAAGGGAAACAGTTGCAGTGAAAGGTTTACCAAAAAACGTGAATGTAGAAATTAGCATGATTGCAACGAGTTGATGTGCGAATATGCGGATGTGCAAATGTGCGAATTCATTAAAGCAATCCGCATAACAGAATTCGCACATCTGCACATTCGCACATTAGCTAATTACATTTAGTTCCTTACCAATTTTTGTGAATGCTGCAATCGCTTTATCCAAATGCTTTTGTTCATGCGCTGCGCTCAGTTGCACGCGGATACGTGCAAGACCTTTTGGTACAACGGGGAAAAAGAACCCAATTACATATATTCCTTCATCCAATAATCTGGCTGCAAAATTTTGGGCGACAACCGCATCGTATAACATGATGGGAACGATGGGATGGTCGCCCGGCTTAATATCAAATCCTGCAGCCGTCATTTTACTCCTGAAATAATTGGTATTGTATTCCAGTTTATCTCTCAATACTGTCGTTTCACTAAGCATATCGAGTACTGCAATAGAAGCTCCAACAATTGAAGGAGCAAGGCTATTTGAAAATAAATACGGGCGACTCCTTTGTCTCAACATCTCAATAATTTCCTTGCGTCCACTGGTAAAACCGCCACTGGCCCCACCCAAAGCTTTTCCAAGTGTTCCGGTAATGATATCAATTTTCCCCATAACACCTCGGTATTCGTGGGTACCACGACCGGTTTTACCTAGAAAGCCGGAAGAATGGGAATCATCAATCATTACGATTGCATTATACTTATCAGCCAATTCACAGATCTTATCCAGCTGCGCAATAGTTCCATCCATACTGAATGAGCCATCTGTAACAACGATCCTGTTGCGGGCATTTTGCGCTGTTTTCAATTGCTGTTCCAGGTCGTCCATATTATTATGCTTGTAACGGTAACGTTGCGCTTTGCATAACCGAACGCCATCAATGATGGATGCATGATTCAATTCATCCGAAATAATCGCATCCTGCTCCCCGAATAAAGGTTCAAATACTCCCCCATTTGCATCAAAAGCAGCCACATATAATATGGCATCTTCGGTACCAAGAAAACCTGCAATTTTTTTCTCCAGTTCCTTGTGAATATCCTGTGTGCCACAAATAAAACGGACACTGCTCAAACCATATCCTCTCGAATCAATGGCTTTATGGGCAGCTTCAATAACCTTGGGATGAGAAGATAATCCCAGGTAATTATTGGCACAAAAGTTCAAAACAGTTTTTCCATTGACCTCTATTTCCGCGCCCTGTTCACTGGTGATGGTTCTTTCTGTTTTAAAAAGCCCGGAAGTTTTTATTGCTGACAACTCATCGGCAATACGTTTAACGAAACTTTCATTCATACGTTTTTTTTAAGAAGCTCAAAGGTAACTACGATTGAAGAATTAAAGGATTGGAGAAGAGGAAGATCAAAAGAAGTTTATTTTCTTAATTTCTTCCTAATTTTCTTATGTTCCAATCCTTTGACCCTTAATCATGGTCAAACAGGTAACATTTCTTTTGTATTTTCGTCTTATAGAGAATAAATTCTCATGAAAGCAAAAATCTATATCCGCTATTTTATATTGGTAATTGTAATACTGACAGCAACGACCCTTTATTCATATACCCGTAGCCATCCTCCGGCAAAGGACTCATCTGTTTACGCTGAAGATGACCAGAAACAATCGGAATTTATCATTTTGAAATCTTTTGCCTATGTCTTTCTGAGCGGCCAGGAATAAGCCAGGCTCACATTCCAATACCTTGTCTTATCGGGTCTTATTCACTAACAAATTTTATTTGATTGTAACTTTCGGGGTTCTGCGGCGTCTTACCATAAGACAGGCAATAAATATAACTATACCAGTAGTTCTGCTTATGACAGAGAGAGACTATAACGAATGTGTTAAAATCAACGCTGATAAGGTGTATCGGTTTATTCTAAAGAACCTTAGGAATGAAGAGGACGCAAGGGATGTGGTGCAGACCGCCTTTGAAAGGCTATGGCGTAACCACGAGGAAGTGAATAATGAAAAAAGTAAATCTTATCTTTTTACCATTGCCTATCATTACATGATAGATCATTTGCGTAAGGTAAAAAGGATTCAATTGAAAGAAGAATTCAGTGCTGAAGCGGGAATTGAAAACAGGCCGGCTGGCAATTTGAAAAAAATACTGGAAGTAGCTCTGATGAGACTTAACGAAATACAACGATCGCTTGTTATGTTGAAAGATTATGAAGGATATTCTTATGAAGAGATTGGTGAAATCACGGGACTGAACCAGAGCCAGGTGAAAGTGTATCTTCACCGTGCAAGGATACAGCTTAAAAATTACCTGGTAAGCATGGAAAATGTTATTTGAAAAAGTTCATGGTTGATAGTTCATGGTTCATAGATTTAAGAACCATAAACATAAAACTATCAAACTATGAACTATGAACTATGAACTATGAACATAAACAGAAATAATTACGAAGAGTTTTTCGTACTGTATGCAGATAATGAATTATCTGTTGCGGAAAAACAATTGGTAGAATCTTTTGTCAATGAAAATCCGGACCTGCAGCAGGAGTTCAGTTTATTACAGCAGTCAAAACTTATTTCCAACAATGATATCGTTTTTGAAAATAAGGAATTGTTGATGAGATCAGGTCATGATAACAATTCAGTGATCAATCATTCCAATTACGAAGAATTTTTTTTACTGTACGTGGATAATGAATTGAATGAAGAAAATAAAAAGGCAGTTGAAGAATTTGCTACCTGGCATCCGTCATTTCAGCTTGAATTAATCATGTTGCAAAAAGCACGCCTTGCACCAGACAGTTCGATTGTGTTTGAAGGAAAAGAAAAATTATATAAAGAAGAATCCAGAAAAGTATTTCTTTTCTCCTGGCAAAGAATAGCTGCTGCTGCCGTTGTGTTATTGATAACGGGATTATTTGTATTTAAATATAAATCTAAAAACTCCGGACATTCAGAAGTTGCAGTTGAAAATAAAATTAATAATCAATCAAAAAATTCTGGTATTGCAAAAAAAGATCAGACACCTGTAACTTCAATAGCACCTGATTCGTTAAACAATACAAAGAACGCAACGAAAGAAATGGCATTACAACAAAAGAAACAGGCAAAGAAATTACAGGCTGATATAAAAGTTGATGAAAAAAATAAGTTGGTCAGAAACAAAAAAAATACTGAGATGAAGGATCCTCATCCGGAAAAAGGACCAATAAAACAGGAAACAGATATATCACCAGTTGTTGTTAAAGGAGAAAAGAATAATCAGGACAACCAGATTAATACCGATAACATAGCATTAAAAGCCGATGCCACTGCTACCATAACTAACCTTAAAACAAATGATGCTGTAAAGGATCCTGCTGCAGAGCAGACCAATACAAGTCTGCTGAGTAAACAAGTTGCTATTGCAGAGCAGGATGGTGGTCGGGAAAATCCAAACAGTTTCCTGGCATTTTCTACCAAGAAAAATAAAATGCGTGGCATCTTTAGAAAAGTATCCCGTGTTTTTGAAAAAACAACCAATGTGGATAGCGACAAACCCAGCGTTCTGATCGGGAATTTTCAAATTGCATTAAAATAATTTTAATAAAAATTAAAGTATGAAAAAGGAATTTTTACTAGTGGCAGGATTATGCCTTTACCTGTCAGGCTGGGCTCAGACGGATACTACCGGAAAAAGCAATGGAGTCAATCATGAGGATACTATCAAAATAGGATCCATGATAATAGTCAAGAAAGGAAGTCCTGAAACAGGGAATGGTACTGAAATATATATACACAAGCGTCATTTTTACAGATCTTCCAATGTCAGCACCAACTGGCTCATTGTAGATCTTGGATTTGCCAATTTTAACGACAGGACAGATTATAAATCGGTATCTGCCCAGGAATTTGCGCCGGGTAGTAATAGTGATTGGTTTAATTTGCGCAATGGCAAATCGGTGGATGTAAATATCTGGTTGTTCATGCAGCGCCTGAATGTAATTAAGCACGTAGTCAATTTTAAATACGGGCTCGGTATTGAATTAAACAATTATCGCTATACAGAAAATATCAAATACTTAACAAATCCTACAAGGGTTATTATGGATTCGATCCAATATAGTAAAAACAAACTGGCAGCGGATTATGTAACCATTCCCTTCATGCTGAATTTTAATTTCACACCCAACCGGCGACAAGAATTCGGATTGAGTGTAGGTGCAAGTGCGGGCTACCTGTATTCATCCAGGCAAAAATTAATCAGTTCTGAATTTGGAAAAAAGAAAGAACATAATGAATTTGATCTCAATCCATGGAAGATATCCTGGATCGCTGAACTGCAATTCGGACCAGTGAAATTATATGGATCGTATGCTACCCAAAGCATGTTTAAAAAAGGGTTGAACCAGGTGCCTTATACTGTAGGAGTCAGGTTGAGTAATTGGTGAAGGGTAAGGGGTAAAGGCTGCAGGGTGAGTAATTTAATATTTTCCAGAAAGGGGAAGGAGTTTCTTTCTTAGAATAAAAAGTTAAAATAAACCGGTGTCTGTTTGGACCCGGTTTATTTTTATCTGGTTATCAATCAATCGTTAAAATTTATTCACACCAAAAATATTCCAATACAATAAAACGTTGAATAAAACTAAACTTCGGGTAGTATGGCATTAAAAAAAAATTTCCTTTTCGGCCTTTTGATTTTCACAATTTTTGGGTTTCGTGATACGAACAATAAAAGGTCAATACGTAAAAGTTTTTTTAACCGGCACCTTGATGGTGAAATCACCATTGTAGTAGTAAAATCAGATTACGAATTAAAGGTATACGACCAGGATGGCTGGTACGCAACTTACCCGGTAGTGTTCGGCAGTAAATCGCTTGATGATAAAATGATGGAAGGCGACCGCAAAACCCCGGAAGGAGTTTATCATATTGCCTCCAAACGTCCGCATGAAAAATGGGACAAAATGATGGTGATTGATTTTCCAACGCAGTCAGATATCGAAAAATTTAAGGAGCGCAAGGCAAAGGGATTAATTCCTAAAAATGCAAAAATTGGAGGAGGCATTGCTATACATGGCACATGGCCACATGATGATCTCGCAGTGGACCTTTATCAAAACTGGACCAATGGCTGTATCGCATTGAAAAATGAAGATGTTGATGAATTGTTTGATATGGCTCCAATCGGAACAGAAGTCACGATTAAAAAATAATATAAAAAAGAAACAAGGCACAAGGTTCAAGGTACAAGACTGAAATTCTAAACTCTTGCATGAATTTCAGTCTTGTACCTTGAACCTTGTGCCTTGTTTCTTTTTATAATCTTCCGTTTTTGATTTCATCTACAACCGCAGGATCCAACAATGTTGACGTATCTCCCAGGTTACTCATTTCTCCTTCAGCAATCTTTCTTAAAATTCTGCGCATGATTTTGCCGCTTCTTGTTTTTGGCAGTCCACTTACAAACTGAATTTTGTCGGGTTTGGCAATAGCGCCGATTATTTTGGCTACAGTTTGTACTACTCCATGTCGCAGCAATTCTTTATCATCCGTTTTGCCATTGAAGATCACAAAAGCATAGATACCCTGTCCTTTGATATCATGAGGATAGCCTACTACTGCACTTTCCACAACACCTGTATGCATGTTGATTGCATTCTCCACTTCAGCTGTTCCTATACGATGGCCGCTCACATTCAAAACATCATCCACTCTTCCGGTGATCCGGTAATTACCTGTTTCATCACGCAGTGCTCCATCGCCCGTAAAATATAAATTCTTATATGTTGCAAAATAATTCTGACGGCAACGTTCGTGATCTCCATAAGTAGTTCGTATAATCGAGGGCCAGGGGAACCTGATACATAAATTTCCGCTGACACTATTGCCTTTAACCTCTTCGCCCTTTTCATCAACAAGAATAGGTTGTATCCCTGGCAATGGTAAGGTTGCATATGCGGGTTTGTGTGGAGTAATCCCTGCTGTATTAGAAATTAAGATACCACCGGTTTCGGTTTGCCACCAGGTATCGACAACAGGGCATTTGCCCTTTCCGATATTTTCATGATACCAATGCCATGCTTCTTCATTGATAGGCTCACCTACGGTTCCTAATACTTTCAGTGAGCTAAGATCTTTCCCGTTTACATAATCCAATCCAAAACCCATCAAGCTCCTGATTGCTGTTGGAGCTGTGTACAAAATATTCACCTTGAATTTATCAATAATATCCCAAAACCTTCCGGCATCGGGCCAGGTTGGAATTCCTTCGAACATCAACGATGTAGCACCTGCACTAAGAGGTCCGTACACAATATAACTATGACCTGTTATCCAGCCAATATCTGCTGTGCAGAAATAGATATCACCCGGTTGATACTGAAATACATTTACAAAAGTATAATTGGTGTACACCATATACCCGCCACAGGTATGAACAACGCCTTTCGGTTTACCTGTTGAACCGGATGTGTATAAAATAAAGAGCATATCCTCGGCATCCATAATTTCCGCGGGACAATCCGGGTTGCCCTGATTTTCCACTTTGCTGATTTCTTCACTCCACCAAACATCCCTTCCGCTGATCATACTAACTGTGATATGTATGCGCGAAAGAACAATAACTTTTTTTACTGAGGGGGTAGAAACCAGCGCATCGTCAATAACAGCTTTCAGCGGAATTGTCTTACTGCCACGGAAGCCTCCGTCTGCCGTAATTACAAGACTACATTGTGCATCCTGAATCCTGTCAGCTATACTCTGGGCAGAGAAACCTCCAAATACAACTGAATGAATTGCGCCAATTCTTGCACAGGCCAACACTGCAATGGCGAGTTCAGGCACCATCGGCATATAAATGCAAATCCGATCTCCTTTTTTTACATCATTATTTTTTAAAACATTTGCGAACTGGCAAACTTTAAAATGAAGTTCTTTATATGTTAGTACACGATGCTCGCCTTCCGGATCATTGGGTTCCCAAATAATTGCCGGTTCATCTGCCTTTTCTGCAAGATGCCTGTCCAGGCAATTTTCAGTAATATTTAATTTCCCCCCGGTAAACCATTTTATAGATGGTTCAGAAAAATTCCAATCTAATACTTTGTCCCATTTACGACGCCATAAAAATTGATCTGCAATTGCAGCCCAAAAACCTTCCGGGTCTTCCACGCTTTTTTTATACGCCGCTTGATATTCTTCTAATGATTTAATTTGGTAAGTATAATTCATACAGCAACATGCATTTAAATTTTGCAAGAATGTAATTATTGGGCGGTAAATGTAGAATTTTTAGGTTAATATTTAATGTGACGCTATTAACAAGAGTCCGACCGGTTCTATATTACGAAACGTTCCTAACGGAACGTTGTTCTATTATTGAACTTTACTACCGACCAGACGTCCCTACGGGACGTGTTGCACTGATCCTAATGTCCCATAGGGCAATGTAATTAAGTTAAGAAAATCGATTTTGAAATTGCTCCGTAGCAACATGTCGGTAGAACCAAGATAAACCTTGGTCGGCGTCCCGTTAGGGACGCTTCTTTGGAGTTTATGTTGATCGCAATTTTTCATTTTCTTTATTTACTAAAATATTATTACTTCTCAAACCAGACACACTCTTAATTTAATTAGGAAACGGTTGTGAAATCAAAAAGAAAACAGATTGGCAAATCATATATTAATAAATAGGCAATTCCAATTGATATTCCTAACTAAAGAATGAAGGAGTTGGTTGTAGGCTATCAATTTCAGCTATTTCGCTTATGATTTATTCCATTTGTTTCTTCCCAACTTATTTGATAACTTTCATCAGTATTTATACAAAAAATAAGGAGGATTGATCATGAAATTCGCATTACTCACCGTTTCTTACTCAGGATTATTTTATTCAGGAAAAGCATTGTCTCTGGATCAGCAAATACTTAAGGCCAAAGAACTTGGATTCGATGCATTATCAATCGAAACCAAACGCCCTGTTGCTTCTCCGATTGATTTAACTAAGGCTGACAGGAAACGAATCAAAGAACTCGCCGCGGGGGAAGGCATTGCTCTTTGTGCTTTAGAAAGTTTGTCGAATTTTACGAGTAACCTGATGGAAGAAAGGGAAAATAATATTGCGATGATGCAATACACACTCGAAATGGCGAAAGACCTGGGGATTGATGTGGTGAAAATCTTTGCTGCATGGCCCGGTATCATCAATGATGAAGAAGAATGCGCCATGTACAATCAATTCGACCGGACTCCTTATTATAAACGTCTTTTTCCTGCGGACCTAAGAAAATGGGATCGTGCGGTCAAAGGAATCAGGGAAGTGTCGGCAAGGGCGGCCGACCTTGGTATTACACTGGCATTGCAAAACCATGCACCGGTTATCCGGCAGGGTTATGAAGATGTTTTAGCCATGATGAAGGAAATTGATCGCCCCAATATCAAACTTTGTCTCGATGTGCCTTTGTTCTATGAAAGGCAAAGCGATGATTATGTCCGCGAAGCCGTTGAACAATGTGGCGAGTCTATTATACTCACTCATTTTGGCGCATGGAATTTTTCACAAAATGCAAATGGTGAAATCATACTGGATCCTTCTCCATCCTGTGGCGAAATGATCAATTATAAAACCTTCTTCGGAGAACTGGAAGCAATTGGCTATGACGGATATCTCGTGTGTGAATATTGCCTGCCAGTTGTAAAAAATCATCGTATCGCAGGGATAGAAGAAGTTGATAAGGCTACCAGGATGTCGCTGAAATACATGAAGGATCTGCTGAAGGCACGCAAACCCGCCATGCAAAAAAGCCGCTCAGTTGTGTAATGGGTGATGAAAATATTATTTTCAATTAACCAGTATAAGAGAAGTGGTCTGATCGGCCAATATGGTCTGCCAACCTGCTTTATTTTGTCTCAATTTCCTTCTACGAATGAAATATATAAAACGATTGCCCCTCCTGTTGAGTACAATTATTTTTGCGGTTATTGCTCTCCGTTGCAATGAACCTGCTAAGGATAAAACTGAAGACAATCCTGCTGCACAAACAAATGATGACAACTCCTGGGCATTGATCCCGTTTACAAAAATTGATACTGCTAATCCGATCCTGAAACCTGGAAAAGGAGCATTCACATGCCCGCTCCAAAAAAGAAAAATTTTATGGGAAGAAAAAGATGTTTTCAATCCTGCCATTGCGGTACGCGGTGATACGGTATATATGCTTTACCGGGCACAGGATAAAATTGGCAAGCCTGATGGTACTTCACGGATAGGGCTAGCCGAAAGTATCGACGGCATTCATTTCTCCCGTCATACGGAACCTGTACTGTTTCCCGGGAACGATCCGCAAAAAAAATATGAATGGCAAGGCGGGTGCGAAGATCCGAGAATGATTGAGGATGAAAAGGGAATTTATTATATGACCTATACCGCTTTTGACGGCAAAACGGCAAGATTAATGATTGCGACGTCGCGCGATTTAAAAAAGTGGACAAAATATGGACCAGCTTTCGCAAAAGCATATGGAGGAAAATATGTCGACAAATGGTCAAAATCCGGTTCCGTCATTTCGACCTATAGTCATGATGGCAAAATTGTGGCCACAAAAATCAATGGTAAATATTGGATGTACTGGGGTGATCAATTCATATGGATCGCCACATCAGACGATCTTATTAACTGGGCGCCTTTGGAAATGGGAGCCGGCGCAAAATCTTCCGTAATCCTGAGAGGTGAGGCCCTCAATATGCCTGAATTAAAAATTGTTGTTCCTACAAGGAATAAAAAATTTGACAGTGACCTGGTTGAATCCGGTCCACCTGCAATACTAACTGATAAGGGAATAGTACTTATTTTTAATAGCCGCAATCGTATAACCATTGGCGATAGCTCTCTTGCTGATGGCACTTACACTGCCTCACAGGTTTTAATTGATAAGAATGATCCGACTAAAATATTACAAAGAATGGATACCTCTTTTATGAAGCCGGATAAGGCCTACGAAATAAATGGCCAGGTAAATAATGTTTGCTTCCTCGAGGGATTGGCAAGATTTAAAAATAAATGGTATCTATATTATGGAACTGCTGATTCAAAAATTGCAGTGGCGATAAGCAAGTGACAAGTGGCTAGTAGCGAGTGGGATTAATCCATTACTCGCCACTTACTACTTGACACTCGCCATTGTTAGTTTATAAAAATTTATAGAATGTCCCCGACAAAAGGAATCTGGAAAGTCATCTTTGCCTCTTCACTGGGAACGCTGATAGAATGGTATGACTTCTATATTTTCGGAAGCCTGGCAACGGTAATTGCCAGCCAGTTTTTTCCAAAGACCAATCCAACAGCAGCTTTATTATCTACCCTGGCTACATTTGCGGCTGGCTTTATCGTACGCCCTTTTGGGGCCCTGGTATTTGGCAGGCTGGGTGACCTGATCGGCCGCAAGTATACATTCTTACTAACGTTGATCATCATGGGCTTTTCTACTTTTGCCATCGGGTTGGTACCCGGTTATGAAAGTATTGGCTTCGCAGCTCCCCTGATCGTACTGCTGTTAAGATTGTTACAGGGATTGGCATTGGGAGGTGAATACGGAGGTGCCGCTACTTATGTAGCTGAACATGCACCGATTAACCAGAGAGGATATTATACTTCATGGATACAAACAACAGCTACCCTTGGCCTGTTTGTTTCACTTGGAGTAATATTGCTGACCCGTCATTTCCTGGATAAAGATCTTTCAAAATCAATTGCAAAATTCAATGACTGGGGTTGGCGGATACCATTCCTTGTTTCCATTATACTGGTGATCATCTCGATTTATATCCGCTTAAAAATGAAAGAATCACCGTTGTTCGAGAAATTAAAAACCGAAGGCAAAACTTCCGTTAATCCGCTTAAAGAAAGTTTTGCGCATAAATTAAATCTGAAAATTGTATTGCTTGCTTTATTTGGAGCAACTATGGGACAAGGTGTAGTTTGGTACACAGGCCAGTTTTATGCACAATCATTTATTGAAAATGTTTGCAAAATTGATTTCGACCAATCCAGGACCATATTGATATGGGCCATTTTATTTGCCACTCCTTTTTTCATCGTATTTGGTAAATGGAGTGATAAGGCCGGCCGAAAATGGATCATGATTGCAGGCATGTTTTTAGCCGTTACCTCCTATCGTTTTTTATTCAGCCAGCTACTCGACATCGCTGATTCAAAAAACAAAGTGGAGCTGGCTGAAAAAAAAGAAGTAAAAACAACGATCGTCCCGATTGTTAATACCGGCAATTCAATAAGGACCGCAGTTACCAAATCTTTTTTTGAAGATGGAATGATCATATCAGAAACAAAAAAAGATACAGTGTATACAGCCACTCATAAATTGACTTTGAAACCCGATATTAAAATATCCAAAATATTGGGTAGCGGAAGTTACTGGAAAATGGTTCTTATTGTTTTTATGATGATCATATATGTAACGATGGTATACGGACCTATTGCCGCATTTCTTGTAGAAATGTTTCCAACGAAGATCAGGTATACATCCATGTCATTACCTTACCATATTGGCAATGGGGTATTTGGTGGATTAACTCCATTCATCGCCACATTGCTTACTACTATTTATATTGATAACAAATTAGCCGGATTAATGTATCCCATCATCATTGCGACACTGTGTATGGTCATCGGTAGTATTTATATTAATAATAAAATTGACAGGAACCTTATTGATTGAATTATTCACTTTTAATACTGCAACAATGAATCAGATAAAAAGAATTCTGGGGTTGATATGGATAATTCTCGGGCCCGTTGCCATTTATTATCTTATAAAAACCGGTGCCGGTGAAATTGCAAAAAAACCTGTTATTGATACCAAAATTCAATGGGGCGTTTTTATTGTGATTTTTATTCCGATAGCCATTGGATTGGTCATATTCGGTTATTATGCGATAAAAGGAGAATATGATAATTAATCAATGTGCGAATATGCGGATGTGCAGATGTGCGAATTCGTTTATGCAGTCAGTCCTGAAAAATTCGCACATCTGCACATCTGCACATTCGCACATTAATTTTGGCTATTTTCGCAGCGTAAATCATTTACATGTCCATTGAAGTAAAGGATCTCACCAAAATATATGGCGAACAGAAGGCGATAGATACTATTTCTTTCACGGTTAATAAAACTGAAATCGTTGGATTTCTTGGACCGAATGGCGCGGGCAAATCCACTACGATGAAAATCATAACAGGTTACCTGCAACAAAATAGCGGTAATGCGTTGGTATGCGGCATCAACGTTAAAGAGCAACCGCTTGAAGTCAAACGAAAAATTGGCTACCTGCCTGAAGCCAATCCGTTATACTATGACATGTACATAAAAGAATATCTCGATTTTGTTGCGAATATTCATCATATTATTAATAAGAAACAGCGAATAGAAGAAATAATCAGAATAGTTGGACTGTTACCGGAAGGCAAAAAAAAAATCAGCCAGTTGTCGAAAGGATACAAACAAAGAGTAGGTTTGGCTGCATCACTGATTCACGATCCTGAAGTTTTGATATTAGATGAGCCGACTACAGGTTTGGATCCGAATCAAATTGTTGAGATCAGGGAGGTCATAAAAAATCTTGGACGAAATAAAACTGTTTTATTTTCTTCGCACATCCTGCAGGAGGTAGAAGCTATTTGTGATCGGGTGATTATTATTAACAAAGGAAAACTGGTTGCTGATAATAAATTGAGCCAGCTTCGTCAGCAACAAAAAAATAATATTATACAGGTTGCCTTCCGTGAAACGATTGATCCTGATCTTTTAAAAGCGTTAAGAAAGGTAATATCAATAAACAGAACCGATGACTGGCATTGGGAACTGGAAAGTGAAGATGTAACAGAAGTAAAAAAACAATTGCTGGAACTGGCTTTGCAAAACAACCTGAACATTGTTTCTTTGCAGAATGAAAAGGGAACTTTGGAAGATATATTCAGAAGTTTAACGTCTGAACAGAACCATGATTTGCATGATTAAAACAGATTGTTAGGAGAAGAAATTTATTTCTTCCATTTCCTAATAATCTGTTTTAATCATGCAAATCATGGTTCTGTTCAGATAACTAAATAAAAAATCATAACCTACAACAAACAATCATGAGCTACATAGCAGAAATTCATGCAAGACAAATCTTAGACAGCCGCGGCAATCCAACTATAGAAGTGGATCTCATTACAGATGGAGGATCAACCGGACGTGCAGCTGTGCCCAGCGGCGCAAGCACCGGCATTCATGAAGCTGTTGAATTGCGAGACGGTGATAAAAAATTATACCAGGGAAAAGGTGTTCTGAAAGCAGTTAATAATGTAAATGATAAAATCGCTGAAAAAGTGTTGGGTTGGGATGTATCCGATCAGGCAGGGCTGGACGAATTATTAATTACTTTAGATGGAACTCCTAATAAATCCAAATTAGGGGCAAATGCAATGCTGGCTGTTAGCATGGCCGTTGCCAAAGCGGCTGCGCATGAGGCCGGGCTACCGCTTTTTCGTTATATCGGTGGAACCAATGCCAAAACATTACCCATTCCCATGATGAATATCCTGAATGGTGGTGCCCATGCGGATAATAAAATTGATTTCCAGGAATTCATGGTCATGCCCATCGGCGCCAATTCTTTCAGTGAAGGATTGCGCTGGGGAGTTGAAATTTTTCACACTTTAAAAAGTGTATTGAAGAAAAAAGGCTTTAGCACCAATGTCGGCGATGAAGGTGGTTTTGCTCCAAATATTCAAAGCAATGAAGAAGCAATTGAAACAGTGCTTACCGCCATCCAGGCAGCCGGTTTCAAAACAGGTTCACAAATTGTAATTGCAATGGATGCTGCCAACAGTGAATTATGGGATGCAAAAAAGAAAAAATATGTTTTTCATAAAAGCAACGGCAAGGAATTAAGCAGCGACCAGCTCGTGAAATACTGGGAAGGATGGGTTAAAAAATATCCGATCGTATCTATCGAAGATGGTATGGCGGAAGATGATTGGGATGGCTGGAAAGCATTAACAAAATTACTTGGGGAAAAAGTACAATTGGTGGGGGATGATCTTTTTGTAACGAATGTTGAAAGGCTTCAAAAAGGAATTGATAAAGGAATCGCCAATGGATTGCTGGTAAAAGTAAACCAGATTGGCACTGTTACAGAAACCATCAATGCAGTAACCCTTGCCCAACATAACGGGTACAATACCATTATGAGCCATCGTAGCGGCGAAACAGAAGATACAACCATTGCTGACCTGGCAGTTGCACTGAATTGCGGACAAATCAAAACCGGTTCTGCAAGCCGCACTGACCGGATTGCAAAATATAACCAGCTGATCCGAATTGAAGAAATTCTGGGGAAAAATGCTGTATATCCAAAAGGAAAAATTAAATTTGGAAAGTAGTTCATGGCTGATGGTTCATGGTTCATGGTCATTCCTGAACGATGAACTATGAACCATCGACTATGAACCATCAACCACCAACTATGAAGTTTTTTCAAAATATCCCTTCATGGATAAGGAACAAATACCTGTTAACAGCGGCAGGATTTGCTATTTGGATATTGTTTATTGATGATAGAGATTTTATTACTACCCATTTCAGGCATAAACGGGAACTTAAAAAGCTGGAACAAAGTAAAAAATATTACCAGCAGCAGATCGCTACTACAAAAACCGAGCTTGAACAACTAAAATCCAATCCATCAACCCTTGAAAAATATGCCAGGGAGAAATATTTCATGAAAAAAGACAATGAAGATCTGTTCCTGATCAAAGAACAATGAGCATATTTCACTTGTTTATACCCTGTTGACCCCTTTATACTAAAAGAAAGCCTTGTATCATTTATTTTTAAATCGCAGGCAATAAGAACATCCAAGTAGCGTTTTTACTACGGACGTTTCATTTTTACTGCTTCGGAAAATTAGGACATTAAATGGTTTCGCCTATGACACTCTTTACACCGGAGGATCTTTTACTTTATTTGTATAAAGAGTCTTCCCCCGACTTAACCGCTGCTATTGAATCAGCGCTTAAAGAAGACTGGATGCTTCAAGAAAAATTGCAATCCTTGCAATTAATTGAAAATCAACTTGAAAAGGTAGTGGTTGCGCCTCGAATGGAGGTTATCCTGCGAGTGCTGAACTATGCACGGGAAACAGCCGTCGAATCTGCTCATTAATAGCTGATTTTCTTTGCTATACTGATTCCCTTAAATTCGTGGTCATTCAGATTGGTATGACCCGGAAACAGCGTTTTCAGTTTGTAATTGAATATTTCCAGAAACATTCACCGGATGCAGAAACGGAATTAATTTATGATGACCCGTTTCAGCTATTGGTGGCAGTTATCCTGTCGGCACAATGCACCGACAAACGGGTAAATATGACCACCCCCGCCATTTTTGAGAAGTATCCCAACCCCCATGCTTTATCAAAAGCGGGCTTCGATGAATTATTCCCCTTAATAAAAAGCATCTCCTACCCCAATAATAAAACCAAACACCTTATCGGCATGGCAAAGATGCTGGTAGAAAAATTCGATGGAAAAGTGCCATTGACAGTGGATGAATTGATCCTGCTTCCTGGTGTAGGAAGGAAAACGGCAAATGTAATTACTTCCGTAGTTGATCAACAACCCAATATGGCCGTCGATACTCATGTCTTTCGCGTGTCAGCCAGGATTGGCTTAACAGTAAATGCCAAAACACCCCTTGCAACTGAAAAGCAATTGGTTCAATTAATTCCCCGTGAACTCATTCACAAAGCACATCATTGGCTTATCCTCCATGGTCGTTATGTTTGTATAGCACGTAATCCGAAATGTGAAATTTGCGGACTGAAACCTGTCTGTAAATATTATAAAAAAATTACCCCATCGACACAGTCATGATTTAAGCCCAACTTTTCCAAAGTTTAAAACTTTGGAAAAGTTGATAAAATTGTAGCATGGATTATATCAGGGAGTATAAAAGTTTTGTCAACAGCCACTACTTAAGTGAAGGGATCCGGATTACTGTTGGTCTTACTTTACCGGCTATATTATTAAGCTATTTCAATCATCAACCCGAAGGTATTACCATTTCTCTTGGAGCGAGC
>Ga0137407_10000678_pt1 | contig 22524 bp, 22 predicted proteins | sample CZOMad2_2_16fung_FD_108410 | JGI IMG/M metagenome (GOLD analysis project Ga0137407, IMG submission 108410) | Vadose zone soil fungal communities from Angelo Coast Range Reserve, California, USA - CZOMad2_2_16fungal (Illumina Assembly) | ecosystem: Environmental > Terrestrial > Soil > Vadose... | reverse complement strand
GCGGAAGCGGGCCTGAAAGTCGCGCTCCTCGAAGCCGGCCGCCCGCAGTCCGACAAGAATTTTACCGAACACCAGCCGGCGTTCGAGCTCAAATACCGTAACCGCGCACCTGAAATTGTCCGCAAGACCCGGCCCATCCAGGTCAAATTTGGCGTGTGCAACGAATATACGTACAAATGGTTCGTCAACGATCTCGAAGAGCCTTACACCACTCCCGCCGACAAACCATTCAACTGGATGGGCCGCGTTCGCATGACTGGCGGCCGCACCAACGTCTGGGGCCGCGTCAGCCTCCGTTTCAGCGATTGGGATTTCAAGTCAGCTTCTCTCGATGGCTACGGTGAAAACTGGCCGCTCCGTTACAAAGACATCGAGCCCTACTACGACCTCGTCGAGAAATACGTGGGCATCACCGGCTCCGCCGAAGGTCTCGAGCATCTTCCGGACGGCCAATTTCAGCCGCCAGTTCCGCTCACTTGCCAGGAAACTCTCTTTCGCAATCGCGTCAAGGAAAAGCTCGGCCGCACGATCATGTCGGCGCGTTCCGCCAATCTAACCAAGCCCACCAACGGCCGCGGCCCTTGCCACTACTGCGGCCCCTGCGAACGCGGCTGCATGACACATTCCTATTTCAATTCCGCATTCACCACGGTCGCCGACGCACTCGCCACCGGTAACTGCACCCTCATTTCGAACGCTATGGCCTACAAAGTTCTGATGGACCCGGAACGCAACCGCGCCCGAGGTGTTCTTTACATCGACCGCAACTCGCGACAGCCCCGCGAAATTTATGCTCGTGTCGTAATTCTTTGCGCGCAATCACAGGAATCCGTTCGCATTCTGCTCAATTCCGCCACGCCGCAGTATTCGAATGGTCTCGCCAATTCCAGCGGCGTCCTCGGCCATTACCTCACCGCGCATGTCCGTAGCGGCGGAGGCAGCGGCGAATTTCCCGCCTTCGGCGCAAAGCCTTCTCTTGGTGGTCCCAAGAAACCGCTGGGCATTTACATCGCGCGCTTCCGAAATCTGCCGAACACTCCTCCATACAAGAAATTCTTACGTGGCTTCGGCTACGAAGGCGGATCCTCGGTGGGATTCAACTGGGGAGCGCCCGGCTTCGGCGAAGCCTACAAAAAGGCCATTCTCGAACCTCGCACCAGCCTCGAAATTACCGGTTTCGGCGAAGTCCTTCCCCGCTGGGACAATTTTGTCGAGCTCGATCCCAGCGTCAAAGATATCTTCGGAATTCCCGTCCTCAGAATCCATATGTCGGACGGCGAAAACGAGCGCGCCATGATTCAGGACATGGGTGACTCCGCCGGAGAAATGCTCGAGGCGGCCGGCGCAAAAAACATTCGCACCTATGCCCATCCCTCCGCCCCGCGCTGGGCGCTCCACGAAGCAGGCATCGCTCGCATGGGCGACGACCCGAAAAAGTCAGTCCTGAATCAATTTCAGCAGACTCACGACATCAAGAATCTTTTCGTCATGGATGCTTCGGGTTTCACTTCGAATCCTTGCCAGAATCCCACTCTAACCATCATGGCTCTCTGCGTCCGCTCCTGCGATTACCTCATGTCCGAGCTGAAGCGCAATGCCATCTGAAGTCACGTGCCGTCTGCTCCTTGAAACGGGCGCAATGCCACCAAGCCCATGCTCGCGCTGAGTAATCTCTTGCCCTGATTCAGATCCTTATTCATGGATCGCCGCGATTGTCCCGCTGCTCGGATGGATTCTAAACCAACACGCAGGCCGAGACTTATACGCGCGGCATTATTTTGACTGTCTTTCTTTTTCCTTCTGTGCCTCATCCAGCCAGCGCTCCAGCGCTGCCTGAGACTCAGGCCCGATTTCGAGGAAGCCTACCCCCGCGCCCATATTCGGCTGTTCATAGATGATCCTTGCCTTGGCTTCGAAGAACGAATCCCCCGCGGCAATTTTAACCAGCACCAGCGTGCCCTTTGGGAAGGGATTCATCATGTCCAAATAGCATCCGTGCAAGCTCAATTCACTCACCCGCGACGCGATGCGCACATCCGCTTTCATTTCGATCAGCTCGGCGCTGGCGATGAATGAATATCGGGGACCGCGGCGTTTCTCTTGGTATGCGATGGCTGCCTCCGGCTGGAAACCTATCACAATGGTACGATGCTTCTGCTCCGTCGCTGCAAATCGTAGCTAAAGAGGCATATCCCAGTTGGCAACTCGAATTAGGGTGTTGACTCCCGACTATGCCCTTTCCAAGCGCGGTCGCGCAAAAGAACCGGCTGAGAGCGTCAATTGCTCCAATCACGGAACTGTAGAACTAAGTCAGTTGACAGTGCCATATCTGGTTCGATAACCTCACCGCGCTAGGCGAGAAGGGAGAGCCCTATGTCATCCACGAGAGTGGGCAACTGGTTTAATAACTGGCACCCTGTGACGATCCCCTGACTTTTGTTGGTCCTCAAAATCGGGCTCTCTCTTAAACTTGGACCATCCTACAGGTTTGTTCAGCTACCCGCTGACGTGGCTTATTACGGTGTTACCTTTTACGTTTGGGCGCTGACCACGAAGTCTAGCGGGATCGATGTATGCCCGCGAGGAATGGGGATTGGGGAGTGGAATTTCGTTATTTTCTTTCTGATATTGAATTTTGCCGTCTATTTTTTGGCTTTCCCGTCGACAGCCAATGTATCCTTGTTAAGGCTCTGTTTGTCGACCTCTGTTGCTGTTTTGTCCGGGCTTGGAAGCCCGATTTATTTGAGGTGCCGCTAATAGATCATGACTTCGAGGGACTTAAACATCGCTGGCATCATCACGGCCGTGTGTCTCCTGCTTTCCTTTGGGGCTAGCTATTCATACGCCCGAGGGTGGTATCTGACATAGAGGAGTTTTGCCTCTCGCACTGACTGTGATTCTGGTCCTCATCTCCACGATCACTCTTGAGGCCGTCGGAGGACGCTCCAAGGTTGCATTGGCGTCGACAACTAGCACACGGGCTCTACTGAGAAGGCGCAGAGAATTGCTATCACTGGTTCTGCGGCGCACTGAATTGCTCTTGTCCCCCCTGCTCGTGCTAATACTACTCATCACCCAGCTCCTCTTTTCAATTTCGGGAAGGGCTAAAAAAGGACAGAGCCACGAGATGCTCCGACTCCTAAGTAAGGCGCACGGCTGAGCGTGACAAATAAACCTGGCTTCCCGAGAGACCGAGGGTCTTGAACAACTTGATACAATCAAAGATGAGTGAGGATCGAATACGATTCTCCTAGTCGGTGGAATACGACCTACCTTCGCTAGTTCCTCGGCGGCGGAGTCCGCAACCGCTTTAGCCTTGCCAGGTTCCCAAGATTGTGGAATAGACGCTTTCTATGACCGATAAGCATCGCGTATTGCAAGTCGTTCCGCGCGATCCAGCGTGTCGTTGGCTGCGCGGGCGCGCCGGTCGCGGCAATGACCGGCAAATCCGCCCTCGGTGTCGAACGTGTCAAGACGTTTCCGAAAGTCGGAGCGTGCTTAACTCGGGCGCTGCTCAGCATCTTCTCCTGCGGAATTTGCAGCCAGTCCCGAATCGTCGCTAGGATTGACGTGTGATCGTACGCCACGTCTGTCGGCGAGCGGAAGACTGTGCCGGCCTCAATATACGGCGAGATCAGTAAAGTGGGAATCCGCACTCCATACCGATCAAAGTGAAAGCCATTTTCACCCGGATCGCTCGCCGCATCCGGCGGAACCGCCGGTGGAGGTTCGACGTGGTCGTAGCAGCCGCCGTGTTCATCAAACGTAATCACCAGCAGCGTGCTGTTCCAGTCTTTGCCTCCGCTGACCGTCTTCCACACGCGCAGAAGAAACTGTTCCCCAAAACTCATGTCGTGCGGCGGATGTTCATCGTTCGGATTAAGCTGAAAACTCGGCTCCACAAACGAATATTCCGGCAGCGACCCGTCCCGGCAATCCTCTTCAAACTCCTCCATCCCGTGGAAATGAGGCTGCAGCACTGGATCCCAAAGCTGCGGAAACTGCAGCCGCGCAAGCGACATGAGAAATGTATCGTTGTACACCTTCCAGCTGTGCCTCGTGGCTTCCAGCACCTCGAAAATCGTTTCCGCTTCATACAGCGGCTCGGGCTCGTTGTTCACTCTCCCCATCGACGTTCCCGCATGCACAAACGCGCGGTTCGGCAGCGTTTGATTGGGCGTCGAGCAGAACCATCGGTCACTCACCGCAAAGTTCTTGGCCAGTTGGCTGATCACGCTCACCTGCTCCGGGCTATAGCACTCCATCAGCTGGTTGGCATTTTCCGGATGCCCTGGATCGGTCGTGATGTAGTCCACGAGAAACCCCTTCATCTTCGGCCCGGTCCACCCCTGCGGCCCCAGGATCTGAAACGTAATGTGATCGAACTCCTCGTGCGGGTCATGATTCGGCGCCAGGAACGGACTTGGTCCTTTGGTGCCCTTCGTGGCGAACACTTTCACGGGCGGCGCATTCGCCGTGAAATACTCTGTATTGGACGGGTTCCAGAACGGGCTCTCCGGATTTGCATCCACCAGTCCATCAAACGTTGGTTGCCCTCCCGGCGACGCCGCGGGAATGTTCATCGGCGGCCCGTTGTTCACATCCGCATACAGGTACCCCAGCAGGTTATCGAGCGATCGATTCTCCATCATCACCACAACCAGATGCTTGATCCGATCCATCTCATCGCCCGCCATCGTGCTCCTCCGCCAGGAATCCACCCTTCTCGGAATACGCTGTGGCCGACACTTTACTACCAAGTTTTATGGCAAGCGAGTGACAATTGTTTGGTTCGCAGGCGCCACCACGCTGATCTGCGGTTTGTTGACACCTTCAGGCAACCCTCACAGCACTCCCATGATTCACAGTGGGATAACGAGCCTCGTCCGGGCTCTGTAATGGGAGAGCAAAGACGGTCGCTTCGCCTCTCCTAACTCTGTTCACAGTGGGGTGTGCTCATGGATCGTCGGAGTTTCCGCTTCCTTCAGCTTATGTTGTCCGCCAGCCTGCTGTGGCTCTCTCCTTCCTCCGCTCAAGATCGGCCTGCGTCGCAAGATAACTCCGCCAAGTCCCAGAGCGCGAGGGAACTCAAGAAGCGCGACAAGAAGCTTGCAAAAGAGCTGAATCCCGATGATACGAACTGGCTCTTGAACGAAGTCCCGGACATCATCACCGACGCGGAGCGTCGCGCTTTCCTGGAACTCGGCACCGAGAAGGAGCGAGAGCAGTTCAAGGAAATCTTCTGGCGCGATCGCAATCCCGAACCGGAATCTCCGGTCAATTCCGTTCGCGAAGAGCATTACCGCCGCCTCGCCTACGCCGACGAGCACTTTGCCTCCGGCATCGCCGGCCGGAAAACGGATCGTGGCCGCATTTACATCATCTGGGGTCCGCCCGATGAGATTGAGTCGCATCCCACAGGTGGCACTTACGACCGTCCTCCCGAACAAGGCGGTGGCTCGACCTCAACATATCCCTGGGAGCTGTGGCGCTACCGCCATTTGGAAGGCATCGGCGAGAATATTGAAATTGAATTTGTGGACGCCACCGGCTCTGCCGAATACCACATCGCGTTTGACCCCTGCGAAAAAGACGCGCTCGCGCACGTTCCCGGCGCCGGTTCGAGTCTGAGTGAACTCCTTGGCCGATCCTCAAAAGCCGGTCGTTTCACCAACAGCAACGGAACCACCTGTCCCATGCCGCTCGGCGGCCAATTTGCCAGCACGAATGAATTCGAGGCAATGGACCGCTACTTCCGCGTCCAACGCCCGCCCGAGCGCTTCAAGGATCTGGAGGAGAAAGTCAGCTCGCGCATCGTCCATAGCCAGATCCACATGGACTATCGAATCGATTTCCTTCGCGTGACCAGCAACACTGTTCTCGTGCCGATCACCGTGCAGGTTCTCAATAGTGACCTCAGTTTTCAGAGCAAGCAGGGCGTGCATTCCGCCGTCCTGAATGTCTATGGGCGCATTACGACGCCCGGCGGAGTCGTCGTTCAGACTTTTGAGGATGTCATTTCGCGCGATTTTCCTGAGTCTCTCTTTCTATCGTCGCTGAGCCTTACTTCTATCTATCAAAAGTCCGTCCCACTACGCTCCGGCCTCTATCGCCTCGATCTCGTTATCAAAGACACGCTGAGCGGCAAGATCGGCGTATTCAACGCCGCCCTGCGCGTTCCGCGCTTTGAAGATGGCAAGCTCGATGCGAGCTCCTTGATCCTCGCCGACCAAATCGAGAAAGTCGCCTCCTCGCAAACTGGCGCCGGCCAGTTCGTACTGAACTCTTACAAAGTTCGCCCGCACCTCAGCCAGGAGTTTTCGAGCACTGACAAACTGGGCATTTTTCTTCAGCTGTACAACCTGAAGGTGGACGACTCCTTGCACAAAACGAACGTCTCAGTAGCCTATCGCATTACCAAAGACCAACAGGAGATCTGGCGAGCCGTCGAAACCGCCGATCATCTTCACCAGGGCGGCGAGCAGCTCACCATCGAGCGCATGATCCCGGTGGCATCGCTTGTTCCCGGCCGCTATACCATTGAGGTCACGGCCATCGATCTGCTCACCAACGAAACCGTCATTCGCACCGCGGACTTCACCGTAAAATCCGCTTCGCCTGCAAAGCCTGCCTCAACAAATCGCACACCCACCTTGTAGTGACAGGCAGCCCTTGGCATGCTCTATAAGGCCACATTAAATGAAAGACCGAACCCGAGCGCGTCAACTTGCCGCGGAATTCAATCGCAAGGGCGACCCTACCGGCTGGTTCGAGACGCTTTATCAGGAGGGCGAAGCTGGAAAGAGTGTTATTCCGTGGGCCAATCTCTGCCCCAATTCTCGCTTGCTTGATTTTTGGAACGCGCACCCGCTGCCAACCGCGGGAAAAACGGCGCTGACAATCGGCTGCGGCTTGGGCGACGACGCGGAGCAACTTGCCGCGTGGGGATTCCGTACAATGGCGTTCGACATCTCGGAAACCGCGATCCGCGCTTCTCGCAAACGCTTTCCCGCTACCACTGTTGAATACCTCACCGCCAACCTGCTCGAGCCACCCTCCACATGGTGCCGTGCTTTCGATTTTGTCTTTGAGGCAAACACACTCCAGGTCCTGCCGGCCAAGCTTCGCCCCAGGGCGATCGAAAATATTGCAGGATTCCTCTGCCCGGGCGGTCGCTTACTCGTCATTGCCCGAGGCCGCGAGCCGTCCGACCTCGAAGGCCAAGTGCCCTGGCCTGTCACTCGCGGCGAGCTCTCCGCCTTCACCGCTGCCGGCCTCCACGAGCTTTCGTTCGAAGACCTACTCGATCTCGAAGATCCCTCAGAACCCCCTGTCCGCCGTTTTCGAGTCCTGTACGCGGCCAAATCGGTGTAATATCTCCGCTTCCTGGAGTCCCATTTTCTCAAGTTAAGGAGGGCACGCATGTTCCGCAAGCTGATGAACACTTCCGACGATTTTGCCGTCACCATTCTTCGCTTGGTCCTCGGCGTCGTTTTTTTTGCCCACGGCGCTCAGAAGGCTCTCGGCTGGTTCGGTGGCTACGGCTTCACGGGCACAATGGGCTTCTTCACTCAACAGGCGCACATCCCAGCCCCGCTCGCATTTCTGGCTATCTGCGCCGAATTCCTTGGCGGCATCGGGCTACTCCTCGGACTCCTTGGCCGTGTCGGGGCCTTTGGAGTCGCCTGCAATATGGTGGTAGCCATCGCGTTGGTCCACAGGCATTTCGGTCTGTTTGCCAACTGGTACGGCACGCAGAAGGGGGAAGGCTACGAATATCACCTTCTGGCCATTGGCGCCGCCCTGGTCATCATGATCAGGGGCTCCGGCGCCTTTTCCATTGACCGCACGCTCTCAAAATCCTGAGCGCAGGTACTCGCAGTCACTTTCGCCGCATTCCGGTCAGTGGGCTGCAGTCGCTCCGCTGCCCAGGAACGCCATTACTGCCGCCAGAAACTCCTCCGTTTTCTCCATCGGCGGCACATGCCCGCATTTCTCAAAGCTGACGAACTTCGCCCCGGCGATTCCTGCGGCGTAGCGTTCCCCAGACGCGATCGGCAACAATTTGTCCTGCTTTCCCCACGCCACCAGCGTCGGCACCTTGATATTCCCCAGCCGGGCGTCTAGCCTTTGCGTTTCGCGCGAAGGATTGCTCAGGATGCTTCGCACTGTATACCCGTCCTTCACCGCCAGCTTGTCCGTGAAAATCTTCCGCAGCGCGTCCTCATTCAGCCAACTCGTATCGTAGAACACCACCTCCATCAATCCGCGCATCGCCGTCAGCGAGCTCGGATTCAAATCCGGCAACGGCTGATCTTGCTTCAGCCCTCCCGCATCCACCAGCACCAGCTTCTCCACCGGAACCAGATGCGCCCCACCCGATATTTCCACGGCGTACAGCCCGGCGATCCATCCGCCCAGCGATTCGCCCACCAGGCTCGCCTTCTCCACTTTCAATTGCCGCAAAAATTCGTTTAGAAAATCCACATACGTTTGAATGCTGTAATCCAGCAGCGGCTTGTCCGATTTCCCGAAGCCGATCTGGTCCGGCACCAGCAACCGGTATTTCTGCGCCATCGGCTCCAGCACCGGCAACCAATCATCTTTCCTGCTTCCCAATCCGTGCAGCAGCACCACGACCGGCCCCGAGCCCATATCAAAATAATGGATCGATTGTCCAAACACCGAGATCGTCTTGTCCGCCGGCTGCCCTTGCCCAAATGCAGGAACCACGAACGTCGGAACGACAATCACCGCTAACAGTAGGATGAGCCCGAAATTCCTCTTTCCGCGCATAATCCCTCCTGTCCTTGCGCGCCCTCTTTAACACACCCCTGCACCGAATACTACTCGCGCCTTCGCTGCCCGCGCTGCCCTTTTCACGCAACTTTTACTTGCCCCAGCCTCACCTCTCCTCTATAGTCGCCGCACTCGCGGTCGTTTCCTATTCGAGGCGTGGAAGTCTGTCGCGATCGTTCCGATAGTCCCGTCGGAGAACATCACAATTAACACTGGAGGTTCATATGCGAGCGGCTGTAATTGCAGCGCTTGTCTTTTTTGCTCTGCCCGGATCCACCCGGGCCCAGAGCATGCAGGATGATCAAGTCCCCATTAGTTTCACACTCAGTGTAAATCCCCATACGCTTGCCTCTGGCTCGGACTCTACTGGGGGCGGTGTCCTCGGAAGGCGTTCGAGCGGCGGCGCATTGGGCATCGACTCGGTAGCCAACTGGAGCAGCTATTTCTACTATCAGGGCCTCGATTCAAACGGCTTTACCCAGTTCTCCTGGCAGTACACCATGGTCGGCCACGCTCCCTTCGGCCAGGGGGATGGCGGCGATTGGCAAGGCGAAACCACTTGGATCGGCGCACCCGTCGTTCCGGTCAGTCTCGACTTGCGTAACTTCGACGGTTCGCCGCGCTTTGTCGGTGGCCATCGCCTCTTTTCCGATGCCGCCCAATTTGTGGCCCCGGTCCTGAGCTCGCCGGTCTTTTCCAAAACCTTCTACACTTCCAGCGACACCCCCACGCAATACACCGACGCTATCCAGCGCGCCGAATTCATTCACAAAGCTGACCACGAGTAGCACACCTTGTTGCGCCCACGCGTTGGCACACCGCGAACTATAGTGTTCATCCGCGGCACGTATCGCTTTGCCCTCAACGCCGACGGCTCATGCTGCGCCTTTGTTTTGATCGATGCCGGCACCTTGTGAACGCCCTTTTTCCCCCGACGTTTTCGGGGACCGACACCACCACACCTATAGGCGCCGCGGAAACCTCAGGCGACATCCGCACCCGCGATATTTCCACGTTCCTCTTTCCAAATGCCTATCTCTACACCAATAACGATCCGGTCCACCACTGCTGCATCCTCGGGTTCACACCTATGACCTCGAGGCCGGTGGCCCGGCCAACGGCTTCCTGGAGAAGCGTTATGTCTTGAACTATTCCAGCTGGATCTCCCCGGGCATTTTCGGTGGGGGCTTCAGCGACATCACCGCGCTCAGCCACGAGCTGTCTGAGACCTTCAGCGACCCCTTCGTGAACAACGCGACTCCCTGGTGGCTCTCACCCAACGGCAATTGCCAGGACAACCTGGAGGTCGGCGATGTGATTGAAGGGCTTCCCAACGGCGTGTTCCCGGTCGTGCTTCACGGTGCCACATGGCATCCCCAGAACGAAGCGCTTCTCCAATGGTTCGCGGGCGTTACGCCTTCGTCGGCCATCAGCGGTGCTTACAGTTATCCCGATACCAACGTGCTGACCACCGCGAACGTTTCGCAAAACTTCGCCTGCACGCCGCCGCTGCCCTAGCTGTTTCGCGCGCTCGCGTCGGCGATATTCCGCCCGCAACGCGCGCCACTTCATTACTGACGCTCGATCATCGCTTCAGGGGTGGGCTTCGGCTCACCCCCGAGCGTCTTGCTTGTTCGTGACTAACTTCAGCCCAGGAAGCCTTTTGGGACCGGTTTTGAGCTTCTGGGCGTCTGATTTTTCCTCGCCGCCTCTTCATCCTGGGAGCATACCGACAAAGTAATTGACAGGTAGTGTCGCCGTCTGTTTACATCTCCCCATGGCGCCGAGAATCATTTTCTTACGCGGTGCGATTCCTTGCGTATTGATCCTCACCGCTCTTTGCGCGCTTGCCGGTCCCAAGGACAAAGAACCCGCGCCCCGCTTTAACGCCATCACCACCACTGGCGAAAAATTCACCAATGACTCCATCAAAGGCAAAGTCGTCCTCCTCGAATTTTGGACCACCTGGTGCGGTTTCTGCGCCGACGAAGCTGCCTTCGTCGACAAAATTGGTCATGAACTCGCCGATAAAGGGCTGATCCTTCTCGCCATCGACGTCGGCGAGTCCAGGAAGACCGTCAAAAAATATCTCGAGCAGCATCCCCGAAACTGCAAGATTGTCATGATGGAGGACACCAATCTTGCCGCCATGTACGCGGCCACCGCCTACCCGATCTACGTCGTTATTGACCGCGACGGCTTCATCGCCGGAACCCAGCGTGGCGCTGGGGGCGAGGAGGCTCTTCGCAGACTCATCGCCCGCGGCGGCATCGAATCCGCAGACTCAGAAGACTCCGATTCTGACTAGAGCACTTTGCATCCGCCGGCCGCTCTGCCTGCCATTCTAAATCATTCATTCCAATGCTCTTATGAAGGAATCTTCATCCTCGCCCGACGTACCTCGCCCATTCCTTCGTTTCCAATGACGCCCCGATTGCTCCGGAACAGCCGCTCTCCTCGTTTCTCTGGCCGGTGCCGCTTTGGAACAGCCTGACCCTCCGGCCAGTTTGCGGCACATGTTTCCAAGCCTATAACGGTCTTAGTGGCTCGGTGTGTCCCCGGGCCGAGGAGGGGGCGATGCTCCGCAATCGATTCCTTATTCTCTTGGGTGCGAGTTTTCTCGTGGCTTCCGGCGCTTGGGCCGACGACGTCGGCTTTATTGATTGCTCGAGCCATTCCGATGGCGCGCAAGTCTTCGGAAAGCCCAGGAGGAGTCCGGAAATAGTGGCAGCCCTCCCTTGCGGCGAGCGCTTCACCATTCTGGTTTACGGCTTCGTTTTCTCCCGGATTCAGACCGGCGACGGCAAAATAGGTTATGTCTACTCAAACCTGATCGCCGTCGATCGCTCTGGCGCTGCGGTGCAACAGACGTCTTCCCCGCGAATGGTCTCAGCTTCAGAGAAAGTCGTTGTTAAGACTGCTCCGGCGCCCGTCGCGCAGCCTAAAACGCAGGCGCCTCCACCAGTTCAGTCTGTGTCGGCACAGCTAGCCCCGGCTCAGCCCGCCCCGGCGCAAATGCCCGAGTCCGCATCGCCCACAATGGCATCGTCCGCATCGGCATCCAATGTTCCAGAAGCAACCGCAGCCGTCGCACAGCCGACTCCGGCAGCGCCTGCGTCCCCCGTGCAGCCTGATCCTCCCGCGGCTGCGCAACCTCAACCGGCGCCCACTCAGCCGGCACCACCCCAACCAGCCCCGGTACCTGCTTCCGAAGCCACTGTGCCTGCAGCCCCCTCAAATGTCCCGGAAGCAACTCCGGCCGCCTCGCAACCTGAACCTCCTGCGGCGGCACAGCCTCAGCCCGCGCCCGCTCAACCGGCGGCGCTTGCCATTCGGCCCAAGGAGGCGCGGGCCACCTGGGAAAAACGTAACCCGGGCGGCATTCGCCACACGCCCTTGATAGAAGTCTTTGGCGGCTACGCCTTTGCGCGCTTGGACGGCGGCGGTGGTACCGGCACCAACTTGAACGGCGGCATGGGATCAGTTGGCTGGAATTTCAAGCCCTGGTTACAGGTCGTCGCGGACAGCAGCTACAGCGTCGTAACCATCAGTGGCACCAAGAATGTCCTCTATGGAAACCATTTCGGGCCCCGCTACTTCCATCGCGGGCGAAATCGCTGGGGCGCCACGCCGTTTGTGGAAGCCCTAGTTGGCGGTTCGCGCGCGGACACGACCGTCACAGGTACCGGCGGTTACACGACTTCGGTGAACTGTTTGTCCTACAAAGTCGGCGGCGGCTTGGATCTTCATCCCTCCCGCCACTGGGAAATCCGTGTCTTCAACGTCGACTATTACCGGACCGCCTTCGGCACCAACTTACACCAGAACAACTATTGGGCTTCCGCCGGTATCGTCCTCCGCCTCTTTGGCGGATCATCCGACTACTAGCCCGCTCCACACACACCCGCGCGCTCGGTGAAAAGAGCGGAGATCGCGGCTGGAGATTCTACGGTCACCTGGTTGCTGCTGCCGATTGACCGAAAGACTTAACGGCCTCGGCCTCGTCGTCCATGATATCGAAGACGGTATACAGCCTTGTAATTTGCATCACGTCTTGAACCTTATTCGTCAGTTTCAGCAGTTTCAGTTCTCCACCCTGCTTCCGCACGCTCGTGAAAGCACTGACCAGATGGCCCAGGCCTGCACTGTCGATGTAATTAACGTCCCCAAGGTTGAATAGAATCTTCTTCTGTCCCTTACCCAACAGGTCGCAAACCAGGTCGCGCAGCGCAGCGCTCTCTTCGCCGAGCACAATCCGTCCGCTGATGTCCACAATGGTGACGCCACCTGTTTGTCGAGTGCTTGTAGTCATTTGCATTGGCAACCTCCTAAAGGCGCTTTGATGGTCGAAGACTTCACTTTCCAGCATCGCATGATACTGCGGTCAGCCTTCCAGCTACCCTACATTAGCCCAAATCGTCGCATCGCGGTCGAGAAATCCCTCGTGCCCCAGGTATGAAATCGCCGTCGCACTTAAGGCTGCACACCTGCATAAGCGGGTATCGCCCCGCGCGAAACATTCTTGTAAACGACGCCGCCCTTCATCACAAAGACGACCCGTCGCACGGCCGTAATATCCTTCAAGGGATCACCATCCAGCGCGATAATGTCCGCCTGCAACCCCGGCGCAATCGTTCCGATCTGGTCCGCCATGCCCAGCGCTTCCGCCCCCAGCGAGTTGGCGGACACCGTCGCTGCCATGGGGTCCACTCCGCCGTCGCGCACGCGGTCAATGAACTCCTCCGCGTTGCGCCCATGCGCGCCCGCCACGGCGTCCGTCCCAAAAACGATCTTCAGCCCCGGAGTTTTCACCGCGTGCTGCACCAGCTCATGGTTAATCGGTAGGATCTTCTCCATCGCCGCGAATCCCTCTTCAGTGTATCCGGGTGTACCAAGATACTGTTCCTTGTGCAGCAAATAATTCTCGATGATCAGCCCGGCCTGCGGGTCCAGATACGTGCCCTTCTCCGCCATCAATTTCAAGTCATCATCCGTCGCCAGCGTCCCGTGCTCAATCTCTGTGCATCCCGCAAGAGTCGCCGCGCGCACTGCATCCTTATAAGCGTGCACCAGCGTGCGCAATCCCTGCTTCTTCGCTTCATCGCACGCCGCGTTCAATTGTTCCTGCGAAAGCGTCATCCCTCCGCCCTGGCGGATGCTCTGCGACGCAAAAATCTTGATCACGTCCGCGCCGGCCTGCTTTTGTTTCCGCATAAACGTGCGTATCTCCTCCGGCGTCCCCGTTTTCTCTCCCTGCCCGAATAGTGGCTCGACGGCCGTAAGAATCCTCGGCCCAGCCAGTTTTCCTTTTGCGATCGCGTCGCGCAGCGGAATATCGTTTGCCGCGCCCGGGCTTTGCACCGTAGTGAACCCCGCCATCAGCGTCACCCACGCATTCGACGCCGATTGATACGCATCCTCCTGCGAAGTCCCTCCCATCCCCGCATTTTTCCCGTCTTTGCCGAAGTTCCACGTAATATGCGCGTGCGCGTCAATCCAACCTGGCAGCACCGTCAACCCGCGCAGGTCGTAGTCTACTGGCCCCGCCCCCTTGTCAACTTTTGTCTCAGTCTTTGTCTCCACCGCGGCAATCTTCGGTCCTTCCACCACAATGCGCGCATCCCGCAGCACGCCACCCTTCCCGTCGAGCACCGTACTCGCCGCAATTACAATCCGCTTGCCCCTTGCCGGGTCGGGAACTGGCGTCTGCGCAGAAACTCGCAGCCCCATTCCGCACACGCCAAGCACGCCGAGAATGCCCGCAACGACTTTCGCCGGTCGCATAATCGTTCCTCCCGCCATTCGATAGCCCGCCCTCCTCTCTTATCACACCGTCGCGAACATGTGTACAATCCGCCGAATAGACAAAGCCACGCACTGTGTAGGGGCACGATACATCGTGCCCTTTCTTTTCTCTTTGTTTGTGTAGTGGCGGGTCTTCAGAACCGTGCTCTTACGACTTTTCTCTATTGTAGGCCCGGGGCTTTAGCCCCGCCTGCTCCTCGAATTTCGGATTGCGCGCGTCACGATTCGCTAAGCACGAGCGCCTTCTCGAGCCTCCGTGCGCTGAGCACGGACTTTACCGCTCTCCGGCTTGGTGCGCAGGTGACGTGCACTCGCGTCGGTATTCCCTGGGAGCTACTCCCATCTCTCTCCTAAAGACACGGCTGAAAGAGCTTTCCGATCCGTATCCAACGGCCGACGCCACCTCGGAGAACGACATATTGTTCGAGCGAATCATGGCTCCTGCTCTGTACATCCGCCACTGCGTAAGGTATTCGAGAGGCGTCTGGCTCAAAACGGTCCTGAATTTTAAGGCAAAGGCAGACCTCGACATGCGTGCTTCGCGCGCGAGTGACGCGACAGACCAGCTCCTATCAATGCCCGAATGCATTGCCCCTATGGCCTTGCTGAGATGCTCGTCAGACATGGCCGCCAACCACCCCTTCGGCGCAGCCCCAGAGCTGCTTGCGTAAGCTCGGATGGCGTAGACAAACAGTGATTCATAAAGACAACTGATCAAGCGCGATGAAGCTATACCAGGCTGAGCGGTTTCTGCCGCCAAAAGGTCCAGCACGGATTGGAAGGCGTGACTTCGATTTTGTTCAAGCCGCAGGTGCAGATAGCGAGGCAGAATCGTGGAAATGAGCGGAGCCTCGAATGCACTCATGCAAAACGACCCACTCACCAAAGTTGTGGGCGCGCCGCCTCCTCCGTAATGAATCACGCAATCCACTTCCAATTTTCTTAATTCGCGGTAATCGGCGACACGGGAACGCGGATGATCCACCAATGTAAAGGCCTCATCGCTGAGAATGAAGATGAAAACATCGCCGGCGGAGAGGGAGATGGCTTGCCGCTGGTTCTTGAACTTCAGAAGCCCCGATCCGCGGACCATTAGCCCGAAGCGTATCCGCGGAACCGTATCCCCCGGGTAGTGAAAACCCCACGGAGCTGTCGCCTCCAGCCGCGTATACACCGCTTCCTGAATTCTCATCGATCCGAAGACTTCAGACAGCGGGTCCATTCGGCGTTCAAATGCTGGACGATCGGTCACGTTTTTTGGACGGATGACACTCACAAGTCCCGATTTTATCGCATCTACCTCTCGGGCCACCAATACATTTCAATTGGAGAAAAGATGATCGTAAGAACGTATTGCTCTAAGCATTTCATTCGCGTGACTGGAATCGCGCTATGCCTTGCGGCCGCGTATTCGCCGGTTGTCGTATCACAGGAAACGAAAAAGGATGCTGATCTCTGTCGCAACTCTTCTGATGCGAAGTTGCCTTGTTCTTCCGCGGCGGCTAGCAAAGAAATCCCGGAAACACCGGGCCAACAGGCAGCCAACCTTCCTGACGCGCCGCAACCTCAAGGCCAAAGCAATCTGCCAAGCTCAGCGTCCCATCCGCAAGAGGAAAACAGCGCCCTACTGTTCCTGCCTGTCAAGAGTCCTCGCACTCTGTCCTTTGGCGATAAATTTACAATCTACGCCCATCAAACCTTTGGGCCGCCTGCGCTTATCCTCCCGGCGTTCAAAGCTGGCATGGGCATGGCGAATCCAACAAAACATTACCCTCGCGAATGGAAGGACGGTGCCGTAGCCTTCGGGAGACTCTATGGAGATTCTATCGCCATGGCCACTTCCCAGCGAACAGCGCGCTTTTTGACAGGCGTTGCCTTGCATGAAGATCCGCGGTACGTGCGGTCCACCAGTAAAAATCCTCTGGTGCGAACTACGCACGCGCTTGCGTTTACTCTTATTGATAAGACCGACTCCGGGAGAAACACGATTGCCTTCTCCAATTTTGCAGGAGCGGCCGCTGGCGGTTTTGTGGGAAGGGTTTATCTGCCGCAGGGATACAACGATCTCACCCATACCGAACAAAGAATGGCCTTCCAGTTCGCGAGCATTGCAATTCAAAATATAGCCGCTGAATTTCAACCGCAGTGGGGACCGCTTGTGCGAAAGCTGCGCATCAACAAAATCATCCCCGAGTGGTGGGTTTCGCAGCGCCATAAGTAAGCCCTGCGGCAGTGTCTTCTAGGTACGGTTGTTGCGAAATGCTTCGTCGCCCGGTGCCCACCCGACGGCGTGGTCCACCTTCACTACGCCGCGATGGCTCCTGAACTCTGTCTCCGTTGTAGTGGCGGGGCTAGCCACGCCCGCCCAAACGCGCTTCGCAACGATTTTGTAGGGGCACGATACATCGTGCCCTCTCTTGCTTTTCTCTTGGTCTTAGTGGCGAGTCTTCAGACTCGTGTCTTTGCGGCCTCCTTTGCCGTAGGGGCGGGGCTTGCCCCGCCCGCCCCCACGTCTTCTCCTGCTCGATTAGAAATCCAAGCACATGACGCCCCGTCCCCATAGCGTTATCATTCCCCAAGCTCATCGAGGCGCATCCCCATGAAGACTCCCAGAAAAATCATCGCCCTCGCCGCCACCAGCGCCGACGGCTACATCGCCCGACCCGATGGCGACGTCGCCTGGCTCGACCGTCCCCGCCCCAAAGGCAATTACGGCTATTGCGCTTTCTTCAAGTCCGTCGACACTATTCTTTGGGGATACAAGACCTACGCCAAGGGCCTCGAGATGGGAATGGAAAAGGGAATGAAATCCGCCGGCTTCGGCCCAAAAATCAAGAACTATGTTTTTTCCCGCCACCCTCGCGAGGCGCCGCTGCCGGCCTTCGAATTCGTCAACGAGCCGGTCAAACCATTCGCCCAGCGCCTGCGCGCCCAGCCCGGCAAAGATATCTGGATGATGGGCGGCGGCGAAATCATCGCCTCCTTCTTGGACGCGGGCGAAATCGACGAATTCCGCATTCACGTCATCCCCTTCCTCATCGGCGAAGGCATCCCCCTTATCCAGCCTCGCCATCGCTCCCTCCGCCTCAAGCTACTCTCCACCAAAGCCTTCCCCGACGGCGTCGTCCTCCTCCACTACCGCACCACGCCCCATCCCTGAATCCCACAGCAGTCTGCTCCCGCGGCCAAGCAAGCATCGTACTCGGCATCAGTGAGACCTTCCGGACCTTCTTCCTGTGTTGTATGCTCAGGCCGAGCTTTTTGGAGCAAACGGCATGGATTCCCTGGCCGGATACGTCGCATCGGGTTGTGGTGCGATCATTGTTGGGTATCTATCTCAGTTTCTACTGCCAAGAATAAAAATCCGTTATTGGCTCCCAAGCAGCTTTCTCTACACGATGCCCATCAACGCAGCAGGCAACGCCGCCCAACCAGGGCAACCACCCGCTCCGCAACTCCGCAAACACCGGGACAACCCGCCACACCAGCTACTTTCTTGATTCAAACTAATTCGCTCACTATCCAAAACTTCGGACGCAAAGCCGCGACCTGGGTGGAAATCGTCCACCGCATAGACCTGATTTCTTCCAGTTGTATCCGTCCCTGAACTACACCGAAACCACGACACCATCAGGTGAGCACATCATACGGATAGAATCGCTGGCGCACAGAGAGTACGTTACGCTCCAACTTCTAAGCTATGTGCGTCAACCGGAGCTTCTATACATCCGTTCCGAAGCTGGCCATGCTTCTCAAATGCCGTGGATGGTAGTACGGAAATTTCCCAAGTGGGCATATGCGGCCGTTCAACTCTTAGTCCTCATCGGCGCAGGATTTAGCGCTTATTGGTTAATTAAGGTTGCTATCTTCGTTTTCAAGGATCAGCACAGTCCGTGAGAGTCACGGATCAACGGACTTCAATGTGGGAAATTAAGATCAAGCACGAAGGGTTGCACGCCTATCGAAACGTTCGAGGCGCGAGCAAAGAAGAAGCTGAGACGAAGGCTCGTCTCCAGATTGAGGCTTGGAACTTGCGATGGAAGCGACTCTTGGATGCAGAGGCTACGCGGCAGGAACGCCTTAAGAAGAGAGGCTGGGCGGATAAGCAGTCAGACATCGACAAACGCGCCAAAGAACACGCAGTCGCGCTGACCAAGGAAGCCGAGGCGACGTTAGATGGGCTTCGAGGGCTGCTCAGTCGTACTCTGGGCCAGGCGCACTCTTTTAACTGGGACAGTTTGAAGGACACATCCAGATTCGAAAAGGTTGAACCAACTCCCTCTGTGCTCGAAGATTACCCCGCCGAGCCCTTGATAACTGAGCCCCAGTTCACACCGTTACCTGTCCCTGTTACCGTCAATTTCTTTGATTGGTTTTTGCCCGGAGTACGTGCGGGAAAACTTGCAAGAATGGAGGTCGAGGAGACACGTAGGAAAAGAGATGCTCAGGAGAGATTTGTCCTCGCGCATTCTATCTGGGAGAAAAAGGTTAACGAGATCAAGCAAAGTAATCAAAATGCCTCAGCCAAGCACGAGAAAGCGAAAGCCGCGTGGGTACTTGAAAGGCGAATATTTGGCGAGACCCAGAAACTTTTCAATTCAGGAATCGATGAATTTAAGAAGTCCTACTTCGACCGGGTCCCGGCGGCGTTGATTAGGTATTGGACCGAAGTTCTATCCAAATCCGAATACCCTGACTCCTTCCCACGGGACCAGGTTGTGTCATTCGATCCGGCGAACGGAATGTTGGTGATCGATTTCGAGTTGCCCCCGCAGAAAGCGATACCCAACAAAAAACAGGTCAAGTACGTCTCCAACCGTCAATAGTTTCAGGATGTACCGATCTCGGAGACGGAATTCAAACGTCTTTACGACGAGGTGCTCTATCAGATCTGCCTGCGAACGCTGTACGAACTTTTCCGGAGCGATGACATCGATGTCATCAAGAACATCGTATTCAACGGTTGGGTCCAGGCCATCGAAAAAGCGACAGGAGCAAACACTCATCCGTGCATCATGACGGTCCAAGCGAACAAAGCAGAATTCATGGCATTGAATCTGAATCAGGTTGATCTGAAGGCGTGCTTCAGATCACTGAAAGGAATCTCTGGTAGCAAGCTTATCGATTTCAGTCCGGTTCGGCCTGTCTTGAGTTTGAACCGCGAGGATCCGCGCTTCGTTGGCTCACACAATGTTGTGGAGTCGCTGAATGACAAAACGAACCTAGCAGCAATGGACTGGCTCGATTTTGAAAACCTTATTCGTGAACTGTTCGAAAAGGAATTCAGCAAGAATGGTGGGGAAGTTAAGATTACGCAGGCAAGTCGAGATGGCGGCGTTGACGCGATCGCATTTGATCCCGATCCGATTCGCGGCGGAAAGATCGTCATACAAGCAAAACGCTATACGAATACTGTTGGCGTGGCCGCCGTGAGAGACCTTTTCGGGACTGTTCACAACGAAGGCGCAACCAAGGGAATTCTTGTTACAACGTCCGACTACGGACCCGACGCATACGAATTTGCGAATGGCAAACCTCTTACCCTGCTCGCAGGCAGCGAACTCTTGTACCTGCTGGGCAAGCATGGATACCAAGCGAAGATCGATTTGAAGGAAGCGAAGAAAATGCTTGGCGAAGTGTAGCGTACGACGCTGAGCTGGTTAGAAGACGGCGTTGGCGCGTGGCAACTCGAACCCATCCCGTATCTTTTAGGGTGAAGGTGCCGCGCGCTGGGCGGCTGGACGCGCTCAACCGGTGGTATGCTCCGTGGTGATCCGGCATCCAGCCACGGAGGTCACATCATGAAACTTTTAGCTGCAACTGGCGTCCTACTCTTTGCTTCCGCGTCCGCCCACGCACAAGCCCCAGCGCAAACACAAACGCAAGCGCCAGCGCAGGCGGCAAAGCCTTGTGAAGAGCTGAAGGACGAAATCACCAAGAAGCTCGACGCAAAAGGCGTGAAGGGCTACACCCTGGAAATCGTCGCGAAGGACAAGGACGCGGAAGGTAAAATCGTCGGCACTTGCGACGGCGGCACCAAGAAGATCATCTACACCAAGACCTCAGCCCCCGCCGAGCCCTCGGCAAAGGAACCACCCAAGCCCTGATCACGGGCTGTGCGCCCGCACACCCACCGTCATTTGCGTTTTTTGCATCCCGATTGGGTCTACGGGACCGAACGAAGCAGGCCGATTTTTTCTTCCGCTTTCGTTCCTACGAAAGCGTCGGCCTGCGCAGAGAGGACCTCCTCACCATCGCTACGAATTTGGTAGCGATGAATCTCTCTGTCCTTCTTGGCCGGGTGCATCGGTGCCCCAGGTACGGTTTCATACCTGGAGTCCTTGACTTTGCTTTCCTACCCAATCTCTCTGGGCCAACCGCTCAACCCGCCCCATTCGCCGAATCAACGTTGCATTTTCGTCCGTGGAATTACGTACGGGAAACTACGTATTGAGGAAGCTACGTCTAAGACGGTTTAACCACTTGTCAGTCAACTGCTGCCGCTGCTACACTCAACCTCGTCCATCCAGAGGTTATGTCCCATGACCGAAGGCCAAGTCTACCACTGCCAAAACCGTGATTGTGCTTCTGAAATCCTTGTAACCAAAGCGTCGCTCAAAGCCAGTGCAAACCCCAGATGTGGATGCGGCGCGGAAATGAAGAAGCCTTATAGCCCGCCGGTTTTGCGAATCCTCGATCCTCATGATGAACTTATCGGCCTCTTTCGAGTCAAGCGGAATTGACTCCATCAGCCCGCCCTGAACTGGAAAGCAAATCTATGCCGCACGGCGTAACTGGTCTCATCCTCGCAGTCGTTTGTATCCTGTTCGGTGCCACGCTCCTCTACAGTGGCACTCCGGGAAGAGACCCTATCCAAGCGCAAACCATTGCCGGTGCTGCCGTTCTATCCCTCGGAGCAGTGACGTTGGGGATGATCCTGAAAGAGCGGCTGAAGTGGAAAAAGGAGCTTAGAAAATACAAAGAGGAATAACGTACTCCCGATTAGTCAGGTGCGCCTGGGTGTCGGTTTCTCGCTTGGGGCCGTTGACCTTAGTTTTCCTTGCCCACAACCTCCCCGCTCTAGCCATTCAACTCGTCCCCGCTACCATTCAACCTTCAATTTCTACCATTCAATGCTTTCCACTTAACAACTTGATACCGGCGTGCTATTCTCTCCCGTGTACGCCAAGCCCCAGCGCCGATCGCCCGCTTTTTCTGATCCGGCACCCTCTGCGAAACCTCTATTCGCGGCGTTTATCCTGCTTGCCCCGAACCTCTCGTGGATCCTGTTGGGACGACGCCCTCGGTCTTCCCGGGGCGTTAGAGTTCTCGTTCTCCATTCGACCTCCCCATTCCCTTAAGTCCTCGCTCTACCTGCAACGCTTATGGGCCTCCCCGCAAGTGTTGCAAACCAAAGACTTACGTCCTGGCTAAGCCCTTTACATGCAACACTTACAGAAAACACCGGGGTACCCCAACTCGCCCGGCAAGGAGGAACCTACCGAGAGCTTAAACCTGAGCGCGGTACACGACCATCCCAAACGCTCATCCGAAGTGCTAAAATAAAATTGCACGGAGGGGGCGACACGGTTTCGACGGAAGCTGTCGCGGCCCGAAGGCATGCCGGGACCCACCTGCCCGTAACCTGGTGGAAACTAGAAATGCCAACAACAACTTGGCACTTGCAGCTTAATTAATTAAGTTGCCGCTTCCCCGGGCTTTGCTCATGGGCCCGGTCAGAGGCGTCACACAGTGAGCTGGCTTGAGCCTTTCGGTCCGTAGGGCTCGGGCGAGATTCATCGGACTAGCCGGCTGCGTTTCTTGCTCATTCTGAGCGTGGCGGGCGAACCAAACGGAATTGAGCTAAGCATGTAGGCTTCGTGTCGTAGCGCTTTTCGGACGGGGGTTCGACTCCCCCCG
>Ga0137407_10000677_pt1 | contig 22533 bp, 18 predicted proteins | sample CZOMad2_2_16fung_FD_108410 | JGI IMG/M metagenome (GOLD analysis project Ga0137407, IMG submission 108410) | Vadose zone soil fungal communities from Angelo Coast Range Reserve, California, USA - CZOMad2_2_16fungal (Illumina Assembly) | ecosystem: Environmental > Terrestrial > Soil > Vadose... | reverse complement strand
GCCCAGGAAAATCGACACGCCGTGGCTGCCGCCCACGGCCAGGTCCGGCACGCCGTCGCCATTGAAATCGCCCACGGTCAGAGCACGCGGAAGAGACACCGCCAGAGGCAACGCTGGACGGAAGGTTCCGTCGCCGTTACCCAGAAGCACCGAGATGTTGTTGGAAGACAGTTCGGCCGTCGCCACGTCGGTCATCCCGTCGCGATTGAAGTCGCCAACGACGACGGCGCGAGCATCCTCGCCCACGGGGAAGTCTCGGCGGGGCGAGAACAACGCCGTCTGGGCCGGCGCGTGATCCGCGAACACGGCCAGGAACGATAGTGCTGTGAGAGCGACCAGCCGGAAGCTCGGTTGATTGTTTCTCATGACCGATGATTTCACCTGGGGATCGATGGGAACAATCAGTGAAGCCCCCGGATCGTGCCAGGAGAATCCCTGCCGCGGTCGTCCCGAAGTTCCTGGGCCTCGGCGTGCAGTACTTCCATAGCAGCGTGGGTCGAGCAGCGTGGGCGCCGCCACCAGCACGGCAGCGAGGCTTATCTGAAGAGGATGCGCGAGGCCGCCCAGTCTAGAGCGGCTTGATCTGAACCTTGCGCCACTTGATGACACCGCCGGGCGCGTCGTTGGCGCCGTTGCCGAACTGGAGGGCGAACGGCCCCTGCGCGTGCTGACTGTCTTGCGCGCTGACGGTCTGGACTCCGTTCAGCACGACGGTGAGCTGCGAGCCCTTGGCCGTGATCTCGTAGGTGTTCCATTTGCCGCCGGCCTTGGGCATGGGTGAGATCTTCGCCACGTTGACGATTCCCCCGGTGCCGTAGGACGGGTCGGGGCGCTGGTCGTAGATGTTCACCTCGTACGCGTTGGTCGCGGTGATCGCCTTGGGATCGGTGCAGCGGATGAAGATGCCGCTGTTCGTGGTGTGATCCGCCCAGAACTCCGCCCGGATCTGAAAATCCTTGTAGGAGCTCTTCGAGACGAGAAAGCCCCCTTTGCCCTTGTCGGCGACAATGGCACCGTTCTCCGCTCGCCAGTTGGCATCGCCGACCTGGTGCCAGTTGTCCAGACCAGTGGTGCCGTCGATCAGCGTGGTCCAGCCTGCGTCGGACTGACCGAACGACATGTATGCGCACCCCAGAACGGTCAGCCCGATGACCAGCAGCCCCATGACGATGAAAGACGAGCGTTTCATGGCGATCTCCTCCTGAGTGCGTGACGAGCGACCGTCGTCCTCTCGGCTATCCACGACGCCTGACGGAGGAGTCTAGCATCACGGCTTCGCGCCGAATCCTCAAAGGAGGCGGGCCAGCTTCAGCGCTATACTCCGCCCACCATGCGTGAGAACACCCTCAAGCAACAGCTCCACGCCGGGAAACCGGCCTTCGGCGTCATGTGCACCTTCCCCTCGCCGCCGGTGGTGGAGATGCTCGGCCATCTCGGGTTCGACTGGATCCTGCTCGACAACGAGCACGGCTCCATCACGGTGGATACGGCCGAGGCATGCATCGCCGCCGCCGAGCTCACGGGCATGGCGCCGATCGTGCGCCCCGTCGGGAACAAGCCGGAGATCATCGCGCCGTTCCTGGATCGCGGCGCGTGGGGCGTGCAGGTGCCCCACGTCAACACCGCCGAGGAAGCCCGTGCCGCCGTGGACGCGGTGAAGTACGCTCCCGAGGGCCACCGGGGCATCTTCAGCGGCGGCCGACCGGCCAACTACGGCTTCAAGGGCACCACCGCGGACTACGCGAAGGACGCGAATCGAAACACGCTCGTGTGCCTGATGCTGGAAGAGGTGGAGGCCATCGAGAACCTGCCGGAGCTCGTCAAGGTCCCGGGCGTGGACGTGTACTTCATAGGGTCGGGCGACCTGTCTCAATCGATGGGCTACACCGGTCAGCAGGCTCACCCCGAAGTGCAGGCGATGATGGAGCGCGGCGTCAAGGTCATCAGGGGCGCCGGGCGCATCGCCGGGTGCAGCTGTCCCGATAATCTCGTGCCGAAGTTCCTGGGGCTCGGCGTGCAGTACTTCCACAGCAGCGTGGGGCGTCTGCTCCAGCACGGCAGCGACGTCTATCTCCATAAGATGCGCCAGGCGGCCGGCGCGCTGAAGTAACGTGGGCGAGGCGGGGGCGCGACGCTGGCTCAAGTAGGAGAGACTCTCATGCGCTGGGCGACCTTTCAGATTCCTCCTGCTACCACGGAGCGGATCGGTGTGGTGCGAGGCGACGAGATTCACGCGATGGCCGCGGGGCCGCGGCTGATCGACCTGCTCGGCGACGACGGCGAGCGTCTGGCCGGCGCCGGCGCCAAGACGCTCGCGTCGCCCGCGGAGGTCGTGCGAGTGGACCGGGTGCGGCTGCTCCCGCCGATTCCGCGGCCGCCGGCGGTGCGCGATTTCATGACGTTTCGCCAGCACATCGAGTCGATCCGGACGTCCCAGGGACTCGAGCTGCCCAAGCAGTTCTTCGAGATCCCGGTCTTCTACTTCACGAACCCTCACGCGCTGGTCGGCGCTCACGATCCGGTGCCGATGCCGCCGGGCTGCCAGAATCTCGACTTCGAGTGCGAGATCGGCGTCGTCATCGGGCGCGACGGCTACAACCTTGACCCGAAGAACGCCGCCGACCACGTCGTCGGGTTCTGCTTGTTCAACGACTGGAGCGCCCGCGACGTACAGCGCAACGAGATGGAGATGCGGCTGGGCCCGGCCAAGGGCAAGGACACCGCGACGACGCTGGGCCCGTGGCTCGTGACGAGGGACGAGATCGAGGCGTGGCGGCGCCCGATGGGCTACGACCTCGAGATGGTCGTCTCGGTCAACGGCCGCGAGTACGGCCGCGACCGCTGGTCCAACGCCTTCTGGTCCATCGGCGAGATCATCGCCTACGCGTCTCGGGGGACGAAGGTGTGCGCAGGCGACGTGCTGGGCACGGGCACCTGCGGCAACGGTTGTCTGGCCGAGCTGCGGACGCGCGACGCCTCCGCGTACCCGTGGCTCGCGGTCGGCGACGAGATCGTCTACGAGGTGGAGCGTCTCGGGCGCATCGCCAACCGGATCGTCGCCGGGCCGCCGCTGATTCCGCTGCGCCCCTGACGCCTTCAGGAAAGGTATCCGACATGACCCGGCATTTCGGCGTTCTGATTCCTTCCACGAACACGACGGTCGAGATCGAGTGCCGACTCCTGCCGGCGACGTACCAGGCGCACGTCGGGCGGCTCATGTCGAGCGGCGCTGGGAGTTTCTCGCCGAGCCGAGACGAGGACATCGACTATCAGTCGCGGTTGCTGGGAACGGCCAGGGTCGAGATGGTGATCCTGGCCCAGACGTCGGCGAGTCTCTCTGCCGAGGACTACGACGACGTCGTCACGAAGCGAATGAGTGTCGGTGCCGGCGTTCCGGCGATCACGTCGGCGCAGGCGGTCGGCCGCGCCGTTCGGGCCCTCGGCGCGCGCCGCGTCGCCATCGTGTCGCCGTATTCGGATGCGGTCAATGAACGAGCCGCGCGCTATTTCAGGACGAAGCACGGGCTCGAAACGGTCGCGCTCGAAGGATTTCGGGCGACCGACGCGTACGCGATCGGGCAGCTCGGCCCCCAGCACGCGCGTGACGCATTCGCCCGGATCGATCGGCCGGAGATCGAGGTCTTCGTGGTGCCCGGCGGCAATTTCCCGACGATGTCGTCGGTCGCCGCCTGGGAGCGTGAGCTCAAGAAACCGGTCGTGACCACCAACCAGGCGTCGATCTGGGCGATGCTGCGCGCGTTCGATAGCGCCGAACGCCTGCCGGCCTTCGGCCGCCTGCTCGCTGAAGTGCCAGCCGACGCGTCATAGGCTCGTAATACGCTATAGTCGCGGAAGACCTCGAGGCCCCGGAGCTCTACCGATGAGCGTGACGCCAGACCCGGACGACGGCGAACCGACGGTTGTGATGCCGGCTCGGGCGCTCGCAGACGCCTCGCCGACCGAGATCGCCCGATGGCTTTCGACCTGGAAACGCAGGAGGAATCGCCGGCGGGCGCTCTCCGCCGTGGCCGGGATCGTGATCATCGCGGGGCTGGCCGCCGGCTGGTTTTTCTTCCCGCGGAATGAGAAGTCCCTCGCCGTTTCTGGCCAGCCAGCACGAGAAGTCGCCAGCCCGCAGGTGATGCGGCCGGCGAGCCTGCCCGCGCCCCCGCCGGCTCCTCGCCCGCCCGACAAGCCGTCCAGCCCGAGACAGATGTTGAACGAAATCTTCGAAGGCCGCGATCGCGGGTATTCGGTGACCGCCTCAGTCGATGGAGGCGCGGTCCGCGTCAGCTCGTCCAGGCCGGGCTACGTGTATGTGCTGGCGGCCTCGGCCAACCAATCCGACGTAGCCGCGCTGTTCGTTGCCGTGCTGTTCCCCAGGGCGGCAGACACGAACAACCGCATCAGGCAGGGGCAGGCGCTGAAGCTGCCCGACTTACCATGGCCGTCGAACGCCGAGTTCCTCGCCATCGTTTCCGATGAGCCGCGTGACATCGACGTTCTCGGTCCGTTGGCCGGGAAAGTCATCTGTGCCTCCGCGACCCAGTGTTCTGAGTCCTACGGCGCCGTCATCTTCGCGCACGATGGCACTCGCAACACCGCGCGCAGCCCCGCGACCTTGACGGCCCCGGCCGCTCGGCCGACGTCCAAGGCTTCACGCCGCTGCAGTGATATTTTGGAGCGCGCGTCGCTCGGCGAACCGCTCACGGACGAAGAGCAGACGTTCCTCCGAAGGGACTGCCGATGATGATTCGCGGGCTATCGGCTTGCGCGAGCGTGCTCCTGATCGTCGCCGGGTGCGCCACGTCGACGCCACCACCGACGCCAGCACCGACTCCGGTGCCAACCAGCGACACATCCGAGCGGATTTTCGACGAGGCCGTGAACGTCGCGACCGACAGCCTGGTGGCTCAGCTGCAGAGAGGGCCGGGACCTTCGGCCAAGACGGAAGCCAAGCGCGGCGTGGTGATCGACCCCATGGTCGACGCCGCCTCCGGCCAGCAGACCGTGACGACCCTCCTACTCGAGCAACGGGTGGCGGACCGGCTCCGAAGCCGCTATTCGCAGTTCGACGTCATGCCATTCCAGATCGCCAACCTGAGCAAGGCACAGTACCTGTTGACGGGGACGATGACGCGCGTCCCGAGCAGCCAATCGGGGGCCCCCCAGGTGTTCCAGATCAATCTGGCGCTGACGGATTTACAAAATGGCACCGTCGTGGCCCAGGCGTCGTCGCTGGCGCGCGATGAGGGGCTGGATACGAACCCCACACGCTACTACCGCGACAGCCCCGTCGTGGTGAAGGACAAGGTGGTCGATGGCTACATCGCCACCTCCCAGGCGGCGCCCGGGAGTCCGGCTGACCCGGTCTACTTCGAGCGCGTTGCCACAGCGACCACCGTCAGCGAAGCAACCCTCGCGTACAACAACGAGAGCTATCAGGATGCCCTCGCGCTCTACCAGACCGCGGCGGCCAAACCCGGAGGCGAGCAGCTGCGGGTGCTCAACGGGATTTACCTCGCCTCGTGGAAGCTTGGCCGCGCGAATGACGCGGAGGAAGCCTTCGGCAAGGTCGTCGCGCTCGGATTGAGCAGCAACAACCTCGGGGTGAAATTCCTGTTCAATCCCGGGACGACCAACTTCTGGTCCGACCCGCAAGTCAGCGGGCCTTACGGCTTCTGGTTACGGCAAATCGCGCGACAGGCGGCGGTGGCCAAGGTGTGCATGAACGTGGTGGGCCACACCAGCCTGACTGGATCGGAGCCGTACAACGACCGCCTCTCTCTGCAGCGCGCTGCCTACATCAAGCAGCGTCTCGACAAGGAGGCACCCGAGCTCGCCCCGCGCACCAAAGCGTCGGGAAGGGGCTTCCGGGAGAACCTCGTGGGCACGGGGACCGACGATGCACGTGATGCGCTCGATCGGAGGGTCGAGTTCAAGCTCACCGGGTGCTGACGAGCACCGACCCGGTCACGCCGCCTTCCACACGGTCATCTCGCCGTCGCGGACCGCGAGCGAGGTGCCGAGCTTGTCGCACCGTCGCGTGATTTGCTCGACCGCCTCCTTGTCCTGGCCCAGGTCGCAGGCGTACGTTTCGTTGCGCTCGTTGTGGCGCACGAGCGAGAACGCGACTTCCAGGAGCCTGCAGTCGTCGAAGGTGACACGGGCCAACATGCCGACCCAGTCCCCATGTGCCCGGCCGCCATGCCCGGTGTGGAACGAGAAGCTGCCGAGGCCGTAGAAGATCGGCTTGCCCCGATACATCTCGACCGCGCATGCGTAGTGGGGTCCGTGCCCCATCACCACGTCGGCGCCGGCATCGATCGCCGCGTGGGCGATGTCGACCTGGTAGTCGAGGACGTCCTCGAACAAACCCCAGTGATGGGAGGCGACCACGATGTCCGCCTGGGCGCGCAGCGCGCGCAGGTCGCCCGTGAACTCGGCGAGCGACTTCGGGTCCGCCCAGGTGATGATCGCCGGGGGCAGCCCGGGACGGTTCGCGGGCGGGACACCGGCACGCCGCGCCTGGAGCATCGGCTCATACGCGGTGCGTCCCGTGAGCACGGCGACACCTGGGGAATTGTCGGTGGCCTCGTGGCCGGTGGCCCAGTAGACCGAGGTCCGCTGCATGAAACCAAAACGCAGACCCTCGTGAGTGACGATCGCCGGAGCGCGCGCGGCCCGGCGATCCACTCCCGCGCCGGTGCAGGGAATGCCGAGGCTATCGAGCCGCCTGAGCGACGACCGGATCGCCTCCTCGCCGTAGTTCACGTTGTTGGCGGCGCCGACCGCGCGAAATCCGCCGATGACGAGCGCCTGGCCGGAGGCCAGCGGGGCATGAAAGCCCTCGTGCTCCGGCGAATGCCCGCGGACGGGCTCGTAGAAGCAGCACTCCAGATTCCCGAACAGCACGTCGGCCTTCCGGAGCCTGTCCTGGATGCGCGCGAACGGCACCTGCGGATCGGTGACGTTCATGAGATTGACATCGCCGGTCAGCATCAGCACCCGTCTCATGGCAACCGTTTCCTCTTACCGGCCAGAATACGACGCCGTCGGACCCGTTCAGAAGCTTCCGGGATAGAATCATGGGGTGACCCCAACACCATGGAGGGCGCGATGAACACAGTGGCTACCGGGACCCGGGCTCTCCCGGCGTCTTCGCAGCGGATCACTCCGGAGAAGTTCGCCCATATCGTCCTCAAGACCGCCAACTTTGACGCGGTGATCGCCTGGTACGCCACCGTGCTGCAGGCGCGTGTGGCCTTCCGCAACGATTTCATCGCCTTTCTCACCTACGACGACGAGCATCATCGAGTGGCCGTCATCAACAACCCGGGCAGTCCGACCCCGGATCCGGCGGCCGCGGGCGTGCACCACATCGCCTACACCTACGCCGGTCTGGGCGAGCTCTTGTCGACCTACCGGCGGCTCAAGGCCAGCGGGATCGAGCCCGCGCGCTGCATCAACCACGGGCCGACGATCTCCATGTACTATCGCGACCCCGACGGCCTGCGCGTCGAGCTGCAGATCGACGTCTTCACGACCATGGCCGAGGCCCACGCGTACCTGACGGGCCCGGACTTCGCCGAGAACCCCATCGGCGTCATCTTCGACCCGGAGCAGTTGATCCGCGACTACGAGGCCGGCCGCGCGTTCGACGACCTGGTGCGGCGCCCGCCGCTCCCGCCCGGCAAGACCCCCATGGACATGCGCGCTGAGACTCCCCGCGTCTGAGGGGCAGGGGGGGCCCTTCGAGGCCCCGAGACCGCAAAGCAATATCGAGGAGCGTCACGGGTTGCCCGGGACGTTTCCGAGCGCGGGGGGCTTGGGGGGCCCTTCGAGGCCCCCCAAGTTGTGGTCACACAGGCAGGAGGGGCTCGGCCCGATCCGGGGGCAAGTCGGTGTCGAACGAGTTGATGAGCAACGCCAGCAGGCTGTAGTTCCCCATGACCAGCGCGAGCTCGACCACTCCCTGGCGGCCGAACTGCTCGAGCGCGGCCTGGAACGCCCCCCGGCTCACGCGGCGAGTACGGAAGAATTCGCGGCCGTAGTTCACCACCGCCGCCTCGTCGGCAGCGAGAGCAGGAAGCTCTTTGCGGTCGCGCAACGCGTCGACGATCTCGCTGCGCACGCCCGCCTTGCGCGCGGACCCCGCGTGCGCGTTCCAGATGTGCTGGCAGTCCAGCTCTCGCGCGGTGACCAGCATGGCGAGCTCCTGGATCTTCTTGGGCAGCGAGGATTCTTCGCGCAGGTAGTGGTTCAGAAGGGTGGCCCACTGGTGCGCCTTCGGCACATGGATCAGGACGGAACCTGGGCCATAGCGGGGTACAGATCCAAGTCCTTTCACCATCTCATCGAAGATGGTTCGCTGCGTTTCGGGAACACTCTCTCGGGTCGCTACAGGCAGTCTCGCCACGGTCATCCCCCAGTTCGCGAGATTGGACCTCGCATTCAGCCGGAAAGCGTGTCGTAGTGATGCGAGCTCGAGATCACGCCGTTTGCATACAGCTTGGCGATCTCGTCCTGGGAATAGCCGAGCAGGCCGCCCAGAATTTCTTCGTTGTGCTCGCCCACTTTCGGGGTGGAGCCGACAACGGCCGGAGTGCGGCTGAAGTGCCAGAAGTCCCCTGACACGGCGATCGTGCCGGCCAGGAAATCGGGGACCTCGACCATCGCCCGCCGCTCCCAGGGATGCGGATCCTGGGCCGCCTGCGGGATCGTGTTCACCGGAGCCGCGACCACGTCGTGGCGCGTGAAGTGAGCGATGGCGTCCTTCATCGTCATGGTCCCCATCAGCTCACGCATCGCGTCGTTCACGACCTCGGCGTGCTTGCCGCGCTGGCGGCGAGTGGTGAAGCGGGCGTCTTGTTGCCACTCCGGCTTGCCCAGCGCCGCGCACACTCGATGCCAGTGGTGCTGATCTCCGGCGGCGATGAGGACCCAGCCATCCTTGCAGGGGTACATGCCGCTGGGCGGCGCATCGGATTTGCCTCGCTGCGGCTCGGTGCCTGCCCCGTGGTAGGCCGTGATGGGAATCTCGGTCAGGCTGTAGCCGGAGTCCGCCAGACAGACGTCGATGCTCTGCCCCTCGCCAGAGATGTTTCGCTCGTGGAGGGCCGCGAGCGTGCCAATCGCAGAGTGGAGCGCCGTGGTGCGGTCGATGATGGGAACCCCCGCGCGTATCGGCGGCATGCCTTCTTCGCCGGTGACCATGGCGATGCCGGACATGGTCTGGCCGATGGGGTCGTACCCGATCTGGTCGCGATAGGGACCGAATTGCCCATACGCGGAGACGTTGACCATGATGATGCGGGGGTTCAGCGCCTTCAGCACGTCGTACCCGAAACCCATCTCGTCGATTGTTCCGGGCCGGAAGTTCTGCACGAGCACGTCGGAAACCTTGATCAGCTTGCGCAGGGCTGTCTGCGCTTCCTCCTTGCGCAAGTCCATGCTCACGCTCTTCTTGCCGCTGTTGTACTGGACCCAGTACGCGCTCTGCTTGCCCACCCATGGCGCGTGGTAGCGGGTTTCCTCGCCTCCGATACGCTCGATCTTGATGACCTCGGCCCCCAGGCGCGCGAGCACCTGGGCGCAACGGGGTCCCGCCTGATGGCGCCCCAGGTCGATCACGCGGATTCCGTTCAAAGGCCCTTTGCCGTCTGTCATCGCGTCACTCCTCATGGGGCCCCACCGGGCTCTGCCGTCACGGCGAAGCGAAAGGTGGCGCCGCGGTCCGCGTTGTTGGTGACCCACAAGCGGCCTCCGTGCGCCGCCACGATCGAGCGGCAGATCGTCAGCCCCAGCCCCAGCCCGTGCTCCTTGGTCGTGAAGAACGGCTCGAACACCCGCTCGATTCTGTCGGCAGGGATCCCGCCGCCGCAGTCAGCAATCGCAACCTCTACGGCGCCCTCCACCACGGGGGCAGTCGTGACGGTCAGATGGCGTAGGGCTGGCGCGTTGAGCTTCATGGCGTCGCACGCGTTGACGATCAGATTCAGTAGCACCTGCTGCAGTCCCACGCGGTCGCCACGTACTGCCGGCAGGGCGGGCGTCAGTCGTGCGGTGACAGTCACGTTGTGGGCGATGAGCTCACTGTGAGCCAGGCGGAGCACTTCGTTCGTCACGTCGTTCAAGTCGAGCGGCTGGAGCAGGGTCTCGCCCTTCCTCAGGAGCGTGCGCCACCGGCGGATGACCGCGCCGGCGCGGCCATCGTCATCCACGATGTCCTGCAGGATGTCGCGCACCTCCCCCAGATCGACGGGCTCACGCGCCAAGAACCGCTGCGCCGCCTGTGCGTTGCTCAAGATGGACGTCAACGGCTGGCTCAACTCGTGGGCCAGTGCGCCGGACAGTTCGCCCAGCGTGGCGACCCGCGTCAAGTGTGTGAGCAGCTGTCGCTGTTGTTGAATCTCCAGCTCCGCCTGCTTGCGGGCGGTGATGTCGACCATCACCGACCGCAGCCGGCGCCGCCCATCCACACGGCCGGCCAGGACCCGCACCATGTCGTGCACCCACAGCACGCGGCCGTCGGCCGCCAGCATCCGGTACTGCAAGACGTGATCGCGGCCGTCGGCGGTCGCGTCTGTGCACAGCGCCACCGCCCAGTCCCGATCGTCGGGATGAACGTGATTGATCCAGAAGTTCGGGTCGGCGTACCAATCTTGCAGCGAGTAGCCCAGGATGGCCTCCGCCCGACGGTTGACGAAGGTGATCTGGAACGTCTCGGCATCGGCGTCGAGGACGATCGCGTCGAGCGTGTCGACGAGGTCGCGAAAGTCCTGCGCCGACCTCTGGGCCTCTGTCCGGGCGGCCTGCTCGGCCGCAAAGAGGCGGTTGTTGTAGATCGCGGCGGCGGCGTGGTCGGCCAGCCGCACCAGCACGCTCTCGTCGGCGTCGCTGAACGACCGTGGTGTACGACTGCAGACGTAGAGCAGTCCCTCGACCTCCTGTCCGACGACGATGGGAACGGCGAGGGCGCTGCGGATGCCTTCGGCGTCGATCGCCTCGGCGTACTCCCGCGGCATCGGGGGCCATGCGATACGTTCGGCCGCCCGCCCGGGCCGGCCGCTGACCACGGCATGCCCACCGATGCCCACGCCCGGTAGGACGCGAAAGCGCCGATAGGCGTCGCTGCGGGCCCCGATGACGTGTCGGGCCGGGAAGGAGCCGTCGGCGTCGCGCACGGCCAGGCTCGTCACGTCGGCGGCACAGAGGGCCGTGGCACTCCGCGCGATCCGTGCGAGGACCGCGTCGAGATCGTCGCATTCGGCGAGGTCGCGTGCGACGTCCGCCAAGGTCTCCGCCTCACGGCGCCGGCGCTCGGTGTCCGCATAGAGCCGGGCGCTCTCGATGGCGATCGCCGCATGGCCGCCGAAGGCCGTCAGGACCTCCACCTCGGCGGCGCCGAGGTCCTCGACACGGCGCGCGACGAGCGCGAGAACGCCCACGAGCCGGCCGTGCGAGGCGAGCGGAATCGCCACGCAGGCGGCCATGCCCTCCGATTCGAAGTAGGCGCGGTCGATCGTGCGCGGGTCGGCCTGGACATCGGGCACCAGTAAGATACGTCGCTCCCGCGCGGCGTGACCGACGAGGCCCTCACCGAGGGCGAAGTCCGATCGGCGGGCCGTGTGGCGCCGAACGCCAGCCCGCGCCCGCGCCACCAGCCGTGAGCCCTCGAGGATCCAGAGCGTCGCCAGTGAGTCGCTCACGACACTGGTGGCCGACACGACCACACGGCTGAGCACCGCGGCGAGGTCAGGTGACGCCGTGATGCTCTCGACGAGACGCAAGAGCAGGTCCAGCCGGGAATCGCGGCTCACGACGTCGGGCATTCGTCACTCCATCGTCCGAACGTTCGGCGCGACCGCGACCTCCATCTCCGTCAGCGCGATCACTTCCTTGGCGGTGAACCCCGGCGCCACCGCGTCGAGGACGAAACGGTCTTTCTCCCAACGCAGCAGCGCCAGGTCGGTCACCACGTAGCTCACGCACGCTTTGCCGGTCAGGGGGTAGGTGCACTTGCGCCGCAGCTTCGGGCGGCCCTTGCTGTCGACGTGCTCCATCACGATGATCAGGTCGCCCTTGCCGGACAGCAGATCCATCGCGCCGCCGATGCCGCCGCGCTTCGCGTCGGCCGTGCTCCAGTTGGCGACGCTGCCGTGCTGATCGACCTCGTACGCGCCGAGGATCACCGTGTCGATCCGGCCCCCGCGCGCCATCTCGAAGGACGCAACGCTGTCGAAGAATGACGCGCCGCGGTTCAGGGCCACGAACTGGCCGGCGGCGTTGTAGATGTCCGGATCGATCTCGCTCTCCTCCGTCACCATCCGGCCGTAGCCGAGGACGCCGTTCTCGGCGTGGAGGATCACGTCGCGGCCCTCGAGATAGTTCGACACCATGGTGGGGATGCCGACGCCCAGGTTTACGTAGGTGCCGTCCTTGACGAGCTTGGCCGCGTTCTTCGCGATCCCCTCGCGCGTCAGCGCCGGTTTGCCGTCGTAGAGGCGCGGCTGGTCGGCCGGCCGTCGCGCGGGCCGGCGCCAGGCCTTGCCATCGACGACGTGGGTCGTCTTGACGACGCGCGACACGAAGATGCCGGGTAGATCGATCAGCTCGGGGGCGATGTCGCCCGGCTCCACGATCTCGTCCACCTCGACGATGGCGATTCGCGCGGCCTTGGCGAAACTCGGATTGAAATTCTGGCTGCCGCCGCGGAACTGGACGTTGCCGAGACGGTCCGCGCGATAGCCCCGGAGCAAGGCATAGTCCACGTGGATCGCATGCTCGAGCACGTAGGGCTTGCCGTCGAAGTCGCGGATCTCTCGGCCCGTCGCGAGATCGGTGTGGACCCCGGTCGGTGAGTAGAACGCCGGGATCCCGGCGCCGCCCGCGCGGCAGCGTTCGACCAGGATCCCCTGGGGGACCAGCTCTACTTCCATCTTGCCGCTGGCGATCTGCTCCTCGCTGGCGGTCGGAGTCCCCGGCCGCACGGAGAACGCCGCGACCAGCTTCTTCACCTGGTTGTTCTCCGCGAGGATCTGGCCGCGGGTCGCCCCGGCGTCACCAAGCGAGTTGCAGACGAGCGTGAGCTCTTTGGTGCCCTGATCACGCAGGGCGCAGATCAGGGCGGTCGCAAAACGGTGCGCGACGCCGAAGCCGGCGATGGCCACCGTGGCGCCGTTGGGGATGTCCGCGACCGCCTGCTCGGGGGATGCAACGATCTTGTTCATGGCGTCCTTTCCACGGAGACGACTAAGCCCGCGCCGGCCACACCGGCTCGTTGTGACCGAGCGGCACCGAGGGCCGCGCCCAACGCGGCGGCGTCTTGGAGAGGCGCAGCACCGGCCCGAGATGGCGCAGCCGACCGACCGGTGTGTCGCTCGTGATCGACCAGCGCTCCAGCTCCTCGGGTGTGAATTCTTTCGGCACGTCCTTGAGCTGGGCCTCGGCCACCTGGCCGCGTCCGACCAGCCAGCGCCCCGTCTGCGCGAGCGAGATCCGCACGAGCCAGCTCCCACCCTCTCGCGCGCGGCGCGCGAGAGCAACCAGCGCGCCGAAGGCCATCAGATAGCCGGTCAGATAGTCGATCGCCGACACCGGGTAGAACTGCGGGCCCGGCGCTGCGGCGGGGAAGAGATCGCCCTGGCGGCTGGTGATCCCGCTGACCGTTTGCACCACTGTGTCGAAGCCGCGGCGTGACGCCCACGGCCCGACGTGCCCGAACGCGCACAGGGAGACGAAGACGATGCCGGGCCGAAGCGTCGCCAGCGCCTCGGGCGAGAACCCGCGACCGCCGAGGGTCCCCGGCCGGTAGCCTTGAGAGAACACGTCCGCTTCGCCGACGAGCCCGCGCAGGATCTCGACATCCCGTGGCTGGCGCAGATCGAGATGGGCCGAGAGCTTGCCGTGGCCGGTGTCGTATTCCTGGTAGCCGAGATTCGGCAGGTGCGCCCCGGTGATCTTCAGGACGTCGGCGCCGTGCTCGGCCAGCGTCCGCGCGCAGGTCGGCCCGGCGAGGACTCGCGTGAGGTCGAGCACGCGAATACCTGACAAGGGCCGGTCGCCGTCCGGGAGCTTCTCCGGCGAGCTCTCGCCGATCTTGACGATCTCCATCAGCGGCAGCGAGGCGATCGCGGCGGCCTGCGGGTGCTTGGCCCATTCGTCCATGGTGCGCACCATGCCCCCGGCGCCCTTCGCGGCGATGATCGCCTCCTCCAGCTCGAGCGCGTCCCATTGGGCCACCGCTTTGCGCACCGCCTCGCGATCTTCCGGCACGCCGAGCACGCTGAGCGCGGCGGCGCGATGGTTCGGGAAGTTGCAGTGCAGATAGCTCCAGCGGCCGTTCTTGGCGGGATAGACGCCCATCACCGCGTTGCGCTCGGTCGACACGTGCGCGCCGTCCATCTTCAGGTAGTGTCCGCTGCGGAGCGAGGCGGTCGCCTGGCGCGTGTCGACCGCGACGTCCTGTCCGCGCCCGGTGCGCACCGCCCACAGATCGGAGACGGCGAGGCCGACCGCCGCGAGCGCGGCGGCGCTGGTCTCGCCGATGCGGAACGGTGTCGGCAAGATCGGATCGGTGCCGCCGGTGATCTCGACCGAGCGGGCGCGCTCCTCACTCCATCCGGCAATCGGCAGGATCGTACGTAACGCTTCGTTGGTCATCGGATTCGTCCGCGTCCTTACGCTTGGCCGGCGCGTTCCGTGGTATGCCAGCTTTCAGCGATGAGATCGTTGTGGAGCCGGTACATCTCGATGCCTCTCATTTCGAACACGCGACCCTCGAACCATCTGATGTGGATAGAGGTCCCGACCAGATTGTACGAATGGACCATCCTGAGCAATGTGACGTAGAACCCGGTGTGACCCTTGTGCATTGTTCGAACACACGTCTTGAGATTCTCCCGGCCTTGCAACACCTTGGCTTCGTAGTGACGTTTGTAGCTCGAGTCCACGAGCGCGTCGATGGCCTGGTCGACGGCGGCTGGGTCCTGCCCGTTCCAGACCTTCTGGATGAAGTCGCGGACGGTCGCTTGATTCTTCGCTTCGACCGAGTCTCGATCGTCGATGCCGCTGAAACCGGCCAGCCCGGGCTCCGGATCGCCGCCGCAATCTGGGAACCATATGCCGTTTCGGGGACTTGGCTTGGACATGATGCAACCTCCTCATCGAGAGGTGAGGCGGGCGTTACTGGGAACCGTGCGGGGGATCTTACCACCGACGGCTTTTCAGCGGGGGAGCGTCTACCACATGAGAGCCCGGGGCCGAGCTCAGAGCTATAGGTGAACGAAGCAAGTGCTCACGCTCTCCCAGTCGCGAGCGGAGCGTGCCGGGAGGGTTTTCTCGTACACGAAGAGATGGCGGGCGGCCTCCACGAAGTCACCGTAGTCGGTGAATCCGCGCTCCAGAATGATCGTGTCGAGTCGCTCCGGCTCGACGCCCCAGCGCCCGGCGACGAACTCGTCGAGAAGGCCTCGCCGCACCGGAGCGTGAGCGAAGCGCGGATATCGGTAGAACACGCCGGAGTTGTGCCTGAGGATCCGGCCGGCGAGATTCGCCGCCGGCGCGAAGGCTCCGCGCTCCTTCATCTCGCGAATCAACGGTCCGGTCCAGGGCACGCCGGGATGCATCAAGAGCGGCCGCGTCCACGCCGATTCGTCGACCCCATAGCGAGCCGCGACGTCGCGAGCCGTCCGCCGCAAGAGCGCGGTCCGGCCTCGCGCGATCGGGCGGAGGGTCCGGTACCGATCGACGATCCGGTCCTCGAGGTTGCGCTCACGAAGAAGCTGGACGAGCTCGTCGTGCGCCATGAGTCGGCGGCGCAGCCAGGCGCGATAGGCCGAATCGGACCGAAGGCGTCTGGCGCGGCGGAACCTGGCGAGCAGTGTCCGCGGACAACCCGCCGCCAGCCCACGGTGCCCGGCTTCGTCGAGGGCGAGGCAACGCAATGAGACGCGCCGGTACAGCGCGGGAAACGACGGCGAGAGCAATCTCTGGAACGCCACGATGAGGCGATCCGGGATGTGCTGTCCGCCGACCCGTTGCCCGATGTACTCCTGCTGATAGCGATGCAAGAGGCTCGTCCGGCGAACCGCCAGCGGCACTCTCGGAGGCCAGGGCTCAGATCCGTCGATCCGACCGACGATCGTCTTGACGAGCGACAAAGCGTCATCGCGCTTGAGGTCGACCGCTTCCCGACGAAGGAAGTGGTCGAGCGCCGCGCGCTCTCGCCTGGTCGCAGCACCGAGGATCGCCCCGTACGTTCGCTGCATGAAGGGCAGATGCTTCGCGCGCGCCAGCGCGTTCGCCGTAGTTTTCGCGGAGACGATCCCGCGTCGTCGCGCGCGGCGCAGATTGTGGCGGACGCTGACGAGAGCCTCCGTCAGCGGGCGGAAGTCATCGTCCGCGACGCCGTGCAGCACCGCCACTTCGTCGTCGCCATCGATCGCGCCCCGACGGTACAGGTGATAGATCTCACCGATCCCCTCCATTCCGAAGACATCGAGCTCGGCGGCGCGCAAAGCCCCGATGCTCGAGGAGCCCAGCACACGGACCCCGCGCTCGAGCGCGAGCAGGATCTCGCGGTGGAGTACGGATGGGACATGAAAGAAGTAGCCGTCGATGATCCCGATGACGTCCGGCGGTCGATCGATCAGGCGCAGGACGTCACCCTGCTGGGCCGGGGGCAACACCTGGACGTCGACATCGACGGAGGCGAAGGCCGAGTGAATATCGGTCGCGGAGAGCGAGGGGCCTGCGAACAGGCAGATGCGCGGCCGGCGGCGGCTCATTGAGCGTCCGTGAGCACCAGACCGGGAGCAAGAACGAAGACCACCGGAATCCCGAAGTCGGGCCGAGCCAAATCGACCGCGACCGGCGACATCCCCGTGAAGGAGCGTACGCGGCCGACGACATCGCGCAGCTGCGGGGAAAATCTCGTGGCGCGAACGGTCGGCGCGTCGCGGAAATGGCGTCGCGCCTCCGCCGACTTTCGGCGAAGCGAACCGACGACGGACGGCGCCATCGAATCTCGATAGACGTGGCGCGGGATATCGTCGCGACTTCCGGAGATGTACGCCAGGCGCGACTGTACCGCCTCGGTCACGGCTCGGACCAGCGCGGTTAGTCGATTCGGGTGACAACCGGAGCCCTGGGTCAGGGCCGGGCCGTCGGGGTGGTCGAGCCAGACCTCGAAGCAAGGGAGGCCCGTCGGGCCGCTCAGGTCGACGATCCGCGTCTGCATTCCAGCGCGCGACAACAGGCCGAGCAGGCGCTGCGCCAGTCGTGGGAGAGCGGAGTCGCGGACCACGCATCGCTCCGGGTCGAACCGCGCTTCGCTGTAGCGCCCGCAGCAATCGCGCTCCAGCACTTCGCAGAGGCCGTGGATCAGCGCCTCGCCGACCGTGTTCCCGCTGGCGAGGCCGTTCGAGGAGGCCCGGAACAAGGGCACGTACAGTCGATCTTCGACGCACGCGTTGAGCTCGCAGAGTTGTCGCGGCACCCACGAGGCCGCGCCGCTCCACAGGTCGGTCGCCGGCACCCAGTCGAGCGGGACCGTATCGCTCAAGAAGCTCGGCCGGGCGAGCGGCAGCGCGTAGGGGTCGTAGGCCAGACGGCGACGCATGGTGCCGACGGTCTCCCGAACGCTCCGCTGAGGGATCTCTTCCGTGTGAAAGCCTTCGAGCGCCTCCATCAACGCCGACACCTGTCCCTGCGCGCGGGTCAATCCCTTCCCTTGCGAGACCGTGAGCACACGGGAGTTCGGGCGGATCGCCTGGAACACTGGAAGCCCGATCCAGTCGAGACCGGTCACATCGGCCAATCGCGTGATGCCGGCTGCCCGAAGCAGAGGCCGGATTCGACGGAGTGTCGCGGTGGGCGTCACCGCTCGGAGTGTCCCAAAGGAATAGCGCGGCGCCGACGTGTCCGCCGTCAGCTTCTGCCAAAGATGGGTGGTCAGCAGGGCGCCCTCCCGGGCGAGGACCGATGGGCCAGGATAGCCGAGAGTCGACAAACCTGGTCGCGAGTTGTTGGAGCCACGAGCCAAGGATATTGACCTGGTCTGGCCAAGCAGGTAAGGTCCCGAGTACCCCGAGGAAGGCCGTTGAATCACCCACCGGATGATCTGATCTCAGGAACGGTCACGTTCCTGTTCGCGGATATCGAGGGCTCGACTCGCCTGCTGGAGCAGCTAGGCGACCGCTACGGCGACCTGCTCGCGACCCACCGTCGGCTACTGCGGGCCGCGTTTCGCGCGGAGGATGGTCGAACCGTCGACACCTCGGGCGATGCTCACTTCGTCGCGTTCCGGGGCGCGCTCAACGCCGCGACCGCTGCCGTAGCGGCGCAGCGCGCGCTGGCCCGACAGCGTTGGCCCGAGGGCGTCTCGGTGCGTGTCCGCATGGGCGTTCACACCGGGGAGCCCACCCTGGTTCGAGGGACCTACATCGGCCTCGACGTGCACCGAGCCGCGCGCCTGTGCGCGGCGGCCCACGGCGGGCAGGTGCTGCTGTCGCAGACGACGCGCGATCTCGTGCGGCAAGAGTTGCCAGGCGATCTGAGTCTCCGCGACCTCGGAGAGCACCACCTCAAGGATCTTCAGCGGGCGGAGCGGATCTTCCAGCTGGTCATCCCCGACCTTCCTTCCGAGTTCCCGCCGCTTCGCTCGAGCGACAGCCGTCTGAACAACTTACCGCTGCAAACGACGCCGCTCTTCGGACGGGAGAGCCAGCTCGAGGCCGGTCGCCAGCTCCTTCTGCGCGAGGACGTGAGACTTCTCTCCCTCACCGGTCCGCCGGGGTCGGGCAAGACGCGTCTAGGCCTCCAGATCGCGACGGATCTCAGCACTCGCTTCGATGACGGCGTCTGCTTTGCCGCGCTCGCCCCGATCACCAATCCTGGCTTGGTCGCGTCGACGATCGGTCATGCGCTCGGACTTCAGGAGGGCGGCGATCGACCGCTCGAAACGATCCTGAAGGACTACCTTCGAGAGAAGCATCTCCTGCTGGTCCTCGACAATTTCGAGCAGATCCTCCCGGCCGCGCCCGTCGTCGCCGAGCTGCTCGCGACGGCTCCTCGTCTCAAGGTGCTCGCGACGAGCCGCGCGGCGTTGCACCTGCGGGCCGAGCACGAGCTGCAGGTGTTCCCGTTGGGGCTGCCCGAGCTCGGTCGTCGGATGCCCGCGGCCGCCCTCGCGGAATATCCGGCCATCGCCCTCTTCATCGATCGCGCCGCCGCGATTCAGCCCGGCCTGACCTTCACGGAGGACGACGCCCAGGCCGTCGCGGAGATCTGCAATCGACTGGACGGCTTGCCGCTCGCCATCGAGCTGGCGGCAGCGCGGATCAAGCTCCTGCCGCCTCAGGCCATGCTCAGTCGTATGGGGCGACGCCTGCCGCTGCTGATCGGCGGCGCGCGAGACCTTCCCGCCCGACAGCAAACGCTCCGCGATGCGATTGCCTGGAGCTACGACCTGCTGGACCAGACGGAGCAGAGGCTCTTCCGTCGGGTCTCCGCGTTCGTGGGCGGATGCTCGCTGCAGGCGTCGGAGGCGGTGTGCGGACCAGGCGTCGAGGGATCGGAATCGAGCCCCGTGATCGACACGGTCGCGTCGCTGATCGAGAAAAATTTGCTGCGGTTGGACACGCGGGCCGGGGGCGAGCCTCGAATCGGGATGCTCGAGACGATCCGCGAGTACGGGCTCGAGCAGCTCGAGGCGCACGGTGAAGGACCCAGCATACGGGACCGGCATCTCGACTACTACCTCGGGTTGGCACAGGAGGCGGATCCCGGGCTTCTCGGGCCTCAGCAAGTGGAATGGTGCCGTCGCCTCGACGCCGAGCGCGACAACATACGGGCAGCGCTGGAATGGGCGGTGACGCCGCGGGAGTCAGACGTCGGCGCCCCGGCGGCATTGACGCGCGCCGCTTCGCGGCCGGCGGCGGGGATCAAGATCGCGGACGCCCTGGAGCAGTTCTGGATGTTGCGCGGTCATTCGCGGGAGAATTTCTCGCGCGTGATGGCGCTCGTCGATCGCGCTCCCGACGATCGCGCACTCAAGGCGACGATCCTCGTCGTGGCGGGCTACGTCGCGCACTGCTTGCGCGACCACGACGTCGCGGTGCGACTTGCGGACGAGGGGCTCGCCCTCTGGCGGGAGCTCGGAGACGCCCGCGGCATGGCCGTCGCGATGGCCCGCCGCGGCGTGATGGCGATCTGGCAGGGCGACCACGGCCGAGCGGAAGCATTACTCACCGAGGCGCGGGCCCTGTTCCGCGAAACCGGCGGCGAGGCGGCGTCAGGGATCGAGCATCCGATCGCGGCCTTCCTCGCCCAGGCGGTGCAAGAGCAAGGCGACCACGAGCGTGCGCGCGCGCTCTACGAGGAGAGCCTCGTCGAGGCTCAAGCGCGCGGAGACAAGCACGCCGCCGCCTATTCGCGCCGCCACCTGGCGCGCCTGCGCCTGCGGCGGGGCGAGGCCGAGCGGGCGGCCGCGCTCGTCAGGGAAGGCCTGCCCCCGCTCATGGAGCTCTGCGACAAACGCTGCACGCCGGCGGCCCTGGAGGTCCTGGCATACGCGCTCGGGCTGCGTGAGCAACCCGCGGATGCGGCGCGGCTGTTTGCGGCGGCGCAGGCCATGCGCGATGAGACGGGAATGCCTCTCATGCGGGCCGAGCAGTCGACTCAGGAGCGAGAGCGCGCTTTGCTGGAAGCCAGGCTCGGCAAGGAAGAGTTCGACGCGGCCTGGGCGGAAGGCCGGGCGATGACCTTGGAGCAGGCCGTCGGCTACGCCGTGGAAGCCTCGTCAGCTCGGCCACCCGGTTCGTCCGAGCCGTCGGAGCCCTAGGCCGGCAGGGGCTTTTCCGTCGGGTGCGCCGGAGCCTCCAGGTCGTAGGTGTTCATGTTGTACGCCAGCACGGCATAGCTGGCGATCAGATTCGTCAGGGTCATGGTCCCACGTTGCCCGAATCGGGCCGTGGCGGCGTCGAAGGTCGGCCGACTGACCTTGCGGTGCTGGAGCAGCTCGCGCGTGAAGTCCACCACGATCTGCTCCTCGGGCTCGAGGTTGGCCGGCGCGCGCCTCTCGCGAATGTTGTCCACGATGTCGTCTCGGACTCCGGCCTGCCGAGCCGGGGCGGCGTGAGCGTACCAGATGAAGTTACAGCTCATCTCCCTGGCCACGGAGATCATCACCAGCTCCTGCAGCTTCTGCGACAGGCTGGCCTCGGCGCGAATGTAGGTGCGCAGCGCCTCGAGTCTTTGCGCCATCTCCGGCATGTGCAGGAGGAGGGAATACGGGCCGACATTGGGCCGATTCGTTCGGCTCGCCATGAAGGCGTCGTACGCGGGCAGTTCTTTTTCGGCGATCTGGTTTCTGGTGGCGAGCGGTATGCGGGCCATGGTGCCTCCCTGGATATCTGACGAGGTCCGGTTGCGCCGGCGAACGCTACTTCCCTCGGATCAGCCGGTGCAGGTGCTTGCCGAAATCGGTGTTGTCCTGATAGCCGCGGAACAGCTCCGCTCCGGGCCCCACGGCTCCGACGATCACCGGCTCCGGGGTGTGCCCGGACGTGCCCCAGTAGTAGCCGGTCTGGCGCGCGACCATCCGCCCGAGCGCGTTGTGCGGAACGTAGGAGAAATTGCGCTCGTCGAGCTTCCCGCCGAGGATCAGCTCGCGCAGATCGGGATCGAGGCGGAAGCCCGGGAAGGACCTGGCGAGGATCTGGTCCAGCGCTTCACCTGACGGGCTCTTGCCGAGCTTCTCCTTCACGGTGTTGAACGACATCGTGACCCGCTCCAGCATGCGTAGCTGCGCGTCGCCACTATAGAAGCGGTTGCGACCCGACCCCGCGCTCAGATCCGTGTGCGCGTAGGTCGGGGAGAATCCTCCGGTCTCGTGGTCGCCGGTGACGATCACCAGGGTCTCGGGATGGCGACGCCGGAACTCGAGGGCAACCTTCACCGCATCGTCGAATGCCCACAAGGCGCGCATGAGCGCCGCCGCGTCGTTGTGATGTCCGGCGGTGTCGACGTTCTCGTTTTCGACCAGCAGGACGAATCCCTTCGGGCTTTGCTGCTCGAGCACCTTCAAGGCAGCGGTGGTCATCTCGGCCGTCGTCGGCTCGCGGGCGGGATCGCGATCGATCTCGAAGTCCATGTCGTCCTCGGAGAAGAGCGCGAGGAGCTTCGGTCCCGAGGCCGCCAGCTCGGCGGGAGCTCTCGCCACCTGGTACCCGCGGGCGCGAAACGCGGCGATGATGTCCTTGCCGTCCTTTCTCTTGCCACCGGCCACACTGTCGGGCAAGAAGTAGTCGCTGCCACCGCCCATGAGGACGTCGGGCTCGAGGGCGAGGAGCTGATCGACCAGCGCCTGAGAATCGCGACGCGACTTCGAGTGCAAGGCGAACGCGGCGGGCGTCGCATCATAGACGGTCGCCGTCGTCACCAGTCCGATCCGCTTGCCGGCTGCTTTCGCCGCCTGCATGACCGTGGGAGGCGACATGCCGTCCGGCGTGATGGAGATCGAGCCGTTCG
>Ga0137407_10000674_pt1 | contig 22647 bp, 25 predicted proteins | sample CZOMad2_2_16fung_FD_108410 | JGI IMG/M metagenome (GOLD analysis project Ga0137407, IMG submission 108410) | Vadose zone soil fungal communities from Angelo Coast Range Reserve, California, USA - CZOMad2_2_16fungal (Illumina Assembly) | ecosystem: Environmental > Terrestrial > Soil > Vadose... | reverse complement strand
GGCGGCATGCCTTGCCGCCGTCTGCGACGTTCCGCTGACAGGCGACGATGTGGCGGTGCTCAATGTCGTTCGGATGGGCGATGAGCCCAAGCGGCTCTCCGAGATCGGACAATTGCTCAACCGCGTCGATGTCCCCAACCTTCAATACGCAACCCGCAAACTTGTTCGCGCAGGCCTGATCGAAACCGAAGGCAGTTCGTCGCGCAAGGAAACGCGCTACCGCGCCACCGCGACGGGGCGCTCGGTCACCGAAGCCTATGCCGCCTTGCGCGCGGCGACATTGCCGCCGATGCTCGAGGCGCTGGACGGCTGGGCGCCAAAATCCGAAACAACCCGCATGCAGCTCGAGTTGATCTCGAGCCTTTATGCGCAAGCGGCGCAGGTCGCCATCACCCGGCGGCATCAACCGTGAACGTGCATCGCTAAAGCGTTTTCGAGCGAAGTGGATACCGGTTCGCGTAAAGAAAACGCGTCAAAACAAGAAATTAGAGCGTCGGTTCTGAGCAATCAGAACCGACCTTGCTCTAAGCCACATCCATCAGGCAGGCCGCCTGACATCAGCGGGCTATTTCCTCCAGACGCAGGTTGCGCGTCTCGATCATTCTGGTCGCAGCCACCAGTCCCACCACGGCGACGCCTGCGAACATCAGGAACACCGTATCGACGCCGCCCTTGGCGAGCATAAATCCAATAAGCGTCGGTCCGATTGCGGAGGCGATCCGAAGCCACGAGGTGGCCACCCCGGTGCCGATCGCGCGCATCCGGGTCGGATAGATCTCGGGCGTGTAGAGATAGACGACCGCGGCGATGGACCCGATGAGGCCGTAACTGAGGGTGCTGAAGATCATGACCCATGTGACGTCCGGCGTGCCGCCGAACGCCAGCACGCTCAGCGTCACCGCACCGAGGCCGAAGGCGCCCATCATCCAGTATTTGCGGCCGGTCCGGTCGATTACCATGGCACAGATCAGTACCAGCCCCACTTGAGCGACGTTGGTCATCGACGCGGCCCGCAGCGCGTGGGGCAGGTCGAGATGATAAACGGTGGTGTAGAGCGTGGGCATCCAGTTGTTGAGGCTGTTGGCAATCAGATAGGCGGAAGCCCATAGCACCCAGACGATCAACGTGCGGCCGCGATAGGCAGGCGACAGCAATTCGCTCCACTTGCCGCGCGACCGCGGCGGGACAGCAACCTGCGCCGGCATGGTCGTCACGGCCGGTAACGCGTCCGGCGTCACCGCGCCCGCCTTGCTGGAAGCAGCTTCCAGCCGCAGCACCACGGCCTCGGCTTCTGCCAAGCGTCCCTTGCCGATCAGCCAGCGTGGGGATTCCGGCAGCCACAATAACGCCAGCGCGATGAGAAGTCCTGGGATGCCGCCGATCATGAACATGATCTGCCATCCAAACAGCGGCACTAGCAGCGCACCGACCTGGCCGGTCACCATCAGCCCGATCGGGAAGATCATCTCATACAGCATGAAGAACCGCCCACGGCCGCGGGCACGGGAAAGCTCGCTGATATAGGTGGCGGCGACGGGCATCTCGCCGCCGACGCCGATGCCCTGGATGAAGCGGCAAATCAGGAGAACGCCAAAACTCCACGCGCCAGCGCAGGCGAGACTCATCAGCGCGTAGATCGCGGTTGCCGCCGCGGCGCAGGGGACGCGGCCATACCGCTCGGCCGCCCAGCTGAAAGCCAGCGCTCCCACAACCTGGCCCACATAACTGGCGCCGATCATGATGCCGACTTCCGGCGCCGTAATGTGCCACAGCGGCACCAGGATCGGCAGGACGAAGGCGATCGACAGCGCGTTGAACGCGTCGAAGAAGGTTGCGCTCCCCATGACGACGCGGGCACGGACGAACCAGCCCGACATCGGCAACTGCTCCATGCGCGCAAGCAAATTGGCGGCAGCCCCCTCGGAAGCGAATGGCTGTGCTGGCGACGGAACGGCGGAAGCCCCGGACACAGGCTCCGCGTTGGTGACTGACAAAGGCTCTCTCCCGTTCGTTGGTTTATCGGCCCGCTTGTCGGCCTGCATGAATTCCGCGCGCAAGCCAGCCCGAGGGCAGGTTGGACGGTCGGATCAGATATCGCGCGCCCGCTCGATCAACGCCAGAATTTTCTCCGCGATTGCCGCCGGGCATTCGATCGGCGTCAGATGGCGCACGTTCGGCAAGACCGACAGCGTCGCGTCCGGAAGGGCCTTTTGGATTTGCTCGGACATCGCGACCGGTGTCGCGTAATCCTCTTCACCGACGATGACGCTGGTCGGCATCCGCAGGGACGACTGATAGTGCCGAAGATCGGCATCGCCCAGCATCTCGCAGGTCGCGGTGTAGCAGTCGATATCATTGGCGAGGAACACATCCAGATTCGCGCGGATCAATTGCGGATGCGCCTCGCGGAACGCATCGCTCACCCAGCGCGTCGCCTGAAATGCCGACAAGGCCTGGAACCCCTTGGTAGCCGCGGTGGCGGCGCGCTCGCGCCAGTCCTTCGGTGCGGTTGGGCCGTACCAGGCCGTGGTATCGATCAGCGCCAACGCTTGCACGCGGTCGGGATAAGCCCCGGCAAACGCCTGCGCGACGCAGCCGCCCATCGAGCAACCGCCGAGCGTGACACGCGGCCAGTTCACGTGGTCGAGCAGGCGCGCAAGGTCCGCGGCGAACAGTTCGGGCGTGAACTTTATTTTCGCGCGCCCAGACCTGCCATGGCCGCGGCAATCATAGGTCAGCACGTCCGCATGTTGCGTCAATAGCGGCACCACGCCATCCCAAATGCTCTGGTCGAGCGCCAAAGAATGGATCAGCGCGATCCGCGGTCGCGATGCGACAGGCCGCGCAATCGCGTGCAGCGTATAGGCGATCGAAAGACCATCCGGCGCGGTGAAGCTTGCCGCGGAAGACGTCACAGCACCGCTCATGCCGCGGCCGATTTCCGGGCCGAGCCCGGCGCCGGAGCCGGCTCATCCAACGAAACATTCCAGGCGTCGTAGCCATAGAGCCAGCTCGGATCGTCGTTGCCGCCGCTCATCCAGGTATTGGCGCTTGAGATTTCCTGGATCTTGGAGGTGCGCGGCTTGCGGTGCGCCTCAAAACGCTTGAATGCCGCCTCGATTCCCTCGACCGGCACGTCCTTCAGACAGCGCGCCAGCACCGCGGCATCCTCAATCGAGGTCGCCGCGCCCTGCGCCATGTAAGGCGTCATCGGATGGCAGGCGTCGCCAATCAGGACGATCCTGCCCTGGCTCCAGGTCGGCAGCGGGTCGCGCTCCAGGATTGCCCATTTGTGGCAATCGGGACAGGCATCGAGCACCATCCGCACCTCGGGATGGAAACCGGCATAGGCTGCGCGCAACTCGTTCACGTCGCCCTTGGCCGACCACGATTCCTTGGTCATCCAGTCGGCCGGCTCCGGCACGCTGGTCACGAAGTAGAGCTGGCTGCGGTCCTTGGTCGTGTAATAGATCACGATGTGGCGATCCTCGCCCCACCATTTGGTGCGGGAGCGGGAGATCTCTTTCGGCATCAAATGAGCGTTGAACACCGAACGGTAGGCGATGCGGCCGCGGTGCAGCGGCTTGTCGGGCCCGATGATGATGTCGCGCACCACCGAATGGACGCCGTCGGCGCCGATCACGGCATCCGCCTTCTCCGTCGTCCCGTCGGCGAAGAATAGCGTCACCGGCCCGCCGTTCTGCTCCAGCCCAACCAGTTTTTTGTTGAGATGGACGATCCCGTTCGGCACGATCGAGGTCAGCGCCTCGTGCAGATCCGCGCGATGCATGCAGAGGAAAGGCGCGCCATAAAGGTCCTCCGGCATCGGCAGCTCGCGCTTGAGTTCACCGGTGTCGCCGACGCGGTTGAGGTGGGAGTATGGCGCAAAGGCGCGCTCGCGCAGCATCGCCTCGACGCCGATGCCGCGCAGCACCTTCATCGAATTGGGCAGCATCTGGATGCCGGCGCCGATACGGCCGAATTGATGCGCCTGTTCGTAAACCTCGACGTCGATGCCCGCCTGCCGAAGCGTGCCGGCCGCAGCCATACCGCCCATTCCGGCGCCCACGATTGCGACTTTGGGTGACGCCATGACTTCCGCTACTCCTCACTGTGCAAACACGAAGGCAGACCAATCTCCGGCCATGCCGACAATGGCGCAGTTGTTAAGTACGTAAAATTTATCTTCTATGCCAGCGGCGAGACCAAGAATCTTGCTGGTGCGCCAGTCCATGCGCCCTCCACCACGCAAGCGTCGACGATCGGAAGCTCGTGGCCGGCCCGATGCCGCTGACATGACCGTTTCGAGAGCATCCCACCAGGCTGGTGCGCAATTTCATGAGGTCGCCGAAACGTGAATTACCCTTATTTGACAAATTGACCATTTTTGTCAAAATTGTCGAATGGGTTCTTCGGATCGCATCTTGTCGGCGGCGGGAAATATCTTCGCCAGATTCGGCTATCGGCGCGCGTCGATGAGCCAGATCGCGGAGGAGGCCGGGCTGACACGGCAGGCCCTCTATCATCATTACGCGAGCAAGGAGGCACTGTTCCGGGCGGTCGTCGAGGATCTGCACGCGCTCGCCTACGAGGCGGAGGCTTCGGCCGGGCTCGACCAGGAAAAGGCCGGCGGCGGCCTCGCCGATATTCTGGCGGCGCAGATTGGTGCCCGCTTTCGTTATCTCCTCGAATGCGTCGAGGAGTCGCCGCAGGCCGAAGAACTATTATCGGAGCATCAGCTTCAGACCCGTGATCTCTATCAGAGTTTCATCGAGCATAACGCCGACCTGCGCGCCGAAACCATCGATCGTGTCTGTGCGAAGCAGGGTCTTGCCTTGCAGAACGGCATGACATCCCGCGATCTTGCCCGCTGTATTCAGATTGCGATCCGCGGATTCAATAATCTGCGCCTCGACGCCAGCGTCCTGCGCGAACTCGACCGGATCGTTCGTCTGCTCATAGCGGGCGCGATAGCGCCCGCTGCCTTCCAATCCCGCACCAAAAGGAGATCGCGATGAGTTCAGTAACGATCAATGGTCGCATCGAAACCTTGCCCGACGATCCCGAAGCCCTTCTGGTCGATGTCATCCGCGACAAAATGGATCTCACCGGAACCAAGCTCGTCTGCGGTGCCGGGGTCTGCGGCGCCTGCACCGTATTGCTCGACGGCGTCGCCGTCGTGAGCTGCCTGATGCCGGCCAGCGCAGTTGCCGGCAGGACGGTCACGACCGTCGAAGGGATCGGCGGCGCAAAACTGCATCCGATACAACGCGCGTTCATGACGCTCGATGCCTTGCAGTGCGGCTTCTGCACGCCGGGGTTTGTCGTCGAGGCGGTCGCTTTTCACGACAGCTGGCGCAAGGCGAAGGGCACCGCCGTCCCCTCGCGCGAGGAGATCGGCGCGGCGCTGTCGGGTCATCTCTGCCGCTGCGGCGCTTATGACAATATTTTACGCGCGGTAGCTGAGGCCTGTAGCGGCCGCTTCGACGGCGACGAAACGGCCCCACCGCGGGTCGAGGCCCGCGACAAGGTGACGGGCAGCGCAAAATATACCGTCGACATCCGCCACAATGGTCAACTCGAAGGCTTGATCGTCCGTTCGCATGTCGCGCACGGGCGGATCGTCGAGCTCGACCTCGCGCCTGCGCGCGCGATGCCGGGTGTGATGGCCGTGATCTCGCTGCTCGCAGACGACAACACCGTCCGCTATGTCGGCGAGCCGATCGCCGCGATCGCGGCAAAGGACCGCAAGACCGCGCGCGAAGCTGCGGCTTCCATCGCAATCAAATGCGAGCAACTGCCGTCGGTCGTCGGACTGGACGCGGCCCGCAAGCCGGGTGCTGCGGTGGTGTTCGAAAAATCAACCCGCAGGAAGGCCGGCAACGTGTCGGAGGGTTCACCGGCGCCGGCGGCCTGGAAAGCGAATGTGCGAGGTCCGTCTGCCGCGTTCTCGCACAAGGCCAAGAAGGTACGGAGCGAAATCGCGACGGCGGCGGAAACCCACGATCCGCTGCTGGTCGAAGGCGTTTTCCGAACCGCCGGCCAGTCGCACACCTGCCTCGAGCCGCATGCCACCGTCGCTCGCTTTGACGGCGATCGCCTCACGGTGCATGTGTCGACCCAAGCGGTGTTTCATCTGATGGAACTGATCGCGAAGCGATACAAGCTCGACCGCGACAAGGTGCGCGTGATCGCCGACCATGTCGGCGGTGGTTTTGGCTCGAAGGCCAGTCTCGGCATCGACACCATCGCCGCGATCGAACTGGCGCGCGCGGCGAAGGCGCCGGTTCGCGTTGCACTCGACCGCCACGACGAGCTGTCGGTCACGGGGCACCGCCCGGGAACGGAAATCAAGATTGCGCTATTGCCATCGCGCGAGGGCAACCTCAAGGCACTGTCGCTGACCGCCTATTCCGACAATGGCGCCGGCATCAATTCCACGATCGCAGCGCTGGCGCGCTTGATCTATCCCGCCGAGGCCAAGGAGCTGATCGACTTCGACGTCGTCAGCAATCTGCCGCCCGGCGCGCCGTTTCGCGGCCCCGGCGGACCGCCGATGGCGTTTGCGCTGGAACAGGCGGTCGACGAGGCGGCGCTGCGGATGCAGATCGATCCGATCTCCTTGCGCAAGCGATGGGACACCGACCCCAACCGTCAGCGTCTTTATGACTGGGCGGCGGGGCTCGACGTCTGGCGCGGCGCCAGGACAGCGGCGAGGCAGAGCGGACGCTACCGTCGCGGCGTTGGCGTTGCCACGGGATACTGGCTTTATCTGTGGCAACCGGGCTCGAAGCTCGAGTTGGCGATCAAAGGCGGACGCCTGATCGCAAGCACCGCTATCCAGGACATCGGCACCGGCAGTCGAACGGTGATCGCCAACACGGTGGCCCATGAATTCGCCCTGGAGCCGCACGAGGTCGAGGTGCGGATTGGGGATTCCAATCTCATCGAAGGACCGGGCTCGGGCGGCAGCCGCACCACCGCCTCGGTGATACCGCCGGCATTGCTCGCGATCGGGAAGCTCAAGGACGCCCTCGAGAAAAATGCGCGACGAAAGCCCGCGCCCGGCTCCAATGCACCATGGCGTGAACTGATCGCAGCATCGGCCGACATCACGGTGTCTGCGACGCGCCCGGAGGACTCCAGGCAGACAGCTCCGGGCGTTCGCTCACCCCTGAAGGAAGCTGGTTTCATGGGGACCATCTTCGGCTGGATGATGCGCCGGTTCTCCAATCTCGCCATCGGTGCCGGCGTGCCTAGTTCGGTGCAGGTGATCGAAGTGGAGGTCGATACCTGGCTTGGCCACGTGCGGGTCCTCAACGTTCACACTGGGATTGCGGTCGGCAAACTCGCCGCACCGGCGCTGGCGCGCAGCCAGGCGGCGGGTTCGGTCATCCAGGGTATCGGCTATGCGCTCTACGAGGGGCGTGAGGTCGATCCGGCAAGCGGCGACATTCTCACCGCCGGGCTCGAGGACTATCGGATCCCCGGCATCGCAGACACGCCCAACATCGACGTGCATTTCGACGAAGCGGGCTTCGATCACGTGCTCGGCGGCAGCGTCGGCATTGGCGAGGTCGCGACCGTGCCGACTTCGCCGGCGATCGCGAACGCCATCCGCAACGCGATCGGCGTGCGGGCTTACGAGCTTCCGATCACGCCGGCCCGGCTTGTCGCCATCCTGAACCAGAGGAGCGTGGCATGAACATTAGCTCAGCATCGGCGGCCGCACAGCGGGCCGAATTCCGCGCCGCGGGGACCGACCTTTCGGAGCGGCGGCGCAGTGGCGTATCGCGCGGACCCCTGGTCGATCTGGTGCGTCCCGCCGGCATCCCTGACGTTACGTGGGACGCGAGCGGCGCGGCTCGGATCAGTGCGTTCGCCAGTATCGCGGCGATCGCGGCCGATCCGAAACTCGACGCGGCCTATCCGGGCCTGAGCGCGGCGGCCGAAGGACTCGCAACGCCGCAGATAAGGCATGTCGCAACGCTTGGAGGCAATCTCGCGCAGCGTTCGCGCTGTTGGTACTATCGCGACCCGGATATTGCCTGCCTCAAGAAGGGCGGCACTATCTGTCCGGCGCGCGAGGGCAATCACCTCTACGGCGTCGCCTTCGATCTCGGACCCTGCGTCGCACCGCATCCCTCCACACTGGCCGCGGCGCTTTTGGCCTATGACGCGACGGTCACGACGAATCTTCGCCAGCGCCTCACCATCGCCCAACTGCTTGGCGATGGCTCCAACGGCGCCGCCGACCATGCACTTGCGCCCGGCGAGATCATCGAGAGCATCGAACTCGGCAATCCCGTAGCGAACGAGCGGGCTCTTTACCGGCGGGCGATCAGCCGCAGCTATGCCGAGTGGCCGCTGGTCGAAGTCGTGGTCCGCGCCGTCATCGCGGACGGGGCGTTCAAGCTTGTTCGCATCGTGGCCGGAGGCGTTGCGCCGGTACCGCTTCGGCTTGCGGACGCCGAATCCGCGGCGCAAGGAGCCGCGGTGAACGTCGCGACCATCGCCAAGGCAGCTAGTAAATCCACACTCGGTGCAAAGCCACTCGCCATGACGCGTTACAAGCTCGACCTGCTGAAAGGACTTGTTCAGGATCTGCTCGAAAGGATTGCTGCCTAGAGAGCATGATGAGATTAGGTTGAGTTAGCGCCGCATCGACGGTCCACCTCTCCCCTTGTGGGAGAGGTCGGATCGCTCTTGCGATCCGGGTGAGGGGTCTTTCTCCGCGGATGAAAATCCCTCATCCGCGGAGAGAAACCCCTCATCCGGCACGGACTGCGTCCGCGCCACCTTCTCCCACAAGGGGAGAAGGAAAGGGAACTCGCTGAACATCCGATTCAATCAAAATTCATCACGCTCACAGCTAGCGATGTGGGGTCCGCCTGATCGAGCCGGCTGGAATCCGTGTAAAGACACTCAACCAGCCGGCCCGTTGAATCCGTATGGGGTCAGTTGCCCACGGCTGCGATACGGGGCCATTCGTCCATCTGCACGCGCGCGACCAGCGTGTAGGCGCCATTGGCGGGGCGGAAGATCGACGCTTCACCTTCTTTCACGTCGAACCAGTCCTTGCCGAGCGCTGAGATAATGTTCGGTTGGTGCGTGATGAGGATCGTGTTGGTGTGAACCTTCGGCGCGCTGGCGAGCATTTTTCGAAACGCCTCGGAGCGCCGGTTGTTCTCGTTCGGCGACACAACAAGGCCACCCTCCGTCAGATCCGTGGTCTTCTCGATGTCCTTGAAACCGGCAATGACCGCAGTTTCGTAGGCGCGGTTGAATTTGCTGGTGTAGACTTTACCGACGGGCACCCCGGCTTGACGAAGCGCGTCGCCGAATGCCTTTGCCAACGCCTTGCCCTTGTCGTTGAGATTGCGTTGAGCGGCAATGTTGTCGAGGTTGAACGGATCGGTATCGGCCTGATCGGGAAAAGTGGCTCCATGGCGGACGACGATGACGAGATCGCCGGCGCGCAATGCCTGTGCGATGTCCTTGTCTTCCGCATATGCCGACGGCACGGCAACGAAAAGCACAGCGAAAAGCCCGACGAAGGCCGCCAGTGCAGCGACAACCGATTTTGGTATCGTTAACATGATCTCTCCTTTGAGGTGACCGCGCCCCGCACACGGGCAAGACCGGTCGAGGGACTGATTTATTCCACGTCATGCACGGTTGGCTCCGTGCTGGGTTAACGCGCCGCGGCTCAGTTCGAGCCCCACGGCAGCATCCGTTGCAGCACGCCGTCGCGCAAGACCAGCCGGTGGAAAAGTGCGGCGCCCGCATGCAAGCCGATCAGGGCGAGAAGTGCTTTGGCACCGAACTCGTGGGCCTCGACGAACAGGCTGCGGATGGCCGGGTTCGGCGCCAACAGCGCCGGCACTTCCCAGATCAACAGGTGAAAGGGACGGCCGTGAAACAGCACGTTGCCGAGACCAGTGATCGGCTGCACGAAAAGTAGCACATAAAGGCCGTATTCATTGGCCTTTGCGATCCATTGCTGCAGTATCGGCATGCTCTGCGGAAATGGTGGCAAAGATGCAAATCTGTGCCGCCAGACGAGACGCACCAACCCAACGATCCATATCAGCGCACCCATCGTTTGGTGCGTCGTCAGAATTGCCGCGGCGAAGCTGGTTTCGTGGCCGACGGCTTCGCGTAACCATGCGCTTGTAAATTGAACGATGATGAGGAGCACCGTAAGCCAATGCAGGGCGATGCTCGTTTGGTCGAAACGTCCATCTTCCGCCACCGCTTCGATGGTGAAGCCTCCCACGGATTCTAAACTTTCGGTCATGTTGGTTTGCTCCAGGTCTTCGTTCGATCATGGGTTCGCTATCAAGAAGACCTGAGCGACTGTTGTGATATTCCTTCGCCACTTGTTTGTGATGGATCGTGATGATGTCGTCCGGTCAATCAGCATCCATTGTGATGCCTGCCGGCAAGACGGAACCGCGAAACAACGATCCACTCGCCCTCAAATCAGGCCGGGCGTCAACTTGTCACAGCGTGATTGTCTCATGGCGACGGCGTTCGGAAGCTTTCGCCACGGCCTCGGTCCTGGTGCGTGCGCCGAGTTTCCGGAACAGGGATTCGACGTGGAACTTCACGGTATGCAGCGAGATCTCCAGTCGGCGGGCAATCGCCTTGTTGGTCATGCCTTCTGCAAGCGCTCCCAACACCTCGAGTTCCCGCGGCGTCAATAGCGCGTGCGCATCGGTATCGCGCATCGCGCCGAAGCCGGCCTCCCTCGCCCCTGGCAAGCGCACGATCAGGCCGGCGGCAACCGCCCGTATGGCGGCATCGATCTGGCTTGTACTTGCATCGCGGGGCAGCACGCCCGGCAAATCATCGTCCGGGCCGCCTAGCACGACCACCGCGCGGGTTTCACCGGCTGGGCAGTCGCCATCCGCCAGCACCACGTCAGCATCGTCCAGCGTGCCGACGACCACATGTCCGGCCTCAGTGACTACCCTGCCGAGCGCGGCACGGCGCGTCGCGTCCACGGCGTGGACCGCGACGCGCAACCGCTCGTTTGGCGCAAGTATGCTTGCGGCTTGCCTCATGCAGCTTGCCGTTCTGCGATCGTCGTCTGCACGGTCATCACCGCGCCACTCCTGATGAGGCGAAGCTCAGCCTTGCGCCCGATGCTATCGGCACCGAAATGCCTGGCGAGCCTTCGGAATCGATGGGCCGATGTGCCGTCGACGCTCAGGATGATATCGCCCGCCACTATCCCCGCCTGCGCCGCCGGACCGTTGTCGACGACCGACATCACCATCAAGCCACTGGACTGATCGGCACTCTCGCGTAGCGCGTCCGGCACCGCGACGGCCTGCAAGGCGACACCAAGCCACCCGCGCGCGACGCGGCCGTTCTTGGCGAGCTGCGGCACGACCCGTTCGATGGTTGCGGTTGGAATGACAATGACCTGGCCACGTGGCCCGAAGGTCGACATGCCCAGACACGCGCCTGCGGCATCAAAGACCGGCCCACCTTCCTCGCGACTGGCCAACCGAACATCAAGCACGATGCGCCGGTCGATCAGGCCGCCGCGGCTGGAATGCCATTCGGGACCGGCAAGATTGACGAGCCCGAGCCGCGCGCTGGCGCCGCCCGCTCCGTCGGCTCCGATTGCGAGCGCCGCCGCGCCGGTACGCGCCTCGCCCGCAGCGATCGACGGCGCGGCGAGCTGTTCCGCCGGCTTGAGGATGGCGACATTCGTCGAGGGATCGCGTCCGGCAATCGTGGCCTTCAGGATCGAGCCGCCGGGCGCAACCAATTCAAAATCATCTCGTCGCGGCAGCGCCTGCTCAGAGGTGACGACGATTCCCGATTGCCACACCATCCCTGTCACATGCCGCTCGTGCGCAAGGCGGATGGCGATGACTGCACTTTTCGCGGTTTCCGCGCGCGCAACGACCGCGTTCGAGAATTGGCCTAAAAGGTCGGTTTGATCGGACATGGGTCACTCCTATCGACTAAGATAGGGACAAATCTGCGCGTTTCATCATGCCCAGACTATCGGCCGGACGGCCGGGTTGGCCCCGGCCATTTGGCTAGTACCGCCGATTTGAAGTTCCTACATCACCCGCGGCACACTCGAACAGGAACTGCAAATCGAAAAGCGGCACTAGCATCATAAACTTGCTAGTACCCTTTGCTTTCCGAAGTTCGTTTGCGAAGATGCGGAGCCGGATCACGAACTTCGGAAAGCGGGTACTAGGGCTGGCCGCGATCATTTCTTCTTTCCGTAGCGCTTCAGCTTGTCGCCGAAGAAATTTCTGATGGTTTGCACATCGGCGTGCGAGAAGAAGTCCATTCTTATTTTCATCGGAGGCGCCTCGGGGTCGATCGGTTCGATGACCAGGTAGGAGGCGCTCCCTCCCTTGGTGGAGCGCCCATAATGCCCCTGGGCTGAGCGAATCTGATCGAGGCGAAGGCTTCGTCTGCGCTTGAAGAGGTTCTGATAGGAGATCTCGTCGCCGTTGAGTTCGACCCGCTGCGTTGCAGTGAAAAGCAGCATGGACCCGAACAAGGCGGCCATCCAGCCCGCGAGCAGCGCGATTGCTCCCGAGCGGTGAAAACTTATCGCAGCCGTCAGCAGGAGGCCCGCAACCGAGGCGGCGCAAATCCAGGTGGTTACCGCGTTGGTCGTCCCGCTACCGCGTATAACGATAGGTTGCTGAGTGGACATGTTTAGCTCAGCGATCCCATTGGGCGCTGGCGTCACGACGCGCGGCGCATGAAACAGTGCCGTCCGGTGGGACGCAATAGCCTCACGTATCGCGCCTTTGGCCTGGTCGTCGCGAGTATCCAGGCAAATAGCCTCTTGCAGCCGGACACCGAAAGGCATATGTCTTTGGCATATGCCAGGAGGAAAGCTGCTATGGCTGAGCAAAGGCACGTTAGATTGTTCCGTAACGGCCGCAACCAAGCGGTCCGTATCCCCGTCGAATTCGAACTACCGGGCGACGAAGCCATCATTCACCGCGATGGTGATCGGCTGGTGATTGAGCCGGTGCGCAAGCGCGGATTGATCGCCCTGCTCAAGACAATGAAGCCGCTCAAGGAGCAGTTTCCTGAAATCGACGATCCCGTGCCGACGCGGGAGAACGTGTTTTGACCCGTTACATGCTGGACACCAACATCATTTCTGACTTGATCAAGAATCCGCAGGGCAGAACCACTAAGCGGATTGCCAGGGTGGGCGCGGATAACGTCTGCACCAGTATCGTCGTGGCAGCGGAGCTGCGCTACGGATGTGCGAAGAGCGGCTCGAAGCGGCTGCTCAAGGTTGTTGAAGACCTGCTCGGCGAGATTAACGTGCTGCCGTTCGACGTACCGGCTGACACCGAATACGGAAGAATTCGCTCGGAGTTGGAAGCCGCCGGAAAGCCAATCGGCGGCAATGATCTGCTGATCGCTGCGCACGCCTGTGCGACCGGCGCCACGGTCGTGACCGCTAATGCCAACGAGTTTAAACGTATCCGGGGCCTGAACGTGGAAAATTGGCTTGCTTGAGAGGGCAGATCCATGCCCGTCAGCTTTCAGGACATACTCCTCGCGTTCGAATTCGTCGGTGACGGCGCCGGCTTGCATCGGGCCATCCTGTGCAAGCGGACGGGCAAAATTTATTTTCATTCGGAATTTTCCGATCACGACGAGTTCAACGATGAGTTGCCCGATGACGTCGAGGACGAGGAAAAATACGTCGACATTCCCGACAAGCGACAACTTGGCCTTGGCAAGCCACTGGCGCTAGATTTTGTGCGCGAAGTTCTTCCGAACGACTTCGATGAGGTGAGATACATGTTCAGCAAGCGTGGCGCCTACAAGAAGTTTCGTGTCCTGTTGACACGACGAAACGCGCTTGATCGCTGGTACGATTTCGAATCGAGAGCCACGGAAGCGGCGTTGCGCGAATGGTGCCAGTTCAATTCCATCGGGGTCGCTGACTGAAGCATCGCCATTAGAGCAAGATCGGTTCTGATTGAATCAGAACCGACGCTCTAATTTCTTGTTTTGACGCGTTTTCTTCACGCGAACCGGTATCCACTTCGCTCGAAAACGCTCTAGGTCCCAAATCAAATCACAAAGAACCCATGGGTGGCGTCGCGCCGGAGCTGTTCGACCAGACCGAATTCCCAGTCGAGATAGGCCTGCATGGCCTCGGGCGCGACATTGGTGCCTTCATAGGGCCGCCGGTAACGATGCGACGGATCGGGCTTTGGCAAATCGAGCGGCGGTCCCGTTTCCAGCCTGCGATCATAGCCGCCGTCCAGCACGTAAACCTCCCAGCCCATTTGCGCGAGCCAGGACGCCGTCATGTCGGCGCGGACCGCCATGTCGTCGGTGAGAAGGATGCGCGCCCCCCGCACCGGCGCGGCCATGTCGATCTCCTGGACTAGCTGCCCTCCCGGATAATGGCGAAAACCCCCGATGTGACCGGCGGCATAATCCTCGCGTGAGCGAACGTCGAAGCGATAGAGCGTGCGGTGGGTCTGCGTTTCAAGCGCCACCGCTTCCTCGGGACTTAAATGCCGCACGCCGGCGCGATAGGCGACTTCGCGGGCATTGGTCCTGGCGCCCTCGAACAGGCCGATCGCGCCGTGCCGATCCGCACCATGCTCGAGTTCTTGCTTGGCGAGCGTCCAGCCGATGGTCCCATTTCGCAGCGCCACCACTTTGTTGGCGACGCCGGCGTTGATCAGCGACTGGGTACCGATGATCGATCGGGTGCGGCCGGCGCAATTGACGATGATGGTCGTATCGGGATCAGGCGCAGCGCGACCGGCGCGCAGCACCAGTTCCGCACCGGGCACGCTGATGGAGGTAGGGATGTTCATGGTCGCGTATTCGTCGGGCCGCCTCACATCGAGAATCCGGATATTGGCGTTGCGCGCCATCAGGCCGGCGACTTCTTCCGCCGATAGCGAGGGCGTGTGGCGGCGGGACTCGACCAGTTCGCCAAACGCCTTGGCGTAGGAATTCACATCCCTGAACAGTTCGTAGCCCGCGCTCTGCCAGGCCTGCAGCCCGCCATCGAGCCGGCGAACGTTGGTGTACCCCAACGCCGCAAAACGATCGGCCGCCGAGGCAACGACGCCCTCGCCGGCATCGTAGATAACGATTGCCACGTCCTTGCGGGGCAGCCGCGTCTCGGCTTCGAGCGCGATCCGCTCAGCCGCCATGTTGGCGGCAAACAACGGATGACCGGTGGCAAAGGCCGCCTCGTGTCGCAGATCGAGTAGCGCGATCTCCTCGCGCAGCAACAACGCGCGGCGGATTTCTGAGGGTGTAACGGGCGGTGGGGTCATGAATGATCAGTTTTGCGAGAACAATTACTACCCTTGCACGGGTCGCCATTGGCTGGCTAGCCGCACTGAATCTGACCTGCCACGCTTTCTTCGGGCAATGTCACCGCCAATGCGCTTCCGGACAAAGCAAAAATCCCGCTCTTAGCGCCTGATAAGAAGTGCGGAAAACGCACTGCCGACACAAAGTGCGGCGACGACCGGAAAAATGACCGACGTATCTCCCGTATGGTCCATGACGCGTCCGATCAGAGGCTCCCCAAGCCCCGCACATGCGTAGGATATGAAGTTGAGAAGGCCCGTCGCAGTTCCTGAGAGACGCCGGCCAAAAATATCCGGGCAAAGCGCCCAGAACGAGGATGCGGGACCGAATACGAAGAAACCGCACAGGAACAGTCCGGCAATCCCGAGCAGGCTGCCATGCGGCACGAATTCCATCGACATCGCGATGATCGCGGCAAGGACCATGTAGGTGATGATCGCGGGATATCGTCGCGTATGAAACACCAGGTCGGAAATCCAGCTATTCGTTGAAGCCCCCAGCGCCATTCCGATCGGCAATGCCACCGTGATCCAGGCCGGATCGATCACGCTGGAAGCCGACTTCCAGTTCGGGCCGAGAAAATGCACGGGGATCCAGACAAGCAAGGCGTATCTCGCCGCGTTTTGAAATCCGATCGACAGACCGGTCGCATAGAGACGCCAGTTCGACAGAACAGCGCGATAGCGCGAAGCGCTGGCCTCGGTATCGACGGGTCCGCTGTCCGGCTCATCCGGCGACTTTTCGTCAGCCGGGCCCGCCAATCCGATCTCTTCGGGCCGCTCCCGCACGGTGAGAAACATCACGATCGCACCGAACAGCATAAGAAAGACCGAGAGGCGGAAAATCCAGCGCCAGTCGAGACCCAGGTGACCTAAGATAATGATGGGAAGGAAATATGCGAGAACCGACGAAAAGCCCGACATGCCGACGTAAAACGAATAGACAAAGCCGCGGTTTTTGTGCCCCCACCAATTTGAAAGCAACCTGCTTCCCGGCGCAAACCCCATCGCCTGGAAGTATCCGTTCAAACCCCACGCCAGTAAAAGGCCAACGAAACCGGTGGCAAAGCTGGTGGTCCAGTTCGCCGCGAACGACAGCACCGCGCCGGTGAGCATCATGGCGCGCCCGCCCCACTTGTCGCCGAGATTGCCGTTGATCGACTGGCCGAGCGCGTAGGCCCACAACATCGCCGCGCTCACCCATCCAAGCATTTCCTTGGACAGTCCCAGTTCTTTCTGAATGCCGGGGATCGCAAATCCGAATGTCTGGCGCCCGGTGTAATAGAAGAGGTAGCAGAACGAGACGCCCAACAAGGCCGCCCATTTATAACGCCGATACGTGGCGTCGACGGCCGAGGTGGCGGCAAATTGCCCTGCAATGGCTTGCCCTGTTTCGAGCATCACGTCCCCCTAAAGAATATTTTTCTGATGGGTTTTTCTGGTGGGTCTACTGCACGCCGTTGAGAGCGAAATCGAAGATATCGAAATTGCGCAGCCGTCTGGCTTCAGCAAGGTTCCGGTAAGTTTCGTTGATCGGATGCGAGAGAATGAAGGGCACGATCTGCTCGCTCAACCCGCCATGGGATCGAAGACGATGGCCATCAAGGCCGGTCAGGTCATGCTCGGCTTGGCTCGAGCCGATGACGGTGTGGGTGTCACCGATCGCAACAAAATCTCCCTCGCGATCGAGCGGCATCTGATAACGGCTGGCGGCGCTTTTCCCGTCAAGAACAAGCGCAATTCCCGGGATTGCGGCAGCGACGTCCATGACGTCCGGCAGCTCCAGTCTTGCTCGCAGGTAAACCCGCACGAACGATCCGAGCGCCCCGTGATGCTTCACGAAGGGATCGGTGATCTGGCAGATGACGCGCACCGCATTCGGGCCGAAACGCCGGTTGAGTTCCTCCTCGAGGAAAACCACACGCGGCGCCCCATCCTCATGCGTCTTGTCGTTCATCCCATGGTCGGCAATTAATCCGACAACCGCGCCTAATCCGGCGAGCCGGCCGACTTTCGCGTCAACCGCGCTGTGGAAGGCGTCCGCTTCGCTATCGCCCGGGCCATGGGCGTGCTGAACCAGATCCGACAATGAAAGATACAGGAGATCCGCCCGGTCTTGCTCAAGCAGCTTGATGCCTGCATCAAGCACGAACAGCGACAAATCCGGGCTGTACATGTCCGGCGCCGAACGCCCGATCAGCGCCTCGACGTTTTCAATTCCGTTCTCGGCAAGAATCGCGCTGCCGGCTTTCTCGGACGAGAAACAGATCCCGCCGGCCATGCGGTGGCCCAGCATCTTCCGAAGCTTGTCCTTGGCTGTGATCGCAGCGACACGCACGCCGGCTCGCGACATCTCGGCAAGGATGGTCGTGGCGCGCATCGGGCTTGCGTCGACAATCATGATTTCTTCGCCGGTTGCCCGATCGAGATAATAGTTTCCAGAAATGCCGTGAACCTCGGGCGGCGCGCCCGTCACGATCGAGACATTATTCGGGTTGGTGAAGGTCGGCATGGCAGCATCTGCGAGCGCGGAAAAGCCGTCGCGCATCATCCGGGAGATGTTTGGGAATACCTTGGCCGCATTTTCAAAATTGAGATAGCGCGGGTCGCAGCCATCGAGACAGACCACCACCGTAGGGCGCTCAGGTTTCACATAGGCTCGGCCGTTTACCTCGATCATGATGACCCTTTGTTTGCCCGGATTTTGGCAGCTGACGAAGACTTTGAGATGACAGAGCGTGAAAAGATGATATGGCGCGAAAGCGGTTACACGCTCTCGCAAATTCTAGTTCAAGATGCCGGAAATAAACATAGGTCGCGCTCCTCGCGGCAGTTGACGCCGATCATCTCGAGGAGCGACTGTGCACTGCATTCTTCCACGATTGACGAGGAGAACCACGATGAGCGGCCGCGGTACTTTCATCTGGAACGAACTAAATACCCATGACGCCAGGAAGGCTTGCGAGTTTTATTCATCGCTGCTGGGTTGGCGTTTCGAGGAGATGCCGATGCCGGATGGCGTCTACCGGATCGCCAAACTGGGCGACAATACGGTAGCAGGGCTGTTCGAAATGAAAGGCAAGGAGTTCGAGGGCGTGCCGCCCCATTGGCTCTCCTATATCGAGGTCGACGACATCGACAATCGCGTCGCCGCGGCGAAACGGGCCGGTGCCACGGTGATCCGCGAGCCCTTTGACGTCGAGGGCGTCGGCCGCATCGCCATCCTCAAGGACGCCGTGGGCGCGCTGATCGCGTGGATGACGTCGGCGCAATCTTGAACGGCACGGCCTTCGCGGAGCCTGTTTGACCGCAGCCGATGGCGGGCTAAGATTTACGAAAAGGGAGAAGCTCCATGGAGAATGTCGCGGCCCGCCGCGCAGCCGAAGCGCTGCTCGCGGAACACAAGGCCAGCCAACGGTTCAAGTCGCTCGGTCCGCCGCAGGCGCCCGCCACGATCTCGGACGCCTATGATATCCAGGAGCAATATGTAGGCCTGCTCCGCGGCGAGCACGGCGACGCCGTGGGCTACAAGGTCGGATTGACGTCGGCGACGATGCAGGCGTTTTGCCGAATCGACCATCCGATTGCGGGCGTCGTGCTGGCACGCCGCGTGCACCGGTCGGGAACGACCGTCCGACGTTCGGATTTCGGACGGTTGGGCCTGGAATTTGAAATCGCCGTCCGCATCAGATCGGACGTCCCGGTCACCAGCATGCCGCATACCGCGGAAACGATCCGGCCTCACATCGACGGCGTTTGCGCCGCGGTCGAACTCGTCGACGATCGCAACGCCGACTATGCCAACCTCGATGTTCGTTCGCTGGTCGCCGACAATTCCTGGAACGGCGGCATCGTGCTGTCGGAATTTGCCACGACCTGGCCCGATCTGGAGAGCGTGCTGGGACGTGCCACGAACGACCGTGTTGCGATCGGCGAGGGATATGGGCGCGACATCCTCGGCCATCCCTTCAATTCGGTCGCATGGCTGGCCACGCAGCTGGCTTCACGGGGCGAGAACCTCAAGGCCGGTCAAGTCGTGATGACGGGAAGCGTGATGAAGACGGTATTTCCGTCGGAAGACGCAAACTATCGGTTTGATCTTGAACGGATCGGCTTTGTCGAGGTGCGGGTAAGAGCATGAGTTCCGCCAACGAGCCGCACGATACGGTCAATGGTTCGCAGGCTTTCATGCCCGCGCGAAAACTGCCTGCCTTTTTGGCCCTGGCGTTCCTGTCGATTGCTCCGGTCCGCGCGCAAACGCCTTCACTGCCGCCACTGCCCGACCTGAAATTCGCGGAAATCCCGGCAGCATCGCGCGCGAACTATCTGGGCGACCGCTGGAGCTACATGGAGGCGGGACGCTCCGACGCGCCGGCTCTCGTGCTGTTACATGGCGTCGGCGCCAACTCCATGCATTGGCGCTATCAGCTCGCGGGGTTGTCGGGCCGTTATCACGTCGTCGCCTGGAACGCGCCGGGATATATCCTCTCCGATGCCCTGAAGACCGACGATCCCACTTGCGAGACTTTTGCAAACGCGCTCAATGACTTTCTCGCCGCGGTGAAGCTCGATCGCGTCAACCTCGTCGGCAATTCGTTCGGCAGCCGCGTCGCACAGTGTTTTGCACTCTATTATCCCGGGCGCGTCATAAAACTCGCCATGACTGGAACCGGCATCGGACCGCACAATATGGATGAGGAGAAAAAGAACAAGATAATCGCAACGCGGCAAGCGCAGATCGCCAAGGGCGGATATGCCTTTGGCATGCGCGTCAACGCGCTGCTCGCCGCCAGCGCCTCGCCGCAGACCATCGAACTTGTGAGCAATGTCGTGCGCGCCACCAATGCGCGGGGTTTCATGCACGGCATCAAGCTCGGTCTGGCCGATGGCTACAGCCCGGAAGAGATCGCACCGAAACTGGATTTTCCCGTGCTCATGATTTCCGGACGCGAGGACCGGGTCAACCCGATCGAGGAGAACGCTGCTGTCCTGGTCAAGGTATTACCACAGGGCAAACTTGAGATCCTCGACGGCGCCGGCCACCTTCCCGAGGTCGAGCTTCCCGATACCGTCAACAAGATGCTGCGCGACTTCTTTGGCTGACTCCACGCCCGCAGGCTTCGTCATGGTGCGCTCCGGGGCTGGGGCGTGCCACAACTCCCGGAACATCCGTTTGCGCAACCTTTCGCGCGGGAGCCGCTGGACGCAATTAAGTTCCGCTTGCGCATAAAAAAGTGTAGGCGGCCGATGCCAATTCGCCTGAAAGCTGCCAGCACAATCGGATGTTTCTGATAAAATGCGTTCAACTGGCGACGCAGCTTCGATTCGGCCGTGCCGAAGATTCCATGGCATGTTGGCCGATCGCTCGCACAGCGAGGAGGTCGCGATGAACGATCACGCGCAACCAAAGACGTTATCCGAACGCGCCGATGCGCTCGAAGAACACATGATGCACGAACTCGAACGCATCGTCATCAAGTCGGCGCTGTTCAATCTCGCCGACGGCAAGGTGACCGACGAAACCGCGGCGGTGATGGCGCGCAATCCCGGCAAATACCTGATCATGAAGGAGGACCCGCGCCTTCCCAAAATGCCGGCGAAGCCCACCCTGATCGACTACTTCAAATGCCGCTTCGCATCGACTTCGCATTTGCTGCAGAGCGCAGCGCACGCCAAGAAGTCCGGCCACGGCGAGAAGGTCATCTTGGCTTGCCTCCTGCACGATATCGCGGTCGCGAGTTTCATCCGGTGCGACCACGGCTACTGGGGCGCCCAGATGATCGAGCCTTATGTGGATGAGGAGGTGAGCTGGGCCGTGCGCGCCCATCAGGCGCTGCGCTTCTTTCCGGACGAATCGGTCGGCTACCAATATCCGGAGGCCTACGTGAAATGGTTCGGTCCCGATTATCAGCCCGAGCCCTATATTTTCGACGAGTACGAGCGCGCCCGCGATCACAAGCACTATATGACGGCGCGCTTGATAACCCTCCACGATCTCTATTCATTCGATCCCGACGCGAAGGTCGACCTTGACGACTTCACGGACATCATCGGCCGTCATTTCAAGCAACCGAAAGAGGGGCTTGGCCTCGACAGCAGTCCGTCGGCGCATATGTGGCGCACCATGCTGTGGCCGACACGGTTCCTTTAAGTTTTTTGGCGGGATGGGCGATCGCGGATCGCCAAGCCGCGCAGAATACAAATGATATAGGAAGGCGCTGGGCGATACTGGCGGTCGCGAGCGACCGCGCAGATCGCACTATTGGCAAATGTTGCCCTTGCAGTGCTCGGTGCACCAGGCGTGGCTGTCGCCGTCGGGATACCCCAAATGACGCCCGTTCTTGCGGCATTGCTCGTAGCTGTGGGCGATGGGAATTCGCACCATCTTGCCTTGGGCATCCGGAAACATCACCGTGCCGTCCGCACAGATCGCCTGACCGCTGCCGAAAACCAAAATCGCCGCGGTTGCGGTGACCCCCAGTAACTTCGTCATCACGTCTCTCACTCCCTGTCTTTTGTGGTGCACAGAACGTGCGGTTCTTGTGCGCTCATTGCTGGCCGATCGTCGGTCCGGCGAACCCTCGGCGTTCTGCGAGGACCGAGCTTCGACGATGGATACAATCCTAGCGGGAAGGATCGGAGCCGGCAACGCCGGCCGGAAACCGGCGGGCGTGAGGCAATTGCCGCCATAGGATCTTGCGCGCGTGGCTTACCTACATGGAGCACGCGGCGAACAAGAAGCGCGTCACGTTGCGGGAAGGGAACTTTCCCCTTTCCTGGAACTTTCCTCATACCGCGATAACGCGACAACGATGGAGAGGACGCCCGATGAAACGCCTTCTATTAATTGGATTTGCTGCCTGCGCGCTGGCGCTCACGCCGACGATATCCGCCTCGGCGATGCCCGTTGCCCCGCCGAGTTCTTTAGGTGATACCGACGGCGGGATCATTCAGGTCAAAGGCGGCCACGGTCATGGTCACGGTCACATGGGTGGGCGTGGCCATCATTACGGATGGGGCCGAGGGCATCATCGCGGCTGGGGACACCACCACGGATGATTTTTACGGAGAGGGCCGCCGGATTGGCGGCCCTCTCTTGTCACGAGTGGCCCGGATCGCGCGTGGCGACGCCTCGCTTGGCCACGCGCTCAGGTTCATTCCGATCACTTGATCGCGTCATAGACTGCGAAGCTGTAGGCGCCTTCCGGCTTCTTGGTGATGACCGGATCCGATCCGCCCGACATCAAGGTCGCAACCGTGCGGTCGTAATCCTTGACGTCGAGCT
>Ga0137407_10000673_pt1 | contig 22688 bp, 24 predicted proteins | sample CZOMad2_2_16fung_FD_108410 | JGI IMG/M metagenome (GOLD analysis project Ga0137407, IMG submission 108410) | Vadose zone soil fungal communities from Angelo Coast Range Reserve, California, USA - CZOMad2_2_16fungal (Illumina Assembly) | ecosystem: Environmental > Terrestrial > Soil > Vadose... | reverse complement strand
GTGCCGAAGACGCGCATCAAGGGAAGCGTGCTCCTTCAAGGCGAGGATCTCTATTCGAGTACCATTGATCCGGCAATCGTCCGTCGCCGGGTCGGCATGGTCTTCCAAAAATCGAATCCGTTTCCGACGATGTCGATTGGCGAGAATGTCGTTATTGGCCTTCGATTGAACGGCGTACGCAATCAAAAATTCCTTAATGAACGTCTGGAAACATCGCTCCGCATGGCAGCCCTTTGGGATGAGGTCAAAGACGATTTACACAAACCCGGGACAAGCCTTTCCGGCGGCCAGCAGCAGAGGCTTTGCATTGCACGCGCGCTCGCCGTGCAACCGGAAGTGCTCTTAATGGATGAGCCCTGTTCGGCGCTGGATCCGATCGCCACGGCCAAGATCGAGGAATTGATCTATGAGCTCAAAACCCAATACACGATCGTAACAGTAACGCATAATATGCAACAGGCCGGACGCATCTCCGATTACACCGCTTTCTTTTATCTTGGAAAGCTGATCGAGTTTGGGCCGACCACAAAAATTTTCACAAATCCGAGCGAACGACAGACCGAAGACTATATCACTGGCCGATTTGGCTGATGGAGTATTTGGTAGGGCGCGACCGCCGGGCGCGCCGCTTGGAAGCTGAGTAGGAGTAGGATTGAGAGTAGGAATAAGAGTAAAATAGAAAGACCTGATAACCGATGATCGCCCCAAGACATATTCTCGGCACTTTCGACGAGGCGCTGGCGTCGCTGCGCAACAACGTCCTGATGATGTCCAGCCTGACCGAGCGCAGTTTAGAGCGGGCGATAAAGGGCCTATTTCAGCGCGACGATGATCTGTGTGCGCACGCTATCGCCGACGATGAAGAGATCGATCAACTCGAGATGCAGATCGATAAGGATGGTGTGGCGATTTTGTTGCGGTTTCAGCCTGTGGCATCTGATCTGCGCCGTGTCGTTGCCGCCATGAAACTTTCATCGAATCTGGAGCGAATGGCCGATCAGGCGACAACGATTGCCCGACGCGCGCGGAAGTTAAATCAGCATCCGCCGTTGGCCGAGGTTGAATTGATCAGGCCGCTCTACGAACAAGCCATGTCGATGTTTAAGGACAGCGTCGATGCCTTCGTGCGCGAGGATGTCGATCTTGGACGCGCGGTCGTTCCGCGCGATGAAAAGCTGGATGACTTGAATCGGTCGGCCAGTCGCAAGTTAATCGAGCGCATGGCGAAGGATCCGGAGCAATTGCGGGGCTACTTGAATCTGATTTTCGTTGGCCGTTGTCTCGAACGCGTGGGCGATCACGCCACCAATATTGCCGAAGACGCAGTCTACGCCGCTGCCGCTGAAGACATCCGGCATCAAACGGCCGCTACCACGGCATGATTACGGCCGGTGGCGGCATGTCTGGCTCTTGCCTAATTTTCCAAGCAGTGGTTGCTTGATTAGCCCGTGGCCGTTTTCGGTCACGGATTCAACAAAGAGGTAAATGCCTACAGCTGCTGCCAAGGTCAGTGTCGCCGACGAGCCCGCCGCCGGGATCGAACTCCTGCGGAAGGATGTTCCCCCAGCAAATCGTTTCTCCGATCCCCGGAATTTCATCAACCGTGAACTGAGCTGGCTTGAGTTCAATCGTCGCGTCATCGAGGAAGCGCAGGATCCGACCCAGCCCCTGATTGAACGCGTCAAATTCCTTTCGATTTTCAGTTCGAACCTGGATGAATTTTTCGAGATTCGGGTCGCCGGCATCAAACAGCAGATCGAAAGCGAGACAAGCGACGTGGGACCGGATGGCTTGAGTCCGACCGAGACATTCAACAACATCCAGCGCGTCGTGCGCGAATTAGTCGCAGCGCAGTACTCACTCTGGAACGAAGAACTCCTTCCCTTGCTCGCGAAAAATGGGATCCGCATTCCGAAGATGACCGAATTGAGCGCAAGACGCGCGGCCTGGGCACACAAGTATTTCCAACAAGAAGTTTTTCCAATGCTCACGCCCCTGGCCGTGGATGCCAGTCACCCTTTCCCACAGCTCTTGAACAAGAGCCACAACTTGCTTGTCCGCGCCAAGACCCAACGCGGCGGGGAACGGCTTCATGCGATTGTGCAGGTGCCGCGCGTGCTTCCACGCCTGATCGCAATGCCGCGCGGCAAGGGCGAAGACGAGCCCTGGGTTTACATTTACCTCGCTTCGCTCATCAAGCAGCACATCGGCGAGTTGTTTCCCGGCCTTATCCTGGACGGCGTCCACGCGTTCCGCGTCACGCGAAACAGCGATCTCTACATCGACGAGGAGGAAGCGGAGAATCTCTTGCGCACGATTGAACAGGAGCTGAGGCGTTCCAGCCGCGGCAATGCTGTGCGGTTGGAAGTAGAGGCCGATTGTCCCAAGGATTTCCGCGATCTGCTGCTCAAGTTCTTCAACCTGACGGACGCCGACGTCTACAAAGTCGATGGTCCGCTTTCAATGACGCATCTCATGCCGTTGGTGACGAACGATGCGTTCGCCAAGCTGCGGGACCGGCCATTCCAACCCGCGCGTGACCCGGCGCTCCCGCCGCATGTGGACATTTTTGAAGTGATGCGCGGTCAGGACGTGCTTCTGCATCATCCCTACGAAAGTTATGACCCAATTGTTGAATTGATCGAAGAGGCCGAACAGGATCCGCAGGTGCTCGCGATTAAGATCACCCTTTATCGTACCAGCGGTGATTCTCCGATTGTTCAGGCCCTGATTAACGCGGCGGTAGCTGGGAAACAGGTCACCGCTTTGGTCGAGTTGCGCGCCCGATTTGATGAAGCGGCCAATATTCAATGGGCGCGCCAACTGGAGGAAGCCGGCGCGCATGTCGTTTACGGCGTCGTCGGCTTAAAGACGCATTGCAAAGCGCTCCTCATTGTGAGGCGCGACGCCGATCGCCTTCGTCATTATGTCCATCTGGGCACCGGCAATTATCATCCGCGCACGGCTCGCATTTACACCGACTTTAGCCTGTTCACATGCGAGCCGCAGTTAACCGAAGAGGTGGCGGTGGTTTTTAATACACTCACCGGTTTGGCTGGATATCCCGGTCTGAAAAAATTGCTCGTCGCTCCGTTCGATCTCCACAAAAGACTGATCGGCAAGATCGAGCGCGAGCGCGATCACGCGCTGGCGGGCAAACCGGCCCGCATCATCGCAAAACTCAATCACCTCGTCGATCAGGAGACGATCGAGAAGCTTTACGAAGCTTCTTGCGCCGAAGTGACCATTGATTTGATCGTCCGGGGCATTTGCAGCTTGCGGCCAAAAATCCCCAGCTTGAGCGAAAACATCCGCGTCTTCAGCATTGTGGGCCGTTTTCTCGAGCACAGCCGGATTTATTATTTTGAGAATGCCGGTCAACGGGAGGTGTTTCTTTCCAGCGCTGATTGGATGCCGCGCAATTTTTTCCGGCGAGTCGAAATTGCTTTCCCGATCGAGCAACCGGACCTGCGTGACGAAATTATCGACGGGATCCTGCCGAAATTTGTCCATGACCGGGTGAAAGCGCGTGAACTACAGCCCGACGGGAGCTACCGGCGCCTTAAGCCGGAAGGGAAAGAGCCGCGCGAGCAGGCCCAGTTGCAATTCCGGGAGCGTTCGCGTCGCCTGGCGGAAAAAACCCGCAAACCAAAACGCGCCGTGGCCGAAAAATTGACTCCGATTACCTCTATCGCCGACACCAAAAAGTCATGAAGAGACAAATCCTGGTCGTCGACGTCGGCGGCTCAAACGTCAAATTGATGATCTCGCGTCGGGACAAACGAAAATTCAAATCCGGGCTGAATTTGACGCCGCGCGCGATGGTGGCGGAGATGAAACCATTTGTCACCGACTGGAAATTCGATGCGATCTCGATGGGATTTCCAGCGCCCGTGCGCGACGGGCGGATCGTGAGCGAGCCGAAACATCTGGGCAAGGGATGGGTCGGATTTGATTTCGAGAAGGCGTTTGGCAAACCAGTCCGCATTATCAACGACGCGGCCATGCAGGCGCTGGGCAGTTATCATGGCCGCCGGATGCTTTTTCTCGGGCTCGGCACCGGACTTGGCTCAGCCCTTGTCTGGGACAATTACGTTCTCCCGCTCGAACTGGGGGACCTGCCTTATCGCAACGGCACCATCATTGAAGATTATCTGGGCAAACCCGGCCTGGCGCGGCTTGGTGAGAAAACCTGGCGGCGTGACGTCGAGCATGCGCTCGTCCAGTTAAAGAAATCACTCATCGCTGATTACATCATGCTGGGCGGTGGCAACGCCAAGAAATTGGATGAGTTGCCGGAAGGCGTTGAACGCGGGCACAACCGCAATGCGTTCCTGGGCGGAACGCGCTTGTGGCAAATCGACTCGCGCACGCGTCGGCCAAAATGGCAGATCCTTTAGAAACCGAATAAATTATGGAGCTTTATTTCCTCAGACATGGCGAAGCCGATTGGCCGGACTGGAAAAAATCGGATGACGAGCGTCCTTTGACTAAACGCGGCAAGAAAGAAATGCACGAGGTCGCAGCGTTTCTTGTCCGGCTTAAAGTGCAACCGGACTTAATTTTGACCAGTCCGTTGCCGCGCGCGGCGCAGACGGCGGAAATCGCGGCGGAACACCTGAATGTGAAATGTCGCGAAGAACAGCGTTTGGCGCCTGGATTTGGGGCCGCGGAGCTGGAGGAAATAATTAACAAACACCCCGTGCAGAGTTTGATGGTCGTCGGTCACGAACCTGATTTTACGAGAACGATAACTGCCTTGACTGGTGCGTCGCTAAAACTTTCGAAGGCTGGCGTCGCCTTGGTGGATGTCGACATTCCCTCGCGTAGAGGCAGGCTGCTCTGGCTCTTCCCGCCAAAGATCGCAAAGAGATAACGGTTCACCGCAGCGCAAGCAGATAAATCGCCGCGAGCGCCAGCAGAAAATACGGAACAAGAACGGCCGCTCCGGCATAATCCTTTGCCATCCGTTGTCCGAAGAACAGCGCGAGAATCGCGACGGCGGAAATCACCGCGCCATAAAACGCAATCGTTGAATCGCGCGCAAAAATTATCACGACGCATCCAATCGCGCTCAACACTCCGGCGGCGATCTCAAGGATCGTGATCGCGGTCACCATCGCCGGCACAATTCCCGCCAGGGGACTTTTAGCGAAATGTCCTTGCAGCCATTCGAGGTTACCCCGCCGATCGACAACTTTATCAATGCCCGACTGAAGGAAAAGGATCGCAAGAAACGCAGAGATGAGGACCTGCAAGAGAGAGATTGTACTATCGAGCGTGTGTACGGTTGGCATGCGACCACTTTAATATGGAACGCTTCACCATTGTCGATCTTGTTCGTGACCTTTAGTCGCTTTGAGCGACTGCGTCGGCAAAGGCAACGTCGCCCGATTTTAGGTCCAGCGCGGCTTCTGCAGGCGTCCCGAATACGCGCGCGCGCTGATCATCGAATTCTCCCTCCCATCGCGCAATGACCACTGTTGCGAGACAATTGCCAATCAGGTTCACGCAGGTGCGTCCCATATCCATCAGTTCATCGACGCCGAAGATAATCGCAACACCGATAGGACCGAGTCCCGCCGGCAGAAACGTGTTCAGTGTGGCCAACAAAATGACCAGCGATGCGCGTGGAACGGCGGCCACGCCCTTCGACGTTAGCATCAATGTCAGCATCATCGTGATCTGCTGACCGAGTCCCATGTGCCAGCCCATCGTCGTTTCGGCCGCCTGGGCCACAAACACCGACGCCATTGCCAGATACAATGTCGATCCATCGAGGTTGAACGAATAACCGGTCGGCATAACGAAGCCGACAATGTGCCGCGGCACGCCGAGGCGTTCCATTTGTTCCATCGCCCTGGGCAGGGCCGATTCGCTGCTGGTAGTGGCAAAGGCGAGCGCGGCTGGCTCGCGCACGGCGCGCACGAAGTGTCGCAGCGGTACGCGTGCGATGAAAATGACGAGCCCGAAAATCAGCACGATAAAAATGATCAGGGCCAGATAAAGTGACAGAATCAGGCTGGCCAGATTAACAAGCACGCCCAGCCCCTGGGTCCCGATGGTGTGTGCCATGGCCGCGCCGACGCCAAAGGGCGCAAACATCATCACGTAATTGGTGAACTTGAACATGACCTGCGAAAGGCTCTCCATCGCGCGCACGATTGGCCGCCCTTTTTCGCCGATCGCCGAGAGGGCCAACGCAAACAGGACCGAAAAGGCGACGATTTGGAGCACGTCGCCGCGCACCATCGATTCGATCACGCTGGAAGGGAAGACGTGCACAATCGTTTCGATCAGCGTCTTTGGATGACTCTGGCCGATCGCTTTGGCCACGTCGGTGTTGCTGGCCACGAGCGTCACGCCGATGCCCGGCTTTATGAAATTCACGATGATCAACCCGATGGCGAGCGCGGCAGTGGTGACGATCTCGAAGTAAACGATCGCTTTAAGACCCATGCGCCCGACTTTTCGCAACGCGCCTGCCCCGGCGATTCCGACGACAATGGTCGAGAAAACAAGCGGGGCGATGATCGATTTGATCAGGTTAATGAAGATGTCGCGCAAAAAATAAACCGCGTTCCCCCAATCAGGCCGCAGCCAGCCGATCACCCCGCCAACGATCAGCCCGATCATGATCTGCACCGTTAAAGACGGCCGATACCAGGGTCTGCGTGTTTGCGGTGCCTTCATCGGCTCTGTCTTAGCACAAACCACAAATCCGAGACAGCGCGCGGTTCGTCTGGGGAGCGGTCGCCGCGGCGACTTGGTTTCGGCGCCCTCGCCGAAACAATCTTTAGAAAAGTCGCGACCACGACGACGCGCTCGCCAGCACGCGAGACGCGTGCGCTACCCAGAAAGATGCGCTCCATTGTCGCGTGTTTCTGAGTCATCTCGAATGCACATCATGCGGGCTGCGCCACGAGTGGAAGCATCTGCAAAACCTCTGCACGTCCTGTCACAAACCGCTTTTTGCGATTGTCGATCTTGCCGCGGCGGGCCGAACGCTTAAGCGCGAGGCTTTGGCTACGCGCGAGAAATCGTTGTGGCGTTATCGCGAAGTTTTGCCGCTCCCCGATGGTGTTGAGCCGCTTTCACTCGGCGAAGGCGGGACACCGCTGCTTCGGGCCGAGCGATTTGGTCGCGCGGTGGAGCTATCAGAGCTTTGGATTAAGGACGAATCACAGAATCCGACGCAGAGTTTCAAAGCGCGCGGCATGGCTGTTGCCGTCTCGATGGCGAAATATCTCCGCGCAACCAAACTCGCTGTCCCGAGCGCGGGCAATGCCGGGGGAGCGCTGGCGGCCTACGCCGCCCGGGCCGGTCTCGAAGCGCACATTTTCATGCCCCGCGACACTCCGCACGCCAACATCATCGAGTGTCGCGAGCTTGGAGCGCAAGTCACCCTCATCGACGGTCTCATCACCGATTGTGGGGCTGAGATCGCCAAACTCCAAAGAGCTGAAGACTGGTTCGACATGTCCACGCTCAAAGAGCCGTATCGCATCGAAGGAAAAAAGACGCTCGGGTACGAATTGGCCGAGCAATTGGGATGGGAGCTTCCCGATGTGATCTTGTACCCAACGGGCGGCGGCACCGGCCTCATCGGAATGTGGAAAGCATTCGACGAAATGGAGGCCCTCGGCTGGATCGGAAAGGAACGGCCGCGCATGTTCTCCGTCCAGGCCACCGGCTGCGCACCGATCGTCCGCGCCTTTGAAAACGGCGACTCCGCCGCAGCCGAATTTCCAGAAGCACATACCTGCGCTTCCGGTCTGCGCGATCCAAAAGCGATCGGCGATTTCCTTATCCTAAAAATTCTTCGTCAATCCAATGGTGGTGCTGTCGCCGTCGATGACGAGGAAATGATGCGTGTCACTCGCGAAGTGGGATCGAGCGAGGGTCTCTTCGTCGCCCCGGAAGGGGCCGCATGCTTCGCAGCTTTGAAGTCGCTCCTTTCGAGCGGTAAAATTGCTTCCAACGAACGGGTAGTCATTTTCAACACCGGATCAGGAATCAAATACCTCGACTGCTATGACAACCACTTAGCGAGTTAGTAGTTAATGATTTACCGATTTTCCTGACTAACGCTGTTTGTCATTCCGAGCGGAGTCGAGGAATCTCTCACTGTTCCGTCGAACCTAACTGCGCATTACGCGGATGAATACGGATTGAAGAGTGGCTTCAGAGCACAGGGTCGCAGAGAATCAGCAAAATCCGTGGTTACTTCAGTTCGACGGCACACATTTCGTCGCACCACATTTCGATGCGCGCGCGAATCTGGTCGCGGATTTTGCGTGTGCCGCCGAGGCGGTCCTCACCGGTGCCGGTGAGCGCGGCCGGATCTGGAAAACTCCAGTGCAATCGCTTGGTCACGCCAGGAAAGATGGGACAACGCTCGGCGCTACTCTCGTCGCAGACCGTGATCACGTATGCGAACAGTTCGCCTGATTTGAAAACGCCGAACACGGATTGAGTCTTATTTTGCGAAATATCGATCCCGATCTCCCGCATCGCTTCGACTGCCAGCGGGTTGAGCTTCCCCGGTTCGAGCCCGGCGCTGTGCGCCTCAAAATTATCGCCGCAAATCTCCTTCAAAAACGCTTCCGCCATTTGGCTGCGGGCGCTGTTATGAACACAGATGAATAAGACCTTTGTTTTCATGATGGGTGATCGATCATGCCATGAAAAGAGGAACAGAACGACAATCTTTTCGTCCCGCCAGCGCCTTTGTCATCATGTGCGCTTGCTGATGAAGATCGAGATGCGCTTCGCGAACGCCTTGGATGGCTCGGCGTAAAAGCGCCGACCAAGTTCGAGCGCATTGCGACGCAACCGTTTGCCTCGTTTCCGGATAACCTTGTGAAGTTGCGCCAGTTCACCGCGCAATGCGTCATCGCCGCTTTCCTTGTCCAGGCGCACCAGAAGAAAATGGAAATCGTGTTCGCGACCCAGCAGTTCGCCTAAAACCTCCGCGTCGGCGGCAATCTTTTCCAAAACCACGCGGTTCAGCGGTTGCAAGATGCGCAACTGATACCAGAGGTCTTTCACCCGCTTGCGCCAGGCATGAAAATCTTCCGGAACCGGTTTCTTGATCGTTTTCGTGAGTCCGCGCTGACCGCGCTTGTAAATATTTTCGACCGCGCCGCAAATCTGCTTCCAGCTTATTCCGTCTAGCGGCCATTTCGAAAGGCGTTCTCCAACGCGTTCCAGCTTGGGAATCGCCAGTTTTTGCCAGCCGTCAAACGCCGCGGAAAAACTCTCCCGCTCCAGCGACAAGAGTTCTTCGATGCGCGCAAAGTTTTCGCCGGAGCTCTTTGCTGTTTCGTCGCGCAATTGAATTAGCGTTTGCAGTCGCACCTGCGCATCGCGCAAATCGGAGACTAACCGTCCGATCTCCCGCACGCGGCGATCTTCGCGCGCATGCTGGTTCTTCCCGACCTCGCCTACGGCAAGGCGCATTGCCGCGCGCAGTTTCTTAAGATGTTTGCGAACTTCGTGCACGGTGACGCCGCGTTGCCTGGCCGGGTGCTGACACAATCGAAGAGCAGAGTCGATTTGTTCGCGAAAAACTCTCTTCAGCCCGTCCGGCAACGGTTCGCGCAATTTCAAACGGAAACCCATATTATCCGCTTACTCGTTGGCCAGTCTCACGTTGCCATAGCGTTTCTCGCCTGTGACCTCCCGGCCAAACCAGGAAGGTGGCTTGAATTTTCCGCATGTTACACGGTCGGGAAATTCCACTTCCGCCACCACCAAACCGGAATGCCTGCGCCGATAAATATCAATCTCGATCATTAGATTTCGCCACGGAATTTCATAACGCACCTTGTACAATCTCCTGCCTGCGGTCGCCGGCCAAAGGGCCGCGAACTGCTTGGGACTGAGCTTGATCTCGCGCTCTTCCCGCGATCTGCCGCGGCCCACTTTGAAGGTCAGCGACGCGGTTTTGCCTTTCTTACGGAGACGCACCTGCCTGCCTGCGGGTTCTGTTGCCAGATAGCCTTGTGCGATGACATAACGTCGCGACCGTTTGAGCTTTTCAGGCAGCCGCTTAAGCAAATATTTGCGTTCGATCTCGCGACTGTTTGGCATTCCCCTCTTCATTCGTGCAAGGTCAGGATGCTAATGGCGATCAACGTCGCGGTCGAGATTTTCGTCATCAAAACGCTCCGCGTCTTGAATTTAGTGATCATTTTGGTCGCGCAATGTTGGCGACAGGCACCAAAGGTCCCACGCGCTGCTTGCAAGAATTGGCGCAATCTTTAATTGTTAGTCGAGTGAAAGGAATTGTCGCTCTCCTCACGATCGCAGGTTCGCTCACGATTGCTGCTTGCAGCTTCTTTGAGCCGGGCGAGGCCGTTCAGGAGGAGTCGGGAAGAGCTCGCTATCGAGCTGCGGAGGAAAATCCACTCAACGCCCCGGACGTCGATGCCGATCTTCCCCGGCCGCGCAATTTATTGGGCGCCGATTGATTTGAGATACTCAAGCACCGGCGCGGCTTCGACGCCGCCCTTGGTGGCGTGATGCAGCAATTGCAAGCCGTGCGGACCTGTCGAGGTCTTCAGCTCGGGATAAGCGGAGAGGATTGCTTTGACCACATCCAACCGCCCAAGCATTGCCGCGCAAAAAATATTCATGCGGGCGCCTTTGCTTAACAAAAAATTGGCAATGTCTTTGTTCCCCATGTGTCCGGCGCCTTCGAGAGCGGTTTCGAAATCGCCGCCACCCCAATCCCAGCATGAATTCAAAAGTCCGGGTTCTTTTTCCAGCAAGGCTTTCGTTCCGGCGAGATCGAAATGGCCTTTGATGACAAAGTCTTTAACGAGCTCCTTATCGAGCGGTGGCGGTTTTGGCGGCGCTGGCGGCGCTCCCGGTGGCAACGACTGCGTCTGCGCCTGACTATTTTTTTGAAGAGCGAGAAACGCTCCAGTTCCGCCCATGGCCACAACCGACAGGAAGCGTTTGCGAGTAATGTTTGTGTTCACCCTACAAGTGTGAACGCGACGTGACCGAGAGCGGCTCGGCCGTTTCCAAGTTCTTAATCACCGTACTTAGATAAACCGACTCGGGATAAAATGCCCTGTATTTAGTGATTTCCGCTCGATTCAATACTTTGAATCCGTAACGTTCGAACATTTTCTCTCCGCGCCGGCTTTCAAACGTGACGATCTGTCCATACACTCGTTTCTCGCCCGAGCGGTAAAGGTAACTCAAGTACGCGCTCATGAGCGCCCGGGTCGTGGAAACCTTTCGCGCATCGGGGAGGAGATTGATATGAAAGTGCGGAACGCGTCGCGGTCGCGCGGGCACTTCGCGCCAACCGTGCACGAGCGTCCAGCGGATAAAACGACGCGAGCGCTCATGGTAACGAAAGTAGCGGGTTAGCGCGCGAAAAAAGAGCCAAACGTTTTGATAAAGCGCGTAGAGTTGATTGCCTAATGGCTTGCGCGAACCGAGCAGATAACCGCGAATCTCGCCATCTACTTCCAGGAGAAAACACGATTCGGGCTCGTGGTCCGTATAATAGGCCGTGAGAAAATCGGCGAATAATTGTCGATCTTCGTAAACAGGATTAATCGGGTCGCCGAGAAATCCTGTATCGCAGCACAACTTTCTGACCGCTTCGCGATCCGATGCGCGGTAGCTGCGAATGATGAACGGCTTATGATCGTCGCTCTGCATTAAGAACGGCGGTAGTTTGCGCAAGTCTCGCGATAAATGCAAAACAGTTCTTCGAACGCGCGCGGCCAGCTATACAGATTCTCCGCCGCACGCGCGGCGCTCTCGCCCAGAATCGACAACTTTTTTGTGCTCGCTCCTTCAATCGCGGCGGCCAGTGCCTCGGCGCTGTTTGCACGCGCCCAGGGTTCCTGGTCGTGGCAAATAATCTGGTCCATGTAGCTGCCGCGAATTCCTACTACCGGCGTGCCACACGCCTGACTTTCCAGCGCGACAAGCCCAAATGTTTCCTGGACACCCGGGTGGACGAAGAGATCGGCCGCTTGATAATAACGCGCGAGATCAGCGGAGTCCGTACAATACTGAATCCAGGAGACGTCTTTCCCGCAGCTGCGGGACTGCAACTGTCGAAGGTCCTTGCGTTGCGGCCCATCGCCGATGATCAACAGATGAAATTCACTTGAGCGCCGCCGCTGCAAGAGCTCGAAGGCTCGAAAGAGTGTTTGAGTGTTCTTTTCTCTGGCCAAACGGCCCACGTAGAGAAGCAGCTTCTGCTGGCGGGCAATGTTCAACGAGGCGCGTGTCGCTTTTCCGTCATCCGGCATCGGTTTAAAAATGTCGGTGTTCACGCCGAGCCGCACCGTGCGCACATTGCGCACGCCCCATTCATAAAGAACGCCGGCCAGATTCTCGGAGGGCACCAGCGTGGCCTGAAACCGATTGTAAAGCTTGCGCACATATGCGCGCGTCAACTTCATGGCTCGATGCGTCCCGCGTCTGCCTAAAAATTTTGTGCTGCCACGCAGATACGCTTCCGGGAAATGCGAGTGGTAAAAACCAACGACCGGAATTTTCAGCGAGCGGCCGACCGCAATTGCTTTCCATCCGATTTGGTACGGGTCGCTCGATTCAATGATGTCAGGACGTTCGCGTTCCAGGATCTCCTCGATCGCGCGCAGATTTAGCAGCGCCCGGTAACGCGACGCGCGCGAGAGCAAAGGTGAGTGGATCGAATAAATGCGTGACCTCGCATTCGTAGTCACTTCCGTTTTCGGCCCCGGAACGATGAGAACGTGCTCATCGCCAGCCGAATGCTCGTCGATGTACGCGATCTTCTCGTGCACGTAACGCTTAACGCCCCCGCTCAGCGGCGAATAAAACTGGGTCAGATCGCAAATCTTCAATGGATTTTTGTCAATTTCGAGCGGAGCAAAGCGTCGTCCAGAAAACCCTTGTAGTTAACAGTGAGAGATGCTTCGACTCCGCTCAGTATGATAAAGAGAAGATTACTTCTCCAGTTCGCTTAAGTAACGCTCCGCGTCCATGGCCGCTGCGCAGCCTGTGCCGGCGGCGGTAACCGCTTGTTTGTAAACGCGATCTGCCACGTCCCCGGCGATGAACACGCCAGGGTGCTTACTCTCGGCCAGATTTTTCGCGATCAGATAACCCTCCGGATCAGCTTGGAGCTTCCCGGCGAACGCCTGTGTGTTTGGATCGTGACCAATGGCGACAAACACGCATGCGACGTCCAATTCACTCTCCTCGTTGGTTTTCACGTTACGCAGTCTCACCGCGCGCATCTCGCCTTTTTCATCGGGAATATATTTCGTCACAACTGTGTTCCAGATCGGCTCTATTTTCTTATTCGCCATCACACGGTCGGCCATGATTTTCGAGGCCCGCATCTTGTCGCGTCGATGAATCAAATAAACTTTGGAGGCGAATCGTGTGAGGAAAAGGGATTCCTCCGCCGCGGAATCGCCGCCACCGATGACGCAGACCGGCACGTTCTTGTAGAATGCGCCGTCGCACGTCGCGCAGGAAGTCAGGCCATGACCGATCAGTTTCTCTTCATTCTCCAGTCCGAGATAGCGCGCCGACGCGCCACTGGCGATGATGAGCGCCTGCGTTTCGAGCCATTCGTCGTCCGCCTTGACGCGAACGTGGCTGTTGCGCGGTTCGAACTCCGTCAGTTCGGCGTAAGAGAACCGCGCGCCAAATTTCTCGGCTTGTTTATGCATGTTCATGATCAACTGCGGGCCATCGATTCCGTCGGGAAATCCCGGATAGTTCTCCACTAAAGTCGTGGTAGAAAGCTGTCCGCCCGGTTGTCGGCCTTCGAGTACAAGCGGATTCAAGTTCGCCCGCGCGGCGTAAATCGCTGCCGTCAATCCGGCGCAGCCACTTCCAACAATGATCACCTTCTCCATGAATAAAATTTAGCACACGGCGCAAGCGGAACATAGGCTTGCAGTCCGCCAAGCGGACGGACTCGTCCTGTCGCGAGCCGGTGCGCCCCGGCCAGGATTTGTCACCTTGTTCCCGATTCACGGCAGCGCAACTCCGCTGGCAGCACCGTCTTCGAGGGCTATCTTCTGGCGATGCCCGAACTGGCGGAGGTCGAATGGTATCGCAAGCAATGGAACGCCGGCCTCGGCAAAAAGATTGTCGATGTTCGGTTACATTCGGGAAACAGGGTTTTTCGGGGAACAGATTCCCGCGGACTTCAACGAAGATTAGTCGATGAGAAATTTCTGAGCTCGGAAGCGCGCGGCAAATGGATGCTCTTCAAATTCTCGAGCCATAACTGGCTCGGGATTCATCTCGGCATGACCGGGAGGATTTGCGTTGAATCCAGGAATTTTCACCCGAACAAGCATGACCACCTCATATTTTATCAATCCGGACGCGCGCTTGTTTTCACGGATTCACGGCAATTCGGTCGCGTCCGGTTTCATCACGGCCGAGAAGAACCTGATTGGTGGAACACAGCTGTTCCAGAGATCATTTCCCCGGAATTCGATCAACATTTTGTCGATCAATTCTTAGATCGACACCGCAAAGCGCCGATCAAGGCCGTTCTGCTCTTGCAGAGTCGTTTTTCAGGAATCGGCAACTGGATGGCGGACGAAATTTTGTGGCGGGCAAAGGTTCTGCCACCGAAGCGAACAGGCAGATTAACCCGGAAGGAACGCGCCGCGATTTTCCGTGCGACAAAATTTGTCGTGAAAAGATCGCTTGAAACTCTCGGCAGAGATCTCTCCGATCCGCCCAAAAATTGGTTGATTCATCAAAAGTGGAAACGAGACGGAGTTTGCCCGCGTCACCGCACGGCTTTGCGCCACGCAATGATCGGCGGTCGCACGACCGCATGGTGTCCGCGCTGCCAGAAATAGACAGGTCGATCTACCTGCTCTGAAATACCCCAGCCGCGAAGGCTTTGGTGCTGCGTTATTGCAGAAACAAGCCGGCTCTTACGCCGCAACGTGAACAACGATTTTATGAAAGCCGGTGACCCCGGAAAACCAGCCGCGGTCCTCTTCCCATTTCTGCACGGCGCCCTGGCCATCGGTGGCGCGAACGACGAGAACGTAATCGCCCAGCGCATCGGGCATCCAACCATCGCGCGCCTTCCACAGAGACCAGGCGAGATTGCCACGAGAATAGTAAATCTCGGCGTCGCGCCACGATTTCTCGTCGTCAAAGCTGAGTTCTACTCGCGAAATCCCACGGTCGCCGCCGTAGGCCATCCCTTTTACCTCGATTGGCTGCTGTAATTGGCTAATTGAGAATCGTGAATCGTAATCGGGCACATCAATGCGTGAGCGCGTCGGCGTGATGAAATTGGGTCCCCAGCCTTGCGTTTCATAAAATCCCTTCGCGTTCTTGTCCGTCAGTTCTATCCGAGTCAGCCATTTCACATGTTTCTCGCCAAAGTAGCCGGGAACGATCACGCGCAACGGATAACCATGCCGATGCGGCAACGGCACGCCATTCATTTCGTAGGCAAGCAGGGTCGTCGGGTTCATGGCTTTCTCCAGCGGAATCGTGTCGGTGTAATTATCGACACCATGCAAACGGACGCGCGCGGCATCAGAAAGGGTACCTGCCTGTTCGAGGAGATCGCGCAAGGGAAAACCTTTCCAGACGGCATTGCTGATCAGGCCCGCATCCAAACCGTTGCTGATGCACATTAGAGTCGTCTCCTGCTCGACCGCTGAGAATCCCGTTAGATCTTGAAGCCGCCACGTCGCGTGGTTGTGCACCAGGCCGTTCACTTCAAGGTGCCAGAGACGAACATCCACTCGCGGGTCAACCACATTTTTGGTCACGCAATAAAACAAATCGTTGGGCGTGATTGGCTCAACGATGCGGCCTTTGTATTGCGTGCCGTCGTAACTGAACGTCGCTGCGCGATAAAGTTTGCATGCCAATGCGACCCCACCACCTGCTATCGCGACCCCAATTGCGCTCAGCACAAATGCGCGCCGCCCAATCGCCGGACCGAATTCTCGGTCTTCTCTCTGGCTTTTTGACCGGGTGAGAAATTGAAAACCTAAAACAAGCGTCCGCTCGAAAACAAAAACGCAGAGCACGAAACCGACGAGCGTAACCAGACGCGCGACAGCAATGGGCAACCCAACGTAGCTCGTTCCAAGCACCGGCCAGAGTGCAATCGCAGCTGCAATGAGCGGCAGCGCGACAAAGACGGAGATCGTTGCGAGCGTCGCGAGCTTTCCCGCATTGCGCCGCATGCACAATCCAAGAATCGCTCCGCCAATCGCGCCAACAATAAGCTGGCCGGCGATCGTCGATCCAACGCCAAGCTGTTTCAGGTGATTGTAGCCGCCGACCTTTCCCATGAGCGAAAGAAATGGTCCCGGCGGAATGAAAACCGAAAGTCGATCGCCAATGATCACCAGCGGTGTCGCTACACCGAAACACGCGAGCAACAACATCATGGCGGTCATCGCGATCGCGGCGACAAGACCGGCGAGTAATCCGGCCGCAATTGCCTTCCCGCGCGAAAGTTCGTCAGGCAATGTCATGAATTATTATTTGGCCACGGATTAACACGGATGAAACACGGATCAGAAGAAGAGTCTTTCGCGTGTCATCTCTTCAAAATATCCGTGCTAATCAGTGTTCATCCGTGGCTTCCTTTCTGTCGCGATGCACAGGAGCGTCGCGATAATGCGGGCACCGGCGACAAATGTCCCGCGCAATGTGCCGGAGACTTTGGATTCGCCGCCGGCTCGACGGCGATGGATTACTGGAATTTCGAGGATTCGCAGCCCGCCGCGCGCGGCTTTCATCTGCATTTCGAGATTCCAGCCGTAGGTTTGCTCGCGCATATCGAGCTTTTCAAGGGCGTCGCGTCGGATCGCACGAAACGGGCACATGTCGGTATAACGAACTCCGTAGAGCAGCCGCAGGATCCGCCCGGCAATTCGTCCGGCAACGATCTGCTGAAAATTCATGCTCCCCGGTTCGCGCTGTCCGCGCGTGCGCGAGCCGATCACGAAATCGTGTGTGCCGGATGCGATGGGATCGACAAGTTGATTCATTAACTCAGGGCAATCGCTGCCGTCGCCGTCGAGAAAAACGATAATGTCGGATTCCGGCGACAGCGCGCGGATTCCGGCCATGCACGCGCGGCCGTAACCGGGCACGGGCTCGCTCACCACTCGCGCGCCTGCGTTGCGCGCGCGTTCGGCCGTTCGATCGGTGCTGCCATTGTCGACCACGATGATATCAGCGGGTATTTTCGTTGCGGCCACTTCATGCACAACGCCAGCAATCGGTTCCGCTTCGTTGAGCGCTGGAATGATCACTGAGACGGCGCTCATCGCAAAACCAGCCAGGCGCTCGTGAAATAAATCACGAGCGCAAAAGTATCCGCCAGAGCGAGCGTAACTGGTCCCGCAGCGATTTTCGGATCGAGCTTGAACCGGTGCAGGAGCGACGGAACACAGAGTCCCACCAGACAGGCGCTGACCAGCGAGATGGCGATGCTTCCGCCGATGACAAGCGCGCCGGGAACATCTTTACGCCAACCCCAAACGATTGCTCCGACCAGCGCGCCGCTAGACAGACCGATCAAAAGGGCGGTTAAGAACTCTTTTCGCAGGGCCGCGACAAACCAGCGCCAGGTCACCGGCACTGCGCGCAACGCTTGGATCGTAACGCTCATTGATTGAGCGCTGACGCTTTCGTTCAAGCCGAGCACCATCGTGAGAAAAAATGCGATGACCAGACTCTTGGCCAGCGTCGCTTCAAAGAAGCCCGCTAGAATCGCGCAGAGAGTACCCGCGGTAACGGTGACGAGAAGCCAGCGAAAACGATAGTGAAAACCGCGCCACGGAGAGGCGCCGCGAACCTGCTCAAGGTGAAACCCGAGTGCCTCAAAAACATCATCTCGAACGGGGGCCGTCGGAGGCCGTTGGGTTTCGCGGTCGCCCGCCTGAAGAATTTCCTCCGCAAAAAGTCCGACGTCGATGACTCCTACGACTCGCCGTTGTTCGTCAACGATCGGAAACGCGAAGAACTTGTAGAGCACAAAAAATTCGCATGCGTCGAGGACGGTAGCCTTCGCCGGAATCGTTACCAGCCGGCGGATCATGATCTCCCTGAGTGGAGTATCGAGCGCCGCGGTGAGCAGCCGCCGAGTCGGCAAAACTCCGACGAGTCGTTTTTCAGAATCGACCGCGTAGAAATAAATAACGCGCTCACCCACACCTTCCCGGCGGATGCGCTCGAGCGCGTCGGCCACCCTCATGTCGGCGTCCAGGAGCGGGAAATCCTTCCGCGCGTACTCGACAACTGGCGAATCGAAATCGGGAATTCCGCCAGGTTCAAGCATCCATCACTTTTACTCGATGAACGATGCCTTTGCTGCGCAAAATCTTCGCCGCTTCGCTGAAATAATCGCGAATGTCTGACTGCGTCCGGATCCAATCGATGTAGCGCCGGATCCCCTCGGCAAGATCGACACGTGGCTCGTAACCGGCGGATCGAATCCGCCTCGTGTCGCTGGTCAGATGGCGCATCTCGCCTGGGCGAAATTCGCCGTTTACTTCCGGCGCGATGTCGATTTTGAGCGCATTCGAAATTGTTTCGGCGATTTCGCGAATCGACACGCCGCTGCCGCTGCCGACGTTCGCGGGCAATCCGTCAAGCTTATCCATTTCGGCCGCAAGCAGGTTCGCCCGTGCGATGTCTTCAACGAACGAAAAATCGCGTGTTTGCTCCCCATCTTCATAAAGCACTGGCGGTAAATTATTCAGCAAACGCGTGCAAAAAATCGCGATCACGCCCGTATATGGATTGAAGATCGACTGTCGCGGCCCGTACGTGCAGGAGTAGCGCAGCGCCACGGTTGGAATACCAATCTGCTTTCCCCAGAGAAGGACGAGTCTCTCTTGATCGACTTTGGTCAGACCGTAAACGGTTTCACCGCCGACCGGCGCGTTTTCCGGTGTTGGAACGCTTTTGGTAATCGCGCCGCAGATCGGACAATGCACTTGCCAATCACCCTTGCGCAGTTGTTCCACCGGCCTCACACGCGGGAAAACCAGCTCGTGCTCCGGGCATTCGCCCGCGCCTTCGCTGTAAACGGCCTGCGAGCTCGCGACGACAAATTTCTTTATCGGTAGTTTTTTCTCGCGAATAACCTCGAGCATCTGCGCTGTTCCGAGCGAATTCACGTGCACATATTTTGCGATCTCCGGCATGTACCCGCCGTATGCAGCCTGGTGAAAGACGATGTCGATCTTGTCGAGCGCGCCCGCAATGGTGTCGCGATCGCGTAAGTCGCCTGCGATGAACTCCGCGTCGTGATTAATCCACGCCGGTTTGCCGTGCCTGTGGGTGTTCGGCTCCAGATTATCGAGCACGCGAACTTTCCAGCCTTCGCCCAGAAGCAGGTCGGTGACATGCGAGCCGATCAGGCCCGCGCCACCGGTAACAAGCGCGCGTTTTCCATGCTTCGACATGACACGCGCAGCGTAATGGACAGGGTTTTGTAGGGCAACCGCTCCGGTTGCTGTTGCTTCGGCAGGCGGAGCGCCTGCCCTACAATTTTATTTCCGAACCGGCCAAATGCGGTCCCGCCCTTCGCGCTCGATAATGTCGGCCAGGAATTTTCGGGTGTTCGGCGCGAGGCCTTCTCGCGAGTTTTCACCAAGCAACTCATCGCACAGTCGCCGCAATGTCGCGCGATCATCGACATCGAAGCCTTCGGGCAACAATTTCACTTCTACATCAATCTCGGCTGCGCGTTGCCTGGTCTGTTCCAAAACGCGTTCCGTGCTCCAGTCAATTTGCTCGAATAGCTCACGATGCAATGATTTGAGCCCAATCAAATAATAGCCGCCGTCCTCGCAAGGACCCAAAACGATGCGATCTCCCGGCAACCGCAAAAGCTTCACCGCTCGCGAGAAGCTTTCCGCGGGAACGGTCGGGCTATCGGAGTTAATGAGACAAACGGAAGCGAACCCGACGTTGAACAAATCTTCCGCCGCAAAGATTAAACGATCGCCGAAATGATCGCCGCGCTGCAGGATGAGAAAGAACTCTTCCGGTAAAATATTTTCGTAATCCGCTTCGGCGCCTGGCGGAGTGAAAACGCCACCGCCGAGTGCGGCGCTTTCCGTAGCGGTTTCGCCAATCGCCGCCGAAATCGCATCCGCTATGTCGCGCAGAAATGAACTGTTGATTTTCGCGGCTTCATCTTGCGTGAGAGGCGGGACGAGACGCGTTTTCACCACTCCGGCTCGCGGCGCTTTGGTCATGACTGCCAGCGCACAGCCGTCGCCAGCGATCTGCGCCGGCATGTTCGGATCAAGAAGGCGATGGATCGTCCTCATCCCGTCCTGCTGGCTGCAACCTCAACCCTTTTCACAGAGCGCGTATTGATAACGCCCGTCCTGCCAGACACTAATATTTTTCCATGGTTGTGCTGGGAAGAGATTCTCGAACGCGTGAGCCGAAAATACTGTCGCTTTATAGGGCTCGCGATAACCGTTTCGAGATCGATTTAATCCAGCCAGCAGCCACATCGCAAACAGCGGAATCGATGCCCGAAACGCATAGCGCGGTTCGGCAATGAAACAACGCCCACCGGGTTTCAGAACGCGGTACATTTCCGCGACCGCCCGATTTTGTTCTGGCAAGATAGTGAACAGGCGCGAAGCCAAAACGATATCGAATTCTGCGTCGGCGTACGAAAGCTTGAGAGCATTGATTCGTCTAAAGCGGCAATTGCTCAGCCCTCGCGTGCCAGCTCGCTCTCGAGCCCATCGCAGCTGGCTTTCAGAACGATCCACTCCAGTGACTGACATATCAGAAAACCGTTCCGCCAGCCGACAGGAGTAAAATCCCGGCCCACAGCCAAGCTCAATAAGCTGCGTCCCCGCGCTCGGCGACCCCCCAGCCCAAAGCGCCCCAATAATCCGCTCAGTGTCATCTCGGAAGAGATGCTCCCGGCAGAACACATATACCCAGGACACATGTTCAAAAAGACTATCGTGGTGGGGCTCCCTGATTTGTAGCGCTGGAACATTGAGTGACGGTGACCTTTCAATCTGAGCAGGCGTGGAAGCTATTGCGTCCGGCGGCATTTTCTTTAGCTCCGGTGAAGCGAATGATCGATCGGGCAGTTGAAGAAGTTTTTCACAATGTGGAATAATGATTTGAGATTAATTCAAGCCTTATCTTCTTCTCCTTCGTGCGAATAACGTTTATCGGCCGCTTCAATCACCAGTGTAATCGCTCCATTAAATGAAGTGTTGGTAACATCTGCATCGGGCACCGATAAATCGTGGTTCCCTTGAGGAAGACGAAACTTATTCAAAGTTATTCGAACTTGTTGGCTTCTTGCTGCGCCTTGATTTAACAAATCGAGATGCAGGTCTCTAAATACGTTGCCGCGATAAGTGTCCCGACACGATGGGATCTGGATTTTTTTCCGAGGTTTTTAGTCACGTTGGTCAGTGGGCACGCATGTCGATCCACCAGCGCATTTCGTTAAGGGACTCCGCACGCTTGATCAAAATTGATCCCAAGGAAAATGTTCCTGTCGCTGGTCGTTATCGATGTTCATGAGGACGCCGCGAAAAATCCGGATTACACGCTGTCCATCGAGCGGTTAAAAAAATGGGAAAAGGATCATGGCGAAATTCCCGCAGGCGCATTCGTTGCGATGCGGACCGATTGGTCAAAGCGCTGGCCCGACGCAGCGAAAATGGAAAACAAAGACGCAAATGGCGTCGCTCATTACCCGGGCTGGAGTTTGCCGGTGCTAAAATATCTTTACGAAGAACGCAAAATCACCGCGGCAGGGCACGAAACGACGGATACAGATCTTGGAATCGCCGCCTCAAAGGGCGATTACTCGCTGGAAACTTATATCTTGAGCACGAACCATTATCAGATCGAGTTGCTCACCAATCTCAATCAAGTTCCCGAATCCGGCGCAATCGTTGTGGTCGCTTTTCCAAAACCTAAAGACGGCTCAGGATTCCCAGCGCGGGTGTTTGCGATCTTGCCATAATTTCACCGGTCGCACAGTCGAGGCTAATCGCATCTTCTGGTGGAGCTTAGACTCCGATCTGTTCGTGATCGAGAATGTGCTCGGTCAGTTGACTCCGAAAGCTTTCGCGAGTTGACCGAAAGTCGCGGCACGAACGAAGATAAGCGTTACATCATGCATATCACGGACATCCTGCGGGGGGATTCTCCCACGTTTTCGTTCGAGTTCTTTCCTCCGAAAACGCCAGCGGCTGCCGAACTTCTCTACCAAACGATTCGCGATCTGGAATCGTACATGCCGCACTTTATCAGCGTTACCTACGGTGCCGGTGGTTCAACGCGAGATTTAACTCACGACTTGGTCGAGCGCATTCAACATACAACGAAACTGGATCCGATCCCTCACCTGACTTGCGTCTGCCACAACGAAGAAGAGATCGAAGCAATTTTACTTCGATACGCCAGGTCGGCGATTGGAAATATTCTCGCCCTCGGCGGCGATCTGCCGCGCGACATTCCCTACGATAAATCGCGCGATTCGTTCCAACACGCGATCGATTTGGTTAAGTTCATTCGCCGATTTAACAAATCCGGCGCGCATCCGGATCGCCGCGGTTTCGGGATCGGCGTGGCCGGTTTCCCCGAAGGACATCCCTCGACGCCCAATCGATTAGTCGAAATGGATCACCTCAAAG
>Ga0137407_10000672_pt1 | contig 22723 bp, 23 predicted proteins | sample CZOMad2_2_16fung_FD_108410 | JGI IMG/M metagenome (GOLD analysis project Ga0137407, IMG submission 108410) | Vadose zone soil fungal communities from Angelo Coast Range Reserve, California, USA - CZOMad2_2_16fungal (Illumina Assembly) | ecosystem: Environmental > Terrestrial > Soil > Vadose... | reverse complement strand
GATCGTCGACCTCGAAGGCCGGCAGGCGGTGGACTTTCTCTGCTACAACGCGGCGAATCCCGAGGAGCGCTACAACGCGGCCGACACGATGAAGTACGCGAAGACGATCTTCCTCACGCGCGGACACGGCATCTACTCGGACCTCGGTCGCCGCCTGCTCACGATCGTCGAGGACACCTGCGGCCGTCACGACACGATCGGCGGCTGCTGCAGCGCCGAGAGCAACGAGCTTCGCTACGGCGTCAAGGACACCCCGAGCTGTCGCGCGAACTTCCTGCGCGCGCTGGCGCCCTTCGGCCTGGGCAAGAAGGACGTCGTCGCCAACCTCAATTTCTTCATGAACGTGCCGGTCGAATCCGACGGGACCATGGGCATCGTCGACGGACTCTCGAAGCCCGGCGACCACGTCGACCTGCGCGCCGAGATGGACGTGCTGGCGGTGATCTCGAACTGCCCGCAGACTCGCAATCCCTGCAACGGCTTCAACCCGACGCCGATCAGGGTGATCGTCACGGATTCAGGCTCGCCCACCACACGGTAGGGGATTTTTCTCGCACCAAGCCAGGTATCTCGCCGAGAGCGTTTGGTGCAGGAGCCGATACGGGCCAGCGCTCGCTCCGCCCGTCGTTTTCCGACACGCCGCGTAGATTTTACTCGCGCTGTCGACACGTCAGGCGACGACTCGAACCGGGATCGGCGCGATATCAAGCACGTACCGAGCTGGCATCGCTGCTGCAGTGACGCTAGCCATGCCCCGCGTGCCGCTGAGCCTCGTCCTTGTCGGTTCGCTCGTATTGGCCGGCTGCTCCTTGAGCCATCCCCACTACCTCGCGCCGGACGTGCACGTGGGTGAGCCGGCCTTCGCGCGGTCGCTGGAAGCCCACACCATGTCGAGCCCCGTTGGCGGCAACCGTGCTCGGCTCCTCCTCAACGGCGACCAGATCTTCCCGGCCATGCTGACGGCGATCCGTCAGGCTCGCGCGACGATCACGTTCGCCAACTTCATCTACGAAGACGGCCCCGTCGCCCGGGACATGGCTTCGGCGCTCGCCGAGCGTTGCCGAGCCGGTGTGCGTGTTCACGTCCTCCTCGATGCCGTCGGCTCGAGCGACATGCCCCACGAGTATCGGACCAGATTGACCGATGCCGGCTGTAGCCTCGCCTGGTTTCACTCGCTCAACCCGTTCGCGATCAAACGGATCAATCATCGCAATCACCGCCGGATCCTCGTGGTCGATGGACGAGTGGGTTTCACAGGCGGGACCGGCGTCGGCAGCCGGTGGGCGGGCGACGGTCGGCAGGACGGACACTGGCGGCAGACCGACGTCCGGATCGAGGGACCCGTGGTGCGCCTCCTGCAGGCCGCCTTTGCCGAGAACTGGCGCGATGCCACGGGCGTCCTCCTCGGCGGCGACGCGTATTTCCCGAAGACCGAACGCCGCGGAGATCTGCTCATCCAGTCAGTCAAGAGCTCGCCCGCCGGCGGCGCCGCGGAAGCTTATCTCCTCTTCCTGCTCGCCATCGACGGTGCCCGATCGTCGATCTATCTGACCAACCCCTACTTCGTTCCCGACGATGCGATGGCCGACGCTCTCGTGCGCGCCGCCGGGCGTGGCGTCCGGGTGTCGGTCATCACCGCGGGGGCCACGCAGGGGATGTTGGACGGTCTGGTGCGCAAGGCCAGCCAGGCGCACTACGCCCGTGCGATCAAGGCCGGGGTCAAGATCTACGAATACGGACCGGCGCTCCTGCATGCCAAGACGCTCGTGGTCGATGAGCGTTGGGTCAGCATCGGGAGCGCCAACTTGGACAATCGTTCGTTTGCGCTCAACAACGAGCTGAACGTCGTGTTCCTGGACCGCGGCCTCGCGACCCAGCTCGTCGCGGTCTTCCAGCAGGATCTGAACTTCGCGCGGGCGGTCGACAACGGCGGGCTGCGGCGGGGTCTGAGCGGGATCTTCTATCTGACGCTCCTCCCGCTCCGTGACCAGCTCTAGGCCGACCGTCCTGAAGTTGGTGGCGGTGGGAGGAATTGAACCTCCGACACGGGGCTTATGAGACCCCTGCTCTGCCGCTGAGCTACACCGCCGATCCGAGGAAGTTCGACCAGTTGCAGGACGGGATTCTACCGCGGACCCCCCCGTCATGCCCGAAAACATGCCCGACCCGAGCCGCTCGGCGGCCGCCGAGGTCAGCCTCGAGACGGGGCGCCGCCGCGCCTACGGCCTATTTTCGGTATATAGAGATATTTTGATATTCTAATCGCCGTGCGTGCCGCGCCTTCGCGCCACCTCCAGTCGTTCAAAGCCGAATTCTTCAAGGCGCTGGCCCACCCGATCCGCATCCGGATCCTGGAAATCCTCCGCGCCGGTGAGCGGAGCGTCCAGGAGCTTCAAACCCGGCTCGACCTCGATCAATCCACCGTGTCGCAGCAGCTCGCGGTCCTGCGTGCCAAGCACATCGTCAGCGCCCGGAAGGAGGGCACGACGGTGCGGTACGAGGTCCGCGACCCGCTCGTCGGCGACCTGCTCGACGTGGCGCGGCGGATGTTCAACAATCAGCTGGCCGGCACCCAGACCATGCTGCGCGAGCTCCGTCAGGAAGCGCGCCGGCCGGCGCGGCGCTGACCGTGCTTCGCCAGCTCCGGATCGCGCTCCGCACGGGCATCGTCACGGAGCCGGTCGCTCCCGCCGGCGAGATCGAACGGATCGGCGGGCGGCTGGCCTCGGAGGTCGCGCGGCTCTTCGGCCGCTCCCTTGCGATCCGGCAGGTCGACGCCGGCTCCTGCAACGGCTGCGAGCTCGAAATCACCGGGCTCATCGGGCCGCACTACGACCTCGAGCGGTTCGGGGTGCATTTCGTCGCCTCACCGCGCCACGCCGATTGCCTGCTCGTGACCGGCCCGGTGACTCGCAACATGGCCGAGGCGCTCCGGCGCACGTGGCAGGCAACGCCGGATCCGAAGTTCGTGGTGGCGGTCGGCGACTGCGGGCGGGACGGTGGTCTCTTCCGCGGATCCTACGCGGTCGTGGGCGGTGTCGGCGACGTCATCCCGGTCGACGCCATCATCCCCGGGTGTCCGCCCTCGCCGGCGGCGCTCCTGGCCGGCCTGCTCGAGGCGATTGGGCGGCTCTCGCGATGACCCGGCTCGCCTACGGATTGGTCGCACTTTTCGGCGTCGCCGCCGCAGGCCTGGGCGGCTACGGCGTTCTGGGCGGCGCTGGAACGCTTCGGCTGGCGTGGCTGGTGCCGCTGGGGGGTCTCGAGCTGACGCTCGACCCTCTCGGCGGACTGTTCCTCGGATTGATCGGCTTCACGGCGGTGCCGGCGTCCGTCTATGCCATGGGCTACCCCGACGGCGGCGGGCGGGGTCGGTTCGCATATGTCGTCTTCGTGGTGGCGATGTGCCTCGTACCGCTCGCCGCGAACGCGATGACCTTCGTGATCGCGTGGGAGCTGATGTCGCTCGCGTCCTACTTTCTGGTTCTCCACGATCGCGAGTCCAAGGAGTCGATTCGAGCCGCCTGGATCTACGCCGTCATGACCCACGCGGGCCTCGCCTGCCTCCTCGCGGGCATGCTCCTGCTCGGTGCCGACGTGGGGAGCCTGCGCTTTGCGGACTGGCGGGAGGCGGCGCCCGCCCTGGGTCCCACCACCCGCAACGCGGCCTTCCTCCTCCTCGCGCTGGGCTTCGCGGGCAAAGCCGGCGTGATTCCGCTGCACGTCTGGTTGCCGCTCGCCCATCCGGCCGCGCCGAGCCACGTGTCGGCGCTCATGTCGGGCGTCATGATCAAGCTTGGGGTCTATGGGCTTCTGCGCGCGAGCTTCGACTGGCTCGGAACCGGTCCGCCCTGGTGGGGCGCCGCGCTCCTGATCGCCGGCGCCGTCTCGTCGGTGATCGGGGTGCTCTACGCGCTCGTCGAGCACGACCTCAAGCGGCTTCTGGCGTTCCACAGCATCGAGAACATCGGGATCATCCTGCTGGGCATCGGGAGCGCCGCGCTCTACCAGATCGCCGGTCTCGACGCGCTTGCGCTCCTTGGCCTGGTCGCGGCGCTCTATCACACCGTCAATCACGCGGCGTTCAAGGCGCTGCTCTTTCTGGGCGCCGGCGCCGTCGTCCACGCGACCGGCACGCGGAACATGGAGGCGATGGGCGGGCTCATCAAGCGGATGCCGTGGACCGCCGCGTGCTTCCTGGTCGGCTCGGCGGCCATCGCCGCGCTGCCGCCGCTCAACGGCTTCGTGAGCGAGTGGCTCACGTTCCTGGCACTCTTCCAGAACACGCGCCTGGATGCAGTCGGACAGAATCTGATCTTCACCCTCGGGATCGCGAGCCTTGCGCTGACCGGCGGTCTGGCGATGGCGTGCTTCGTCAAGGCGTTCGGCATCACGTTTCTGGCCCTCCCCCGGAGCGACGCGGCCGCCCGCGCTCACGAGGCGAGCCCGATGATGCGTCTGGCCATGCTCGCGCTCGCGGCCGCCTGCGTCGCGCTCGGGCTGGGGCCGACGCTCGTCGTTCCGGCATTCGGATCCGTCGCCGCCGCCCTCCTGCGAACGGCGCCGCAGGCAACCGGGGGGGACTGGCTGACGCTTCGCGTCTCGGGCGAATTCGCGAGCCTCTCGACGGCGGCGATCGCCATCGCCCTCGCCGCGTCGCTCCTCGTCCCGCTGGTGGCCTTCCGAATCCTGGGCGCGTCACGCCAGACGCGCCCCTACGAGACGTGGGGCTGCGGCCGCATCGTGCAGACCGCGCGGATGGAATACACGGCCACCGCGTTCGCCAACCCCTTCAAGCGCGTCTTCGATTTCTTCTATCGGCCCACGAAGCGCCTCGACATCGAGTTCCATCCCGAGTCGCGCTTCTTCGTCGAGCGCATCGAGTACGAGAACCCGACCCGCTCGATCTTCGACGACTGGCTCTACCGGCCCGCGCTCAATCTCCTCCACGCCGGGGCCCGCGCCGTCGGAACGCTCCAATCGGGCAGCGCGAACCAGTATCTGGCCTACATCCTGGCCGCCCTCCTGCTGATGCTGGTGTTCGCGTGATAGTCGACATCGCCTTGGCGGTAGTTCAGGTCGTCGTCGTCGGAGCGGGAGCGCCCTTGCTGGTCGGCGCGCTCCGGACGCTCAAGGCGCGCCTCGTGGGTCGCCGCGGCCCGCGCCCGTGGCAGCCCTATGCCGATCTCAAGAAGCTGCTCGCGAAAGAGGCGGTCGTCTCCACGACGACCTCCTGGGTGTTCCGCGCCACGCCGTACGTCCTCGTGGCGACTCTGCTGGTGACCGCGCTCATCGTGCCGGTGGCGACGGTGCGGCCGCCGCTGGCGTTCGCAGGCAACATCATCCTGCTCGTCTACCTCTTCTTGCTCGGCACGTTCTTTCTCGCGCTGGCGGGATTGGACGCCGGCAGCGCGTTCGGCGGCATGGGCTCGAGTCGCGAGGTTGCGGTCGCCGCGCTCGCCGAGCCGACCGTCATCGTGGCGGTGTTCGCGCTCGCGCTGCGCGCCGACACGATCGACCTCGGACGCATCGTGGAGCGTTTCGGGGGCGAGCCGTGGCTGGCGGCGAACCCGGCGCACCTCCTCGCGTTCGCCGCGTTCTTCATCGTCATGCTGGCCGAGACCGGACGGCTCCCGGTCGACAACCCGTCGACCCATCTCGAGCTGACCATGATCCACGAGGCGATGGTGCTCGAGTACTCGGGCCGATACCTGGCGCTCGTCGAGTGGGCGGCCGCGATGAAGCTGTTCCTGTTCATGACGCTTCTGGCAAACCTCTTCGTCCCGTGGGGCCTGACGGAGCCCACCGGGCCCGGGGCGGTGCTCCGGGGCCTCCTGGCGCTGGCGGGCAAGCTCGCCGTGCTCACGATGGCCGTCGCGGTGCTCGAGACCGCGGTGGCGAAGCTCAGACTGTTCCGGGTTCCCGAGCTGCTCGCCGGATCGTTCGCTCTCGCCTTCCTCTCGCTCATGGCGGTCTTCCTCGTTCGATGACGACGGCGTCGAACCTCCTGGCGTTCCTGGGGCTGGTGGTCACGCTGTTGATCGTCTGGCGACAGAGCTGGCCGGCGCGCCTGCGGCTCTTCGCCGCTCAATCGCTCCTGCTGGCGGCCCTGGCGAGCACTGTCGGCGTGCTGGCGCAGCGCCGGGGTCTCTTGTGGGTGGCCGCGGTCGTCGTCGTCGTCAAGGGGCTGGTGATCCCGCGCGTGCTCGCCCGGATCGGCGCGGGGGCTCCCGTGCGACCGATCGCGCCCGGCCGCTCGTCGGGAATCACGCTGCTGGTCGCGGGCGGACTCGTCGTCGCCGCCTACGTCATCATGCTGCCGGTCACCTCGTCGGTGGAGCTGCCGACCGAGGGCGCCATCCCCCTCGCCTTCGCGATGGCGCTGATCGGGCTCGCGCTCTGCGTCACCGGCCGCGATGCGCTGGGCCACATCCTCGGCTTCCTCGTCTTCGAGAACGGGATCTTCGGCCTGGCCATCCTGGCGACCTACGGGCTTCCCGGCATCGTGGAGGCCGGCGTCTTCCTCGACGTGCTGGTGATCGTCCTCATCATGGAAGCCGTGGTCGTTCAGGTCCGCCGCGAACATGACTCGATCGACGTCGACCGCCTCCGAGAGCTGCGCGGATGATGCTCGCGGCCGTCCTGGCGATTCCGCTCGTCGGGTCTCTGCTGTTGTGGCGCGCGGTCGGCCGACTCGCGACGGCGCTTCACGCCATGACGGCGGCGCTGACCTTGGCGGGCGCACTCGCCGTGGCCGTGACGGTGAACCGTGGCGAGCCGTTGGCGGCGTTCGACGGGTTCCTGCGCGCCGATGCCCTGTCTGCGTGGATGATCGCCCTCATCGGCATCGTCAGCGCGCTCGCCGCCTCGGAAGCCCCCCGTTACGTCGCGCACGCGCCGGGCCGCTTCTATCCGCTCTTCCACCTGTTCGTGTTCACCATGCTGCTCGCTGTCTCCACCGACGACGTCGGACTCATGTGGGTCGCGGTCGAGGGCACCACCCTCGCGTCGGTCTTCCTCGTCAACTTCGAGCGCACGCGCGCCTCGCTCGAGGCGTCCTACAAGTATCTGCTGATCTGCTCGGTAGGCATCGCCATCGCGTTCCTAGGGACCGTGCTCGTGTACTTCGCCGGCATCCAGCAGTTTGGCGACGAGGTCCACGCGCTTCGCTGGACGACGCTTCTGCGGCTTGCGCCCGGGCTCTCGCCGCGGGTCATCGAGCTCGCGTTCGTGTTCCTCGTGGTCGGGTATGGCACGAAGGCCGGGCTGGCGCCGATGCACACGTGGCTGCCCGACGCCCACAGCGAGGCGCCGGCGCCGGTGAGCGCGCTCATGTCGGGCGTGCTGCTGAGTGTCGGCGTCTACGCGATCCTGCGATTCAAGCCGGCGGTGGACGCGGCGGCCGGGCCTCGATTCGCGCGCGGCATCCTGCTGGCGCTCGGCGTGCTGTCGGTCGCGGTGGCCGCCGCGTTCCTGTGGACCTCGCCCAACTACAAGCGCATGCTCGCGTACTCGAGCGTCGAGCACATCGGCCTGGTGTGCCTCGGGCTCGGCTTCGGCGGAACCCTGGGCACCTCCGGCGCGCTCCTCCACATCGCGAACCATGCCCTGGCCAAGTCGACTGGCTTCCTGATCTCGGGCCGCATCCGCGCCGCGTACGGTTCGGCCGAGATCGCGGACGTCGGCGGGCTGATGCGCAGCATGCCGCGGACCGGCGCGGCCTTCCTGGCCGCGATGCTCGCGCTCGGCGGCTTGCCGCCGTTCGGACTTTTTGTCAGCGAGGTGATGATCTTCGGCGCCGGCTTCGCGCAGGGGTTCCCGGCCGTCGCGGGAGTCTCGTTGGTTCTGCTCGTGATCGCCTTCGCGGGCCTCCTCCGTGGCGTCCACGCGATCCTGTATGGACCGCCGGTGCGGGAGCTGCCCGAGGAGGCTTCCGGATGGCGCTCGGCGCTGCCGGTCACCGCCGCGCTCGCGCTGCTCGTGCTTACGGGGCTCGCGTGGCCGCCGGGCCTCGCGGACGTCCTCGATCGTATCGTCGCGATCGTGGTCCCCTGACATGCCGCCGGCGACCCTCACGCTGGACTCGTTGCGGCACGCCGTCCTGGGGGCCGGAGCCGCAGGCGTCACTTCGTCGTCCCCGAGCGGAATCCGGTGCCGGTTGCCGGCCTGGGAGATCCCCGCGCTCGCGGACCGTCTGACGCCACTCGGCGCCCGCTGCCAATTCCTCGCCGCCGCCGACACACGCGCCACCGGCGGCGACTACACGCTCGTCTACGTGTTCGCACCCCCGCGGCTCGCGCCGTCGGTGACCGTGCTCGTCACCGTCCCGGCGGGAGCGGCCCGCTTCGCCTCGCTCGCGACGCGCTCGTTCGCGGCCAGCCGCTTCGAGCGCGAGATCCACGATCTGTTCGGCCTGGTCCCAGAGGGGCATCCGGACCTCCGGCGGCTCGCGCTTCATCAGTACTGGCCGGAGGGATATCACCCACTGCGCCGTGACGCCGTGCCGCGCACGGACTTCGTCGACACGGGCGAGCCGTTTCCGTTCCGGCACGTGGAGGGCGAGGGCATCTTCGAGATCACCGTCGGGCCGGTCCACGCTGGGATCATCGAGCCCGGGCACTTCCGCTTCAGCGTCGAGGGCGAGACGATCGTGAACCTCGAGACGCGACTCGGCTTCGTCCACAAGGGCACCGAGAAGCTCTTCGAGGGCCTGGCCTTCGACCGGGCGCCCGCGCTCGCTGAACGCATCTCCGGTGATACGAGCGTCGGTCACGTCCTCGCCTACTGCCAGGCGCTCGAGGCGCTCGCCGGCTGCACCGTGCCGCCCCGGGCCAGTCGGCTGCGAGTCGTGCTCCTCGAGCTCGAGCGGATCTATAACCACGTCGGTGACGTGGGCATGATCGTCAACGACACCGGATTCGGCTTCGGGCATGCGCATTGCTTTCGGATCCGCGAGGAGCTCCTCCGCCTCAATGAACGCCTGACCGGGCACCGCCTGCTCCGTGGTGCGGTCGTGCCGGGCGGTGTGACGGGACCGATCACGACGGCGCGGATAGCCGAGGCCGCGACGACGGTAGAGAACCTCGTCGCCGAGTTCGCCGCGATCGCGCGGCTCTGTCTCGACAACACGACCGTGCTCGAACGGCTCCAGGGTACGGGGCGACTGACCGAGCAAACGGCGACGGAGATGCAGGTCGTCGGGTTGGTCGGGCGGGCGAGCGGCATCGACGCCGACTTGCGGCGCGATGCACCCTTCGCGGCGTACGGCGAGACGCGCGTGCACGTGTCGGTCTACGGCACGGGGGACGTCTGGGCGCGCACGATGGTACGCCTCGACGAGGCACGCGAGGCGGCGCGTCTCATTCGCGAGGTCGCCCGCCTCGACGCCTGGGGGGCCATGCAGGTCCCGATCCCGCCGCTCCTCGCCGGTGCCCACGCGTTCGGTCTCGTCGAGGCGTGGCGTGGACCGATCTGGCACTGGGTGGTGGCCGACGGGCCCGCGACGCTCGGCCGGGTGAAGGTCGTCGATCCCTCGTTCCGAAACTGGTCTGCGCTCGAGTACGCCGTCCTGAAGAACATCGTCCCGGACTTTCCCCTGTGCAACAAATCCTTCAATCTCTCGTATTCTGGGAACGATCTCTAGGTGCGAGGGCTCGCGGTGGGCGCGCCGAGCAGCGCCGCGTGTCGGCCGCTTCAGTTCCGTCGGCAAGAGATGGTCGACTTACGAGGGCCATCGAACTGCTCCAGTACTACTATCCCGAGGCGATGTATCCGAAGGCGTGGCAGACGTTGACCTACCGTTGGCCGTGAAGGAAGCGCTGCGGATCGACTAGTGCGTCGAGCGACCGCACCGTCCTGATGCCATACGTGGAGGCGTGGCGCCGTGTCCCCGGATCGGGTACGCTTCTGGGCGTCTACATCGGCGTGCCAAACAACCTTTTCGACCCCAGATGCGTTGCCGCCTGGGAGACCCTGCTCTGCCGCTGAGCTACACCGCCGATCCCCGAAACTTGCGAACGGGCGCCGAACGGGATTCTACCGCGACTGACCAAGAAGGCGTTTTGCTATAATCCGCCCGGACAATTCGTCCGAAGGAGTCTTCACATGCAGTTTCGGAAACACCCGTGGCACGATGACGTCGAGTTGCGCCAGAACGATACGGCCGAGGACGGCGACGCCGAGGAGGCTGAGGAGCTCGACGACGACGACGACGATGATGATGACGACGACTTCGACGATGATGACGACTTCGACGATGACGATCTCGACGACGAGGACCTGGACGACGACGACCTCGACGATCTGGACGAGGACGACCCCGCCGAAGCCGACGGCGATGCACCAGCCGACGGCGACGCACCAGCCGATGGCGACGCACCGGCCGATGCCGGCGAGGACGACCCCGAGGAGGATGACGAAGACGAGTAGCCGGTAGCCCACCACGCGACGAGGAGGCGGCGAGAATGGATGCTTGGCTGTTCCTACTGCGCTGGTTTCACTTTCTGGCCGGCATCACCTGGATCGGGATGTTGTACTACTTCAACTTCGTGCAGGTCCCGTTCTTCGCGGGGGCCGAAGCGCCGGTGAGGACCGGCATGATCGCGGGTGGGCTCGTCAGCCGAGCGCTCTGGTGGTTCCGATGGGGCGCGATGCTGACCTTCATCACCGGCTGGCTCTATCTGCTGCACCGGATGGGCCAGTTCGGCGTGCAGCCGTTCTTCGCCACGTCCTACGGCTGGGCGATCTTCATCGGCGGCGTCATCGGCAGTCTCATGTGGTTCAACGTCTGGTTCATCATCTGGCCAGCGCAGCAAGTCGTGATGGCGTCGACGGCTCGGGTGAAGGAAGGCGGCCAGGCGATCCCCGAGGCGGCCGCGCGCGGCGCCCGCGGCGGCGTCACATCTCGTACGAACACCATGCTGTCGATCCCGATGCTGTTCTTCATGGGCTCGGCGAGCCACTACGCCTTCTTCACGCCGACGGCGCGGGGGGCGAAGATCGCGATGCTCGTCGTCTTCGTGATCATCCTCGCGATCGTCGAGGGCAACGCGGTCATGGGACCGGCGACGCCGGACAAGGCGAGCGCGGGTAAGAAGCTCCTCAGCACCGTCAAGGGCACGCTCTGGACGGGATTCGTGCTCACCGCGATCTTCGTGATCGCGCTCAAGGTCGTCTTCGCCTGATCCGACGGCAGGTGCCTGCGCGAGGGCCCGGCGGGAATTCCGCCGGGCCTTTTCGTGTCAGCGCAGGTATTCGGCGAGCGACCCGATCTCTGGCGCCACCGCCGGGATCGGCACCATCACCTTCGTCGGCCGCTTCGGCGTGTAGCCCGGCGGGTAGGTTCCCTTCACCACCTTCGCCTCGAGCAGCTCCCGCGACGAGCCTTTGATCGGCGGCCCGACGGGGCCTGGCTGCGAGGGATCGGTGTTGTGGCAGGCCACGCAGTGGGCCAGATACGTCTGTCGCCCGCGCTCGGCAGCCGGCGAAAGCCCGCCATCGGAACAGCCGCCGAGTGCGACGGCCAGCGCGAGCAGCGCCAGCGGCGCCGCTCTCACGCGAGATCGTCTCCCAGACTCCGCTTGGTCTCGTCCGAGAGGACCGTGCGCGCCCGCTCGTTGGGGTGCTCGACGACCAGCGCGACCTCGGCGCTGCTGAAGAGCTCGCGCGCCGCCGGTGGCAGGGCGAAGCGGACGAAGTGCACGGCGCTCAGCTTGCCCCGCCCCTCGTCCGAGTGGCCGACCTCGAACTCACCCACGATCACGTGAGGGCCGACGGTCATCTTCACATAGTCGCGCGTGTCGATGCCGAGCAGCCGGTCGAGCACCGGCTTGATCTCCGACGCCTGGTCGATCTCGATCATCAAGGTCGCCGCCAGCTCCCCCGGCTTCGGGAGAAGGGCATTGTACACGTCGACCTCCTCGGCGATCTTCGAGGTCTCCACGATGCGCTCGGCCCGCACCATCTCCTGGATCTGGAACCAGACCGTCGCGCGATTCTCGAACACGAAGGTGAGGTACCGGCCGACCGACACGCGGCGCGCCTTCTTCAGGTCGACGATCTCGCGCCGGCGCGCCGCGCGGACCTTCTCGTACTCGACGAGATTCAGGATCTCGGAAGTTTCCAGTGACTTCATCACCATCACTCCTCGAAGCCGTAAGCCGCCGCGAGGACCTCGATCGGATGTTTCGGCTTGCGACCCGTGCCCTGCTCGATCTGAAGCGCGGCCAGCGGGCAGTCGGTGGCGGCGACGGGCGCTCCTGTCGTCACCGCGTCGAACAACGGTTTCGCGAGCTTGAGCGAGAGCTCGTAGTATTCCTTCTTGAAGCCCCAGGTGCCGTCCACCGCCGAGCATTTCTCGACCACGCCGACCGAGGCGCCGGGAATCGCCCGGAGCACGTCCGCCGACTTGTGGCCGATGTTCTGCGCCCGCAGATGGCAGGGCACGTGGTACGTCACAGCGCCGACCGGCCGGGAGAAGTTCGTGTCGAGCTCGCCCACCGCGTGCAGCTTCGCCAGGTACTCGAAGAGATCCCGCGTGTTGGCCGCGACGAGCCTGGCGTCGTCGGAGCCGTCGAGCCACGGGTACTCCTGCTTGAGCATGTAGCTGCACGTCGGGCCGGGCACGACGATCTCCCGGCCCTCGCGAACCGCCGTCGCCAGGGTCGCGACGTTATCGCGGATGAGCGCCTTCGCCTCGTCCACCGCGCCGCCGTCGAGATAGGGCATGCCGCAGCAGCGCTGCGGCGGCAGGCTCACGCCCACGCGGTTTCGCTCGAGCACGTTCACCGCGGCGCGACCGGTCGCGGTCTCGTAGTATTCGACGCTGCACGTCGCGAAGAGCGCGACCTTGCGCCCCGGCGACGCCGCGCCACCGGCGGGCGCCTTCGTCTCGGCGGTCCGCGACTGCGCACGTCCCTTGAACCACGCCGAGAAGGTCGGGCGCGCGAACTTCGGCAGGTTCCGCTGCTTGTGGATGCCTACGACGGCCTGCATGAAGGCTCGGTGCACGCTCAGCTCGTTCATCCAGTTCGACAGGGGCGCGGCGAGGCTTCCGAGCTTGCCGACGAGGTCCGCGTTACCGAGCATCCTGTCTTGAAGGCTGACGCCGCTCTCACGCGCCTGGGCGGCCCGGGCTCGCAACATCAGCCGCGGAAAGTCGACCTCCCACCGGTGCGGCGGCGTGTACGGGCAGTGGTTGAAGCAGAGCTTGCACTGGTAGCAGAGATCGACCACTTCCTTGACGTCGCCCGCCGGAAGCTTGTCGACGTCGCCGTCGACCGCCTCGACGTCCATGCGGTCGAGGAGCACCTTGAACGACGGGCAGAGCGGCAAGCACCGCCGGCACCCGCCACAGATGTCGTAAACCCGCCGCAGCTCCTTATCAACCGCGGCCAGATCCCAAAACTCCGCCTTCCTGACATCGAGACTCGCCATGACTGAACAGAGGCGTTTAGCTTCCGCACGGGCTCGCGGTGGGCGGGGGCGTGGGTAGGTGTTGTGGGACCCGTTCCCGCCGCGTGGCGGCGGACGCCGCGCACCCGGATGGAGCCCAGCCGCCGCGGGGCAGCGCAAGAGGCCGCGTGGTCCCACAATCCCTACCCACGCCCCCGCCCGCCGCGAGCCCGTCGTAGCTAAATCGCTTCAGCTGGATCCTTGCCCGCGATCTGCTGCAACCCTTTGTTGAATCGCCCGGCATGCGACTTTTCGGCTTTGGCGAGCGTCTCGAACCACTCCGCGAGCTCGTTGAACCCCTCCGTGCGCGCGGTCTTGGCCATGCCCGGGTACATCTGCGTGTACTCGTAGGTCTCGCCGGCGACGGCCGCCTTGAGGTTCTTCTCCGTCTTCCCGATCGGCTCGCCGGTCGCCGGGTCGCCGACTTCCTTCAGGAAATCGAGATGACCGAAGGCGTGGCCGGTCTCGGCGTCCGCGGTGTCCTTGAAGAGGCCCGCGATGTCCGGGAAGCCCTCGATGTCAGCGACGCGCGCGAAATAGAGATACCGCCGGTTCGCCTGTGACTCACCGGCGAACGCTTCCTTGAGGTTGTCGAAGCTCTTAGTGCCCTTGAGGTTTGCCATGGCTCCTCCTTTGACGGGTGAGGGAAAGGCGACCGCCCGACCGGCGGCACGCGGCGCAGCGTCCGTAGTACTCGGTACGATGATCGAGGACTTCGAAGCCGGTGCGCGCCGAGAGCCGGCGCGGCGCGCCCGGCTCCGCGCGCGCCGGCACGTCGTAGATCCGCCGGCACGCCAGACACGTGAAGTGGTCGTGCGGGCCGGTGTTGCCGTCGAACCGCATGCCGGCCTCGTCGGCGCGCTCGGCCAGGAACCCCTCGGCCGCCAGCATCCGGAGATTGCGGTAGACCGTCGCCAGGCTCACGCGCGGCAGGCGGCGGCGGACGCGCCGGTACACGAAGGCGGCGGTCGGATGGGCGTCGGTCGCGCGGACGACGTCGAGGATGATCCGGCGCGGCCGCGTCAGCCTGAGCCCGCGGTCGCGCAAAGTGTCGATCGCTTTATTGTTAGGAATCATTATCAATTAGTTCCCGAGGCGCAGAGTACACACGGCGCCGGGCTCGTGTCAAGCGCCGGCCATCTGGCGCGCTCGGTGGACTTCCAGTAGACTACCCACCTCAGGAGGACCGTTCGAATGGCTCGGCCCCCCGGGCTCCGGATTCATGGAGCTCGACAGAACAATCTCAAGAACGTTTCGCTCGAGATCCCGCACGACCGTCTCACCGTCGTGACCGGGGTGTCCGGCTCCGGCAAGTCCTCCCTCGCCTTCGACACCCTCTTCGCCGAGGGCCAGTGGCGCTACATCGAGTCGCTGTCGACCTACGCGCGGATGTTCCTCGATCGAGTCGACCGCCCCGACGTGGACAAGATCGAGCAGATCCGGCCCGCCGTCGCGCTCGAGCAGAAGAACCCCGTGCGCACCGCGCGCTCGACCGTCGGCACCGCCACCGAGATCTACGACTACCTGCGGCTGCTCTACGCGAAGATCGGCCGCGTCCATTGCCCGGCCTGCGGCGCGCCGGCCGTCTCCCACTCGCCCGAGTCGATCGTGGACACGCTGCTCGAGGCGCATCCCGGCGCGCGCGCGATGATCACCTTCCGGCTCGCCGTCCCCGCGGGCCTTCCGCCCGCCGAGCTGTGGGCGAATCTCACGCGGCGCGGCTTCGCGCGGGTCCGGGTCGACGGCGACATCCTCGACCTGGCCGGGCCGCCGCCGGCCGATTTCGGCGACCGCAAGGCGATCGCGGTGATCCTCGATCGCGTCGTGCTGGAGGCCGCGCATCGCGCGCGCATCGTCGAGTCGGTCGAGTCGGCGCTGCGCGAGGGCGGCGGCCGGCTCGCGGTGGAGATCGTGGACGGCGCCGCGCGCGAGTTCGGCGAGGACTACCGCTGCAGCGGGTGCGGCGCCGCGCTCGAGCGCCCGCAGCCGCTCCTGTTTTCGTTCAACCATCCGCTCGGCGCGTGCCCGGAGTGCAAGGGGTTCGGCAACGTGCTCAAGTACGACGAGGCCCGGGTGGTACCCGATCGCACCCTGAGCCTCGCCGATGGCGCGATCGAGCCGTGGACGCACCCATCCGGCCGCTGGTACCAGCGCGAGCTGATGAAAGCAGCCCGGCGGCTCAAGGTCGACACCCAGACGCCCTGGGAGAAGCTCCCGGCGGCGACGCGCGAGTTCGTCTACGGCGGCGACGGGAACTTCCCGGGCATCCACGGATTCTTCGAGGAGGTCGAGTCGTATCGCTACAAGCTCCACGTCCGCGTCTTCCTCTCGCGCTACCGCAGCCAGTCCATCTGTCGGGTATGCCACGGCGCGCGGCTCAAGCCCGCCGCGCTCGCCGTCCGCGTCGCCGGGCTCACGATCGCCGAGTTCGCCGTCCTCACGATCGACGCGGCCGCTCGTCTCCTGAGCGACCTCGGGCTCACCGCGTGGGAAGCGGTCGTCGCGCGCGAGATCCTGCGCCAGCTCAACGCCAAGCTCACCTTCCTCCTCCGGGTCGGGCTCGGCTACCTCACGCTCTCTCGCCAGACGCGAACCCTGTCGGGCGGCGAGGCGCAACGGATCAACCTGGCCAATCAGCTGGGGTCGCAGCTGGTCGGCACCCTCTACGTGCTCGACGAGCCGTCCATCGGGTTACACGCGCGCGATACGGCGCGGCTCACCGATCTCTGCCGCGAGCTGGCCCAGGCCGGCAACACCGTGGTGGTCGTCGAGCACGACCGCGAGTTCATCGCCGCGGCGGATCACATCGTCGAGCTGGGGCCGGGCTCCGGTGAGCGCGGCGGCGAGATCGTCTTCAACGGCTCACAGGCCGAGTTCCAGAAGGCGACCCACTCGCTCACCGCGCGCTACGTGACCGGGCGCGAGTCGATCCCGGTGCCACCGTTCCGGCGGAGCGGCCGGCGCATGCTGACCTTGGCCGGCGCGCGCCAGCACAATCTCAAGGACGTGACGATCCGAGTGCCGTTGCACACGCTGACCGCCGTGTCGGGGGTGTCGGGCTCCGGCAAGTCGACCTTGATCCATGACACGCTCTATCGGGCCGTCGCGCGCGTCTTCAAGACTGACTTCGCGCCGCCCGGCGCCTACGACACCCTAGGGGGCATCGAGTACATCAAGGGTGTCCGGCTCATCGACCAGGAGCCGATCGGCCGGACGCCGCGCTCGAATCCGATCACCTACGTGAAGGCGTTCGACGAGATCCGCAAGCTCTTCGCCGCGCTGCCGCGGGCCAAGGCGCTCGGGCTCGACTCGGGCGCGTTCTCGTTCAACGTCCAGGGCGGCCGCTGCGAGTCGTGCCAGGGCGACGGCTTCCAGAAGCTCGAGATGTACTTCTTCGAGGATGTGTACGTCGCCTGTCAGGAGTGCGAGGGGCGGCGCTACCGGCCCGACGTGCTCGGGGTGAAGCTCCGGAATCGCAGCATCAGCGATGTGCTCCAGATGACCGTCGACGAGGCCGTCGACTTCTTCGCCGCGCAGGCGAGCCTCGCGCGCCGTCTGCAAACCCTCCAGGCGGTCGGGCTGGGCTATCTCCGACTCGGTCAGGCGGCGACGACCCTGTCGGGTGGCGAGGCGCAGCGCCTCAAGATCGCCGCCGAGCTCGGGGCCCGCGCCACCGGCGAGATGCTCTACATCCTCGACGAGCCGACGACCGGACTGCACCTCGACGACGTCAAGAAGCTCCTCGGCGTGCTCAACCGGCTGGTCGACGCGGGTAACACCGTGCTGGTCGTCGAGCATCACCTCGACGTGATCAAGTCGGCCGACTACGTCATCGACCTCGGACCCGAGGGCGGCGAGGAGGGCGGCGAGATCGTCGCCGAAGGTCCGCCCGAGACGATCGCCCAGACGCCAGGCTCCTACACGGGCAAGTTCCTGGCGGAGATCCTTCCCCGGCCCAACGGCAAGCACGGCCATTCCTGAGGCCACCCAGTGGACCACGAGAGCGCCGCGCCATCCCAGATCTTCATCGTCGACCGACGCCGTCCCGAGCTCTACGAATATCTGAAGGCGCGCTTCGCCGACAACGGGAACGTCACGGTCGTCCTCGATCGTCGGCTCGCGCCGCGTCGCCGCCGGCCGCTCCCGGCGGCGGCGGAGCGCCGGCGAGCCGAACGGCGGTTACGGCCTGAAGTCGACGAGCAGCTCGCGTCCACCTCGCTCGCGATCGTCGGTGAATCGGCGGCGCCCGCGAGCGAGGCGCGTCAGTGGATCGACGCGATGCACCGCGGGGTCCAGGCCGTTCGCGGCGCCCTCGATCGCCACGATCGGCTCCAGCACGAGGCGCTGGCCGTCAGGCTGGAGAACGAGCGGCTCCGCGCCGAAATCGACCGCTCGGCGAAAGAGCTCGCCGAGCTCGACGCCGCTCTCACGCGCGCGATCGAGCTCGTGACCGACCTTCGCTCCCGACTGCAAAAAGGGCCGGGCCCCGATCCCACCGGGTAGGCGGGGCCCGGACCCCGCCCCATGACACGGTCGGCGGCAAAGTGGTAGCATCGCGCGGCCGTCGAATCGTGGCCGAGAAGGCGCAGCTCCCCGAATCAGCGAGGAGGCATCCCGGAGATGCTTGTCCAGAGTCGTGGGCTTCGTGACAAGTACTGCATCGTCGGTGTCGGTGAAACCGAGTACTCACGCGCCTCCGCGCGCACGACGCGGGCCATGGCCGTCGAGGCGATTCGCAAGGCGATCCTCGACGCCGGGCTCACGGCCGCCGACGTCGACGGCATGCTCGACTACCAGGGCGGCGACTCGACGCTCGCCAACAGCGTCGCCTCCGACCTGGGCATCCGGTTCAACTTCTACATGGACGTGATGGGCGGCGGCTCGTCCACCGAGGCGCTCGTCGGCCTGGCCATGGGCGCGATCGAGGCGGGCATGTGTAACACCGTCGCGATCTACCGCTCGATGAACGGCTACTCGGAGTTCCGCATCGGCGGCACCGGCGCGCGCGCCGCCCAGCCGGTGCGCGGTCTCGACCTGGCCCAGGTGCCCTACGGCATGCGCAGCGCCGGCCAGAACTTCGCGCCGACCTTCATGCGCCACATGTACGAGTACGGGACGACCTCCGCCCAGGTCGCCCACGTCCGGGTCGCCCACAGCAAGCACGCCTCGCAGAACCCCAAGGCGCTCCTCAAGCAGCGCGTGACGGTGCAGGACGTCCTGGCCTCGCGCTGGATCGTCAAGCCGCTCCACCTCCTCGACTGCTGCCTCGAGACCGACAACGCGACGTGCATCATCGTCACGTCGGCCGAGCGAGCCCGCAATCTCCGCCGCCGGCCCGCCTACATCATGGGCGTGGCCGGCCGCGTGTCGAAGCCGCGGCTCGACTTTCACTGGGCGCACGGCCCGATCTCGCGGGTGGCCGGTTACTACGCGAAGGACATCGTCTTCCCACAGGCGGGGATCCGACCCGAGGACGTCCACGTCACCGGCTCGTACGACGCCTTCACGTTCACGACCATGCTGCAGCTCGAGGAGTACGGCTTCTGCAAGAAGGGCGAGGGCGGAGCCTACGTGTCGAGCGGCACCATCGAGCTCGGCGGCAAGCGTCCGAACAACACCTCGGGCAGCCATCTCTGCGAGGGCTACACGCACGGCATGTCGATGGTGATCGAGAACGTGCGGCAGCTCCGCGGCACCGTGGACGACTACTGCCCGCGCGCCGCCGAGGGCGTCCATACGTACGACTACTCGCCGGGCCACTGCCGCCAGGTGAAGGACGCCGAGATCACGATGAACCTCGGGTGGGCGATGCCCGCGACCGGCAGCGCGCTCATCATGCGGCACTAGTCGCGCGAGTCGTACGACCGCCAAGACAAGGAGCCCCGATGCCCCAGCCAGTTCAGTATCGCGGCATGGCGCTGATCGTTCCCGACAACGACAGCGAGTGGAAGGAGTTCTACGAGCACGCGCGCGCCCACCGGCTCGTCGTGCGCAAGTGCAAAGCCTGCGGGCTCATGCGCTATCCTCCGACGCACGCCTGCCCGTGGTGCATGGAGCTCGGGTGGACCTGGCAGGAGGTGTCCGGCCGCGGCGCGATCTATTCCTACGAGATCGTCGCCCACGCGATTCAGCCGGGCTTCAAGGAGATGACGCCCTACGCGGTGGTGCTGGTCGAGCTCGACGAGCAGCGGGGCCAGCCGACTCCGGACGAGGCGCTGCGGGTCATCGCCAACCTCGTCCGGCCGGACTTCACGGCCGAGCCCGAGGCGAACGTGGCGATCGGCCGCCGCGTGCGCGTCGTGTTCCAGGACCTCGCCGATCACATGGCGTTGCCGCAGTTCACGCTGACCGACGAGCCAGCCGTCGGTCGCGTCTGGAGGCTTCCGGAGTGAGATTCGGCCTGGGGCTCTCCGTCCAGCACCTGCCGGAGGAGCCTCAGGCCGTCCGCTTCCGCGAGCACGTCGAGCAGGTCCGGCTCGCGCGCGCCGTGGGCTTCAGCTCGGTGTGGGCGAGCCAGCATTATCTGTCCGATCCGTTCACGTATTTCCAGCCGATCCCGACCCTCGCGCGGCTCGCCGCCGACGCGCGCGGCATGATCCTCGGCACGGGCGTCCTCCTGCTCCCCCTGCACCATCCGGTCGACGTCGCCGAGCAGCTCGCGACGCTCGACGTGATCTCGGACGGCCGCCTGGTCTTCGGCGTCGGCCTCGGCTATCGGGACGTCGAGAACCGCGCGTTCGGGCACGACCCGAAGGACCGCGTCGGTCGCTTCGTCGAGGGTCTCGACGTCGTCGAGCGGCTGTGGAGCGGCGAGCCGGTCACCTACGAGGGCCGGCATTTCAGCCTGCGCTCGACGCGGATCTCGATGCGTCCGCTGCAGAGTCCGCGGCCCCCGGTCTGGCTGGCCGCGAACGGCGACGCGGGCGTGCGGCGCGCCGCCCGCTTGGGCGACGCGTGGTTGATGAACCCGCACGCCACCCTGGCGACGCTCGAGCGCCAGCTCGTGCTCTTCCGCGACACGCGGCGCGAGCTCGGACGGCCGCCGGCCCTGGAGACGCCGCTGATCAAGGAATGCTACGTGGCGCCGGACACCGCCACCGCGCTCGCCGAGGCCGCGCCCTTCATCGGGCCGAAGTACGCCGCCTACCGGCGATGGGAGCAGGACAAGGCGCTGCCCGCGGGCGAGAGCTTCGACGCGAGCTTCGGCGAGCTCGCGCGCGATCGCTTCATCATCGGCGATCCCGCGCGAGTGGTCGACGAGATCGCGCGCTATCGCGAGCGGCTCGGCGTGACGACGCTGATCTTCCGTGTGCAGTGGCCGGGGATGCACCAGGAGAAGGTCCTGCGTTCGATCCGGCTGCTCGGCCAGAAAGTCCTGCTGAAGTTCCTGTCGAGCTAGTGAAGGAAATACACGAGAAGCATGTAAGTCTTACCACGCGCCCGCCGCCGCGACCGGGGCGGCGCGAGCTCCATCCTGCGCTCGCCTCGGCGTTTTGCGCCGATGGCATCGACCTTGCCTCGTCTCCCATGAAGAGGAGGCAAAGCTCGTGACCTCAGCATCGCGCTCGCTTCGGGTCGGCATCGTCACCTTGCCGGCGCTCGTGATGATGCTCGCGGAGCGTGGCTGGGCGCAGGACCCGGCCCTCGCATCGAGCCTGTTCGACCGTGCGCGATTCGAAGGCCCGGTCGCGCTCGTCCTGATACTGGCCGCCGGCCTGCTCCTCATGCTCGGTCTCGTCGGCAAGGTGCTCGACTTGCGGCTCAAGCGCGACGGCGAAGCGGTGGCGGTGAAGGGCTTGATCGCCGACGCGCTCGGTCGCGACCCGGACCTCTTCGGCTTGCCGCTCTCGGCGACGGTGCGAGTGCCGTTCTGGAGCGGGTCGCCCGTCACCATCCGCGTCGCCGGCGAGGTGCCGTCGGACGAGCTCAAGCGAGTCGCCCTCCGCAGCGTCAAGCGCGCCGCGAAGGCGGAGCTGCTCGTGCACGTCCGGATCAGGTCGAGGATCGGTGTGGTGCCGAGCGCTTCGACCTCGTCCGAGCTCAGAAGAGCGCGATCGGGTTGACCGGCGAGCCCGTCGTGTGCTGCAGGCGCAGCGGCGCGACGGTCAGCAAGAACTCCCAGCGTCGGCGCGCCGCGCAGGCCTGCGCCAGCTCCTCGAGGTTGCCGTTGTCGATCAGCCAGAGGCCCATGCCGACGAGCCCCACGATGTGCACGACGTTACCGAGTCCGGGATGGGTGAGCGGACTCACGTCGTTGTGGGTGTCGGTGCCAAGCATCGCGATGTCCCGGGCGCGGAACCACGGCATCGACGCCACGTGGGCCGCCGGTGAGCCGTCCTTACCCGGGTTACGCGGCTCGCGCACCCGTCGCGCGTAGTATCCCGTCCGGATCAAGAGGATGTCGCCGGCCTCGACCCGGACGCCCTGCGCCTGCTCGGCGGCTTCGAGGTCCTCGGGCATGACGCCCTCACCGGCCTCGAGCCAGCGCCCCCTGAGCGCGGCGACGTCGAGGAGCACGCCGCGGCTCACGACGCCGTCGCGGAGCAGGTCCACCGATTCCACCTGCGCGCCCTCGCGCGACGTTATTAGATTTGCGGAGCGCCCGTTGTACATCTTGCCCTGCCAGAAGTAGTGAGCCGGCGTGTCGATGTGAGTGATCGAGTAGCCGTGAAAGACCATGCCGATGAACTCGGCGGCGCCGCGGCGCTGCAGGATGCGCTCGGACGAGTCGTGGTCGCGTCCCTCGCCCGAGTCCACCATGAACCGCACGGGCTGGATCGTGGTGTCGGCGCTGATCTCGTTGGTCACGATCGGGCGCGCGCAGCTCACCGGCACGCCGTCCTGAACGAGCGCCGCGGCGCGCTTGCGCTTCGCGGGAGTGATCAGGTTCATCGTGCCGAGCTGGTCGTCGGCGCCCCATCGTCCCCAGTTGCTGAGGCTCGAGATCATCTTGATCACGTCACTCTCGGTCACGGTCGTCGCCATCGCGTTCTCCTTGGATACGGCCTCCGAGCCCGCCTCGGTGGGTGTTCGTGCGACTGTCCGAGCGCCGGCGTCGCCGGCGCCACCGATCCCCTGCGACGCCTCACCGTGTAACCGGTGGGGGGTCATAGGGGGGGGAGCGGCGTCGCTCCCCCCGATCCTAAAAAAACTCGAACGAGACCGGCTCGCGCTCCATCCGCAGGCGCAGGTCCGCCATGAAGACGAGATACGGATGCGCCCCGCGGGCCAGGAGCGCGTCGCGGTCGCCGCGCAGGAGCGCCGCGGCGTC
>Ga0137407_10000671_pt1 | contig 22747 bp, 17 predicted proteins | sample CZOMad2_2_16fung_FD_108410 | JGI IMG/M metagenome (GOLD analysis project Ga0137407, IMG submission 108410) | Vadose zone soil fungal communities from Angelo Coast Range Reserve, California, USA - CZOMad2_2_16fungal (Illumina Assembly) | ecosystem: Environmental > Terrestrial > Soil > Vadose... | reverse complement strand
TCGTCTGCATCTCCTGCTGGGGCAGCTCGACCTCGCCCGAGCCGACGTTCTCGAGCGTGCCCATCTTGATCTTCTTGAAGCCGACGACCTTCTCGGCCACCAGCACCTCGCCCTGCTCGGCGAGATACGGCGCCGGCGGGCCTTCGGCCAGGCGCTGGAGGATCCAGACGCCCTTGGCGCTGATCGCGTCGGTGAAGTAGTCGACGGCCACCCGCTTGACGTAGGCCACCTTCTCCTCGTCCTCGCGGAAATGAAGCTCCTGGACCTCGTAGGGCTCGCTCTCCACGAGGTAGATCGCCTTGGGATAGATCGTCGCGAACGCGCTGCCCCAATCGACCTCGGCGATGATCTGGCGCCGCTTCGTCTGCTTCTCGTCTCGCGCGGTGGTGTCGATCACGAGGAAGTTGTCGGTCGTGACGGTGCGGAGCGAGATGTGATCGGCCGGATAGGTCTCGGCCGCCCAGTGCCAGTGGCGCCCGGCGTGGTGCAGGACGCCTTCGTCGTCGAGCGCGGCGAGGAGCCGGCGCACGTCGAGCTCGCCGAACCGCTCGTCCTCGGCGATGGGCAGCTCGAACGCGGCGCACTTGAGATGGTTCACGAGGATGAACGGGTTGTTCGGATTCACGCGCGCGTGCTCGGGCGGTGTCCCGAAGAGGTATTCGGGGTGCGTGACCATGAACTGGTCCAGCGGCGCGCTCGTCGCCACCAGGAGGGCGACCGAGCGGCCGCTCCGCCGACCGGCGCGTCCGGCCTGTTGCCACAGCGACGCGATCCCCCCGGGATAGCCTGCGAGCACCGCGACGTCGAGGTGGCCGATGTCGACGCCGAGCTCGAGCGCGTTGGTCGAGACGACGCCGAGCACCTCGCCCTCGCGCAGACCCTTCTCGACCGCCCGGCGCCGCGTCGGCAGATAGCCGCCGCGATACCCGCGCACGATGCCGCTGTCGCCCAGCTTGTCGGCGACGCCGCTCTTGATCGACGTCAACAACACCTCGGTGGCGAGGCGGCTCTGGGCGAACACGATCGTCGCGACCTTCTCCTTGAGGAACCGGATCGCGAACTTGGCCGCTTCGCCGAGATACGGCGCGCGGATCCCGAGCTCGCGATTGACGACGGGCGGGTTGTAGCAGACGAACACCTTGTCGCCCGTCGGCGCCCCGCTCTCGGTGATCTGCTCGACCGGCTCGCCGATGAGGCGGCTGGCCAGCTCGCCGGGGTTCGCGATCGTCGCCGAGGCCATGATGAACTGGGGCGCCGAGCCGTAGTGCCGGCAGATGCGACGCAGGCGCCGCAGCACGTTGGCGAGGTGCGAGCCGAAGACGCCGCGGTACGCGTGCAGCTCGTCGATCACCACGTAGCGCAGGTTCTGAAAGAGCGTCGCCCACTTCGTGTGATGCGGCAGGATTCCCGAATGGAGCATGTCGGGGTTCGTGAGGACGAGGTTCGCGCGCGCCCGCACGGCGCGCCGCGCGTCCTGGGGCGTGTCGCCGTCGTAGGTGAACATCCGCATCTCGGGCAGCTGCCGGGCGAGCCCTTCCAGTTCGGCCAGCTGGTCCTGGGCGAGCGCCTTCGTCGGAAACAGGTAAAGAATCCGCGCGTCCGGCTGGTGCACGAGCGCCTGAAGCGCCGGCAGGTTGTAGCAGAGGGTCTTGCCCGACGCGGTCGGCGTGACGACGACGACGTGCTGGCCCTTCGCGATCAGATCCCACGCGTGCGCCTGATGCGAATAGAGCTCGTTGATGCCGTGGGCACGCAGCGCCTCGCCGATCCGGGGGTCGAGCGAAGCGGGGAACGGAGCCAGGACGGGGGGCCGCGCGGGAAAGTGACGCGTCGCCGTAATGCACGGCCCCGTCGACGGTGAGGTCAGCAGATCGTCGAGGATCCCGCCGAGCATCGCGGCAACTGTAGCACGTCGGATGCGCCGGGCCGTGTTTGTATCATGGCGCCGTGCCCTCTAAGTACTGGCTGCCGCCGGCCCTGTGGATGGCCGTGATCGTCATGCTCTCATCCGATGTGGGCAGCGCAGAACACACCGGGAACTGGCTCCTGCCCTTCCTTCAGATGCTGGCCCCGTGGGCGACGCCGACCCAGCTCGACGCGCTGCACGGGCTCGCGCGCAAGGGTGGGCATGTCACCGAATACGCGGCGCTGGCGGCGCTCTGGTACCGCGCCTTCGCGCGGGGCCGGCACGCCCCCCCGCGCACGGCGGCGGCGATCGCGTTCGCGATCAGCCTGGGCTGGGCGGTGCTCGACGAGCTCCGCCAATCCCTCGTCCCCACACGAACCGCCAGCGCCATGGACGTCGCGACCGACAGTATCGGCGCACTCCTGGCAATGCTCGTGGCTGTCCTCGGCTGGCGCAACGCCCTCGACCGAGCCACGACCGCGCTCTTGTGGGTAGGATTCGTCGGCGGCCTGGTGTTCCTCGTCCTCAACATCCTGACGGGCGTCCCTTCAGGCGCTCTTTGGCTGACAGCCCCCCTCGCCGCCCTCCTCCTCCTCGCCCGCCGGATTTACACGCGCTCTATGTATGCGCGCCCTCCTCGACCTCGCCCGCAGGACTGAACCGCGCTCGAGCGTGGTCGGCGGTGTGGGGCGGCGGCGGGTCGGGGTAGGGGTCACTGCGACCCGTTCCCGCAGAGCGGCGTCGGACGTGAAGCACCGGGATGGAGCCCAGCCGCTGCGGAGCAGCGCACGCGTGCCGCGTGGTCGCAGGACCCCTACCCCGGCCCGCCGCCGCCCCACACCGCCGGCGCCGACCGAGGGAGAGCTAGATCTTGAGCCGAGGGTCGAGCGTATCGCGCAACCCGTCGCCGAACAGATTGATGCCGAGCACCGTGATCAGGATCGCGAGTCCGGGAAACGTCGCGAGCCACCATGCGGTCGAGATGTAGACGCGGCCGTCGGCGAGCATGCCGCCCCACGTCGGCGTCGGCGGCTGGACGCCGAGTCCCAGAAACGACAGCGCCGACTCGATCACGATCACGCGCGCCATGTCGAGCGTCGCGACCACGAGCCACGGCGTGAACGCGTTCGGGAGGATGTGGCGCACCAGCACGCGTCCGTCACGGCTTCCGAGCGCGTGCGCGGCCTGGACGAACTCGCGCTCGCGCAACGAGAGGACGGCGCCGCGCACCACGCGAGCGTACACGACCCAGCTCGAGACGCCGATGACCACGATGATGACCGGCAAGCTCGGCCCGAGGACGCCGATCACGGCGATCGCGAGCAAGATGAACGGGAACGCCAGCTGGATGTCGGCCAGGCGCATGAACACGTCGTCGATCCACCCGCCGAAATAGCCGGAGATCAGCCCGACGCCCATCCCGAGCACGCCGGAGATCGCGACGGCGGCGAAGCCGACCATCAGCGCCGGTCGGGCACCGAAGATCATGCGCGCCAGGATGTCGCGGCCGAGGTGGTCGGTGCCCAGAAGGTGGGCGCGCCCGGCCGCGTCGGGCGCCCCCGGTGGTCTCAATCGATTCGTGATGTCCTGCTCGACCGGATCGTACGGAGAGAGCCACGACGCGCCCAGCGCCGAGACGATCACGACCGTCACGACCACGAGACCGAAGAGCGCGGTCCGCCGTCGGGCGAGGCGCCGCGCGAACACGATCCATTCCCGCCGGGCCGGGCTGCGGGCGGCGGCGAGGTCCATGGTGCGAGCGCTGATCGGAACGCTCACCTGAGCCGGATCCGCGGGTCGAGGTATGTATAGAGAATGTCGACGAACAGGTTGACGAGCACGAACGTCGACGAGAGCAGGAACACCGCCGCCTGCACGACCGGGTAGTCGCGGTTGTAGATCGCCTGGACGGACAGACGCCCGACGCCCGGCCACGCGAAGATCGTCTCGGTGATGACCGAGCCGCCGAGCAACGTGCCCAGCTCGATTCCGACGATGGTCACGATCGGGATCGCGGCGTTCTTGAGCGCGTGCTTCCAGACGACGGGCGGGCCGCTCACGCCCTTGGCGCGCGCCGTGCGGATGTAGTCCTGGCTCAGCACCTCGAGCATCCCCGAGCGCGTGAGCCGCGTGATGCGGGCGGTCGTGAAGAGCCCGAGCGTGATCGCCGGCAGGATGAGGTGCTCGAGGTTGCCGCGGCCCGAGGACGGCAGCAGGTTGAACTGCACCGAGAACACGAGGATCAGCATGATTCCGAGCCAGAAGGTCGGCATCGATTGTCCGAGCAGCGCGACGATCGTCGAGATGTAGTCGAGCACGGTGTTGCGCCGCACGGCCGAGACGATCCCGGCCGGGATCGCCAAGCACAGCGCGACCAGCAGCGCGGCGCCCGAGAGCTCGAAGGTGGCCGGCATGCGCTCGACGACCAGGTTGAACGCCGGCTCGCCGTGACGCACCGACTGGCCGAAGTTCCCGTGCAGCGCGCCGATCAGGAAACGGCCGTACTGCACGATGAACGGATTGTTGAAGCCCATCGCCTGCCGGAACTTCTGCACGTCCTCCTCGGACGAATCGGGCGGCAGCAGCACCAGCGCCGGATCGCCGGTGAGATACAGGATGAAGAAGACGATGAAGGAGACCCCGAGCAGAACCAGCAGCGACTGGGCCAGACGGCGGGCCAGGAAGATCTTCATGGCGCCCGACGAAGACGGGCGACGGCCTCGATGTGCGGCGTCTGCGGAAACATGTCGACCGGCTCGACCCACTCGAGTCGATAGCCCTGACGGACCAGGTCGCCGACGTCGCGCGCGAGCGTGGAGGGATTGCACGACACGTACACGATCCGCGCCGGGCCGAGCGTGGCCAGCGCGTTGAGGGCCTTGGGATGGAAGCCGGCGCGTGGGGGATCGGCGACGACGACGTCGGCCCGGATCCCGTCGCGCATCAAGGTCGGCAGGACGTGGCGCACCTCGCCCGGCAGGAACGTGCAGTTCTCGATCCCGTTCTCGCGCGCGTTCCGCACGGCGTCGGCCACCGCGGCCGCCGCGACCTCGATACCGTAGACCCAGCGGCTACGGCGCGCGAGCAGGAGGCTGATCGCGCCGGTCCCGGAGTAGAGATCCATGACGGTCTCGGTCCCCCCGAGCTCGCACGCCGCCTCGACCACCGCGAACAGCCGCTCGGCCTGCACGGTGTTGGTCTGGAAGAACGAGCTCGCCGAGACCTGAAACGTGAGCCCGCCCAGCGATTCGCGGATGTGATCGCGCCCGAGCAGGAGGTGCTCCTCCGTCCCCACCGCGACCGAGGCCTTCTTGGCGTTCACGTTCAGGACCACGCTGGCCAGCGCGGGCACGCGGGCGCGTAGCTCGGTCGCGACGGGGGTCAGGGTCTCCACGTCGGGCGCCGCCGCGACGATGTTCACCATCGCCTCGCCGGTGCGCCGGCCCTCACGCACGGTCGCGAAGCGCAGGAGCCCTTCGCCCGAATCCTGGTCGTAGACGGAAAGCCGCCGCGCGCGCGCCTGCGTCCGCAGCTCGCCGAGCAGGATGTTCATCGTCTCCGACTGCAGGAGGCACCGGTCGATGTCCAGAACCACGTCATAGCGATCGGCCTGATGAAGCCCGATCTGCGGCGCGTCGCCGCCGCGCACGATCGTGAACTCCATCTTGTTCCGGTACCCGTACGGGTCCGGCGCGGCCAGGATGGGCCGCAGCTCGAACTCGCCGAGGCCGCCGATGCGCTCGAGGCAATCGCGTACCTGCTTTTCCTTGAAGCCGAGCTGCGCGGTGTACGAGAGGTGCTGCAGCCGACAGCCGCCGCAGCGGCCGAAGTACGCGCAGGGAGCCTCCACCCGATCCGGCGACGGGATGTCCACCGCCTCGATCACCGCGCGCCCGAACCGCGAACGCGCCTCGATCACTTTTGCCCGCACGCGGTCGCCCGGGACCGCACCGCGCACGAAGAGGACGTAGCCTTGGACCCTCCCGACCCCCTCGCCCCCGAAGGCGAGGTCGTCGATCGTCAAATCGAGGACGTCGCCACGCCTCGGTTTTGCCATGATTGACGCCACTATATCAGGGTTCTCAACCGCTCTCGCGGCCCCCGGCAGGGAGGATGTATGATACGAAAGCATGGACAGTCGACCGCCGCGCGCCGTCGCTGATCTGTTGCTCACCGCGGTTCCTGACCTGAGAGATCGGCTGCTCGAGCACCGTATTCGTCGGGCGTGGTCGCAGGTCGTCGGGGCCGACGCCGCGCGCCGGGCTCAGGCGCGGAGCTTCGCCGACGGATGTCTCACCGTCGCGGTCGACAACTCGCCCTGGTTGCACGAGTTGACCCTCCGCAGCGAAGAGCTCACTCGCCGGCTCAGGGACCGCTTCGACGCCGTTCGGTCACTCCGCTTCGTGGCTGGGACGATCGAGGCCGACTCGGCGGCCCGCTCGGGTGGGACGCAGCCGGCTCCGCCCCTCGACCGCCGGGCCCTGCGTGAGATCGACGAGGCGACGGCCGCCATCCCGGACGCCGGGGTCGCCGCTGCGGCGCGCCGCCTGTTGACGAAGGCGTGGCCGGGGCTGACCGTGATCACGCTCGCGACCACGCTGATCGGTTGTGCCTCGATGGAAGGCCGCAACCTGGCCAGCGACGACGAGATCCCCATCCGCGCCGCGGCCGCCGACCCTCGCGCCGACGCGTACTACTCGTACACCGTCGCCCAGATGTACGTGCAGGCCGGCCGGTTCAAGGATGCGGTCCCGTTCATGAAGACCGCCATCAAGCGTGATCCGAACTCGGCGGCCCTCTGGACGCAGCTCGCCCAGCTGCTCATGCGCGCCGACAACCTCGACGAAGCCGTGGGCGCGGCCCGGCGGGCCGTCGAGCTGGCTCCAGACCAGGTCTCGCCGCATATGACCCTGGCTGAGCTCTTGCGTACGCAGCGGAAGATCCCCGAAGCCGAGGCCGAGCTCGAGCGCTCCATCGCGCTGAACCCGAACGCCGAGGAGCCCTATCTCACCTTGGCGCGCATCTACGTCGAGCAGAAGGCGTACGACAAGGCCAGAGCCGTGCTCCTCCGTCTGGTGGAGCAGCAGCCGCGGCTCGCTCAGGCTCAGTTCCTCCTCGGCCGGCTGGCGATCGAGACCGAGTCCTGGGACGAGGCAATCGCCCGCCTCACCGCTGCCGTCGAGATCGATCCGGACCACGACGGCGCCTGGAGCGCGCTCGGCGCCGTCTACGGTGAGGCGCTTCACAAGAGCGAAGAAGCGATCGCGGTCTATCGGCGCGCGGTCAAGGCCAACCCGGACAACCCGGCGTTCGCGGACAAGCTGGCCGACCTGCTGATCCGGCTCGGGCGCTTGCCCGAGGCCCAGACCGAGCTCGAGGGGGTCGCCGAAGCCACGCCGCAGAACCCGCGCGCGTGGATGAAGCTCGGCGCCGTGTACTACGAGCAGAAGATGTGGGACAAGGCCATCGAGGCGTTCCGACGGGTGGTGGCCCTCGAACCGGCGAATCTCCGCGCGCGTTACTTCCTCGCCACCACGTACATGGACGCGGGGCGAGACGCCGAGGCCAAGTCCGAGCTCGAGCGCATCCTGCGCGCCGACCCGCGGTCCATCGACGCGCGGGTCCAGCTGGGATTCCTGTACGGCCGGGCCAAGCGCTTCGACGAGGCGATCTCGACCCTGCGCGAAGCCGTCAACATGGAACCCAAGCGCCCCGAGCTCTTCCTCTATCTCGGGACGGCGTACTACCGGGCCAAGGAGTACGACCGGGCGGCCGAGGCGCTTCAGGAAGGTCTGGGGCTCGACGAGAAGCAGAAGGATCTGCACTTCCAGCTGGGGGTCGTCTACGAGAAGCAGTCCCGATTCGACGACGCGGTCACCTCGTTCCGTCGGGTGATCGCGCTCGATCCCAAGAACGCCGAGGCGTACAACTACGTCGGCTACATGTACGCCGAGCGTGGCCAGAATCTCGAGGAGGCGATCCAGCTCATCGGCAAGGCGCTCGATCTCGAGCCCGAGAACGGCTACTTCATCGACAGCCTCGGCTGGGCGTACTACAAGCAAGGCAAGTATCCGGAGGCGCTCAAGGAGCTCAAGCGCGCGGTCATGAAGACCAAGGAGCCGGATCCGGTGATCTACGAGCACCTTGGCGACGCGCTGGTCAAGAACGGCCTCGACGAAGACGCCCTCGCCGCGTGGGAGAAAGCCCTGCAGCTCGACCCGGCCGCCGACGGGGTCAAGAAGAAGGTCGATGACCTCAAGGATCGTCAGCGCCGGGTCAAGGGTGGCCCGAAGGCCTCTCAGTAGTCTCTTCCTCTTCTTGCAGCTGGCGCTGGTCGCCGCCTGCGCGACCGCGCCGCCTCGAGAGCCCGTAAGCGACGACGCCCGGCGAGCACTCGCCCTGCTTTCCGAACGCTACGCCGAGTTCACCACCATGCGCGCGCTCGCCGACGTCTCCTTGAAGAAGGGTGGAGAGCGCCAGCGTCTGCAGGGAGTCCTGTTGATCCGGGCGCCGAGCTCGGTCCGCCTGGAGGCGCTCTCGCCCTTCGGCCCGCCGCTCATGGTCGTCACCGTCCACGAGGGGCAGGTCACGGCCTATGACGCACTGAAGAACGAGGCCCACGTTGGGCCCGCTGACGCGGAAACGGTCTCAACGGTTCTCCGCCTGCCTCTGGACCCCGATGACCTCGTCGCCGTGCTGGCCGGCCGCTTCGCCGCCCCGCGCGACCTCCGAAGCGCGGAGATGCTCGCTCCTGACGCCATGGGGCCATCGCTGAATCTGGTGGACGGCGCGGGCGGGCGCCAGCGCGTGTGGCTCGACCTCGGGACGGGCGTGATCCAGCAACGGCAGATTTTCGGCAGTCGGTTCAACGCGCTGATCAAATACCGGCGTGACAGCGCCGGAGCGCTGGCGGGATTCGATCTCGATGCGGCCCTGTCCTACATCACCGGGTCCATCACCTACCGGAACCTGGTCGAGGGGAATGAAATCGACCCGGAGCGCTTCACGTTTACGATCCCGAAAGGGGCGAAAACACAGCCCATCCGTTGAACGGGCCCCCGGCCCGTGCTATGGTTCGTTGTCTTGTCGAAGCGGTCGGGAAAGCCCCGTCGCCTCGTGCTCAGCGCAGCGTGCAAGATCAACCTTGCGCTCGAGGTGCTTGGACGGCGGGACGACGGCTACCATGAAATTGCCACGGTCATGCAGGCCGTGGATTTGTCCGACCGACTGGTGCTCGAGGAGGCAGATGCCCTGGAGCTCCGGACCACCGGTTCAGACGTTCCGACGGACGGGACCAATCTGGCGCTCAAGGCAGCGCTGACGCTCCGCGAGATGGCGGGGGTGAGCCGCGGGGCGCGGATCACGCTGGACAAGCGGATCCCCGTGGCGGCCGGCCTCGGCGGTGGATCGACCGACGCCGCGGCGATGCTCGTGGGCCTGAATCGGCTGTGGAGACTCGGATGGTCAACCGCGCGACTCGCCGAGGCGGCGGTGAAGCTGGGAATGGACGTGCCGTTCTTCCTGCACGGTGGGGCGGCGCTGGCGACCGGACGCGGCGAGCGACTCGAGCCCCTGGCGTGCTCGGCGCTGTCCTTCGTGCTCGTGAATCCGCGCGTCGGGGCGAGCACGGCGGAGATCTACGGAGGGGTTGCGGCCGCGATGTATTCTGACGGTGCCCGAGCGCGGAAGATGGCGGTCGCGCTCAAGAGCCGGCAGCCGGGTCGGGTGGCGGCCATCCTCGGCAACACGCTGGAACGCGTCGCGGCCGCGCGGTACCGTGAGGTGGACCAGATGGAGGCGGCGCTCCTGGCCGCGGGGGCGCTGGGTGCGGCGATGTCAGGGAGCGGGCTCACGGTGTTCGGCATTGCGCGCTCGTACGATCACGCGCGGCAGATCCGCGCTCGGGTCGCGCGGGCGCGCTGGGGATGCTGGGCGGTCCGGGCCCTGCGGGGCCCCGCGATCCGCATACGCCGAAGCCCACGGTAGTGCGCGTTGCAAGCCGTCGCGGGGCTGGGGCCCCGCGGGCCGAGGCGCGCCTACAATGAGAGAGGCGAACACGATGGGGCGTGGCCAAGCGGCAAGGCGCGGGACTTTGGATCCCGTATTCGGAGGTTCGAATCCTCCCGCCCCAACCACACGCTAGGACGAGGCACCCATGGCGTATGAGCTGAAGCTCCTGACCGGCAACGCGAACCGCCCGCTCGCCGAGGAGATCGCGCAGTATCTCCACGTCCCGATGGCCGACGCCGAGGTGTCGCGATTCTCGGACGGCGAGGTCTACGTCCAGGTCGACGAGAACGTGCGGGGCGCCGACGTGTTCGTCATCCAGCCGACGTGCCCGCCGGTGAACGACTCGCTCATGGAGCTCTTGATCATAGTCGACGCGATGAAGCGCGCGTCGGCCCGCCGGATCACCGCGGTGCTGCCCTACTACGGCTACGCGCGCCAGGACCGGAAGGTCCAATCGCGGGTGCCGATCTCGGCGCGACTCGTCGCCGACCTTCTCGAGGCGGCCGGGATCCACCGGGTGCTGGCGCTCGATCTGCACGCCGGCCAGATCCAGGGATTCTTCAGCGTGCCGGTGGACCATCTCTTCGCGGGCCCGGTGGTGATGATCGACTACCTGCGCAAGAAAGATCTGCGGGATCCGGTCATCGTCGCCCCCGACGCCGGGGGCGTGGAGCGGGCGCGCGCGATGGCCAAGCGGTTCGACGCCGGCCTGGCCATCATCGACAAGCGGCGCGAGGGACCGAACTCGGCGGTCGCCATGCACCTCATCGGTGATGTCAAGGACCGCGACGTGGTCGTCATCGACGACATCGTCGACACCGGCGGGACCCTGACGCAAGCCGTGACGGCGCTGGAGCGCGAGGGCGCGCGGCGCATCCTGGCCTGTGGCGTCCACGCGGTGCTGTCGGGGCCCGCGATCGATCGCATCGCCGCCTCGCCGATCGAAGAGATCGTCGTCACGAACTCGATTCCACTGAGCGACGCCAAGCGCGCGGCGGCGCGCATCACGGTGCTCTCGGTGGCGCCCCTTCTGGGCGAGGCGATCCGACGCATCCACGACGAGGAATCCGTCTCGACACTGTTCGCGTAACTCGACTTTCAAGGAGCTTCAGTCATGGCGACGCAAGAGCTGACGATCAAACGGCGCGACGGAAGCGGCAAGGGCTTCGCCAAGCGTCTGCGCCGCGAGGGCGTCGTGCCCGCGGTGCTCTACGACGGCAAGAAGGCCGAGTCCGTCACGGTGGACCCCAAGACCGTGCTCCGGATGATCCACGGTCACGAGGGCACCACGCAGCTGCTCACCCTCCGGTTCGACGGGGAGACCGGGAACGGCACGCGGCTGGCGATCATCCGCGAGCTGCAGTTCGATCCGGTCACCGACCTGCTGCTCCACGTCGATCTGCAAGAGGTGGCCGTGGACCGCGCGATCACCGTGCAGGTGGCCGTGCGCGCCGTCGGCGAGGCGGCGGGCGTGAGGGAGCAGAAGGGCATCCTGAACCTCGTGCTGCACGAGCTGACCGTGTCGTGCCTGCCGACCGCGATCCCCGACCGGATCGACGCCGACGTCAGCGCGCTCATGATCGGCGACGTGCTGACGGTGGCAGAGCTCCGCGCGCCCGAGGGCGTGCGGATCGTGAACGACCCGGGTCAGGCGGTCGCGACGGTGGCTCCGCCGATGGCGGAGGAAGTGGCGGCGGTGGCGGCGCCGGCCGCGGCGGCGGTCACCGAGCCGGAAGTCCTCACCGAGCGCAAGCCGAAGGAAGAAGAAGCGGCGGCCGACGACGCCAAGAAGCCGGCGCGGCCCGCGCGCGCGGAGAAGTCCGAGAAGGACAAGTAACAGAGCGAGAATCGCGTGGCCCACGCGGGGGGCCCGGACTCCGGCCGGGTGGTCGTGGGGCTGGGGAACCCGGGTCCGGAGTATCGGGACACCCGGCACAACGTGGGCCAGCGCGTTCTCGACGTCCTCGCCAAGACTGTTCGGGGAGCCTGGCGGCGCGACGGCGCGACGGTCGTGGCCCGCGGACGCTGGCGAGGCGAAGAGGTTCGCCTCGTCAAGCCGCTCGCGTTCATGAACGAGAGCGGACCGGTCGTCGCGAAGGCGCTGCGCCGCGCGGCCGCCGGTCCCGCCGACCTGATCCTCGTCTACGACGACATCGACCTGCCCCTCGGGACCGTACGCCTTCGCATGAAAGGTAGCCACGGCGGGCACAACGGCGTGCGGTCCGTGATCGACGCGCTGGGCACCCAGGAGATCAAGCGCGTCAAGGTGGGGATCGGACGCCCGGACCACAAAGGTGACGTCCCTGACCACGTGCTCACGTCGTTCGACCACGACGAGCTACCGGTCGTCGACGCCGCCGTCGCCGAAGCGGTCGAAAAAGTCCTCGCCCTTCTCGGCTAGCCGGGAGCCACTGGTCGCGAAGTGCATCTGCGCCATCATCTACGTTCTCGCCTGCTCGCGTGCTTCGTCTCGTGCCCGAGGCGAGCGCGCGGCGGCGCCGCTGCGCTGACTACAAAAAGAACAGGACGGTAACGAGGACGAAGAGTGGCAACAGGACGGCGCCACTGTAGACCATGTACCCGAAGAAGCTCGGCATCTTCACGCCTTGCTCCTCGGCGATCGACTTCACCATGAAATTCGGCGCGTTGCCGATGTAGCTGTTGGCCCCCATCGACACGGCTCCGACGCTGATCGCAGCCAGGATCGCGTGCGGGACGTCCACGACCTCGCGCGCCAGGCCGAGCCCCTGCCCGAGCGCGAGGAACGTCAGATAGGTCGGCGCATTGTCGAGAAACGACGAGAGGATTCCCGACGCCCAGAAGAAGTGCCACGGCTCGTGCACCCCGAGTTCCCCGCCGCGCAGCCGCAAGAGCTCGAGTGCCGGGATCATCGTGAGGAAGATTCCGGCGAACAGCACGGCGACTTCCACGATCGGATACGCGGTGAAGCCGTTGGCGCGTCGTGTCGCGCGCTCCGTTCGCCAGAGCGAGACGGCTGACAGCGCCACGATCGCGGCCTCGCGCCAGGGCGCGTGCAGAAACGCGACGGCGAGGACGACGAGGCCGAGCCACACGAGGTTGAGTCCACCTCGCAGGCGCAGCGGCTCGATCTGGGAGCGATCCCGGCGCAGCGCCGCGATCGGCTCGCGCGTGTATTGCTTCGTGTCCCAGACGAAATAGAGCGCCAGCAGCACGGCCACCTGCAATCCCCAGTGCGCCCAGAGCCGGAGGGTCCACGTGAAGGGCACGCCCTGCAGGTAGCCGAGGAAGAGCGGCGGATCGCCCAGCGGGGTGAGCATCCCGCCGATGTTGGACACGAGGAAGATGAAGAACACGATCGTGTGGCGGACGTGGGTGCGCTCGCGGTTGGTCTGCAGGAGCGGCCGGATCAGGAGCATCGAAGCTCCGGTCGTTCCGATGAACGAGGCCAGCACCGACCCGAGCGCGAGGAAGCCCGTATTCGTGAGTGGCGTGGCCTCGAGATCCCCTCGCAGCACGATGCCACCCGAGATCACGAAGAGCCCCGCGAGGAGTACGATGAAGGACACGTATTCTTCGGCCATGGACAGGAGAGCCCCGGGCCGGCGGGCCGCGTAGAGGGCGAGGATCGGCAGGCCCAGGAGCGCCGCGACCGCCAGCTTGTTCCGGTTGGACTCCCACCAGTGTGGAATCCAGAGCGGGAAGACGGCAATCGCCAGGAGCATGGCGACGAATGGGGCGACGGTGTAGAGCGGCAACCCGCCGGCGACGGTCACGACCGAGATCTTCTCCTCGCTGGCCTAAAGGCCCACCCAGTCTAGCAAGCTGGCCCTCGATTGCCCGAGGGTGGGCCGCATGGTATATAGTTATTGTTTATCCAGAGCTTTAGCGGTCCTGAGGGGGAGTCGTGTGACCAAGGTCATCGTCGAGCCCGACGAATCCTTCGAAAGCGCCCTCAAGCGCTTCAAAAAACAGTGTGAGAAAGCCGGCCTCCTCTCGGAGTTCAAGAAGCGCCAGCACTACGAAAAGCCCAGCGTTCGGCGCAAGCGCAAAGCCCTCGCCGCCCGCAAGAAGGCTATGCGGCGCGAACGGATGTCCGATTAGCCGGGACATCGCCTGATGCACGCCGGCACTCCCGTGACCCGGGCCGGGAGCTAGTGAGGCGAAGGTTGGAGGCAGGCCGAATCTGGGAGCCTGGCACCGAATGGAATGCGGTGCGGGCGCTCCTGGCTCACGAAGCTTTGACCGAGATGGGACGCGATCGGGCGACGACAGCCGAGCCGCTCACCGACCTTGCCGAAGTCCAGGCAGCGATCGAGATGACACGCCAGGCCCGCCTGGCGCTCGCCACCGCCGGCTCGCTCCCACTGGAAGGCCTCCCCGACATCCGCCCGATCCTGGCGCGTGGTCGCGCCGAGGGGAGCGTGCTGGATGGCTCCGAGATGATCCAGATCGTTCCCATCCTGGATGCGAGCCCCAAGCTTCACGCGTACGGCCGCGCCGTGCGCGAGGCGAGCCCCGCGGTCACGGCCATGACCGAGGCCCTGCCTCGCTTCGCCGAGCTCGCCGACCGGCTGCGCCGCGCCCTCGACGCGAGCGGCGCCGTGACCGACGACGCGAGCCCGACGCTCAAGCGGCTGCGCCGCGAGATCCGCGACCGTCGGCGGCAGCTCGCCAGCGAGCTCGAGCGCGCCTTCCAGGGCAGCGACGCCGACCGGCTCTTCGCCGATCGGTACGTCACGCTTCGACACGGGCGCTATGTCCTGCCGGTGCGGACCGAGGCGCGTAGCCGCGTGCGCGGGATCGTCCACGACCGCTCGCAAAGCGGGCAGACGCTCTTCATCGAGCCGGAGCACGTCGTCGACGCCAACAACGACCTGGTGCAGACGACTCGCGAGGAAGAGCACGAGACCGCCCGCATCCTGGCCGAGCTGACCGCCGGGGTGCGCGCCCGCCTCGACGATCTGGATAGCCTGGTGAGCGCGATCGGCGAGCTCGACTGGATCTTCGCGCGGGCCCAGGCCGCCGAGCGCATGGGCGCGACGGCGCCCGCGATCGACGCCGGACGGACCGTCGCGCTGCGGGCGGCCCGCCACCCGTTGCTGCTCGCCCAGAGCTGGAAGGACCCGAGCCGAACGGTCGTCCCGATGGACCTCGAGCTCGGTCCCGAGCGCCCGCTACTCGTCATCACGGGCCCGAACGCCGGGGGCAAGACGATCGCCCTCAAGACGCTGGCGGTCCAGGCGCTGATGGCCCAGGTCGGCTGCCACGTGCCGGCCGACGAGGGCTCGCGCCTGCCCGTCTTCGACGACGTCTTCGCGATCATCGGCGACGACCAGTCCGTCGCCGAGAACCTCTCGACGTTCTCGGCGTTCGTCAAACAGGCGCGCGAGATCCTCGAAGTGGCCGACGAGCGCTCGCTCGTGCTCCTGGACGAGCTCGGCGCGGGCACCGATCCTGACGAGGGCGCGGCCCTCGCCCAGGCGATCCTCGAGGAGCTCGCGGAGCGGGGCGCCCTGGTGATCGCGACGACCCATCTCGAGCCGCTCAAGGCCTTCGCGTCCACCCATCCCCGCGCGCGCAACGCGTCGGTCGAGTTCGACACCGCGACCCTGGCGCCGACCTTCCGCCTTCGCTACGACCAGCCCGGACAGAGCTACGCGCTCACGATCGCCGCCCGACTCGGCCTCGGCGCCGAGCTCATCGCCCGCGCGAACGCGCATCGCTCGGAGCACGCGGCTCGGCTCGCCGACCTCCTGGCGACGCTCGACGCCAACGCCCGCACGGAAGCCGAGCGGGCCCGCGAGATCGAGGCCATCCGCGCCGAGGCCGCGGCCCAGCTGGCGAAGGCCCGCCAGACCGAAGCCGCCGCGGCGAGCCGCGCTCAGGCGATCGTCGCGCGCGCCCGCGCCGAGGCGACGTCGCTCGTCGGCGAGATCCGCCGCGCGCTCACCGCCGAGTGGGACAAGCTCAAGCGCTCGGACCGGTCGCGTCGTTCCCTCGACGAGAGCCGCCGCCGGGTTCGGGAGGTCGCCGGGCGCATCGAGTCGAGCGCGCCGCAAGCGCCCGCGGAGCGGCCGGTGGCGCTGGCTCCCGGGGCCACCGTCGCGGCCGAGCACCTGGGTATTCGCGGCGAGCTGGTCGAGATCGCCGGAAGCTCGGCGACCGTGCGATCCGGCTCGGTCACCGTCCGGGTGCCGCTCTCGGTCCTTCGGGCTGCTCCTATGCACCCCGCGGCGACCGGACGGGGGGAGGCGGGGACGGGTCCGGCGCGAGTGGGGTTTCGAAGCGCTGGATCCGTCTCCGCCTCCCCTCGCCCGGTCGCCGCAGAGATCCTGTTGCTCGGACAGACGACCGACGAGGCGCGCGATCGAGTCGAGAAATATCTCGACGACGCCTTTCTTGCGGGCCTGGCGAGCGTACGATTGGTTCATGGCAAGGGCAGCGGCGCCCTCCGAAAGACGGTCCGTGATCTGCTCGCCGGCCACCCGCTGGTCGAGTCGTTCCGGGACGGTGAGCCCTCCGAGGGCGGAACGGGTGCGACCGTGGCCGCGTTGAAGGTCGGATGATGCAGTATTCCCAGGCGCTGCTCGACGACATCCGCGCCGCCGTCGACATCGTCGATCTCGTCAGCCGGTTCGTGAAGCTCCGCAAGGCCGGATCCCACTGGAAGGGTCTCTGCCCGTTCCACGCCGAGAAAACACCGTCGTTCACGGTCAATCCTCAGAAGGGCATCTTCCACTGCTTCGGCTGCGGCGTCGGCGGCGACGCGTTCGGCTTCGTCATGCGCCAGGATCGTCTCTCGTTCCCCGAGGCCGTTCGCGCGCTGGCGAAGAGCACCGGGATCGCGCTGCCCGACGAGCGCGGTGCGACGAGCGGCGACTCGGGCCGCGAGGAGCTCCTGCGGGTCATGGAGCTCGCGGGGCGCTTCTACGCCGACACGCTCTGGAAGCCCGCCGGCGAGCGGGCGCGGGCCTATCTGGGAGACCGCGGGATTGACACCGGCATCGCGCGACATTTCGGCCTCGGCTACGCGCCCGAAGGCTGGGAATCGCTGCTGACGTTCATGAAAACCGAGAAGGTCCCGGAAGAAGCGTTGATCGCGACAGGCCTGGCGGTCGCGCGCGAGAATCGCGCCGGCGCCTACGATCGCTTCCGCGGGCGCCTCCTGTTCCCGATCCGAGATCTCCAGGGGCGTGTCGTCGCGTTCGGGGGTCGCGGGTTCGGCGACGAGCAGCCGAAATATCTCAACTCGCCCGAGACCCCCCTCTATACGAAGGGCAATCTCCTCTACGCGGCCGATCTCGCCCGCCCGACGATCCAGTCGCAGAACCGCGCGCTGCTCGTCGAGGGCTACGTCGACTGCATCATGGCTCACCAGCACGGGTTCACGGGGACCGTGGCCGCGCTCGGCACGGCGTTCACGCCGGCCCAGCTCGCCCTGCTCCGGCGCTACTGCGACGAGGTCGTCACCTTCTTCGACGCTGACGCGGCCGGCCAGAAGGCCGCCGCGCGGGCCGAGGAGCTGCTCGAGCCCACGGGACGCGGCATGGCCTGGGCGGTGAACCGCTCGGGCGCGTTCGAGGGCGCCGGCACGCTGCGCGTGAAGGTCGCACTACTCCCGGCCGGCCACGACCCGGACACCTTCTTGCGGACGGTCGGCAGCGAGGCCTTCACGGAGCGGATCGCCGCGGCCCGGAGCATCCTCACCTACGCGCTCGACCGCGCGCTCGCCGACCCCGATGGGGCGACCGGGCCCCGGGCACGGACCACCGCGTTCGCGAGGGTCGCGCTGATGCTCGCGAAGGTGGCCGATGGTGATGAGGCCGCCGCGCTCTCGCGCGAGGCCGCCGCAAAGCTCGGAGTGGATCCGACGCAGCTCTGGATCGAAGCCCAGCGCCTTCAGTCCTCGCTGAGGACGCCGCCGGTACAGTCTCGGGCGAGCCCGGCGGCCTCGATGCCGTCGGTCGAGCGCGATCTCGTCGCGCTCCTGCTCTACTCCGACGAGGCCCGGACGGCGCTTCTGGGGCTGCTCGGCGAGTCGGACGAGCTCGGCAACGCCTCGCTCCGGGCGATCGTGGACGCGCTCAGGCACCGGCCCGACGCCTCGGCCGAGAGTCTGATGACCGACCTTCAGACCGACGAAGCCCGATCGGTTCTCTCGGCCCTGCTCGTCGAAGATCGCGAAAGTGTTGACGCCCGGGTTAGCATCGGACAGTTCCAGCGACGGCTCGAGCGCAGCCAGCGGCTGCGCCGGGCGCGGGAGGTCAGCCAGGCGATCGCCGAGACTCAGGCAAAGACCGGAGTCGCGGCACCGATGCACGCCGAGCTCAGAACCCTGCACAAGGAGAGCGCCGTCGTGTACGAGATCACAGGTGGTGTCGCCCAGTCGTTAGAACATGGGACGTCGACGTCCCCAAGGAGCTCAGACGAATGAGCGAAGAGCCAAAGCTGGAGGAGCTCGACCGGCTGATCTCGATGGGGAAGCAAAAAGGCTTCCTGACCTACGACGAGGTGAATGACGCCCTCCCTTCCGACCTCGTCTCGCTCGACCAGCTCGATGACATCATGATGATGTTCGGCGCGATGGACATCGAGGTCGTCGACTCGGCCAAGGCCGGGCGGCTGCCCTCCGAGGTCCGCGAGCGGAAGGCCCAGCAGGAGCCCGAGGAAAACGACGACGACGGGCCGCCCGAGCCGATCGACCTCACCCCGGGTCCGGTCGGGCGCACCGAGGATCCCGTGCGGCTCTACCTGCGCGAGATGGGGCGGGTCGCGCTCCTCACGCGCGAGGGCGAGATCGCGCTCGCCAAGCGCATCGAAGAAGGCAAGAACCAGGTCACGTCCGCCATCCTCAGCACCAACCTCGCCGTCGAGCGCTTCCGCGAGCTGCGCGAGCAGCTCCGCCGCCACGACATCTCCGTCAAGGAAGTCGTGGACGTCAACGAAGAGGAGTTCACGGAGGAGAAGGAAGCCGACCTGACGCGGGTGGTCATCACGGCCTTCGCGATGGTCGATCGGCTGCTCCGCGAGCGCGACAAGCTGGTCGCTCAGGCGAAGAAGCAGCGCCTGAAGACGTCGAGCCGGCGGCGCCCGAAGAAGGGCGGCAAGGAGCCGGCGTGGAAGCGACTCGAGTCGCAGGCGCAGCAGCGTCAGACGCGCGTGCTCGAGAAGCTCCGCGCGCTCAACATCGGCAACCAGATCATCGATCGCGAGGACGCCGAGCTCACCCGCCGGGGCCTGGTACAGCGCCTGCGTGACCTGCTCGACGACATCGATCGCGCCGAGCGCGTGATCCGCCTCTGGACCAACGGCCGGCGCCCGTCGACCGACGAGGTACAGAATCTCATCTACGTCTCATTCCGCGATCCGGCGACCAACGGCGCCGCCGGCGGCGTCGGCGATCTGCACCTGAAGGCCGCTAAGAAGTTCCCCTCCCCCAAGCAGCAGCAGGTGTGGGTCGCCCAGCAGGAGATCAAGGTCGCCGAGGCGCGCGCCAACACCAAGGCCGACGAGATCAAGCGCGTCATGACCATCATCAAGGCGGGCCAGGTCAAGGCGGCCCAGGCCAAGAAGGAGATGGTCGAGGCCAATCTGAGGTTGGTCATCTCGATCGCGAAGAAATATACGAATCGGGGTCTTCAATTCCTGGACTTGATCCAGGAAGGCAATATCGGGCTCATGAAGGCCGTCGACAAGTTCGAGTACCGACGGGGCTACAAGTTCTCGACGTACGCGACCTGGTGGATCCGGCAGGCGATCACCCGAGCGATCGCCGACCAGGCGCGCACGATCCGCATCCCCGTACACATGATCGAGACCATCAACAAGCTCATCCGGACTTCCCGTCAGCTCGTGCAGGAGCTCGGCCGCGAGCCGACCCCCGAAGAGATCGCGACCAAGATGGAAGTGCCGGTCGACAAGGTGCGGAAGGTCCTGAAGATCGCCCAGGAGCCGATCTCACTGGAGACGCCGATCGGCGAGGAGGAAGACAGCCACCTCGGCGACTTCATCGAGGACAAGCAGGTCGTTTCGCCGGTGGAGTCGATCATCGGCCTCTCCCTGCGCGAGCAGACCAACAAGGTCCTCAACACGCTCACGCCGCGCGAGGAAAAGGTGCTGCGGCTGCGCTTCGGCCTCTCCGACGGCTGCGAGCACACGCTCGAGGAGGTCGGCCAGGATTTCGCCGTGACGCGTGAGCGCATCCGGCAGATCGAGGCCAAGGCGCTGCGCAAGCTCCGTCATCCCTCGCGCTCCAAGAAGATCAGGAGCTTCCTGGAATCGTGACCGGGAGCGAGCGTCGGACACGATGACCCCGCGGGCCCATAGCTCAATGGCAGCGCAGCCGGCTCATAACCGGTTAGGTCTTGGTTCGAGTCCAGGTGGGCCCACTGTTGTAGCGAGTGCCTCGAGGCCGGCTTCGACCGAGGGTGGCCTGATACAGGCACTTGTGGCTCCGCTCCGCGGACAACCCGATCTGTTCGGCGGACAACCCGTTCCGGCGTGTTCAGTTCGGCTACAATCAGGAGAGGCGTGGACGCTCAGCTCCTAACCCTGATCGATTTGCAAGGCTTCGACACGCGGCTCGCCGCGCTCGAAGCTGAGGCCGCCCGTCTCCCCAAGCAGATCGAAGCCATCCAGTTAGCACTCGCCGAAGCCAAGAAAACCCTCGACGCCGTCAAGCTGAAGGCCGACACGACCCGCAAGGACCTCCGGACCAAAGAAAAGGACCTCGAAGTCGTCACGGCCAAACGCGCGAAGGCCGAAGGGCGCCTCTGGGAGGTCAAGAACAACACCGAGTACTCCGCCGTGCTGTCCGAAATCGAGGCCATCAAGCAGGAAAAGGCGCAAGGCGAGGAAGAGATCCTCGGCCTGATGGAGCTCCAGGAGCGTCTGACCGCCGAAGGCCGCGAGGCCGAATCGCGCCTGAAGGCGCGCGAGGAGCAGGCGCGCCAGGACGAGGCCGTCGTCCGCAAGAAGCTCGCGGCGGTCGAGGCCGAGCTGAGCGGTCTTCGCGCCGATCGCAATTCCCGCGCGCAAGCCCTCCCCCGCCCGCTCCTGGCCGACTACGAGAAGATCCTGAAGGCACGCAGCGGGGTCGCCGTGGCCAGCGTGACCTCGTCCGCGGTGTGTAGCGGTTGTCGGGTGTCGATCCGGCCCCAGGCCATCCAGGAGCTGAAGGCGGCCCAGGCGCCGATGCTCTGCGAGAACTGCGGCCGGTACCTCTACTGGCAGGAACCCGCCTGACGGCACGGCCCGCCGGCGCCATCCCCCGGCGCGCTCAGAAATTCGTAGGCGCGCCTCGGCCGGCGGGGCCTCAGCCCCGCGACGCCCTGCAGCGCGCACACCCGCCGGACGTCACGGTCTACACCGACGGCGCCTGCTCCGGGAACCCCGGGCCGGGCGGCTGGGCCGCGATCATCACAGACGGCGTCGAGGAGCGCGTGGTCTCGGGAAACGCGCCCCACACGACCAACCAGCGTATGGAGCTCCAGGCCGTCGCGGAGGGTCTGGCCGCGGTGCCCGGCCACCGGCGGGTCCACATCCACTCGGACAGCGCGTACATCGTCAATTGCTTCCTCGAGGGCTGGTGGGATCGCTGGGAGAAGAACGGCTGGCGAAACAGCCAGAAGAAGGCCGTCGCCAATCGCGACCTCTGGGAGCGAATCCTCGCCGAAACCCGCCGCCACGACGTCGTCTGGCACAAGGTCGCCGGCCACTCGGGCGACGCCATGAACGAGCGGGTGGACGGCCTCGCGCGCGACGCGATCGCCGGCTGACGCAGTCGGCGTCCCTCGCCGGTCGGCTATACTGTGAGAGCGCCAGAGAAGGCTGGACGGTCGCCGGCCGCGGTGACGCGGCGGGAGGAAAGTCCGGGCTCCGCAGGGCAGGGTGCTGGGTAACGCCCAGGGGGGGAAACCCCACGGATCAGTGCCACAGAAAGTAGACCGCCGTCTCGTCAGCGCCCGCGAGGGTGGCGAGGCGGTAAGGGTGAAACGGTGAGGTAAGAGCTCACCAGCGGTGCGGGTGACCGCACCGGCTTGGCAAACCCCACCCGGAGCAAGGCCAAATAGGGGAGCTATGGCGTGGCCCGCGCCGCTTCCGGGTTCGGCCGCTGGAGACGCCGGGCAACCGGCGCCCTAGAGAAATGATCGTCACCCTGACCGGGAAGACCGGTTAGGGAACAGGACCCGGCTTACAGGCCTTCTCTGGCGCTTTTCTTTGTTTCACGCCACTTCGACGACGCCTATTCGTGATTTTCATCGCGGGGACAGAAGCACTTCCTATCGCCCCAGCCTCTTTAGCCGCTGACGTCTTCGCCCTTGGCCGGCTCGCCGCGGGCTTCTCCGATGGCCTCGTCGGGGCTTCCACCCGGTACTCGGCCGTGCTGCGCATTCCGAGCGCCGAGTGGGCGCCGGACGGTGAAGCGGCCCGGGTCACAACTCGACCCGGGCCGCAGGGAAGACCCCCACCGAAGGGGTTACGGGGGGAGTCTGAGGGGGATCTCCCTTCTCGCTAATACATGTCGCCGTGCGGCATCGCAGGCGCGGCTGTCGACTTGTCCTCCGGACTGTCCGTGACGAGCGCTTCGGTGGTGAGCAGCAGTGAGGCGATCGATGCCGCGTTCTCGAGCGCCACGCGCTCGACCTTGGTCGGGTCGATGATCCCCGCCTGGAGCATGTCCACGAACTCCATCGTTTCGGCGTCGAACCCCCGAGTCGCGACCGTCTCGGCCTTCACCTTCTCGACGATGACGCTGCCCTCGGCGCCGGCGTTCTCGACGATCTGGCGGATGGGCTCCTCGAGCGCCCGCCTGACGATCATCGCGCCCACCTTCTCGTCGCCCTCGAG
>Ga0137407_10000668_pt1 | contig 22823 bp, 41 predicted proteins | sample CZOMad2_2_16fung_FD_108410 | JGI IMG/M metagenome (GOLD analysis project Ga0137407, IMG submission 108410) | Vadose zone soil fungal communities from Angelo Coast Range Reserve, California, USA - CZOMad2_2_16fungal (Illumina Assembly) | ecosystem: Environmental > Terrestrial > Soil > Vadose... | reverse complement strand
TGCTATTTTTGTGTAAGTCGTCGGTGATCCGCCATCCCCATAATGTTTCGCCACAAAAACATCAACGGGCACAATGCCTGTATTTTCATTGATTAACTGACATGAAAACGTTAATGCTCTACCTTCCAAAATAGTGACATGCCCATACTTTGAACGTAATGCTTTTTCGGTTTGAGTAGTAGAAATTCCCGATGTGACTCTTAATTGATTAAGAGGGCGTCCTTCGATCGCTTCATTTGAAATGTCATCGCTATAAACAAAATTTTCAGTAGAACCTTGATTTTGTAAAAAATCCCAACCAAACGCAACGGTCGTAATATCTGTTGTTATTTTTCCAACAGGATCGCTTGTTTTATAAAATTTTACGGGATAAGTAAATTGACCATTAGTCAACAAATTACTAGATGCATCAATTGTGATTGGCGTTATACCGCCTCCATCGAAAGACGCACCTTTGTAGTAAGTGTAGGTACGAATGACTTCGCCTTCTTCACTTTTTATCACAATAAAATAATATATGTCTTGCAGGTAAATAACAGGACATGAACCGTTAGCATCCAAAACTATAGGATTGGTATTAACAACTGGATTTTCAGGGTCACTAATATCAGAGTACGTATCAGCACGTTGTGTATGGTCAACATCGGAAAAAAAATCAATAATTCCTGCAATTAAAGGCGTATTAATTTTGGGGCCGTCTTTATAAAGAAAATAGTTTATTAAAGGAGTATTGATTTTGTAAATTTTATCCGCCATGATTTGTACCGTAGTTAATTGAATTTAATGCTGGATTTAATATAGAGCCAGGATTTTGCGCAGGTTGACGTCCGTAATTCATCGCGCCACGGATAAGGCTTATAGGTGCTTTCCGAGTTGCGTAACGTAAACCAACAGAGCCTGTTCCTAAACCTAATCCTAATGCCGCGGACTCTTGAGGATTTAATCCTGAATATTGACCAGCCCCATAACCGGCTATTGCTGGCAAAAAATGAAAAGCGCCTACATTATAAGCATCTCTTCCAAATGAAGTGGGGTTTGGAACATCTTTTCCATAATTCAGCATCACATCATTAGCTGTCTTTAAATAAGGGTCAGCTGGATTATTCTGAAATAATGCAGTGCGTTGTTGTGGCGATAATTTAGAGTAGTAATCAGACGCTGTCTTTGTCGCTGCACCACTCTGCGGTAATTGACGCATCATGTAGGAATTAACCATATTGGACGCAGTATCTTTATCACCCACCAAATTAGATAAATGGTCTATACCACTTGTTCCCGTCTGTGATGGTTTTGGCGAAAATTCATTTATAACAGAAGCATCAGGAAAATCACTCTTTAATGTTTTTTGTAGAGCAGGATTATATTGCAATGTCCCGTTTTTATCGGGAGACATATAAAATTGTTGTTTTCTTTGCGTTGCATTATTTGCATCTTCCCATGATTTATAAAAATCTTGGACTTGAGGCGGTGAGTTTTCTGGGTTCACGACATCATTTAAGGTCGATTTTAAACCTGTCACAAAATTATTTAGCCCTCTGCTAGGAGCATCTTTGTTTTTCATTTTCAAATAATCTTGTATGTTTTCATTCAATCCTTGGCGTAATGAAACAGCTCCTTGATAACTTTGTGGCGTTAAAGCCATTGCATTATTTTTAGCATAATCTAAAGCTTCTTCACTTCCTGCTCTAATAGCAGGCTCTAATGCTGATTTTTCTTTAATATAATTATTAATATAATCAAGGTAAGGCGATGGGTCGGGTCTCATTAAATTATTATCTAAATCAGCTGCTTTATTATTAGCATTTGCCCATTGTGTTGTTTCATTCATGACGGCAGAATCATGTGCATTTTTTAAAGGAGCAACGATATCATCACCACCAATTAAACTATTTTTAACGGCAGATGTTGCACGTGAAACTAAACCAGGTAGCGCACTTTTAGCGTATAAGTTGGCAGCTACACTGGCAGCTGCACTTCCTGCCAACCCTCCAGCATGAGCCAAAACTCCTAAGCCAGTACCAATCCCAAAACCAGTACCTGCATTATCAGGAGTGCTAGCCGCGCCACCTAAACCACCTGCAAGAGCATTAGTTTGTAATGCCTCAGATATTTTAGGAAGAGTACCTAACATTCCAACGCCTTTTGCTATCCCTAATGGAGCGCCAAATTCAACCGCCCCTTGTGCAATAGATTTAGCTGTGCTTGGTTGAACCCCCATTGCATGGTAATAATCGTAATTAGGTTCATAAGATTTTAATGGGTTATTCTGATTATTTACACCCGGCACGAGATTTAATAAATTTCTAGGAGTATTGATGATATCGCGCCCAGCCGATCCGAGAATGGCTGCCGTATTTCTTCCTAAGGATTCTGCTAGTGGGTAATTTCCTGAATCATTATTTGATTTAATGGGATTTTGTTCCTGTATTTGTTGAGCCATTTCAGGTGTCATAGAAGAAACAGGCGATAAAGTATTTTTAGGTAAGTTATCAGGATGCCGCGCTTGGATAGCTAAAGCTTCTTGTTGTGTCATTTTTTAGAAGCCGCCATTTTGTCAATTTCATCTTTAGTATAAAAATTACCTTTCCCATCGCTATACACTTGACCGCCTGCCATCCAACGCTGAGGAGGGGCAGCCCAATCATGAGCAGGACGTGCATTAATTTCATCAACTAATTTAGGATGAGCTTTTTGCTGACCTAAAGGCAATTCATTTACCTCGCCTGTTTTTTGTAAGGTATGGAGAAGGTTATAAAATTTATTTAATGCAAATTTAGGATTTGAACTAATTCCGTCAAAATCTAAAATTTTTGCAGCATCTTTTACAGCTTGGTCTGTTGCTTGTTTCCCTAACATAGGACCCAAATCTGATTTAATAATATCCAATGAATTTTGCGCATTTTGATATTGTTGATAATCATCAGGAGTATGACCCAATGCAGACTTAGCGGCATCTATCGCTAATTGAGCTTTCCCAGTTATTCCCTGGTATTTTGCAAATGAATCTATGTTATCCATAAAACTAGATACACCTGATTTCAATCTTCCAAATGCTTGTTGGCGATTAATAGTAGCGGTAGTATCTAATTCTTTTGATAATGCATTATCAGTGGAAGATTTTATTTGGGCACCAGTAAAATATTGTGTTGGTTGTGTTCCTGATGAACCACCAGAAACAGGTTGAGGTGGCGGTGTATTTATCTGAGTCGTCGCGCCTATTCCAGGTTGGACTGCTCCACCAGAAGGCTGACCTAATGCTCCTGAAGGTGCGATTGTAGCTAACGGGTTATTAATAGGTTGATTCCCTAATCCCCCCTTCGAGGAATAAAAATAATTAGGTGACTGTACAGGGTCTGGCTGTTGTTGACCTAAAGCTTGTGGTTGCTGTTGCCCTCCTGTTTGCGACTGGTTACCCATTCTTGCGAAAGGAGTTAACAAATTATAGGCTTGCATATCATTATTAGCCCCTAACCCCGCAGGATTAGAACCAGGATTCATTACATTATTAAATTGTCTATTTGTAACTTGTGCATATAGTTCAGGATTAGCTTGAGCCCAAGCAGTTCTCACTGGCATTGCTTGAGAATTTAACCATTTAGTTAACATGTATACTGGGTCGCCAAACCTACTTTGCTGTAAACCTTGCCTATTAATTAATGTCAAAGCATTTGCTAATCTAACTGCCTCATCTTGCGGATAATATTGGTTTTTTAATTGTCCGCCTTGTATCTTCAATGCATTTAATTGAGGAGCCGATTGATTTTGAATATCTAAAGCTTGATTTAACAATCCTTCATGTTTTAGATTACTTAAAGTACCCGCTTGCTGAAGTCCATAACTGACAGCATCATTCGCTTGAGGAATTACCCCCCAAATTCCGTAGCGTTGACCAGTTTCATACATTCTTAATATCCACCTATATTAAAGGTCGATGAAGACGACGGAGGTGAATAAGCACCATAACTCATGTTAGGGGTGTTCATGTAATTTGTACCGCCAGGACTTGTAAAACCTCCACTCATCATAGACGGGGCATAAGCCATTGCCAGGTTCGCGCCCGTTCCTAATAATCTATTAATGGCATTATTATGGGATATAGAGCCGCCTAATCTCGCACCAATTCCTTGGGTTATTAAATTACCTTGAGAATCTAAAGCGGTTAAGCCGGATTGCCCTATTTGGCTTAAACCACCCAAAGACTTATTATATTGGTCTAGTCCTTGGTTGACATAATCTTGCTGAAATTGCCCAGTCTGAGTATTAAGTTGCTTATTTAAAGCGTCTTGAGCCACTGGTGACATAATCATGCCGGAATTAGCAGCATTCATATTCATGCGCTTTGTTAAAGCGTCAGATAATTGAGTTTGGAAAGGAGATTGCTGCCAATGTCGCGCTATTGCATCTTGCTGAAAAGTAGGATTTTGAGCATTCTGTTGATATTGCTGAAAGGCTAAATCAGATGCTCTGTTGCCTCTTTCAATCCATGGGTTGTAGCGTTGCGCCTGCTGATTAAAAGCATTATAAGCATCATCGTATGCTCCTTGATTATCGCCAAATGCATCTAAAATAGGATTAAACATATTAAAAATCCGAAATAATTAAGTTTCCTGACACAATGGTTGCCTTTTGTGTTTTGTTATTACCTGTATTAAAGAAAATCTTTCCCGCCTGCTTTAAATCATTTGTTGATACCATTTTATTTAAAGTAGATTGGTCTAAATGGGTGGCTTGGTTCCCCGTTAAAAACATATTGCCCAACCAATTATTAAGCTGAATAATATGCTTGTGAATTTCCACTAAATCAGGATTTAAGGGAGGTGTAGGTATTTGATTGTCCATTAAGAACCACCCCCTGATAAATAATAAAAAAAAGGAAATGGATGCTTCCCGTTTGGGCTACCAAAAACATTATCTCTAGGGGTTGATAAACTAACTTGTCGTTTTGATTTCAACTGCCCTATTAAATCTAGCCGTGTTCTTTCTTTTCGTTCATTGAAAACGGCTCCCTTTTCACCAGCAAGACGCCCTGCTAATTCGTATATCAGTGCATTTGCCATGAAAATAGGCATATTTTGAGGTAATGCGGAGTTTAAGGTTAATGGACCCAAAGCAGCACGACCCCACACTATAAATCTACTATCAACCTGGGACGGTAACGGGTAAATATTAATATTCTGCAAGAGAGGATCAAAATAATAAATATTAGGAATTGACTGCTGTCCTACGATTAAACTTAATTTGTTGAAATCAGTTAAGTCTTTTGAAAGTAAGGGTTGTTTTACATTGCTACCTGGCAGTAAATAATTAACATTATCAACCGAAACAAACGGGGTATTTAATAATTCAGCGGCACTGTTAAAAGTGTACTCTACTGGATAAGGGATTAAATCTCGCCATTCATCAAATATATAATTTAATGTATTTAAGGCAGCATTCGTCACTCCTCCATTAATAGCAGGTTGCAATTCTCGATCATACAAAGATAAATAAAGTGCATCTGTTACTAATGTTGAAATCAACATAATAACTCCTAGTTATACGAATTTAATAAAAAAGGCGCAGAATCTAAAATAACTATATCGCCGACAGTTGGTAAATTAATTAATGTAACGACTATGACGCCTGAAATAGTTTTAATACTTATTGCATTAGGTGAATAACCTGCTCCCAGGACTACAACAGGAAAATAATAATCTGTAGGTATTTTATATTTTATTGGTAGTCTAAATAATTCCATATTTATTGCGGGATTAGAATCAATATTAATTTGTCCGCTTAATTGCCCTCTGCCTGTCCCGTCTGTAATAAAATAACCAGGAGCGCCGGCAGGAAAACTTATATCCACGCTACTAAGAGTTAAAAACTCTTTATTCTGAGTTAATTGCTGATTAATCAAACTACAATTTAAATAATTTGTATCTTTCGGTGTTAAATTTAATGCTGTCATTTTTATTCCTCATTAAAGGGGGATTTCTCCCCCTGTTAGTATTAAGCAGCTGATGATGGAACTTCTACAATGTAAGGAGTAAAAGCGCGTATACCTATCAATTGAGCGATACGGAACACATTCGCTAAATCTAATACAGCACCTTGCATATAAGCACTGATAGGACATTTATTCATCGCTGTACTGTCTGAATTTTCAGCACCGTAAACTTTACCTAATGGCAACGGAACAACGCTTAATCCTGAAGGAACATAGGCGAAGTTTAAGTTACGACTAGGATAAGGAATTACAGCAGCACCAGGAGCTGGCAAACTATCAACAATAGCATGCATACCAGAGGCAAATAATGGATAAGGTAATTTAATAACGACGTTACCGAAGCCGTCACCATTCGCATCTTCAGATGCTTTAAGAACGAGTTTTTTATCAAAAACTACTTTATCAATAGGACTGAGTAACTGAACACTAGGAACAGAGAAATAATCCCCAGCATTAACTAATTTAGTTGATACAGCATCAACGCCTGTTAAAGTTACCAAGGTGCCAGTCCCGTCAATGCTAGCAATAGTGATTGGATTTGTCAGCGACCATGCTGCTAATGGACCCGCAGTATGCTTAGTTAAATTTTTAGATTTCTTAACTTGTAATCCTGCTAGATTAGAATTTATTGAACTACCACCAATCCAACCAGAATCAGATACATTTTCATTCAATTTTGTATTAAATGAATTTTGCAATGAATTTGAAACGGCATATCCATCTTTCAAATTCATCATGAAGTATCGTTCCTCTGAATATTGTAAATTATCCATGAATTCAGATACTTGCGACACGCCAGAGAAATTATTAATGCCTGATAATTTTTCAAGAGTATCGATTGGGGTGTACATTGCGGTTGTCTTCATTCGGAAAGCCGCAACATTTTCTTGTTTTTGTTGGAAAGCAAGATAAGTTGGAAGCGCGTAAGAATCCACAATATTTGCTTTTTGTGCATCAGTTAATGCGCCTGCGCCACCTTTAAAGTTAAATTTAATCTCGAAGTTATCGACTAGATAAGTTGTACTATAAATATCATCTTCAGTAATAACATAAGGTAATACAACATCTACAAGACCTTGCGGAATATCTGTTAATCCAGTATTCACATTAGGATATCCAGGTACTTTAATATTTACAGTAGTGCCGGGAGCGTAAGGTAATGAATTTTGAAATGTATCGACATAATATCGATTTGCTGAACTAATAAGCGGGTTCATGCCCACGTTTAGCTCAAATATTTGTTTTGCAACGAACGAGGTTACAATGTTCGTGTTAATGCTAGCCATGTTTAGTCTCCTAAATAATTAATAAAATTACAACTTCCGGGTCGCATTTTTATAGTCTTAGGGGACTGGATTTTTTACATGAATCCCATGGCATAAGTTAACGTCTTATGTTGACGAGCCTTAATTTTAATTAATAAAAATTACAAAGTCAATTAATTTCTATAAGAACCCTTACTTTTTACATATTTTATTACATTAAAATTATCTTCTGATTGGTCTGATAGTTTTGGGTTAGGCGTGAACTCACTTGGTTTAGGTTGGTTATTTAAAGAAAGCTTATTACTTAAATTATTAATAAAATTAATCGCTTCGGCTGGCGTACTAGAACTCATATAAACGGCATGGTCTCCTTTATCCTTCAATAAATGCTTTACGACCGCTGGCATATTATTAATATGATCTTGATTGGCAAGAAATTGCACCATGCTTGGAGGAATGGCGTTCCCTTTTGTTAATAATTCCCCTAACTCTGGGTCTTCTTTTTTAGCTTCATTTATTTTATAGTCAAGACTCGCTACCTTTCCACTTTGTTGAACCTTCTGTGATTCTTCTTGAATCATTTTTTGCATTTGGTCAGGTGTCATAGCAGCAGGATTTTGCTGCATCTTAGACATCATCTCTTCATGCTGTTTCTTAATCGCATCCCGTTCAGCTTCTGCTTGGGCAGCACGTTGCTCAGCTTCATTTTTCTTTTTAGTAATGGGCGCTATTCTATTTTGAATAGTCTTACTCATTTTCTCTTTAGTAGCAGCATCAAACTCGTTTAATTCGCCGTCTTCAGCAGGAGAATGACCAACCGCCTCCGTTTGTGGTTCTGCAACAGGTTCTTGTTGTGGTACTTGATTCTCATCTGTCATTTTTGGTCTCCTAATTTACGGTTAATGTTAGTTTTTCAATTGTGAAATTATAGTTGCCGTGGTATTCAATTTTTAAGGTTAATTCATAAGGAAATGAAACATTGCATTTTAATATAGCTAAATGATTCCTTTCTCCAGTGAGTCCAAAGGGTATTCTTATTACGTTTAACCAACTATCAGAATCTAATGATAATGATATTTCCAATAATTGTGGTTCTATTTTTTGAGAGTAACCCTGCACCATTTTTACCTCGATTCCATTTAATAGATTTCGAGAGTTAGCCTGTTCTTTGTACAATACTAGACGTTCTGTGATTAAAGTCCTTTTTTTGTAATCAGTCTCTAGTGATAAATTGTAAACATTACTCTGTTTTGCAACTACTTCATGATTTTGCGCTGAGCTAATTATTAAATCATCACTTTTGGTCAATTTATTGCTGTTCTGATTATAAACTAAGGATATTCCCTCTTTTTGAAAGGTAATATGGAAAAAATAATTACCTCTAAAGCTATAAAATGAACCATGACATAATTCTTTCTCTTGATATTGACTAATTATTTTACTAATCCCAATCGCATTTTGCTGGTCTGGCAATTCCAACATTCCATTTGAATCCAAAGACATAGGAATAAAACGAGAAGATAAAAAGTAGATTTTATTAATTCCATTGGCAACACATGCGCTCGATATAGCCCCAAAATCCTTTTTATAGTTAGTGTCTTTTTGAAAGGGGAATAAATACACATTAGTATTTAAGGTTGGTATCCATCTCTCAATACCCGTTAAACCAAAAATAAAAAGGTTGTTATCTACACTCGATAGACACTTCGCACTCGTTAAAGAGGAGTCTATTTTTTGTTCTCCTTCAGGGTCATATTGAACCGCTTGATTAGGTAAACTAACCTGCCAAATTCCATCAGAACCTAGGAAAATAATATATGAATTCAAAGAGATAACAGAAATTGGCGATGTAATTGCAAAATTATTATTGACGGGGTCTAACTTTGTGAATACTGACGTATTCTGGTCATATACATACCCATTTCTGCCATCAGAGATAGCAATTTGATTTTGTAGGTTCTCGGCTATTTGAACCTGTAAACCACTATTGATAATCGTGCTTATTAAAGATACATCACCGCTTAAATCGACTCTTAACACATTGCTAGACGTTACTACGATATAAGATGTTGATTTAAAAGGAGTGAAATGTATTTTTCTAATATTATCGATAGAAACTAATAATGACATTCCTGGAGTCGGATATAACTCGCCAGATTGACCCACGAACATATTAACTAAATCAGGTGAACCTAGCCGTGTATTCCAGTCTGGTGAAAATCCTTTATTTATGGGAACCGTAATTACTGGCATGTTAATGATGAGCGTTAATTTCTTGCATTTCTTTAAATTGCTGATTAGCTAACTTGGCAACTTCTAATTCATGCATTTGTTGACCCAAAGCATTATCAGCTGCTTTTATTTCTTGGTCGCCTTGAACCTTAGCCATATTAATATAATTAGCGGCGTCTGCTGCCTGTGAATCGCTAATTTCTTTCATGCGTTTAGTTTCTTCATTGAACTGCATACTATTAGCGCGTTGCTGCTCAACTTGAATCTGAGCTTGCTGCATTTGTTGCTGAATCTGAGCTTGCTGTGCAGCCATCTGTTGAGCTTGCATTTGTTGCTGCTGAATGTATTTTGTATATTCATCTTTTGTGATTTCGCCATTAGTATATTTAATCAACATTGGATCCATCGTAGTTAATATTCTCTTTTCAAACTCGTCAATATCTTTAATCGGCAAATTACGGGCGAATAAATCTTTTGTTGCTGCAAAATCAGGGGTAGGAGGAACGCTATAAAATGCCATCAATGCCTTCAAACTTGATTCTTGCTGCATCTCTGCACTAGGACCGGATTTAATGTTATATAAAAAAGTATTTCTGATATCCTTAATATTATTTTTGATTTTACCAGTCGCAAGTAATTGATTTACATATATATCTTCTGACAACCCATCTTCTTTATGAATGGTAATGCACCGCTGCTCTGTCACTATTTTAGGAAGCATCTGCTGGAATAATTTACAAATTGAATCAATGAATATTATTTGCGATGAAATTAAATGAGCATTAATCGTGCTCATATTCATATTTTGAGCAATTAAACCGATAGCTTTACCAGATATCATGGACTGGTCGCTTAATGCTCCATCTATAAACGCTCCCGCTATTTCATCAATCTCCTGCTTAGTTTGAGTTCCTAGATTAAGCATGCTCATCGGCATTTCAGAAGGCGGCACAATCATAGGAGGCTTGCTATTTCCATCCGCGCGCTCACCTAACACAATAGCACCTTCATATTTTGAAATATTAATCGCAGCATCACGCTGTTCAGGAGTTTGGATGTGATCAGGTGTTAAAAAGTATTTAGTTGCCGATACATTCTTCGCGAGAGTCGCTATCTGACTCATGGTGAAATTATGAAGCTTTTGTGAGCCTTCCATTGCGAAAATAAAAGGGAAGGTCTGATAACCGTCTGGAGTCCATACGGTTAATCCAGGATGATAAACAAGTGGCAAGTCTTCAGTTGGGAATAACTTAGGTTTGACAAGAACCTCATTATTGCAAATCACCATGTAATAAATACAGCTTTTATATCCCTTTCTAGTCACTAGATTACTAGTAGTATCGTAGTATATTTTATCGGTACTTTCGTCTATTAAGTCCTTTCTTTTAAACTCGCCACCGACCAATTGAATAAAATCGATTTTTTTTCTTTCTCGATACCAATACTCAATAACAGTATTTTTTTCTTCAAGAAATGATTTATCTTTTGCTTGGTCGTATTTATCACGAAGCTCATCATCGGAAATGGTTTTAACCATACCGCAATAATCACCATCAATTTTAGTTGGGGTAGAAGACTTAAAATCCCAGAAAGCAAGTGCAGGGTCTTCATGCATGCGCAATACTGGCTTTAATGACAATGTATCGTCGCTTTCTGTATCGTAGTTAACTTCAACAAAAGAATAGCCGAAATCAGCCATTTTGTCCCATGCTTGAGCCATTGTGTTATGGGTTTCATCCGACATCATGAAGTGATTAAACAGCATCTTGAAACAATTAAGTTCCAAACTGTCATAACTTCGTTGGTTTGTAGGATAAACGTTTAAATTGAAATCAATCTGGCGAAATTGAGATTTGATTTTCTTGATGTGCTTTAGACAGAGATTAAATGTCAGTGATTCTTTATTTGTAGATTCACGTCTACTAGCAACATCTGAATCCCATTGATCGCCCACTTGACCAAATTTTATTGAATACTCACCACGCTCATTGTTTTTACCATAAAGCGATTTCCAAAGTTCTTTTTCTGCAATAACGTCAACCGGTTCAGGACACGCCATATTATCTCATTCGTTGAGGACGTGGTTGTTTTGCATAACTTGCCATAATGCTTGTAAAATCTACAGGCTCAAAACCGCAAAATCTTACTTTTTCTAATAATTCAACATCAGAAAGTACATTGTCATTATCTGTAAAAAGATTAATGGGAGCAGAATCAGGTTTACGAGGGTCAACAATAGGGGAAATGTAGAAAGATGAAACCCCTAGCTTATAAAGACGTTCTATAAATTCTTGGGTTTTTAAATTAGTGTTGCTTGCATAAGACTTTAATTTGTCTACATCAGGTTTTTTATTAGCTTTTGATAACAAATCAACTAAGGTTAAGAAGTCATCAGACTCATTAAATTCAATATTTAATTCATTTAATTTATTTTGTAATACTAAAATGTTTTCATCAACTAATGGAACAACAGTTGGCGACTTATTTCCTTGGATTAAATTAAGTTCATTATAAGACTCAATTTTTCTTGGACGACCTGCTGGCATGGTTTTCTCCTTATTTTACTTTCTTAAGATTAGGATTTGCTTTTTTAGCTTTGGTAGAAGCATTACGAGTCGCATTAGCTAAAATTGCACCCGCTGATTTCTTGCTATAACCTTCTTTCATTATTTTATTTTGAACGGCTTTAAAACCAGGATTGGATTTTTTCATAATTTCTCCTATTTTTTAATACTTATCATTTCTCAACTGAGAACTTTTATTTCTCAACTGAGAAGTATTTGAATTATTATTTTAATTGATAATTTAATTATATGCAATTAATAATAAATACTCTTAGTGTGAGATAAGCACGAAGATAAGCACGAAGAGATGCTTATCTTTTAATAAGAGTAAAATGAAAGAATGAGACTAGAAATGAAAGAAATTAATAAACAATCTGAGGTTTAAAACTCAAATTGTATTCTTCTTGAGTTATTTTGTAGCGTGGGTTGATAAGCAGAAGTTCAATTGCATCAAAAGTACAGTCTGCCTGGTCATCATGCGCATAATCGCCTTCAGGGCAAAATGATACCATCTCATTAATGTAATCTGTGTAATAATCGGTTAAAGGGTTAACGAATACGTAAGCTGATTTTATATAACCTTGCGCATCAAAAGCCCGGGTATATTTATCCTTGTTACGCTGAATGGCAACGATAGGCTTTAGTATCTTTCTGCGCAAAGATTGAATGAGCGAGCTCCCAGAAACCTTATCTTCAACGAAAATGTCTTTTACATCTGAATGTTTATGAACAAATGAAATGGCTAGTGTCTCTAAATCAGGGTATTCATATTTACCGCGTAACTGGTCGATTAGATAAATTCCTTTATCGCAAATTCCCCAGCACTGTAAGACCGAGTAATCGTTTGCTTCCTTAGTTTTCTGTGCAGTATCCGCAACGATTATTTTGTATTTAAATTGCGGGAGAACGGTATATATTTTGAAGTCTTCAGGTTTAAATAACTTGCCGACTTTTTTGATATTCCAATTGCCATGCAGAAGTGCTTCGCTTTCTATTTCACCTGCGAGTTTAAGGTTAGTTACATAGCCTGGGTCTTTCTCAAGGAGCTTTTGATTATCATCTAAAGTAGCATAAATGAAAGTGTAAGTTTTGCAGTATTGTTCTTCTATACCGTATTTTTGAAATAATTCTTTTGGTGTTTCGCCGAAAACATAATCATTCTTTTTAAGACCGAAGTATCGAATTATACCGCGCTTAGAATGGTCTGGGGTGCCTTGCGGCAAAAGATACCATTCAACGAAACGTTTTACCCAACTGTCGGGGTCAGGGTTGCAGGTAGCGCGTATATAAGGTTTTACGCCAGAGGTAGAGCGATTACGAGTCATCAAGTATCGAAACTGGGTCTCGGTAAAGTGCGTTGTTTCATCAAAGCACAGCAAGCATATTTGGGAACCTTGCCACTTTAGCTTATCAGCTTCAAGCTCGAGTCCTGCAAAACCAATCGTAGCCTCAGAAGGAAATACCCATTTTAAGCGTTGTACGTTAGGTTTAGCTCCAAAATAAGGAAAGATTGACGATGACTCATCCCATAAACCACCAGCAGCAGTAATTTGCTTCATTTCCCGTCTAAAAATAACTGCATCAAAACCTTTAATATGAGAGTTACGAAGACATTCAAGCATAAGAGAATATGTTTTACCACCGCCTGCCTGACCTCCGTATAAAACGAAATCGGCTGATGATGAAAGGAAAAGGGTTTGACCACCTGGTTGCGGTCTAAAGATTGTACGAGCGTTTTTTATCTGAGCTTTTTGTTCTTCTGATAAAGCATTTAGCATATCATCATGACTTGGTCTTCTTTCATCACGCGATATTCTATGCCTTCTTTTATGATTTTAAATCCCGCAAAAGGGGAAAAGTTAATAAAATCGCCTACTTTTACTTCCTCTACTTTCTTACCGCATGCTACTATTTCGCCTTTTTCCGCGGCGTTCTCGGTTTTTACATTAAGGATTATTTCAGATTTTTTGTATTCTACTTTTACGATTAGATTGTCTTTAACTGTTCTCATTCGCGCTTTCCTCTTCATTCTCAAAGTTTATGTTACGGTTATTTTCTGGGAGTATTACAACTGAAGATAAAGGCTCGCCTGCGCTTGTTATATCGCTTTTTGTTTCGGCTGGCTCGTAATCACCAGTCATTCTATTAAGTTCAGCTATTGCTCGTATTGATTCATTTGGGGTAGCATTTTTAGCATGCTTCCAAAGTATCTGCATTTTAGTGAGTTGACTAATGCCAAGTACTTCACATGCTTTTTTTCTGAGTTCAGCACGAGCATCTTTTAAGCTATCTAAGACTTCTTTTTCTTTCATGTATCGAGTAGCGATACAACTTGCGCTTTTTTCAGAAGCGCCAGACGCTATAGCAGCTTTAGTACCATTACCGCCATTTAAGACCATTTCTTCTACAAATTTTTGTCGGCGTTCGTTGTAAGTCATGTTATTGATTATCGATAGCTAGAACGGCATCTTCTTTTATCACATAAAAAAATTCAGGGAATTTGTTTATCTTGTAATAATCACAAAGAGAAAAATAAACTTTATTTCCTGGGAAAACAGTAGATATATTCATTCCCACAGACTCAACCTCTCCATAACCAATACCGGATTCAGAATCAGAAATTGTGGATTTAACGATAATATTATCAAGTATAGCTTGCATTTTTACTCCTAAATTTAATCAATAAAATTTACATAAACTGACGATTTATTAAATTATAACGTAAAGGGGAAATAAAACAAGTGGAAATAAATAACAAGAATTAAATCAATGACTTATAATTTTACTTCCGATAATAGTATTTATCGGAATTATGGGCAACTGCAAAATGCCAAAGAAGCGCAAGCGCAAGATACTTCAGTTCTGTGCATGGATTGGCGGGTCATGTCAAAAAGTTGGTTAAAAGGATGGAAATGATTTGATTGTATATTGAGAAATTTTTGTATTTCTTCAGGACGCAATGGACCGATTTCTTCAAAATAAGAAACGATAAGCGGGCTATATCTTCTCAAAAAATATTCTTCAGACATAATTTAAACTCCAAATTTAGAAGGAGAGGGCGGGATTCGAACCCGCGACCCGCAATTAAGCCCGTACCTACTGACAGGAGGTAAAGCAATCAGTAAGCGCAATAAACCACTCTGCCACCTCTCCAAAACTTTAATTAACTCCCTGCTTCTCCACTAAAACTTTTTCGATTTTTTGGATGTTTTTATCCATTTTACCGATAGAAAAGTAGGTGTCAATTAAAGCACAACCTACGATGAACACAGTAGCCGAAAATACGACTATCAAATAAGTATCTTTCATAAACTTTCTCCTTTTAATGAAACAAAACAATACCAAAAACGGAAATCAAATGCATCAAATTTACAAATTTATTCATAATCTGACAATTCATTTACAATTCCTTACGCTAAATTTACATTTAAACCCTTTACATCATATCACGAACTCGTTACAATTCTCACATACAGTCAATCAAGGCTGTATAAACTAAAAGGAAACAAAAATGAACACAACGCAAGCAAAAATTAACTATGAAAACTTTGTATCTCTTTATGAGTCTTTAGAAACAAAAAAAGAAATCCCAGCTATTTCTTATAAAGTATCTCGCTTAAACAAAATCGATGGCTCTTATGATGTCTTTAAAACTTTAGTGAAAGGCTATCCTAAAAAATGGAAAGTATCAGACGCAGAGCACATCATAAAAATTACTTGTATAAGCGAAAATTATTGAAAATAAACTCAACTAAAAGGAAAACAAAATGAGAACACAAGATAAATTCACAGAAAAAAACTTTGAGGCTGTTTATCGTAAATCAAGAAAAAATTTATCACCTTATTTAGTTTTACGTGATATTGATCTTTATATTGAATTTGTCACTGTTGCTAGAAAATCCTTTGATCTAAAAGAAGAGGACGATATAAACGTATGGCATATCAAACAAAACGAGCTTAAATCTTATAATTGCCATCACGATAAACAATCTATAAAAAATCTATGCAAAAAATATTTTTATGATTTACAAGGTGAAATATTTTATTTAAAAAGGAGCGCAGCATGATCACACTTAAATCTAAAAACAATTTTTATTTAGTAAACATTTTTCAAAAACAAAAAGAAAGTGGAGAAATTATATATAAAAATTTTCTATGTTACGTTCCTGAGGGAGCCGATGTATTTAGCAACGAAAATGTTATAGATATGAGAACATACAAAACTGAGAAAATGGCTATTAGTGCCGCTCGCCTCAAATTAAAAAAATTAGGCGCTGAGCAAGTTTTTTATAATTTAATTAGAAAAGAAACGTCATATAACTAAAAGGAACCGATTATGAAAAATCAAAAATATAGAATGAAATCACCACAAAAATATAAAACTCAAGCGGGTTTAATAAAAGCTTTAGCTAGAGCGCATTATATGCAAATGGACGTATCACTGGCGTGGTGGTTTCACAATTGCAAATGGGCTTTAATTGATGAATTTGGATGGAACGAACCTCAAGCTTCAAAATTTGTTAAAGCCTATCAACCTCACGGAACAAAATATTACGCAACGGCATAAAAAAGGAAACCATTATGAAAAAACAAAAAGGTAAAACTAAATTTTCCCCAGGAGAAATAACAATTGAAGACGCTCGGGAACATTTAAAATTCAGAGGAACATCCACTATGTTAAATAATTCTCACAATCGAAGAATGTTAAAAACAGCAGTAGGCGAATTTTTACAAAAATTAAGGGAGAAAAGGAGTGCATCATGAAATCATATTTATCAAAACTACCGCAAGATATACAAGACTTTTTAAACAAACAAACTGACTGTCAGGTAAAAGTTTTTAATGACCTTTCAATTTTAATTACTTTCCAAGGTGATGAAATATTTTTCCCTAACAACCTTGGAACCGTTAGCGAAGACCTTCGGGAACATTTCAGAGACCACTTTAACAACTAAAAGGAACCCATCATGACTATTAGATTAATGACACCAGAAGAATTGTTATACAACAAACTAGTTGCTGAAAAAGTAAAACAATCATTACCCTTCATTAAATATTTCGATTATTTAAAGAAAATAGATGAAGAAAATAGAAAATTTGAAGAAGAATATAAAAAATCAAAAGGAAAAAAATGACAAATTATCTTAAAGGTCAATTTTGTGAGATTCATTCTTGTTCGGAATGTCAAAATAATCACATGGACGAGTGTGATTGTATTTGCAATTGTTTTGATGACAAAGAAGATGATAAAGAAATTACAAATAGGGAGATAACAAAATTATGAAAACCATAGAAAACTATCAAAGCACGTACACAAATATAACGTTAAAAAAATCCGAGTGTAGCACTTTCTTCATAACTGAAACTCAACTCAGATGTTACTTTGTGAATGAAGAAATCCCAGGTGGCGCAATAACAATAGATATTTTTTTCTCTTACGAGAAAGCAATTCTTTATTACTCTAAACTTTTACTAGAAAGTGATGAGCTATCGAAAGAAATGTCAAAACTATACGATAAATTAAACTAAAAAAACAGGAGATAACTTAATGTCAGAAATAACTTATAAAATCAAAGATTGTTGCGACCCTTTTGCCGGAGAGCATCTATTACAAACGGGCGCGACATATTTTATGAAAACAAAAACCTGGGAATTAACACAAGAAGAATTTAATAAAATCGATATGAATTATTTTGAAACAGTAAGGTGCGTAATCACTAAAGAATACCCAAAAAAATTACCCACTATCGAAGTAACCGGCGAAGAAATGGAAGCTCTATTCAAATTTACTCGCTGTAATATTGAATGTTTAAGCAATGATACTTTTACTAAAAGATTTAGCCAGTCCATCAATCATAAAATATCAGCTGAGGATTTATTAGCTAATATTTATGATTCGCCAAAACCAGAAATAATTCATAACAAAACCTAAGGAGAAATTATGTTTAATATAATTAGAGTACATGAAGATACAGCTTTAAAAATGTCTAAACCATGTTGCTCATGTGAAGAAAATACCTATAAATTAGTAGTAGTTGAAATTACAAGTGATAAAAAAAATATAGATTCTATTACAGTCCATGCGGAATGTTTATTAAGATCTTTATGGCAGGTATACGACAGATGAAACATCCAATAATAATACAACTAAAAAATAAACGTTTATCCCTTAAACTTACTCAAAAACAAATAGCTGAAAGACTAGGCACGCACGCAGGCTCTATATGTCGATTAGAAGAAGGCAAAGATAATACCGACCATTCGCCCAGCTTAAACCGTATAGACGCGTACGCAAAAGCTTTAGGCGGTAGGATAGAGTATAAATTTGTGGAGAAATAAAATGAAAATAGAAAAATATAAAATTAAAGCAGTGAATAAATATAATGAAATTTATGATTTTGATTTTAATAGTGAAAAGTTTAGCAGCGAACTCGGCAATAATGAAATACAAAATTATGACAAAGTTTATAAAATTTTTTCTAAACTAAAAAAAGAACTAAATAATTACAAATCAATTTCATTAATAAAAACAATTGTTACTACAGATGAATATGCAATAGATTTTGAAAATTTGGAGCGATAAAATGACTGAAAAATATAAATTAAACTCTGACCCTACATTATTCAAATCCTTTAAATCTATTGAAAATATAGACCGATTAGACGTCTACATCACTCAAAAAATACATGGCACTAATGCTCAAATTTTAATAGAAGAAGAAATAATAAATATCCACGATAATTTTTTTTATACATCTAAACCTTTTGTTAATGTAAGACCAGGAAAAACAATAAAAAAAATTACAGGAATAGGATCACGCTCCCGATGGCTTGAATACGACGATGATAACTACGGTTTCTGCAATTTTGTTTTAGAAAATGAAGATGAATTTTTAAAGTTACCTGCCGGGCGTTACTACGGAGAATGGTGCGGAAAAGGAATTAACAGCGGTGAAGGATTAAGCGATAGAAAATTTGTATTATTCAATCCTTATTTAAAACTAGATGAATTTCCTCCTCAAACTGTTTTAGTGCCGCTTCTCTTTGAAGGTCTAATAAAAGCATCAGAATTAAACGATGTCATCAACGACATGTTTTCATCACTTAGAAAAAACGGCTCGCTTCTATGCCCAGGTTTTATGGAGCCAGAAGGTATTGTCATTTCTATTGATCACAAACTTTATAAAAAAGTTTTTAAGCATGAAAATAAACCTATCGAAAGAATAAAAACTATTAAAACTGACTATGACTACCTATGCCAACCAATGCGCTTAGAAAAATTATTATCGCGCGATCAAAAGTTTACTTACGTTGAAAATATCGTCGACACAGTTAAAGCATATTTTGAAGATTTAGTAAAAGAGAAAGAAATCATTGGCACAGAGGAAGAAATACAAAAGATTATTAAGGCGGCATCACGCCAAGTTTTTAGTTTTATTAAAGATAACATTATCATTCATACGTGGTAGGAAAATAATATGAAAATTGAAGATTATAAAATTACCTCCGTTAACATTACAAACTTTGGGCTTGATCCAATTTCGTACGGTGCCGATATTATTTTAAACGATGAATTTATATTATGTTTTAGCCCTTGCTTAAAACTATTTTTTACTGCAAAGATAGAGCCTCGTACAAAAAAACAACAAAAATTCTATGATTATTTTGATAAAGTAAAAAATTTTATTAAATTAATGGAATATCTTAAAACTGATACGATCCCATTCCCAAGGAATGAATTAATATTTCATTTTAGAAAGCAAGGAATAAAATGCAAAATATTATAAAAGCGACGCGGGTAAGATTTTCACTTACACCCCCCTACTATTGCAGGGTATCTAAATGTTGGATATACCGCGCCATACAAATTATATCACCCACAAACAAAATAACTTCCTTTCCTAACAAAACTATTATTTAAATAAAAATCTTTTTGATGTTCCAAAAACACCCCCCAGTTAGAACTTGAGACATAAATTTGCGCAGGATATTTTTTATAAACTATTTTGATGGCTTCTTTTAAAATATAGGAAGCCAATTTTTCTTTTTTAGTGGTATTAGGGTCAACTCTTAACTGTGTAATCCACCAAGATTTTTTGCCTTCCAAATTAATTAAGTTTAACTCAATGACCGCGCCAAATCGTCGCTCACAAATTACAAGCCTGATTTGATCGTCAGATATGTAAGACTTAATTAACTCAGAGAGGTTTTTAGTAATCATAATTTTTTATGTTGCCGGATAATATACTTCATCAAGATCTTCGTCTTTTTCACCAGGGCAATTACACTTAATGCATATCATGTCAGTTAATAATTCATTTGAATAATTTTCACGTCCTGTTTTCTTCCATTCATGATCGCAATTATCATAATCGGATGGTTTATAAAAATCATATCTAATACTTTTAGTCATTATGAATTTAATATATCTAATTTTTTTAAATAATCTATACTTATATCACCATATTCATTTGCTTTTTCTTTAGATTCTTCTTTTAAATATCGATAATGATCAAGCCGACTTTCTATATATTTTTTACATTCAATAAAAACTCTATCGATTGCTTCTTCTTCAGATTTAAAATAGCCTTCTATTTCAATACGACTACCATCTAACTCATCATGTAAAAAATAAATGCATTCAATTCTAATCTCTTGCCCACGAGGAAAAAATAATTTTGTTATCCTAAAATTCGCGCCTATCGATAAAATTTTTTCAACATCACTCATCATCCTTACTCCTAGAATTTTTCAAAGCAAAATAAACTATACCGGTTATTACTAAACAAACTAAATCCCAAATTAAATAATCAATATGCGTCATTTAAAATCCTCTTCAATACATTTAATTTAAAATCCTCAATTTTTTCATTTTCTTGGATTTTTTTACAATCTTCCTCACCGATAACATTATCTATAGGATATAATTTTTCTTGTTCTGTCATAAATTCTCTTTTTTGTTAACCATCTTTAAAAACTCATTAGCTTCTATTATAGCCATCCATTTTCCACCACTGTACCTATGCATTACCACTGGTACGATCGTTGAATGTACCCCTATACGATTTAAGTTTTCCTGCATTTTTTTGCCACAATCAGCCTGACTTTGTAAAATTGCCTTTTTTAGATTCAAAGTTTCGGTACGCTTGACTTCAAAATGAAACTGTGGCAGAGAGTCGCAAATCACATCAGCATCGCCATTCGCTCCGCAGTACTGCTGCCCACGTCGAGCTTCAAATCCATGGTCACGAAGTAACTGCGCAAATTCGCGTTCACCTCTCGCGCCTTTTTGTTTGCTATTAATTTTCATTATTTTTCACCAGGCGTAAATTTAAATTCGCTGTAAAATCCCAATTGTGAGTTAGTTGACGTCTTTCCAATTCAAATTTAAAAAATCCGGTTATCATCACGTCAAAAAAATATAAATTTTGTTTGTACATTTTCAAAATCTCTTCCCAGCCTCCCAATTTTTCAACGTAAGCCAGCGTCGAAGGGTTTATTGTGCATGTAATATTTTTTTTATTCGTAGCAGCATCCAATCGCAACGCAGCTATCTCGCCGCTAACAAAATTCTCAAGTTCCAATTTTTTTTCATGCCGTAAATTTCTTTCTCGAATTTTCTCAGCTTCAATTTTTTTAAGTTTGCCTTCGTGATATCCGATTATCTCACATGGCTTAGGGTAAAACCGTCCCTCCGGTATTTTTTTTACGTGCTCGTTCACCGCTTCGCGGATGGTATCGATGTCGATATGCGAGACAGCGTTCAAATAAATTTGAACAGCAGCTGCGCTAAATTCCATGCCGTAAATTTCAGTTATCCCCATCATGATATTTTTAAACTCATGCATTTCGTTCGTTGTCATTTTTTTGCTCCTCTATTTTTTGAATGATGTACTCGACTGCCTGTTTTGTGTTTTGTGCCTTCTGTCCAATTTTTAAATTCTTAGGGGTGGGTGGATTATTTTTATTTTCGATGAACCGCGCCGGATTGCCTTTTTTGAAATCAAAAATAATATGCAACCCGTCCCATTTCTGCCCAGTGTCGTTTTGCCCGATGTTGTGAGGCGTGAGTGAGCAGCCCTCGATTGCTTCCAAACAATCCGCCAGCGTTAAATTTTTTAATGCCAGTGAAATTATTTTTTTGTATTGGTCGTTAAGCGACTGTCGCGGATGATTAAATTTTTCTTTCCAAAAATTAAACACCTCAAAAATTTCAGCCCGAACAGGAGGAGCGTTAGCGACATCAGGATTTTTTTTCTTTTGTATTTCTTTTTTTATATCTGAATCTGAATCTGAATCTGAATCTGAATCTGAATCTGAATCTGAATCTGAATCTGGAGTTCGTTTGCGTTCGTTTGCGTTCGTTTGCGTTCGCAATGGAGAATTTAGTGCTTTTTTATCCTCTCTCCATGCTCTTGCACGCTCGGCGCTACCGTCTTCCCGTGCCACTTGGCGAGTCTCCCATCCTTTGAGTCTATCCCCATCTAAAACACGGGACTGCATGGCATCAACAATCGAGGATACTTGGTCGATTTCAAGGTCAAGTGCGCTTGCAACATCTTCACAGTTGAACGATTGCGTTCGCCCGCGTTCGTTTGCGTTCGATGCACAAACAAGCATGTGTATAAACACAGAAATTACATCGCCAATGCGTTGTCCGCTTATTTTTGAAATAGTTCGCCACTTGGGGTCTGTAGGCATGTCATGCCATAGCCTGAGCCATGAGTTAGCCATTATTTAGATCCTTATTTTGATTATTTTCTATCCATTTTTTTA
>Ga0137407_10000667_pt1 | contig 22858 bp, 17 predicted proteins | sample CZOMad2_2_16fung_FD_108410 | JGI IMG/M metagenome (GOLD analysis project Ga0137407, IMG submission 108410) | Vadose zone soil fungal communities from Angelo Coast Range Reserve, California, USA - CZOMad2_2_16fungal (Illumina Assembly) | ecosystem: Environmental > Terrestrial > Soil > Vadose... | reverse complement strand
TGAAAACGGATTTCTCTTTGGTAAATTATTGCTTACCGAACGAACGGTTTTTGTTTTGATATGTACTGTCGCGGGAATGGCTGCACTGGCGGCATCTACGAAATCCGCCGGGCCACTGCCATTACCAGACTTTTCTCCATTAAAAAATTTGGCATAATTCGCTGGTAACTTAACAGAGTCCTGACTGTAGAAATAAGTTTTGTTGCGCTGAAAATGATCATAGCCCCACAAACCTGCTACTGTAGTCGCAACACTGATAAATACAATTGCTACAACTTGTTTAAATTTCATGATATGTATAAATTTTAATTTTTTACCTCAATCCTTGTTTCAAAATATGTGCCTATAGATCACAAAATAACGTGAACGCTTAAAAACAGTTCATACCGCCCTTTGAGTTTAACAATTAATTTACTAAACTCTTCGTAGATGGGGTTTTTACAAATTTACAAAAGAAAAATTGGCATTCAAAACTGTCATTGCTGTTTTGTTTTCTTGTTTAAGGTATGTAAAAATTGCAGGGTATCGGCTCCATCGGCATAATCCATTAATGACGGCTTTTGAGCCTGTCCAAAAGGGGTATGCCCCAGACCAGCTACACATTGGATATCCTTGTTTTCATTGAGCATTTCCCGAACTTCATGAAGGTCTTTATAATATTCATAGTGCAATACGCTGATGGGCGAAAATGGAGAATTATTTTCCGTAAGAATTATTGATTCATTCGTCATATAATATTTTTTATTAAGAATAAGTATCGCCAACTGGTAATCGTAGTTATTCTTGTATTTGTTGTGGTCGGCCAGGTAATTAAATTTTCTAAAAGCTCCTAATAATGGAACAAAATCATAATTCTCCGGAACATATATTTTGGTAACATTCCGGCAACCCAGTCCAAAATAAAAATAAACATCATCGGCAAGTTTTTCCAGTTCGTCTTTTGATTCATTTCCATGGAGAATTGCCACAGACGTGCGATTGCGCCGTATGATATGTGAATATTTCCCGAAATAATAATCAAAGTACCGGGCAGTATTATTGCTGCCGGTTGCGATATAAGCATCGCAGCCTTTCAGCATTTCGCCAAATGAAATAAAATCCTGAACAGATGCATCCCACGCATATAATTGTTGCACCAGGTGCGTGATGAGGATATTGTCTTTCGAAGAAAGCTTGATTGTTTGCCGGTGACCGGAAATAAATGCGCATAAAAAATCATGAAAGCCTACCAGCGGTATATTCCCTGCCATAATGATACCGATATTCAGCGGATCTGGATTTTCTCCGGGCAAATCATATTGGTTTGCCCAATTTGCCAATTTATCTCTTTCAAGAAAATCCGTTCCTATATTGCGGCATGCCAGATCAATGAATTCAGGAGTAAACCATGCATTCGTCCTAAAGGCTTTCTCTTTGGTAATTTTCCAGGGCTCATCTTCAGATAAAATATAATTTCCCAGTTTAACTAATAAATTAATCCGCTGTTGTAAATGCATAAATCCTTTAATACTTATATTTGGAGTGTAAAAATAAACTTAATCATCCTGTAATTTCAGAAGTATGGCTATTAAGATAACAGAAGAATGTATCAACTGCGGGGCTTGTGAGCCCGAGTGTCCCAATAATGCTATTTATGAAGGTGGGGTGGAATGGGCAGTTGCTGACGGTTCTACCGTGAAGGGTCCATTTACCCTTATGGACGGAACTGTGATCGATGCCGATCAGCGGAATGCACCAATAAGTACAGATATTTATTATATCGTGCCGAACAAGTGTACGGAATGCCAGGGATTTCATGAAGAACCGCAATGCGCTTCAGTTTGCCCTGTAGACTGCTGTGTTCCGGATGAAATGTATCGTGAAACAGTTGAGGAATTATTAGCAAAAAAAGAGAAAATGCATATGTAAGCGTACTGCAAGAACGCTTTTTGTACTGCGCATCATAAAGGATGTGGATAAAAACAGGCGTCTATTTTTTATAAATATTTTCCATTTCCCTAACTTACTCTTACAATTTTGCTTGTGCATGTAGCCCCTGGCTACTGATAATAGGCGGGTGATATTTCCCGTCATATAAGGGTGAAGGAGATTATACCTTCACCTTTCTTGTATCGCGGATTTTAGGATTAAATGGATTTCGCGGACATAATCCTAAGAATCTTATTAATATCCGCGAAATCATTTTAATCCTCATATCCGCGCTAAACTTTCCGATTTTTAATTTCATCAGAATAATTGGGAGGATTTTAGGAATTATTGTTTCAATAATATTCTAAAATTCTCGTTAATCTTGCATCGCGGATTTAAGGATTAAATGGATTTCGCGGATATATGACAAGAGTCGTATTAAAATCCGCAAAATTCTTTTAATCCTTAAATCCGCGATTTTAAATATCAATGAATGAAACCTGTTATCGCATTTGTTACCGGTGGTTATTCCGGTGAAGCTGTTATTTCTTATAAGAGTGCTGTTACCATAGAGCAAAATATTGATACAGACAAATACACTGTTTATAAAGTTAATATTACTCCACAGGGTTGGTTCCATGAACTGAAGAATGGAATGAAAATTAATATAGACCTGAATGATTTTTCATTGACCGTAAGAGGAGCAAAAATTAATTTCGATGCTGTTCTTGTTGGTATTCACGGAACGCCCGGTGAAGATGGAAAATTGCAGGGATATTTTGATTTGATGAAACTTCCTTATACGTCCTGCGATGCAGCTACTTCTGCATTAACCTTTAACAAAAGATATACTGTTGCAGTAGCCGCCTTCGGTGGAATCAAAGTGGCAAAATCATTACATCTTTTTAAAAATGATCCCATTCGCGCAGAAGAAATTCTTCAGCAATTGCAATTGCCTGTTTTTGTAAAACCCAATAATGGGGGATCGAGTATCGGTATGTCGAAAGTAGTTAATCCGGAAGATATTCCCCAGGCGCTCGCAAAAGCCTTTAAAGAGGATGAGCAGGTATTGGTAGAGGAATTCATTACCGGCAGGGAATTTACGATCGGCGTATTCAGGTCGAATGGTGAAATTATTACTTTGCCGTTTACAGAAATAAAAACAAAAAAAGAATTCTTTGATTTTGAGGCAAAATATACGCCTGGTTTTACTGATGAAATTACTCCCGCAGCGGTGGATGAGACCGTTGCGGAAAAAGTAAGAGCCGCGGCTAAAAAAGTTTACCAGCTTTTTAATTGCAACGGCATCATAAGAATCGATTTTATTTATAATGAGGCTGCGGAACAGCCATTTTTGCTTGAAATAAATACTGTGCCGGGCCAAACTGAAGCCAGTATTGTGCCACAGCAGGTAAAGGCAATGGGATGGAACCTGAAACAATTCTATTCCGCATTAATCGAAGATGCATTGACAAGAAAATAAGCATTTTTATCGTTCTTTATTTTACATTTTATATTTTACATCTAAATTATTACTGTGTTCAGATTTCTCACCGGCAAACCTCTCTGGATAAATCTAATAGCAGGGATCGTGGTATTAGTATTACTGCTGCTATTTTTCCTCGGTTCACTCGACCTGATAACAAAGCACGGTAAAACAATGAAAATACCTGCAGTTACCGGCCAATCCATATCTGAAGCAAAAAAAATATTAGAGGGACAGGGCTTTGAAGTGCAGATACAGGATTCTATATATAATGACACCGTTCCTCCCTTGCAGGTCATTAAACAATTTCCGGAAGCAGATAATTTGGTTAAAATAAACCGGACTGTTTATCTCACCATTAACAGGTCGGTTCCTCCGATCATTGAAATGCCGAATCTTGTCAGCATGACTTTCCGCAACGCGGAAATGGTATTACGCCGTTATGGGTTGAAATTGCAGGACACAGTTTTCAGGCCCGACTTTGCTAAAAATTCTGTGCTGGATCAATTGTATAAAGGTGAGAGTATAAAGCCAGGGACAAAAATTCAACAGGGCAGTCCCATCACTTTGGTGCTGGGGAATGGAGTTGGTATGGAGTTTATTGTGCCCGATCTCTTTGGCCTTACATACAGGGAAGCGAGGGCCGCTTTGAGTCAAAGTGGATTGATTGTAGGCTCCATAGTTCCGAATCCTGATGTACATGATACAACCAACTCATTTGTTTACCGGCAAAATCCGGATCGTTTCGATGATGAAAAAAAATTAAATCATATCAGGCAAGGGCAGATTATTGATCTTTGGTTATCCGCAGAAAAACCACAGCGACAACTTGATTCAGCTGTTGTTAATCCTTAGAATAATTTTAAATTAAAACCTCATGCAGATAATTACCGTTCAGGAATTAAAAGCAAAGATGGATAGCGGTGAAAGCTTGCAACTGCTCGATGTCCGCGAGCTATCAGAAAATGCAGAATTTAATATTGGCGGTAAATTGCTGCCTCTCGGAGATATCATGCGCATGCAGGTGGATGATATTGAGGACTGGAAAGATAAGGAAGTGATTTGTTATTGCCGCAGTGGCAACCGCAGCGGACAGGCATGTCAATACCTGGATATGCTCGGCTTCACGAATACCAAAAATCTTGCAGGCGGAATGATTGCATGGCAGAATATTATTGGCTCAATGAGTAAGTAGGAAGAGGCGAGTGGTGAGTGGCTAGTGGCTAGTAGCGAAAGATTTCCCACTTGCTACTAGCCACTCGCCACTAGCCTCCTGCCCCTCGCCGTTCCTCACTTCAAATATTTATCATACCACGCAAGATATCTTTCAAACCTGTCTTTCTGGTAACTGGGAATTGTGATCCCATGAAATTGTCCCGGATAAATGATAAGCTGCGTGGCGATTCCGGTTGAACGCAGTGCCTGGTACATTTGCTCACTGCCTGCAGATGGAACATTAAAATCTTTTTCACCTGCAAGGAAAAGTGTTGGTGTTTTTATTTTGTCGGCTTTCAGTAAAGGATAAGATATTTTGATGTATGTATCCATATTTTTCCATGGCGGACCGATCTCATTATTATATTGCCTGATATATTGATCCACGCCAAACAATGACAAAGTAAATCCCGTACCGGCTCCGCTGCATGCAGTTTTGAAACGTGTGTCGGATGCGATGAGGTAATCTGTAAGTATTCCTCCATAGCTCCATCCGCCGACGCCGAGTTTTTCCGGATCGGCAATTCCCTGTTTTGCCAGGTAATCAACAGCACCTTGCAAATCGATCACTTCCTTGTTGCCCCAATCTCCACTGATAACCTTACAATAATCCAAACCTCGTCCATCGCTTCCACGGTAATTTACAGCAGCTACGGCATAACCGGCTGCAGCAAGCATCTGCCTGTTCAAATCAAAACCATAATTATCCTGGCCTACTGGTCCGCCATGAATAAAAAGAATTAATGGCAGTTTTTGATTTGAAGTTGCATGTGCAGGACGATAAAGTATTCCAGACACATTGGTACCGTCGCTGCTTTTGGATGAAAAATTTTCTATCGTAGCAAGTGAGAGTGGCATGACGAAATCATCCATGTGTTTGGTGAGTCGTCTTGCCTTTCCATTTTCCAATGCGTAAATTTCTGTTGGCAGTTGTGGTTCACTCATGATTACCAGCCAATCGTTGCCGGAACTGTTTTCAATATTAATGAAGGCGTGTTGCCCATCGGCTATTTTTGTCATTTGTCCATTTGCAACAGAAAAACCTGCTACATATTGCTGCCTGTCATCTTCAACCAATGCAATGATGGATTTTCCATCCTTTGACCATCGTGGATTCATCACCGGACGGTCTAACGACAGCGATAATAATTTGGGTTCACCTCCATCTTTGGAAATGACAGCAAGCACAGGCTGATCGTACATGAAATAATCTGTGTTGGCTGAAGAACGCGTATATGCGATCCATTTTCCATCGGGGCTCCATCGTGGCGACTGATCACTGCCGGTCCATACGGTAATTTGTTTGACTGCAGCGCCGGGTTTCGCATCCATTACATAGATATCAGTGTTTTCATTTTTATCAGGATCTTCTGTGTGGTTGCTGACGAATGCAATTTGAGAACCATCAGAACTCCATACTGCGGATTCCTCATTATAATTTCCCCTGGTAATTGTATCGAGTTTTTTGGTGGATATATCAAAAAGATAAAGATGCTTGTATAGTTTAAGGTGGCGATATCCTTCAATATCCTGTTTGTATTGGTACCTGTCAATTACATATGGCTTGGTTGTTTTTGATTTGGAAGTATCTTCAGGTTCCTTATCTGCAATGGTCAATAATATTTTTCTCCCGTCGGGGCTCCATGCGTAATCCTGGATTTCGCTTTTTATTTCCGTAATTTTTTTGCCTTCGCCACCCCGGCGGTCCATCAGCCATAATTGTTTTTCTTTGGCATCATTTCTCGAAGAAATAAAAGATAAATATTTCCCATCAGGGCTCCATCGGGGGCTGCTTTCATCTTCAGCGTTATTGGTTAGTTGTATATCCTCTTTGCCATTCCAGCTTATCATCCAGATATCTGTATTGCGTTTGTCTTTTACAGAATCAACCGTGGTCAATGTGTAGGCCACCCATTTCCCATCCGGCGAAATTTGGCCATCACCTAAAAATGGCAAACGATAAATATCAGAAGGACGCATCATGCGTTTTACCTGCACTTGTGCCGGGGAATAAACCTGTAAGAAAATTAAAAAGCAGAAGAATAAAAAAAATTTTCGCATGATATAATTATTGAGCCTCATTGAGTAAGAAACCGAATATAAGTAATATTTGATTCTTATACACGCAGGTCATATTCAATCTTTTTTGTTAAAAAATAAAAAAAAAATAAGGTAAAAATTTGTTCGTACGAAAAGTTTCTTACCTTTACTCCATGAAGCCGGAAAAAAAAGATGATAACAGAAAAATTGAACCTACTAAATCGGAGTTGGAAATATTGCAGGTATTATGGCAGCATGGGCCCTCCAACGTACGCTTTGTAAATAACCAGCTGAACAAAGAGAAACGCGCGGTGCAGTATACGTCCACTTTGAAACTGATGCAGATCATGGTTGAAAAGGGAATATTGAAAAGAGATGAAAGCAATATGAAACATGTTTATAGCGCTGCATTGGAAGAGCAGAAAACAAAAAGTTTTTTGCTTGATCGCTTTATCGATACAATGTACAATGGTTCCAAAAGCAACTTATTGATGCAGTTGCTGGGCAATAAAAAAACGTCCAAAAAAGAATTGCTGGCCATTAAAGAATTATTGAATAAACTCGACAAAGAATAATCTTTCATAAATAAATTCCTGTATATGCATTTGGTTTTTTTACAACAATTGTTCTCCGACGAAATCATGCGGGCTATTTGCTGGACGCTGATCCATTCATTGTGGCAGGGGCTGTTGCTGGCAATTGTTTGCGGGATCGTGATCACCGTTACAAGAAAATCATCTCCCTCTTTGCGATACAACCTATTATCGGTTTTGTTTTTCCTGTTTATGCTGGTTGCCGGATTTACTTTTAACAGGGAGTTGAAGGCCGCAGGGAAAAATGATGTTGGTATAATCGGCGCTTCCGCAAATGAATATGTTGGTGCCAATATCAATATCCAACACCAGGACATATCATCTTTCGTTGCGAGCGGACAATCTTATATTGAAAAAATTATATTTTATTTCAATACACATGCTTCGTTGGTAGTTGCAATATGGTTTATTATTTTCAGCGCTCGATGCGTTAGATTGATTGCAGATTTTGGTTATGCACAACGCATCAGGCATTATAAAACGCATGAGCCTTCACCAAATTGGAAATCAAAATTGCAGGAGCTGGCCAATAACCTCCAGATAAAAAAACATATCGTATTCCTGGAATCCGAAATCGTCAAAGTACCCATGATGATCGGGTTTTTAAAACCCGTGGTGTTATTCCCATTCAGCTTAATATCTCAATTGCCAGCTGACCAGGTAGAAGCGGTTTTATTGCATGAACTGGCGCATATCAAACGCAAAGATTATTTTGTAAACCTTGTACAAAGTTTTGGTGAGATCATATTCTTCTTCAATCCAGCGGTGATTTGGATATCTTCTTTAATAAGAGAAGAAAGGGAAAATTGCTGCGATGATATTGCGATTCATCATACAAAAAATAAAAAAGAATTTATTCACGCATTGGTAGCTTTCCAGGAATATAATATGGAAGGGTCCGGTTATGCAATTGCTTTTCCCGGAAAAAGGAACCAGTTATTACAAAGAGTTAAACGAATTATTCAAAACGACAATAAAACATTAAATAACATGCAAAAGATTTTCTTAGCATCCGGGCTCATCATTACCTGCCTGCTGACTGCAGTGTTTGCCCAGAGCAAAAAACCATTCCCTGTTAAGCCAGCATCATCTATCGAAAAACCAGCAGCCCCTGAGAAATTGGAAAAAACGGCTCCTACTGAAATTCCTGATGTTGCAGCTGTTCTGGATGCACCGGTACCTGTTGCTCCTGTTCCTGATGTTCCTGTTTCATTGCAAAGCAAGGATACATTACCGGAAACATTTCAATATGATGAGTCTAACATAAGAGGCATTTTCGATAGAACAATAAATGGGAAGCGCTATGAGATTGTGGTGATGAAAAATAAAGTCACGGAATTATATATTGATGATAAAAGAATCGCAGATAATAAAATATCAGATTATCAAAGTGTAATCGATAAAATTATTAAAGAAGCAAAAGAGCAAGCGGCTAAATCGAAGATTGATGCCGAAGGTGCGAGGATACAGGCAGTAAACGCCAAAGTTCAGGCAGAGTCAGCCGCATCGCAGGCGCAAGTTGCAAAACTGGGCGCAGAGGATGCAAAAAGGCAGGCAGATAAGGCGAGCGTAGAGGCACAGCAATCATCTATGCAGGCTGATGTTTCGAGAAAACAGGCGGATGAATCGCTGCAACAGGCAGATCAATCAATGAAGCAGGCTGCCTCTGCAAAAATCCAGGCGGAAGAATCAAAGGAATTGGCAGAAAAGGATAAGATCATATCTGAAACACTAATTAAAGGAATTGTTTCCGAATTAATGAACGATGGCATTATCAAAAATGATAAGGAACTAACATTTGCATTAGACAAAGATGAATTTATTGTGAATGAAATACGCCAATCCGATTCAATTCATAAAAAATATAAAAAATATTTACGGAACCCAAACACCCGCCTCGGGTATTCTAAAACTCCAAATTCAACTCATCTTTATTCTATTACAAAATGATGGTTGAGTGGTGAAAAGTTGAAAGGTTGAAGGGTTGATTGGTTGAATAGTCATAATCGATATTTCAACAAATCAACCCTTCAACTTTTCAACCTTTCAACTTCTTCAGGTATTAAAATTTAATATTGACTGCCAGCATAAAATTCGTCCCCGCCATTGGGAATAAAAATTTTTCAGTCGTTAATTCGTTGCCATAATAATAACTGTAGGTATATCCGTTTGGCTCATATTTTTTATTGAATATATTGTTTAACTGGAACACGAGATTGGTTTCGCCAATTGGCTTTGTTCGGATAGTATATATCATCCGCAGATTCTGTACATAATATCCATCCAGTTTGCGATCTTCTTTTTGTGCGTTATCGAGGTATTCCTTACCTACATATTTTCCTAACAGGCTGCATTGAAAATTTTTTATAGGAAAGAAATCCAGCGTTACAGCTCCGACCACAGCCGGTGAGAAAGCGATATCCGTTTTTTTGTAAGAGAAAGTTTTTTGTCCCCCGTTATCATAATCATCGATATATTCTATATAATCTAAAACTTTATTACTGCTTAATGTAAGATTGGCATTAGCAGCAAACCATCGGTTCGGTTTAACCATTCCCTGCAATTCTATTCCAAGCCTGTAACTGCGGGGAATATTTGTTCTTGTATAAGATCCAACATTGTTGATCCTACCGGTCAGCACAAGTTGATCATGGTATAACATATAATAAGCAGTCGCGCCCCAGGAATACTGACTATTTTTCTTTTGCAATCCCAATTCAAAATCATGCAGAGTTTCAGGTTTTGGCTGTTCATTAATCCCTGCTTCGAAATCATCACGATTGGGTTCATGACTCGCCAGTGAATAGGAAAAATATGCTTCCAATTCATGGTTATTGTAAGTAATGCCTGCTTTCGGATTAAGGAAATGATATTGTTTATCTATCATAATAGCCGGGTTATCGTCGAAGCCTTCGATTGAATAATGAATGCCGCGATATTGCATATCGGCAAATACATTCCAGTTTGTAGCAAATTGCTGCTGAAATTTTGCGTAGATATTAAAATCCGTTTTATCTGCGGGCTCGTCATAATAACGATAGTTATTTGGTACACCACCATTTTGTGCCCAGATAATTTCTCCATAATGTTTTCCATTATAACGATACCATCCGCCACCACCGGTGAATCTTGTATCATTCTTTTTGTACTGCAATGAAAAAATTCCTCCATAGAAATAATTATCAAGCCATTTTTGCCTGATTAAGTCAGTTTCGCTAATTGCATTGCCCTGGTAAATAGGGTCGGCCAAACTATAATCGGAGTAATTTGTTTGTGGTTTATATTCTTCATAATAACCTTTTCCTCTTGTTAAAAAACCTGCAGCATTCAAGGAAAGCTCCTCATTAAATTGGTGATTGAAGAATAACTGGTAATGATCCTGCTGGTAATTATCCGTCTGGTTCCTGTATGTGAAATAATTATAAGTGCGATTGTTCGACTGGTACAGGTTTAATGAGTCCTGTGCAGTAAAATAAAGTGTTCCGATATTGTTTGCATAGTGCTTGTCAAGTGCAGCAAGATCTCCGTTTAATTTTGCTTCAGGGATACCGTTCCATGCCTGGTAAGTTTTTTCCGTGCCTGAAATGATGTTCAGCCTGATGGAAGAATTTTTATTCAGCCAGGCAGTGGAAACCTGGAAAGATTTCAGGGTGGTAGCTGCCCTGTCGATAAAGCCATCACTGCTGATGCGCGACAGGCGGGCATCAATCGTAAAATGATCCCCGATCAATCCTGATCCCACTTTGATGGTATTTTTCCAGGTATTGAAAGACCCATAACTGTTATTGAATTCCGCATAAGGGTCTGCGTTAAATTCATTGGTGGAAAAGTTAATAGTCGCACCGAATGCCCCGGCTCCGTTGGATGAAGTGCCGACCCCTCGTTGTACCTGTATGCTGTTAACAGAAGAAGAGAAATCCGGCAGGTCAACAAAATAGATTCCCTGTGATTCAGCATCATTGTAAGGGATACCGTTTAATGTCATATTGATCCGGGTAGCATCCGTTCCCCTGATATATATTCCCGTATAGCCAACACCGTTACCAGCATCCGAATTGATAACAACTGAAGGAGTTTGGTTGAGTATAAAGGGAAGATCCTGGCCCAGGTTATTTTTTTCTATTTCTTTTTTGGAGAGATTGGTCTTGGTGAAAGGAGTTTTATCACCCGCACGAAGTGCCCTTACTTCAATGGGCTGCATAAAGAGGTTGATTCGTTGCAGCGGGATAACAGGCAGATCAACGCCGGAAAACTCAACGGCCGTATCGAGTGTATGGTAACCGATATTGGAAATCCTGATATTATATTTTCCGGGTCTTGCAAGTGATAGTTCAAAAATCCCGGCATCATTGGTGGACGTGTTGCCAATGCTATTTGATTCTATGCTGGCGCCTGCAAGGCCGGCTCCTGTTATTGCATCTGTAATCCTGGCTTTAACGTGAATTTGTGTAAAAGCAGCTTCGGCGATCAGAAGGAAATAAATCCCAAAAAATAATTTCATGAAATTTAATTTAGTAGTTAACTTAAATTTTTGGCATTTTTCATGAAATGTGAATGGTTGAATGGTTGATAGGTTGATAAGTTGAAAAGTTGATTAGTAGGAAATATTGTATCTGACTTCAACCAATCAACATCTCAACCAATCAACTTTTCAACTTTTCGGCCAATCACACGTCACGAATGATCTTAACAAGAACCAAAAAATCAAGGAAAATACTGCGTAAGTGAAGAGGGAATAAAAAAAGAAAAACCACCTCCCTGCGCAGGCATTATCCTGGTCAGGTTCAACGGGTATTATCTCAGCCTTTTCCGCCAGTTGGCGGAATCAGCACCCCGGGAAACTGATGTTTTAGCAGCTTTTCCAAAGTCGCATATACTTTTCCAAAGTTTTAAACTTTGGAAAAGTATATGCGACTTTGGAAAAGCTGCTAAAACAAGGCAAATATAATGTAACATTTCAAAAAGCAATGCGTCTTAAATAAGCGGCCCCGGATTCGGGTCAGGCAACATTATTTATATAACCGTGTCTTTTTGCTAAAATCATTTGTATGAAAAGAATTTTCCTACTGGCTGGTTATGCTTTTATCAGCCTTTTATCTATTGCACAATCAAAAATTATCAATGACAAAAACGCGGAAACTCGTGATGTCAAGGGGTTCCATGCCATTAAGGTTTCAGGTGGAATTGATCTTTACCTGAGCCAGGGTAATGAAGCGGTAGCTATTAGCGCTTCTGATATTGAAGTACGCAACCGCATTAAAACCGTAGTTGAAAACGGGGTATTGAAGATTTATATGGACACAAGGGATGGCTGGCATTGGAGCTGGCATAATTTGAAGATGAAAGCTTATGTTTCTTTTGCCAACCTGGATAACCTGGTTGCTTCAGGAGGATCTGACGTAACTATTGAAAGCAATATTAAAGTTGAAAAACTGGATGTCGGACTTTCAGGCGGGAGTGATATGAAGGGCAGGCTAACAGCCAATGAACTTGCAATCGACCAGAGTGGAGGATCAGACGTAGACATTTCCGGGAATGTCACAACCCTTAATATCAATGCCAGTGGAGGCAGCGATTTTGATGGATATGAACTGGTAACCGAGAACTGTCACATAACAGCAAGCGGAGGAAGTGATGCGCATGTAACGGTCAATAAAGAACTGAGTGCGAATGCAAGTGGCGGCAGTGATATTTTTTATAAAGGAAATGGCGTAATTAGAGAAATGAAATCAAGTGGTTCAAGTAGTATTTCGAAAAAAGGATAGAGGGTTTAGGGTGTAAGGCCTTAACCCAAACCTTCATAATAAAATAAAAAGAATAATTAAAAATACCGGGGGTTTAGACTGGAGGGCCTTACACCCTACACCTCATACCCCTTACCATCAAAAAAAGTTATTATGAAAAAATTATTTCTGGCCGTTTCTGCCTGCTTATTAATATCAGCGGCAATGGCACAAAGTAAAGTGATCAACGATCAGAATGCGCAGACACGTTCAGTTAAAGATTTTCATGGCATCAGGGTATCCAATGGTATTCATTTATACCTTACGCAGGGAAATGAAGAAGCAGTTGCAGTAAGTGCATCAGATGCTGAATACCGGGATCGTATCAAAACTGAAGTACGCAATGGTGTTTTGGAAATTTATTTTGATAGAACAGGTTGGAATTCCTGGAAAGATTCCGACAGAAGAAAACTCAGGGCATATGTTTCCTGTAAAGTGCTCGATCAATTGAAAGGTTCTTCCGGCGCGCAGGTTGAGGTGGATGGTTCAATAAAATCAGGCGAACTTGTGATGGATTTTACAAGTGGTTCTAATTTTAAAGGAGATATCCGGGTAACAAAATTAAAAATGGATCAAAACAGCGGTGCCGAAACAAATATTTCCGGAACAGCCACCAATTGTACCATTGAAGCCAGCAGTGGAAGTTCATTCAAAGGTTATGACCTGGTAACAGATCTTTGTGAAGCAAGTACGAGCAGCGGCGCCGATCTGCGTATTACAGTGAATAAGGAATTGAGTGCTTCTGCAAGCAGTGGCGGACAAATTCATTATAAAGGAAATGGTTTGATCAGGGATATTAGTACGAGCAGCGGGGGTGAAGTTTCTAAAAGATAAATTATATTGATCTGAAAACCGGTATAAAAATTTTATATGAAAAAGCTTTTATTTTTTGTTGTCAGTGTTTTTTTAGCCGGATCGGTATTCGCTCAAAAAACTGTTATCAATGATCCCAATGCCGAAATACGCAATGTAAAAGGGTTTCATGCAATGCAGGTATCTCATGCAATTAATCTATACCTCACACAAAGTAATGAAGAAGCTGTAGCGGTGAGTGCGAAGGATACAAAATACCGTGAGCGGATCCGGACAGAAGTAAAGGACGGCGTATTGAAAATCTGGTATGATAATGATGGATGGAAATGGGACAACGGAAATAAAAAATTGAAAGCATATGTATCTGTGAAAACGCTGGATAAGCTTAGTGCATCCGGCGCTTCAGATGTATTGGTAGATGGAACCATTACGGGCGACCGGCTGGATATCGATTTGTCCGGAGCGAGCGATTTCAAAGGTGCCGTTAAATTAAATGAATTAAATCTTGACCAGTCAGGTGCTTCTGATATAACGATCAGTGGAAGTGCCGGTAAGGTAACCATTGAAGCCAGTGGTGCGAGTGATGTGAAAGGATATGACCTGATTACCGAGAATTGCAATGCTCATGCATCCGGCGCTTCGGATATCAAGATTTCCGTTAATAAAGAACTCAGTGCACATGCAAGCGGAGCCAGCAGCATATATTACAAAGGCACCGCAGTGATCAGGGAATTGCACTCGAATGGCGCAAGCAGTGTGGGAAAAGACTAAGTTGATGTGCGAATGTGCTAATGTGCAGATGTGCGAATTCTTTCACGCAAATTGAACTAAAGAATTCGCACATCTGCACATTAGCACATTCGCACATCACGGTTTGAATGCCCACACCAAAAACTCCGGCAGCACTGCACTCCAGTAGGGATAATCGTGTTTTGCGTCTTTTACTTCCCTATAAACAATATCGCCGGGCGCGCAGATATTTTTGTGTTGAATCAGGGCGATGATATCTTTTGTGTCGTCAATCACATCAATGATTCCATCCTTATCCCTGTCCGATGTTTCTTCCGCGGTTCCGGTATAAAACCAGTATTGGAGTTTAGGTCTTTTCCTGGATGCTTTCAATTTCGCATACATGATCCTGTTATTATCATCAGAATAAGTACTGTCTTCAAGCGGTTTGTCGCGCAGCCAGAATGAGCCGGAGAATACTCCTACTTTGTCAATTTTTTCGGGGTGATTCCATGCGATATCAAAAGCGGATAACCCTCCCAGTGAGCAACCGGCAATGACCACCATATTGAATTTTCTTACACCCGATGATTTTTTTGCATATGGATACAATTCATCATTGATGAATGCATCATAATAACCTGCACGCGAACCTTTCTTTTGATAATCAGGTTTATCCGCAACACCATATTCCTGCATGCGGTCTCCGGCATGAACCGCCACAACAACCAAAGGTTTTATTGCATCCTTTTTATATAAACTGTCTATGATTTCTTTGATCCTGAATTTTTCTGCATCCTGTCCGTCATTCAGAATAAGCAGATTTAATTGCGATTTATCCTCCGGAATAGGAGTGTGAATTATCGTAAGCTTTACTTTTCGCTGTAAATGGCGGGAGTATATTTCATCGTCGCTTTGTTTGGCATGTTTACAGGAGATCATAACAATTAGTAAAAAGAAAAAAATGATATATTTCATGAAATAAAAATAGAAAAAGCTGAGCAGAAAGACATAATTAGTAAGTATTTATAAAGATATCCGATCATTTAACCGGAAGAAGTTTGATATCAAATCATTTTTGGTATAGAAGCTAATTCCCGTTAATTTTGCGCTCCATATCGCGAAGTAGAGCAGCGGTAGCTCGTCGGGCTCATAACCCGAAGGTCGGAGGTTCGAACCCTCCCTTCGCAACAAGGCTTCCCCCAAGGGAAGCCATTATTTTATGTTTTTGGTTTATGTTCTTTACAGCGTGAGATTCAAAAAGATTTACATTGGTTATACATCCAATCTTGACGAGCGATTTAAATCTCACAACGAACTTGGAACGAAAGGGTGGACGATAAATTTCAGACCATGGATTTTGGTATACCAGGAAGAATTTATAACCAAGAAAGGAGCAATGGCAAGAGAAAAAAGTCTCAAAACCGCAGGAGGCAGGAAATTTATTTGGTCTGAAATTATTTCGAAGTTGTGAAACGGGCTCATATCCGCCAGCAGGCGGACGGAGGTTCGAACCCTCCCTTCGCAACAAAAGTCCCTCGAAAAAAGACAATTTTCGCAACTAATTACAGCCAAACTCTGTGTTTGGCTGTTTAATTTTAAAACAGGCAGTGATCATTCTGGCATAAGATATTTAGAAACTTTTATCATGAAAGTTGGTTTCGTTAACATATTTGGAAAACCGAATGCCGGCAAAAGTACGCTCCTCAATGCATTGATGGGGGAGAAGCTCGCGATTGTTTCCCGTAAAGTACAAACAACAAGGCATCGCATCAAAGGCATTCTGACTACCGCGGAATACCAGATCATTTTTTCTGATACGCCGGGTATCATACAGCCTGAGTATAAATTGCATGAGAAGATGATGCACGCAGTGAAAAATTCTTTGGAAGATACTGACCTAGCTTTACTGATAATGGGTGTGCGGGATGAGCTGGAAGAAAATGATAAGCTGTTTTCTTCATTGAAATTAAAAGCTCCGGCAATTGTTGTCATCAATAAAATCGACGGAGTTAATGATGAGAAAAAAGAGAAAGCATTCAGCTTTTTCAGAGATAAAGATTATTGCAAAGAGGTGATTGGTATTTCCGCATTGAAGAATGTCAATATCGGCAATTTGCTCGATAAGATTATACATTATCTGCCGGAAGGAGAACCGTTTTTTGACGGGGACGATATGACTGATCTCCCGGTTAAATTTTTTGTAGGTGAATTAATCCGTGAAAAAATATTTGATCTGTATGAAGACGAAATCCCATATCACACAACGGTGCTGGTACAGGAATTCAAAGAAAAAACTACATTGATCAAGATCAGGGCGGATATTATTGTCAACCGCGAAACACAAAAAGGCATAATACTGGGAGAAGCAGGTAAAATGATTAAAAAACTTGGTACAGAGGCAAGAAAAGATATTGAAGCATTTCTCAGCCAAAAAATTTTCCTGGAATTATTTGTGAGAGTGAAGCCTAAGTGGAGGGATAGTGAGATGCATTTGAAAGAATATGGGTATTGAGGAAAAGGTATAAGGTGTAGGGCATGAGGAGTGGTAAACCATGCCTTTTACCTCACACCTCAAGCCTTGAAAAATTTTGAATTATCATTTATGTCAGGATTTACATTAGCAATAGTCGGCCGGCCCAATGTTGGGAAAAGCACTCTTTTCAATCGCTTGCTCGAAGAGCGTAAAGCGATTGTTGATGATATAAGCGGTGTTACGCGCGACAGGCAATATGGTGTTACGGATTGGAATGGCAAATCATTTAATGTGGTTGATACCGGCGGCTTTGTGCCGGAAAGCGAAGATGTTTTTGAAAGAGAAATCAAAAAGCAGGTATTGATTGCCGTTGAGGAAGCCAATGCAATCATCTTCATGACAGATACTGTAACGGGTATTACTTCGCTCGATGAATCCATGGCAGATGTATTGCGTCGTTCAACCAAACCGGTTTTCCTGGTTGTGAATAAAGTGGATAATGGCGATCGCCTGCTGGAAGCAACAGAATTCTACAGCATGGGATTCGATAATATTTTTTTCATCTCATCAATGTCGGGCAGCGGCACGGGAGAATTACTGGATGCAGTAACTGCATTGATCAAAGAAGATGATGCCTTACCACTCGATTCCACGCTGCCGAAATTTGCGATCATCGGTCAGCCCAATGTCGGCAAATCCTCTTTGTTAAATGCATTGGTTGGAAAAGAGCGTACCATCGTGAGCGATATTGCCGGCACCACCCGTGATACAATCCATACGCATTATAACTTATTCAAAAAAGAGTTTGTATTAATTGATACCGCCGGTATCCGTCGAAAAGCTAAGGTGCATGAAGATCTTGAATTTTATTCTGTGATCCGCGCCATCAAGGCATTGGATGAGGCAGATGTTTGCCTGCTGATGCTCGATGCCGGCAAAGGCATTGCAGCACAGGATCTCAACATTTTCAGCATGGCAGTGAAAAAAGGCAAGGGCATTGTGGTGTTGGTGAATAAATGGGATCTTGTTGCGAAGGAAACAAATTCAGCTATAGAATATGAAAAAGATCTTAAAAGAAGATTCTCTCCTTTTACTGATCTGCCGATTCTTTTTATTTCTGCAAAAGATAAAACACGCATTTTTAAATCCATTGAAACTGCCCTGGAAGTATATGAAAACAGGCAAAGAAAAATCTCTACTTCTGCACTGAATGACGTTATGTTAAAAGTAGTGGAAGCCTACCATGCCCCGGTGGTAAGGGGGAATGCAGTTAAAATAAAATACATATCTCAATTGCCCACGCAGGTTCCTTCTTTTGCATTTTTCACCAACTACCCGGATGATATTAAACAACCTTACAGGAACTATCTTGAAAATCAGATGCGCCAGCATTTTAATTTCAAGGGAGTTCCATTAAGGATCTATTTCAGAAAGAAATGAATATTAATGTGCGGATGTGCTAAAGTGCAGATGTGCGAATTCAATAGGGCTGACTGCACTAAAGAATTCGCACATCTGCACATTCGCACATCCGCACATTAATTCGATATCCACATCCGGAGGCCCGCTGTGATTAAAAAAACTTGTACATATCAAAAAGCCTTATACCTTTGCAGGCAATAAAATTTCCACAATGAAAAAACTAATTGGTATTTTGGTTGTCACTGCTTTTATGACTGCCTGCAATAACAGTGCTGATTCAGCTGCAAGCAGCGTTGATTCAGCTGCGAAAGCTGCTACTGACACTGTAAAAGCTGTTGTTGATACAGCTGTTAAGAAAATTGATTCTGCAGCTACTGCTGTAATCGATTCTGCAAAGTCAAAAATGACAGCAGTAAAAGACAGCGCTAAAAAAGCTATTAAGAAATAATTTATTTTATTTCTTCATGAAAATCCTTCCATAAAACGGAAGGATTTTTTATTTTCAAGAAGCTCATTTTCTCTTTCAAAAAAAATATACCTGACCCATTTAAAACCCTCCAACCTACCGTGAAAACATCCCACCTCAAAATGGTATTTTAATCGCTTTCGAAAGATTTTATCTTGCCGGAGTTGATTGCCTCAACCTGGAAATATTAACGGTTTATATTCTGATTGATAAATCATTGACCCGGGAGAACATGTTTCTGCCGGTACAAATGATCATTATCATTTTATCGCACTAGTAAAACCTTATCTATGTTTTGCCCTTACAAGTCTACGCTATTTAAAAAAATATGCTTTATTCTGCTTAACCTTCTTATGGTATGTAAAAATTCTTCTGCTATTATCAAAATATGGACTGGTGCTGCGGCCGATGGCCAATGGTCGACTCCGGCGAATTGGAATTTGGGTGCAATTCCTTTACCGGGGGATGATGTTTTATTGGACAATGAAATAATCACTGTCAATTATGCAATCACTTTACCTAATTCGGCTGTTGTCATTAAAACGATAACGATCACTCCGGATGCCGGCAGGATCATTCAGCTTATCCTTCCTTCCTCCAACATTGTGGAACCTGCATTAACGGCTACTGGTCCGGGTTATGGTTTGCTGATTAATAATGGTGGCGTGTTTCAGAATGCTTCGGGAATGGCAAGCGGCGAATCAATGAATATAGCGGATTCAATCAGGATCAATAACGGAGGAAAATATATCCATCATACAAGAGTTTCGCATGCCAATAATATTGTAAGAATATTATCGGCTGCAGCCGGAACTGAAAACGGGATATTCGAATTCGACGTACCGAGAGCATCCTATACCGTTTCCGTGAGTAACCGCACTTATGGCACAATTGTATTTAGCGCCGCAGCGGCAGGCGGAGCTGTTACATATACCTGCACAGGAAGCAATACATTCAATGTAAACGGAAATATGCAAATCAATACGGGAGTAAACCTGAGTATTGATCTGGCTGGAGCAAATGGAAATATTATTGTTCACGGTGATTATATCCAGAATGGAGGCGTTTTTAATATTGCAAGTGGTGCGGGTAATTCAACAATTGCCCGGATCCAGGGAAACCTTGTACAGTCCGCAACGGGCCAAATTACGGAAACGAATACCGGCTTACCGGTTATTGAACTAAATGGATTAACTACACAATTCATTTCGCTGGCGGGAACAATTACCAACAGCGTTAGCTTCAGGATGAATAATCAGCAAGGTGCCATCTTACTATCTCCGATAAAATTACCATACAAGTTGGAATTGCTGCGGGGAAAAGTAACCAGCTCTTCAGTCAATTTATTGACGCTGCAAAGCAATTGTACCATCACGGTTGACAGCACTATTGCCAATACAAGTTTTGTTGATGGACCTTTACGAAAAGAAGGATTGTCAGCAACACAATTTTTTCTTTTTCCCGTTGGAAAAAACAATTCAATGCGATGGGTGGAATTAAAAAATGTATCGGGCAATTTTGTCGTGGAGTATGAAAAAAATGACCCGGTATCATTGAGCTCCACGTATGGCGTCGGGATTAGTCATATCTCTTCGCTTGAGTACTGGACCATAAATGCAGATGCAGGTCCGGTGCCGGCAGGAAATGTTGAACTTTCTTTTGCTGTTCCCGGAAGTGGGGGAATCACTGACCTGGCATATTTAAACGTGGCTTCATTATCAGCTGGAACATGGACAGATGCCGGTCATGCAGGTACCACCGGAACTTTCAATTCTGCTGGTTCCGTGATCAGTAATATGGTGAATAATTTTTCTGCATCAGGATATTTTACTTTGGCGAGCACCGCCGACCTGCAAAATCCATTGCCTCTTGTGTTGATTGATTTTGGTGGAAGAGTAACTAACAATATTGTCGAATTTAACTGGCAGATCGATTTGCCTTCAGATGCAGATTTTTTTGAACTGATGACCAAAAAGACAAACGTGTTTAAAGTTATTGGCCGGCTCATTGCAACAGAAGGAAAAAAACAATACGAATTTACTTATGATTCCATGCAGGATGGTATTAATTATTTCCAGCTCCGCGTAACAGATAAGACCGGTATTTCCTATCTCAGTAAAATAATCGCAATAAATAATAATAAATCTGATTTCACCATGAAGATCGCTCCTGCAATCATGATAGGAAACCTCGCGATGCTACAGGTAAATACGCCAAAGCATGAAAGGTTGCAATGGTTCATTACCTCGATGGATGGGAAGATTATAAAAAATGGATCGATAAATTTAGAGGCTGGAAGTAATACAATTTCTTTTGAACTGCCGCAAATGGCGGCCGGAATTTATCAACTAACCGGCGTGAATGAGGAAAGGCAATTCTGTTCGCTGCGATTCATAAAACAATAATTAAATTCCTTTGCGCCTCTGCGTCTTTGCGAGATATTTCCCGCGGAAAGACGCAGAGCCGCAAAGGAATTTAATTCTAATCTCTTTTTCTCTGTTAGCTCTGTGCGAGAAATCCTCACAACTTCATCTTGCCAATAATATCTTTCAAATCTTTCTTATATTTTTCCAACGCTGCAATTTCCTGTTTGATAAAACTATTCTGTTCCAATGACCCTGTAACGAAGTTCATTTCCTTCGCATTTGCATAAACCATTTTCCGGAAAGGGTTGCTGTAATCCTTGGCACGGGAGTCATAAATGCCTTTTGTCATCCATTCTTTGGTGCTGATACTTTGCTGTAACAGATTTTTGAACTGAGCCGTATCAATTTTTTTGAATTGCAATCCATGTACTTCTTTTAATGCAGCCAATGCATGGTGCAATTTATCCTGCTGATAATTTTCACCTTGCTTCTTATAAAAATGATGCACTTGTTCCCAATCCTTGATTTTGCCTTTATTCACCTGCTGTACGAATATATCCAGTGCGGCCTGTTGTATAAGTTGTCCGCCTACATTGATCCAGGAAGAAATATTTAACCGCGAAGGAATTGCTTCCTGTAAATCAGCCAGCGATTTATATTGAGCCGTTTTGATGAGGATCTGTAATTGTACAACTGCATGATAACTGATCAGTTCCTTGAATAAATGGTAAGCTTGTGAAACTTTAACCAGTTTTATTTTTCTTTCGCTGTTTTCAATTCCATCCGCGATGATTTCCAATTCATCCACTATTGTTTTGCGCCCTTCTAATAATTTTTTCCCGATCGCAACCAGTTCTTCTTCTGAATATTTTTTATTTGACTCAAATTGCAGCGCATAAGCTTTGCCGGTAAATTTTTTAAACAGTGTCAGTGAATTGACCATTTCATTCACGCTGTCCGGTGCAAGGAAATCATATTCGAGCGCTTGTGTTTTATCGGTACGTTTATCCCGGTCGACATATTTCCAGGAATTACGCGCCAGTGCATACATATTATGAAGGAACCAGTAGGCCGGCATCACTACCAGTTCGTCTTTGCTTATATCATTGCTCACCAATGAAAATGGAAAGGGGATATCCAGTTCAGCAGGATAATCACCTTTTGCCAGTATATTAAATGATGCGAACCTGGAATTATGTTTGAGGCTGACACAAAGCCCCGGCCAGAAACCTCGTCCTGCAACCAGTTCTCCATCCGGACTGCGTGAGTTATGATTCGATCCGATGGTGGCGCCTGCAGCCATATTGCTTTGTCCCATCAGGAGCGCTGCACACAAAAAGGAATTATTATGGTGTTGCTCATGCGCAGGAAAGATCAGTGAATTTAATACTTCACAACAGGAGATGGTGGAATTATTTCCAAGATAAGAATTGATCAGTCTTGCACCATATTTCAATTGCGACTGCGATGCAAGAATAAAACGTACCGCCTTCACCCCATAAAATATCCTGCATCCGTAACCGATAATACCATTCACCAATTCACAACCTTCACCGATCTG
>Ga0137407_10000666_pt1 | contig 22858 bp, 23 predicted proteins | sample CZOMad2_2_16fung_FD_108410 | JGI IMG/M metagenome (GOLD analysis project Ga0137407, IMG submission 108410) | Vadose zone soil fungal communities from Angelo Coast Range Reserve, California, USA - CZOMad2_2_16fungal (Illumina Assembly) | ecosystem: Environmental > Terrestrial > Soil > Vadose... | reverse complement strand
TGGCGGGAGGATTTGAACCCCCGACCCACTGCTTACAAGGCAGTTGCTCTGCCCCTGAGCTACGCCAGCACAGACAAAAGGTCACATTAGGCTTGACTTTTAGATAAGTCAAGCACTTTGCCCCCGGCACCTCGCTGACGCGCGACTTCATAACAGAGAACCGCGCCAGCAGCCGCGACGTTCAGCGAGCCGATCCTTCCCCGCATCGGGATCGTCAGCAGCACGTCGCACGCTTTCGCGACGAGTGGTCTGAGCCCCCCGCCCTCGCTCCCGAGCACCAGACAGAGCGGCCCCGTCAGGTCCGCACCCCACGCAGGAACGCCGGTGCCGGCAACCCCCCCGTAAACCCAGACGCCAGCTTTCTTCACCACTTCCAGCGCGTTGACGAGGTTGGTCTCCCGGGCAACGGGCAGGTACTCGACCGCCCCCATGGCCGCCCGTGTGGCGGCGTCGGTGAGACCAACCTGATGATGCTTCGTGACGATCACGCCGTGGGCGCCGAAGACCTCGGCGGTCCTGAGGACCGCGCCGAAGTTCCTCGGATCCTGCACCTGATCGAGCGCCACGAAGAAGGGAACTTCCCGGCGGGCGCCAGGGATTTCGAGAAGCGCGGCCAGATCCACGTACTCCGCCGACGCCACGCGCGCGACGACGCCCTGGTGTCGGTCGGAGTCGGCCATCGCCGTGAGCTGATCGCGGGTGCGATACGAGACCTTCACGCCCGCGCGGCGCGCGAGCGCGACGATCTCGGTGAGCGGCCCCCGCGCGCCGGCGAGCACCGCGATCTCGTCCGCGCGCCGGCCGTGCGCGCGCAGCAGCTCGAGCACGGGGTTGCGACCGTAGATGCGGCCTTCGGCCACTAGCGGCCCTTCGGGGTGAGCCGCGGGCCGGCCGGCGTGTCCTCGACGAGCCAGCCGAGTCGCGCGATCTCGTCACGGATCTCGTCTCCGCGCTTGAAGTCGCGACGTGCTCGCGCCTCGCCGCGCGCGGCGAGCAACTGCTGAACCTCGGGCGGCGGCCCGTCCAGCGCGGCGTCGCGTCCGAAGAGCCCGAGCACTCGCCCGAGCCGCACCAGCTCGTCGACGCCGGCCACGAACGCGCCGGGTGTCCCGGCGCCCCGGTCGCGCGCTTCGGCCAGCGCCCGCCCGAAGTCGAAGAGCGCGCCGAGCGCCTGCGGCGTGTTGAAGTCGTCGTCCATCGCCCTCTCGAAGCGCAGACGGAACTCGGCGAACGCCTGCGGCAGCGGCGCGGCTCCACCGCCGTCGCGCACCGCGGCCGCGTCGTGGAGCAGACGAGTCAGACGCTCGAAGGCTCGCTTGCTCTCCTCGACGCGCTCCTCGGACCACTCGATCATGTTCCGGTAGTGGGTCCCGAGCATCCAGAGCCGGAGCGTGTCGGGGTCGTGGCGCTTGACGATCTCGCGGATGTTCAGCGTGTTGCCGAGCGACTTCGACATCTTCTCCTTGCCCAGGTTGACCATGCCGTTGTGCACCCAGTAGCGCGCGAACGGCTTGCCCGTACAGGCTTCGGCCTGGGCGATCTCGCACTCGTGATGCGGGAAGATCAGGTCCTCGCCGCCCCCGTGCAGGTCGAACGAGGCGCCGAGGTATTTCATCGCCATCGCGGAGCACTCGATGTGCCACCCGGGCCGCCCCTGGCCCCACGGGCTTTCCCACGCGGGCTCGCCCGGCTTCGAGGCCTTCCAGAGCGCGAAATCGCGCGGGTCGCGCTTGCGCTCGTCGACCTCCACGCGGGCACCGGCCAGCAGCTCGTCGAGATTCTTGCCCGAGAGTCGTCCGTACGGCGGAAAGCTGCGGATCGCGAAGTAGACGTCGCCCTCGACCGGGTAGGCGTGGCCGGTGGCGACCAGGCGCTCGATGAGCTCGACCATCTCGGGCACGTGCTCGGTCGCCTTCGGATCGACGTCGGGCGCCAGGACTCCGAGCGAGGCCATGTCCTCGCGCTCGGCGGCGATGAAGCGCTCGGCGAATTCCCGCGCGGTCACGCCGCCGTCGTTGGCGCGCTTGATGATCCGGTCGTCGACGTCCGTGTAGTTCTTCACGAACGTGACCCGATAGCCCTTGAATGCGAGGTAGCGGCGGATCACGTCGAAGACTATGGCGCTGCGGGCGTGCCCGATGTGCGAGTAGTCGTACACGGTCACCCCGCAGACGTACATGCGGACTTCGCCCGGGGTGAGAGGAACGAATTCCTCCTTCGTGCGCGTCATCGTGTTGGAGATCCGGATCATGCCGTCACCTCGACGCTGACCACCGCCATCGCCGCTATTCCTTCCTGCCGGCCCACCAGGCCGAGTCCTTCGGGGCTCTTCGCCTTCACGCTCACGCGGGCGCCCTCGAGTCCGAGCGCGTCGGCCAGCCGCTTGGCCATCTCCGGCAGCAGCGGCGCCAGGCGCGGGGCCTGGGCGAGCACGGTCGCGTCCACGTTGACGAGCCGACCCCCGCGCGCCGTCACCAGCTCGACCACGCTGCGAAGAAGGCGCAGGCTCGAGATACCTCGATAGCGCGGATCGGTGTCGGGAAAATGTCGACCCAGGTCGCCCAGCGCCAGGGCCCCGAGCAGGGCCTCGCCGACCGCGTGCGACAGCACGTCGGCGTCCGAATGCCCGGCGAGCCCGCGCTCGAACTCTACCGTAACTCCGCCCAGCACGAGCGGCCGGCCGGCCACGAGCGGATGGAGGTCGAATCCGAAGCCGACGCGCGTCACCGGACCCGCGCACGACGCGCCCGGCGAAGGTCCTCCGGTGTCGTGATCTTCACGTTCTCGGCGAGCCCCGGCACCACGCGCACCTGATGACCGAGCCGCTCGACCAGCATGGCGTCGTCGGTGCCAACCACCCCATCCCGTCGCGCCTTCTCGTGAGCCTCGCGAAGCAGGGCGGCCCGGAACGCCTGGGGCGTCTGAACCGCCCAGAGCTCCGAGCGGTCGAGCGTCGCTTCGACCACGTCCTGCCGCACGCGCTTGATGGTCTCGGTGATGGGCAAGGCGCAGATGGCGGCGCCCGACTCCGCCCCCGCGCCCACGACGGCATCGATGAGTCGACGCGTGATCAGCGGCCTGACGGCGTCGTGGACGACGATGATGTCGGCGTTGCCGGGAACAGCCTGCAGGGCCAGCCACACCGAGTCCTGACGCATCCCGCCGCCCTGAACGACCGTCACGGGAGCGCGGCGCGTGATCGGCGCCAGCGCACGCCGCGTGCGCTCCACGTGAATCTCGGGCGCGGCGACGACGATCGCGATCACGGCCGGATGGCGCGTGAAGTGGCCGACCGTCTCGGCCACGATGGGGACACGCCCGAGCTTGATGAACTGCTTCGGGAGACGACCTCCGAAGCGCGTGCCCACGCCACCGGCCGGGATGACGACCGCCAGCTTCGGTGCCTTCGGCCCTTCCGGCATCGTCACCCGAGCAGCGCGGCCAGGGCGTCGCCGACCGTGGCCACGCCGCGAATGTCGAGCGACACCTTCGTCGGCTCGAGGAGGTTGCTCTGGGGCACGATCGCCCGGCGGAAGCCGAGAGCGGCCGCCTCGCGCAGGCGAAGCTCGAGGCCGGCGACCGCGCGCACTTCGCCGGTGAGGCCGACCTCACCCACCACGAGCACGTCCGGCGGCACGACCCGATCCATATAGCTCGACGCCGCCGCGACGACGATCCCGAGATCGGCCGCGGGCTCGGTGACACGGCCCCCGCCGGCGACGTTGACGTACACGTCCTGGCTTCCGAGCGGGACGCCCGCGCGCTTCTCGAGCACCGCCAGCAAGAGACAGACGCGATTGTAGTCGGCGCCGAGCACCGTCCGTCGCGGCGTGCCGATGGACGCCTGGGAGACGAGCGCCTGGAGCTCGAGCAGCACCGGTCGCGTGCCCTCGAGGCTCGAGACGACGACCGACCCGGGCGCCTCCCGGGGACGCTCGGCGAGGAAGAACCCCGACGGATTTTTGACCTCGACCAGCCCGCCCTCCGCCATCTCGAAGACGCCGATCTCGTTCGTCGAGCCGAATCGATTCTTCACCGCTCTCAGTACGCGGTACGAGTGATGGCGCTCCCCCTCGAAGTAGAGGACCGTGTCGACCAGGTGCTCGAGCACCCGAGGTCCGGCCAGCGCACCTTCCTTCGTGACGTGGCCGACGAGGAACGTGGCGATGCCGAGCCCCTTGGCCAGGGTCATGAGGCGCGCGCCACACTCGCGCACCTGAGCCACGCTGCCCGGCGCCGATTCCAGATCGGGCAGGAACACCGTCTGGATCGAGTCGATGACGAGCGCGCGGGGCTTCACGTCGTCGAGGTGGCCCTGGACCACCGACAGATCGTTCTCCGGCCACAAGAGGAGCCCGTCGGTCGCGATGCCGAGCCGATCGGCGCGCATCTTCACCTGGGCCGCCGACTCCTCGGCCGTGACGTACAGCACCGGCGGGGCGGCTTGCGCCAGCGCTCGGGCCGCCTGGAGCAGGAGCGTGCTCTTACCGACGCCCGGGTCTCCGCCGATCAGCACCAGCGAGCCGCGGACCACGCCGCCGCCCAGCACGCGGTCCAGCTCGCCGATGCCGGTGCGGACGCGATCGTCCCGATCCATCGAGATGTCCTTCAGCGGGCGCGGCCGGCCCGACGCCACGCTGGCCCGCCGCGACGTGCGCGACGACACCGGCCGCTCCTCGACGAGCTGCACCCAGTTGTTGCCGGCGCGCCGGCAGTCGGGACACGTGCCAGGCTTGGGGCTCGTGAACCCGCACTCCTGGCACCGGTAGACGCTAGCGTCGCGTGTCGTCATCCTTCGACTTGACTCCTTTGTCCCCGAGACTGCGAATCATCGATCTCAGGAGGAAGCTCCGCTGGGCGCCGTCGAGAATCGTGACGAGGCGCTCGTAGATCGTCGGGTCCGCGATGAGGAGGCCCACTGTCCCCTCGCCCTCGTTGATCTTCTCGCTGACCGATTTCAGGTTGGCGACGGCGATTCTGAGGTCCTGCATCGTGAGCGAAAGCGAGCCGTCGTCGGCGGAGTCGGCGACCAGGCTGCCGAGCGTCCCCTTGCCGCCGGCCACGCGATCCGAGATCAGGCGCAGGTTGTGAGTGACCACCCGGAGATCGTCGAGAACCGCCTTGTACTTCGGATCGAAGAGGAGTCCCGGCAAGAGCCCGGGCTCGCGGTCCGGCTGCTCGACCATGGTGCTGAGCCGGTCCATCGCGGCCACGAACCGCTTCGCCGACGCGGTGCCTTCGGGCGAGACCAGCACCCCGGCCGCGCCCTGTCCCTTCTCGACTCGCTCGATCAAGGTCTGCGTCGTCGCGATCAGCTCGTTGACCCGGCGCAGCGCCACCGGCTCCTCGTAGAGCAGCGCGTGCGCCCATCCGCGGCCGTGCTCCACTTGGTCGACCACGCGTCCGAGCTTGTTCACCGTCGACGCGGCATCCTCGATCATCTTCGACTGGTTGACCTTGTCCGCTGTTTCGCGAAGCGCGCTGGCGAGGTCGGCGACGTTCTTGGCCGTCTCGGCGCCGGCGGCGATGACCCGTCCGAAATCGGCCGGGTCGCGCGACGCCAGCACCTCGCCCGCGGCGACCGCCGGCGCGCTCGCATCGCCGACCGTGATCTCCACGATCCGGTCACCGAGCAACCCTTGGGTCTCGATGCGCGCGACCGAGTTCTTGCGGATCCGGTCGGAGAAGCGCCGAGCGATCGTGAGGTCGACCCGCACCTTGCCGCCCGGCTTGGGAGGAAGATTCACCGCCGAGACCCGCCCGATCTGCACCCCGGCCAGCCTGACCGTCGCCCCTTCGACGAGTCCGCCGACCTCGGTGAACTCGGCGTGGATCGTATATCGCGCCTCGAACAGCCGCGCTCGGGCTCCGAGCGCGTAGACCAAGCCGAGAAAGGCCGCGAGGGCTACCAGGACGAAGATGCCGACTCGGAACTTCATCGCGGTCTCGCGCTTCTCGTTCACGAGCGAACACCTCCCACCGTGCCACCGGCCAGGAATGCCTGCACCGCTGGATTGTTCCCGCCGAGAACCTCGTCGGCCGGGCCGAGGGCGGCGAACTGCCCCGCGATCAGGACGGCCACACGGTCGGCGACCGTCCGGGCCAGCTCGACGTCGTGGGTGACGACCATCGCCGTGTCGCACACGCCGCCGCGCAGGTGCAGCATCAGGTCGGCGACCAGCTTCGAGTTCGTCGGATCGAGCCCGGCGGTGGGCTCGTCGAACAGCATCATCTCCGGCTCGACCGAGAGGGCGCGGGCGATCCCGACGCGCTTGCGCATACCGCCCGACAGCTCGGACGGCAGCAGCGGCAGCACCTCGCTCGAGAGACCCACGACCGAAAGGTTTCGAACGACACGCTCGTCGATCTCCGCCTCCCCGAGGTTCGTGTGCTCGCGAAGAGGATACGCGACGTTCTCGTGAACGGACAGCGAATCGAAGAGCGCCGCGCTCTGGAACACGTAGCCCATCCGGCGTCGCAGCGGGAGCAGCGCCTCCTCCGAGAGGTTCTCGATGCTGCGCCCGAAGACCCGCAGGCGCCCGCCGTCCGGGCGGATCAGGCCCGCGACCAGGCGGAGGAGGACCGTCTTGCCGGCGCCGCTGCCGCCCATGACGACCAGAGTCTCGCCCTTGGCGAGCTCGAACGAGACGCCGCGCAGCACCGCGTTCGCGTCGAAGTTCTTTCGCAGATCGGTCGCCTCGACGATCGGCTCCGGCATGCGCTTAGTAGAAGAGGGTCAGGAAGAGCTTGGTGATGAAGAAGTCCGACACGATGACCCCCATGGTCACGTGCACGACGGTCGCCGTCGTCGCCCGACCGAGCCCTTCGGTTCCGCCCTCCGTGCTGAGGCCGTTGTAACACCCGATGAGCGTCACGATCACCCCGAAGAACACGGATTTGCCGACGCCGGTCAGGAAGTCCTTCGGCACCACCCAATAGGTCGTGATGTTCCAGTAGGCATACATGTCCGCACCGCGCTCCAGGAACATGATCAGCATACCGCCGAGCACGCCGACCGCGTCCGCCAGCACCGTCAGCAGCGGGAACACGATGAGCGCCGCCAGCACACGAGGCACGACGAGGCGCTTGATGTAGTTCACGCCGAGGGTACGGAGCGCGTCGATCTGCTCGGTCACCTTCATCGAGCCGAGCTCGGCCGTGATGCCCGACGCCACCTTCCCGCCGACCAGGATCGCGGTCAGGACGGGTCCGAGCTCCCTCAAGATCGCGAGCGCGGCGACCGGCCCGACGTAGCTCTCCGCGCCGAAGCGCCCCATGTTGACCGCGCTCTGGATCGTGAAGACCATGCCGGTGAAGACGGCGGCCGTCATCGCCACACCGAGCGACCGCACGCCCATCACCTCGATCTCCTGCACGATGAGACGGAAATACTTCGGCGGCAGCGCGAGGCTCCGGAAGACCTGCTTGGTCAGCAGGCCGACCCCGCCGTACCACACCACGGTTCGTCTCAGATAGGCTTCCATCGGTCAGTCCACGCGCTCCTTCGCGAAGCTCTCCACGAAACGCCGAAAGTCGTCGCGCCACGCGTCGAACGCCGCCGGCGGCGCCGCGTAGGCGAAGTCGTAGACGCACGCTCCATCCTTCAGCACGTAGGCCTCGATTCGCGTCGGGGCGCCGTCGGCGGCCACCCGGCCGTCCAGCACCCGGTGCAGGGCGACTCGCCCGTTCACCGAGACCTCGCCCTGCTCGATGGTCGCGCGGTCGCGGAGCCCGATCAACAGGTGTCCGAGCAGCAGGCCCGGGCTTCGAGATCTGGCGCGATCGTCACATTCCGCGTTCGCGAGCATCGCCGCGATCCCGTCCTGGTGTCTGAGCTCGAGATCGGCCTTGCTGTCGGTGGCGACGGACCAGTCGGCGCCCGGCAGGGTGAGGCGATACCCCTTGGCCGAGTGATAGACGCCGTTCTCGATCCGCCGGCCGGCGCCGGCGCAGCCGGCGAATGCGATCACGGCTCCAAGCGCGAGCGCCAGCGGCGCCCGGCACACGCGCCGGCTACCGATCCGGCGTGGGCCGTGCCGCGTGGCGTCGCGCCAGCTCTTTCAGAACCTCGCGGAGCGGTATCCCACGCGCGCCGAGCAGCACGAGGGTGTGGAACCACAGGTCGGCGACTTCCTCGGTGACGCGCCGGTCGCCCTGACCGCCGAGCGCCGCGGTGATCACCTCGGTCGCCTCTTCACCGATCTTCCGGCACATTTCGGGCTCGCCCGCCGCCAGCAGACCGGCGACGTACGAGCCCGATGGCCGGCTCCTCTTTCTCTCCTCGATGGTGCGCTCGAGCCGTTCGAGCATGGTCGACGGAGCCGGGCGCGGTTCGGGGCCGGCGCTCCCCTTGAGCACCGTGAAGAAGCACGTGCGCTGCCCGGTGTGACAGGCCTCACCGTCCTGATGGACCTGCACGAGGAGCGTATCGCCGTCGCAGTCGGCATAGACGGACTGGACGTGCTGGACGTGCCCGGAGGTCTCGCCCTTGCGCCAGGGCTTCCCGCGTGAGCGCGACCAGAAGTGGGTCACGCCGCTCGACAGCGTGGCCTCGACGGCGGCGCGGTCCATCCACGCGACCATGAGCAGCTCACCGGTGTCGGCCTCTTGAACGACCGCCGGGAGCAAGCCCTGAGCGCCGAACCGAAGCTCGTCGAGCGTCACGGCTCGCTGCGCACCTCGACGCCGCGCCCGCGCAGATACGCCTTCGCCTCGGCGATCGTGTGGGTTCCGAAGTGAAAGATCGAGGCGGCGAGCGCCGCGTCGGCGCAGCCCTCGACGAGCCCCTCATACAGATGCTCGAGCGAGCCGGCGCCGCCCGAGGCGATCACGGGGACGGAGACGCTCTGCGAGACGGCGCGCGTGAGCTCGAGGTCGTAGCCGTCCTTGGTGCCGTCGCGGTCCATGCTCGTCAGGAGGATCTCGCCGGCGCCGAGCGCCACCGCTTCGCGCGCCCACTCGATCGCGTCGCGCCCGGCCGGGCGCCGTCCGCCGTGGGTGTAGACGCCCCAGCGAGGCGGCTCGTCGGGCCGGCCAGGCTCGCGCCGGGCGTCGATCGCCACCACGATGCACTGGCTGCCGAACCGCTCGACGGCTTCGCGGATCACTACCGGGCGCTCGAGGGCGGCGGTGTTCAGCGAGATCTTGTCGGCCCCGGCACGGAGCAGGCGCCGCACGTCGTCGACCGAGCGGATGCCGCCGCCGACGGTGAGCGGCATGTAGATGCCTTCGGCCGTACGGCGGACGACGTCGAGCATGGTGTCGCGCGCCTCGTGCGAGGCCGTGATGTCGAGGAACACGAGCTCGTCGGCCCCCTGGGCGTCGTACGCGAGCGCGGCCTCGACCGGATCGCCGGCGTCACGCAGATCGACGAACCGCACGCCCTTGACGACGCGGCCGTCCTTCACGTCGAGGCACGGGACGACGCGCTTGGCCAGCACGGTCAGCCTCGAGACGAGCCGGCCGGCCCGGCACTCGTCGCCGCGACTTCCTTCGCCCGGCGCAGGTCGATCGCGCCCGTGTAGAGCGCGCGGCCGACGACCGCCCCGACGACCCCGGCGATCGTCGCGAGCCGTCTCAGGTCCTCGACGCGCCCGACACCGCCCGATGCGAGGATGGGCACGTCGACCTGACGCGCGAGCGTGGCCGTGTCCTCCACGTTGGGGCCGGTCTCCGTCCCGTCGCGGCTCACGTCGGTGTAGAGCAACGCCGCCGCACCTGCGTCGCGAGCCCGCGCGCCGACCTCCACGACCGTGTCGTCCACGACTTCGGTCCAGCCCTTGACCGCCACGCGTTGTCCCTTGGCGTCCACGGCGACGATGACCCGGCCCGCGTGCTGGCGACAGACCTCGAGCAGGAAGGCGCGATCCAGCGCCGCGCGAGTTCCGACCACGACCCATCGGGCGCCGGTCTCCAGCGCGGTCTCGACGGCGCGAAGGTCGCGGAGCCCGCCACCGACCTCGACCGGAACCGGCGCCATGGCCGCGACGATTTTCGCGACGAGCGCGCTCTGCTTCGGCTCGCCCGCGAACGCGCCGTCGAGATCGACGACGTGGAGCCGCTCGGCGCCGAGCTCCTTCCACTGGAGCGCAACCGCGACCGGATCCTCGGAGAACACGGTCTCGCGGTCGCTTCGGCCCTGGTGCAGGCGGACGCACCGCCCGCCGCGGAGATCGATCGCCGGGATGACGATCACCGGCCGCTCTTCACGACGGCGGCAAAGTTCTCGAGCATGCGGAGCCCCCACCGCTGACTCTTCTCGGGATGAAACTGCGTCGCGTAGATCCGCCCGACCTCGATCGCCGCCGCGAACCTGACCCCGTACTCGCACCAGGCACTACGCAGAGCAGATCGCGCGTCCGGAGCGTCAGATCGGGCGTCCGGAGCCACACGCTCCCGTCTCGGGCCACCCTCGGTCAAAGCCGTGCTCACGGCCCCCGCTACAACCGGATAGTACGAATGCACGAAGTAGAAATGGGTGCCCGAGGGAATACCCTCAAAGAGCCTGAGCTCTCGCGCGTGCTCGACCCGATTCCACCCCATGTGCGGGATCTTCCGCCCGGCGGGCAGTCGGCGCACCGCGCCGGGAACGACGTCGAGCCCGCGTCCTTCGCCGAACTCCTCGCTCGTCGAGAACAGCAGCTGATAGCCGAGGCAGATCCCGAGAAACGGCCGGCTGCCGTCGAGCGCCCGACGGAGCACGGGAACGAGGCCCAGGCGCTCGAGGTTTGACATCGCGTCGTGAAACGCGCCGTCGCCGGGGAGCACCACGGCCTCCGCCTCGTCGACGGTCCGCGGATCCTGGGTGATCGATGCCGGAATTCCGACTCGCCGGAACGCCTTCTCGACGGAGCCGAGGTTGCCCCGACCGTAGTCGACGAGTGCGATCACAGCGTACCCTTTGTCGACGGCAGGATCCCGGTGATCCGCGGATTCAGACGCGTCGCTTCGGCGAGCGCCCGGCCGACGGCCTTGAACACCGCCTCGGTGACATGGTGCAGGTTGTGACCGTAGTGCATCGTCACGTGCAGCGTGATCTCCGCGTTGAAGGCGAAGGCGCGGAAGAACTCCTGCAGCAGATCGAGGTCGAAGTTCGACACCCGGGCGCGGGCGACCGGCACGCTGAACACGAGGAAAGGCCGGCCGGACAGATCGACCGACGACGAGACCAGCGCCTCGTCCATCGGGATGTACGCGGTCCCGTAGCGGACGATCCCGCGCTTGTCGCCGAGCGCCTGCCGAAGCGCCTGGCCCAGGACGATCCCCACGTCTTCCACGGTGTGGTGCTGGTCGACCTCGACGTCGCCCTGCGCGTCGACCGCGAGATCCATCAGCCCGTGCTTCGACCACGCCTCCAGCATGTGGCTGAAGAACGGGATCGGCGTCTGCACCTTGGAGGCGCCCGTGCCGTCGAGGTTCAGGTGGAGCGCGATCTCCGTCTCTTTCGTCTTGCGCTCGACGCGCGCCTGCCGGCCTGTCGTGTCGGCACTCATGGGTGTTTCCCTCCGTCGTCGGTGTCCAGTCGCAAGGCGGCCGCGTTCCCGTGCCCGTCCAGGCCCTCGATGCGCGTGAGGGTCTTCAGGTGCGGCGCGGCGGCGCGCAGTCCGCTGCGCGAGTATTCGATGACGCTCGAGCGCTTCACGAAATCCTCGGTCGAGAGCGGCGACGCGAACCGCGCCGTGCCGGCGGTCGGGAGCACGTGATTGGGCCCGGCGACATAGTCGCCGACCACCTCGGGGGTGTGCCCGCCGAGGAACACCGCGCCGGCGTGCCTCACGCGCGGCAGCAGCGCCGTGGGCGCAGCGACCAGCAGCTCGAGATGCTCGGGCGCCAGCAGATTGGCGAGCGTGATCGCATCGTCCAGATTGGCCACCCGGATCAGCGCGCCGTTGGCCTGGAGCGCCTGCTCGGCGATCGCCCGGCGTGGCAACGCCGCGAGCTGGCGTTCGAGCGCGGCCTCGACGCGCGGGATCATCTCGCTGGCGTCGGTGACGAGGAGCGCGCGCGCCATCGGGTCGTGCTCGGCCTGCGCGAGCATGTCGCCCGCGATCCAGTCCGGGTCCGCGGTCGCGTCCGCGACGACGATGACCTCGCTGGGCCCGGCCACCATGTCGATCCCCACCTCGCCGAACACCCGTGCCTTGGCGAGCGCGACGTAGATGTTGCCCGGGCCGACGATCTTGTCGACCTTGCGGATCAGCGACGTGCCGTACGCGAGCGCGGCGACCGCCTGGGCCCCGCCGATCCGGTAGCCCTCGGTCGCCCCGGCGATCCACGCGGCGGCGAGCACCACGGGGTCGATCCGGCCGCCCGCCCCGGCGGGGGTGACGAGGACGATCTCCTTCACGCCCGCGACGCGAGCCGGGATGACCGTCATCAACACCGTCGACGGATACGCGGCCCGCCCACCCGGAACGTAGACACCGACCCGGTCGAGCGCGCGGACTTCCTGGCCCAGGACCGAGCCGTGCTCGTCGGTCATGCGCCACGACTTCGGCATCGCCGCCGCGTGGTAGCGCTCGATGCGCTCGGCGGCGTACTCGAGCGCGGCGCGGACGTCGGGGGCGACGCCACGCTCGGCGGCCTCGAAGTCGGCGGGCGCCAGCGCGAGGTCCCCCGGGCGCGCCGGGTTCCAGCCGTCGAGACGGGCCGTGTGATCGCAGAGCGCCGCGTCTCCCCGGGCGCGCACCGCCGCGAGGATCGCGTCGACGGTCCGACGGATCTCGGGGGCGACCGTCTCGGGCGAGCGCTCCAGCGCCGCCACGACCGCGTCGATCCCGGCCCGCGCGTCGAGCGTGCGGATCATGACCGGAGCGCCTTCTTCATCTCGTCGACGAGCTCGTTCACCGCCGCGTGCTCGGTCTTCATCGAGGCGCGGTTCACGATGAGGCGCGCGGTCGATCGGGTGATCTCGGCGACCTCGACCAGACCATTCGCCCGCAAGGTCTCGCCCGACTGGACCAGGTCGACGATGCGCTCGGCCAACCCGACGAGCGGCGCCAGCTCGACCGAGCCGTCGAGGCGGACGAGCTCGACCTGGACGCCGCGATCGGTGAAGTATTGCTCGGCCAGTCGGGGATACTTCGTCGCGACGCGCACCCACGACCACTTCGCCGGATCGTCGCGCTCCTGGAGCTCGCGTGGCTCGGCCACCACGAGCCGGCAGAACCCGAACCCGAGATCGAGCGGCTCGTAGACGTCCGGCTCCTGCTCGAGCAGGATGTCCTTGCCGACGATGCCGACGTCGGCCGCGCCGTACAGCACGTAGGCCGGGATGTCGACCGGCTTCAGGAAGAGCAGGCGCAGCCCGCTGCGGTCGTCGGTGAAGATCAGCCGGCGCGAATCCTGATCGATGCCCTCGACGCCGAGCTCGCGCAGGAGCTCGAGCGCGCCGTCGAGCAGCCGCCCCTTCGGCAGCGCGAGCGTGAGGCGCTCCTTCGCGTGCATCAGGCCCTCCCGGCCACGAACCGGTCGATGCCCACCAGGTCGGCGCGCACGGCCACCTGGTGCCAACCCGCCGCGCGCAGGAGTGCCGCGGCGGCCTCCGCCTGATCGCCGCCGGCGGTCTCGACCGCGAGCGCGCCCGACGGGCGCAAGCACCGGCGCGCGGTGGTCGCGATCCTCCGGATCAGCGCCAGACCGTCGCCCCCGCCGTCGAGGGCGAGCCTCGGCTCGTGGATCCGCACCTCCGCCGGAAGCTCTGGAACGAGCGCGGTCGGCAAGTACGGCGGGTTGCTCACGATCAGGTCGGCGCCCGCATCGCCGATGCCGTCGAGCAGATCGGCCGCGATCACCCTGACTCGCGCGGCCAGGTCGAGCGCCCGTGCGTTCTCGCGCGCGACCCCGACGGCCGCGGGCGAGACGTCGACGGCGATCACGTCGAGATCGGGCCGTTCGGAGGCCAGCGCGCACGCGATGCATCCCGACCCGGTGCCGACGTCGATCGCCAGGAGCCGCCGGCCGCTGGGCGACGGCAGAAGCGCCAGCGCCCACTCGACCAGCGTCTCGGTCTCCGGCCTCGGCACGAGCACGGCGTCGGTGAGGCGCACGCGCACCCCGCGGAACTCCTCCCAGCCCAGGATGCGCTGGAGCGGTTCGCGCCGCGCACGCCGGCTCACGGCGTGGGCGTAGCGCTCCGCGATCGGTGCGGGAATGGTCCCCGCAAGAGCCAGCCGGACGGCAACCCGGCCGACGCCGAGCAGACCGGCCAGCAGCCACTCGGCATCGACCCGGGCGCTCGAGAGTCCGGCGGCCTCCAGGGTCGTGGTGGCGGCGTCGAGCTGATCCGCGAACGTCGCCGCGGTCATCAGTTCTCCACTCGCTGGAGCCGCTCGGCCTCTTCGGCGGCGACGAGGGCGTCGACCAGCTCGTCCAGATCGCCCTCCAGCACGGTCGGCAGCCGATGGAGCGTGAGGCCGATGCGATGATCGGTGACCCGCGTCTGCGGGAAGTTGTAGGTGCGGATCCGCTCGCTCCGCTCGCCGGTGCCGACCTGGCTCTTGCGATCCGCCGCGATCGCCGCCTGCTGCTCTTCCTGCGCGCGCTCGAGCAGCCGGGCCTTGAGGACGCGCATCGCTTTCGCGCGGTTCTTGATCTGCGACCGCTCGTCCTGGCACGTCACGACGAGACCGGTCGGAAGGTGCGTGATCCGCACCGCCGAGTCGGTCGTGTTGACCCCCTGCCCGCCCGGGCCGGACGACCGGTACACGTCGACCCGGAGATCCCTTTCATCGATCTTGACGTCGACGTCCTCGGCCTCCGGCAAGACCGCGACGGTGACGGTCGAGGTGTGGATCCGCCCACTCGACTCAGTGACCGGCACGCGCTGCACCCGATGCACGCCGCGCTCGAACTTCAGCCGGCTCCAGGCACCCTTGCCGTGGACGAACAGGATCACGTCCTTGAATCCGCCGACTCCGGTGGGGCTGGCGTCTATCGTCTCGACCCGCCACCGCTGGCGCTCGGCGTACTTCGTGTACATCCGGGCGAGATCGGCGGCGAAGAGCGCCGCCTCGTCGCCGCCGGCGCCGGCGCGGATCTCGACGAAGACGTTCTTGTCGTCGTTGGGATCGCGCGGCAGCAGGAGCCGTTTCAGCTCCTCCTCGAGCGCGGTCTGCTTGGCGGTGAGGTCGTCGATCTCCGCCTGGGCGAGCTCGGCCAGCTCGCGGTCGCCGCCCTCGGCGAGGATGTGACGCGCTTCGCCGATGCGCCGCAGGACGTCGCGATAGGTGGTGAAGCGCTCGACGATCTCGACGGTCTCGGCGTGCTCCTTCCGGAGCCGGGCGTACTCGTTGGGCTGGCTGAAGATGGCAGGATGGGACAGCGACCGAGCGACCTCGTTGGACCGCTCTTCGATCTGGCGGAGCTTGTCAAACAGCATCGCGGCTCAACGCGCCCGTCGTCGGACGCCGTTCGATGGGCAAAGAAAAGGCCGGCAGGAAGTCGATCCCGCCGGCCTCGGAGCGCGTGTTACGAAGTCGCCAGCGGCTGGCGCTTGTACTTCTTCTGGAATCGCTCGACCCGACCTGCAGTGTCCATGAGCTTGTGCTTACCGGTATAGAACGGATGGCACTTCGAGCACACTTCCACGCGGATGTCGGGCTTGGTGGAACGGGTATGAACCACCTCGCCGCACGCGCAGGTGATGGTCGTCTCCACATAGTCCGGATGAATACCCACCTTCACTGTCAACACCCCCTCAGGGCTCCCAAGGATACCAGCCCCGGCCGGAACACGCAAAACCGACGGAATTCGGCCTCGCCTACCCCATCGAGTGCATCGAGGCCAGGAATTCCTTGTTGGTCTTGGTGAGCTTGAGCTTGTCCAGCAGGAGCTCCATGCCCTCGACCGGGTTGAGCTGAGAGAGCGCCTTGCGAAGGAGCCAGACTTTCTGAAGCTCGTCCTTCTCGAGGAGCAGCTCTTCTTTCCGGGTGCCCGACTGCTCGATGTTGATGGTCGGGAAGATCCGCTTGTCCATCAGTCGGCGGTCGAGATGGACCTCCATGTTGCCGGTCCCCTTGAACTCCTCGAAGATGACGTCGTCCATCCGGCTACCGGTGTCGACGATGGCCGTCGCCATGATCGTCAGCGAGCCGCCCTCCTCGATGTTGCGCGCGGTCGCGAAGAAGCGCCGCGGCCGCTGGAGCGCATTCGCGTCCAGACCGCCCGACAGCACTTTGCCCGACGACGGGATGACGGCGTTGTGGGCCCGCGCGAAGCGGGTGAGCGAGTCGAGCAGGATCACGACGTCCCGCTTGTGCTCGACCAGCCGCTTGGCTTTCTCGATCACCATATCGGCGACCTGGATGTGGCGCTGGGGCGGCTCGTCGAACGTGGAAGAGATCACCTCGCCCTTGACCGACCGCTGCATGTCGGTGACTTCCTCAGGGCGCTCGTCGATCAGGAGCACGATCAGGTAGACCTCGGGATGGTTCGTCGCGATCGCGTGGGCGATCGACTGGAGCATCATCGTCTTACCGGTGCGCGGGGCGGCCACGATCATGCCCCGCTGGCCCTTGCCGATCGGACAGAGCAGGTCCATCACGCGGGTCGTCAGGTTCTCGGAGTCGTGCTCGAGGCGGAGCCGCTCCATCGGGTAGAGCGGTGTGAGGTTGTCGAAGAAGATCTTCTCGCGCGCCTGCTCGGGCGTCTCGAAGTTGATCGCCTCGACCTTCAGCAGCGCGAAGTACCGCTCCGTGTCCTTGGGCGGGCGCACCTGACCGGAGATCGTGTCACCGGTTCGAAGATCGAATCGCCGGATCTGGGACGGAGACACATAGATGTCGTCCGGTCCCGGCAGGTAGTTGTAGTCCGGTGCTCGCAAGAACCCGAATCCATCGGGAAGAACCTCGAGAACGCCCGCGGCGAAGATCAGACCGTCCTTCTCCGCCTGCGACTGCAGTATTTTGAAAATGAGCTCCTGCTTGCGCAGGCCGCCCATGTTCTGGACGTTCAGGTCGCGCGCGATGACGTTGAGGTCCGAGATGCTCTTTTCCTTCAGCTCGGACAGGTTCATCCCGTTCACTTCGGGGTTCTGCGTCGGACTTCCTTGACCTTGACCTTGGCTTCTTTCTCGGCGGGCGCTCATCAAAAGGGCTCCGGACGCGGCGGTTTGGCGCCGCAAGCAAGTGAGTAGGTTAGCCTGTTTCCCTAGGTTTTCTGCGGGGTTGGAAAGCTAACGCCGTGAATTATCCTGCCATTTCGCGAGGGGATTGTCAATACTTTTTCAGAGTTGGCCGTCCAGGCGCACGTCGATGACGGCGCGTTGCTTGATCTCCTTGAGCCACGCGTCGAGCCGCGTATCGAACTTCTCGCGGAAGAGGATCTCGCGGATCTGAGCCTTCACGCGGCCGAGCCCGTCGCCCTCGAGCGTCTCTTTCGATTCGAGGCGGAAGATATGATAGCCGAGCGCGGAGCGATACGGCGACGAGATCTGTCCGGGCGACAGACTGAGGATCTGCGTCTCGATGTCCTGCGCGAGCTCGCCGCGCTTGAGCGTTCCGAGATCTCCTCCGTCCCTCGCGCTGGCGTCGCGCGAATACTGCTTCGCCAGCTCGGCGAAATTCCCGCCCTGCAGCAGATCGGTCCGGAGCAGATCGGCCCGGATGCGGGCGTTCTCCCAGGCCGCATCCTCCGGCCCCGTCTCGGGCACGATCAGGATGTGGGCCGCGTGATAGGACAGACCGGTCTCGAGCTTCGGGCGGTTGGCCTCGAGGTACTGGGTGACTTCCTCCTCCGTCACCGAGATGCGCAGCCGCACTTTGCGGCTCACGATCCGGCCGCGCCGCAGCTCGTCGGCGATCCGCTTGCGGACCGCCGCCATGGGGATGCCCTGCGCCTTGAGGGCCGCCTCGAATTCCTCGCGGCCCTTCAGGTTCATCTTCTTGATGCGATCCGCCAGCTCCTCGTCGATCTCGGCCTCTTCGATGACGATCTTCTCGCGCTCGGCCTCCTGCACCTGGAGTCGGCTGTCGATCATCCGCGTGAGGAATTGCTGGATGAGCTGGTCGGAGTTCTCGTTCGCCCGGTCCCGGTTCTCGTACCGGTAGACGGCGATCGCCTCCTGGAGCTCGGAGAGCGTGATCGCGTCGTTGTTGACGATGGCCAGCACGCGGTCCGTCACCCGGTCGTCGGGGACCGACGTGGTTCCCGTGGTGCTGAGCCTCACCGGCACCGCCGACGTCGCCGGGGCCGCCTTCGGCGGCTCGTCCTTCGTAGGCTTCTCGCCGATGAGCGGCATCCATTGAGGGACCGAGCAGCCGGCGAGGGCCAGCACCAGGAGGGCCGGACGCACGAATCGTCGGGTCACGACCGACCCAGATCGGCGAGCATGGTGAGGAGCGAGTCGCGAACTCGCGGCCACTCGCCGCGCAAGATCGCGGCCTCGAGCGTGAACTCGCGCTTCATTTTGAAGCGACCCCGGCTTCGCTGGATGACACGGACGAGATGCTCCGGGTCCAGCGTGGTCCTCGGGGAGAACGTGACCAGGGCCTTGCCGTCGCCCGCCTCGATCTTCTCGATGCCCACGGCGCGGGCCGCCACGCGGATGCGGACGATGTCCAGCAGCTGATCGGCGGCGGCGGGCAAGGGACCGAAGCGGTCGGCCAGCTCCGCGCGGAGATCGGCCACCTCTGCGTCGCCGGTCGCGCCGGCGAGGCGTTTGTACAGAGCGAGGCGCTGATTGACCTCGGGCACATATTCGTCGGACAAGAACCCTTCCACGGCCACGCTGATGACCGGATCGACCGGAGCAGCAGTCGAATGGCCGGCCAATTCTCGCACGGCTTCGGCCAGGAGCTTTGAATAAAGATCGTAGCCGACGGCGGCGATATGGCCGTGCTGCTGGGCCCCCAGGAGGTTCCCGGCGCCGCGGATCTCGAGATCCCGCATCGCGAGCTTGAACCCGGAGCCGAGCTCGGTCAGCTCTTGCAAGGCGCGCAGGCGCCGCTGCGCCTGCTCGTCGACCCGGCCGTCGGCGGGGACCAGCAGATAGGCGTAGGCCTGCTGTCGCTCGCGCCCCACGCGCCCGCGCAACTGATAGAGCTGGGCCAAGCCGAAGCGGTCAGCGCGGTTGATGATGATCGTGTTCGATGCCGGGATGTCCAGACCGGATTCGACGATGGCGGTGGAGACGAGCACGTCGGCCTGACCGGTGACGAACCTCACCATGGTCGCCTCGAGCTCGCGCTCCTTCATCTGGCCGTGGCCCATGATGACGCGCGCCTCGGGAACCAGCTCCTGGACCAGCTTCGCCATCGACGGCAGTGACTGGACCCGGTTGTGGACGAAGAAGACCTGGCCGCCCCGCTCGAGCTCGCGCTCGAGCGCCTCCTTGATGACGCCGCGGCTGAAGCGGCGGATGACCGTCTCGACGGGCAGCCGGTCGAGCGGCGCCGTCTCGATCACCGACATGTCCCGTACGCCCGAGAGCGACATGTAGAGCGTGCGGGGAATCGGGGTCGCCGTGAGCGCGAGCACGTCCACGGACGCTCGCAGTTGCTTCATCCGCTCCTTGTGAGCGACGCCGAACCGGTGCTCCTCGTCGATGACCATGAGGCCCAGGTTCTTGAACACCACGTCCTTCGACAGGAGCCGGTGGGTGCCGATCACGACGTCCACCGTGCCCTGACGGAGCCCCTCGACGACCGCCTTCTGCTCCTTGGGCGAGCGGAAGCGCGAGAGCAGCTCCACCTTGGCCGGGAACGGCGCGAATCGGTCGGCGAACGTGGCCCAGTGCTGTTGCGCCAGCACCGTCGTCGGCACCAGCACGGCGGCCTGCATGCCGTCACCGACGGCCTTGAAAGCGGCGCGGAGCGCGACCTCGGTCTTGCCGTATCCGACGTCGCCCGCGACGAGCCGGTCCATCGGGCGGCCGGACTCCATGTCGTGCTTCGCGTCCTCGATCGCCTTGAGCTGATCCGTCGTCTCCTCGAACCGGAACGCCGCTTCGAACTCACGCTGCCACGGCGTATCCGCCGCGAACGCGTGGCCGTCGGCGACGGCGCGCTGCGCGTAGAGGCGCAGCAGCCCCTCGGCCATCTCGCGCAGCGCGGCCCGCACCGACTCCTTCACACGCTGCCAGGAGGCGCCGCCGAGCCGGTCGAGCCGCGCGGCGCCGGCGTCGCCGCCGAGGTATTTCGAGATCAGCTCGAGCCGCTCGACCGGCAGGTAGAGCCGGTTGCCCTCCGAGTACTCGAGCAGCAGAAAATCGCTCTCGCGGTCGCCGACCTTCATCGTCGAGAGACCCAGATAGCGCCCGAGCCCGTGGTCTTCGTGAACGATGATGTCGCCGGGCGCCAGGTCGGTGAACGCCGTGAGCGCGGCGCCGCGCTGGTACTTGGGTCGGCGCAGCGACCGGCGCCGCGAGCCGAAGACTTCGCCCTCGGTGAGCACGATGACGCCGAGCGCGGGAATCGCGAACCCGGTGGAGCACTCGCCAACGACGATCGCCAGCGTCTGGGCTCCCTCGAACGACGTCGCGATCTCGGCTTCGACCTGGTGCTCGCGGAGGATCTGGCGCACGTGCTCGGCCTGGCGCTCATCGGCCGCGGCCAGGCGGACACGGAAGCCCTCGGCGCGCCAGCGCCCGATCTCGACCGTGAGCTGGTTGAAGCGGCCGGTGAAGCGCGGGACCTCCTGCGTCTCCAGCGTGATCTCGGTCGCTGCGGCGGCGCCCGCCGCGGCGCTGGACGTGCCGGCGACCAGGCTCAGCTCGACGAGCTGGTGGCCGGCGAGACGCTCGCGAAGAGGCGGTTCGGCGGCCGTCTCGTCGGTCGCCTCATCGAGGAGCTTCGGCAGGTCGATCAGGACCGGCGCGGCTGCCGGCAGATAGTCGAGGAGCCGGGCCGCCGGCTCGGGCGCGCTGTCCTCGGGTGTCAGCGGCAGGACCAGCAGCTCGTCGAGGGTTCCCACCGAGCGCTGAGAGGTCGGATCGAAGAGACGGATCGACTCGATATCGTCGCCGAAGAACTCGAGCCGTGCCGGACCCGCCTGGCTCGGCGAGAAGACGTCGACGATACCGCCGCGCAGACTCCACTGCCCCACGGTCACGACGGTCTCGACCTTCTCGTAACCGCACCGCTCGAGCGCTTCGAGCAGGAGCTCGCGGTCCAGGCTGTCACCCTTCGAGAGGCGCAGGGTGCGCGCCGCGAACTCCTCGCGACTCCACAGCGGGGTAATCAGGGCGGCCGGCGTCGCGACCACGGTGATCGGCTCGGCAACGGTGAGCCGTCGCGCGATCACGGCGCGCTCGGCGTCTGCTTCCCGGTGATGTCCGCCGCGCCAGAGCCGCGGCTCCGGCGGCGGGAATTCGAGCGCGGGGGCGCCGAAGAGCTTGAGGTCCTGGGTCCAGCGGTGAGCTTCGGCCAGGCCCGCGACCACGACGAGGGCGGGGCGCGGATGGACCTGGAGGAGCTCGGCCACCGCGAGGGCGCGCGCGGAACCCGTGAGGCCGGCGACGCGGAGGCAGACTTCTCCCTCGGCGAAAGATTTCGCCAGCGCTTCGAATGCCGGCCACTCTCTCAACATCTCCGCGAGCACTTTTACGGTACCACGGCCGTTGAGGCGGGCTGGAGGGTGGGCGGCGGGCGGGGGTGCGGGAGGGGGTCTCGGCTACCACGCGGCACGCGTGCGCCGCCCCGCTGCGGCTGGGCTCCATCCCGGCGCGAGACTCCCGTCGAGCGCTCGGAGGGAACGGGTCCCGAGACCCCCTCCCGCACCCCCGCCCGCCGCCCACCCTCCAGCCCGTCTCCCGCGCCTTGGCCCGCTCACCCTTGGCCTAGAACACCGAACTTGACCGCGCTCGGCGCTTGGGCAAAGGCGCTCCGGTCGAAGCACCTCGTTCTAGGCTCGACGGTTCGAACGAGCGAGCTCGATGTGTCGGGCTAGGCGCCGAGGCTGCTTGGTGGCAGGCCGAGAGGGAAGGGCTGGTGGGTGGGGGTTGGGGTTCGGGGAAGGGGTCGCCGGACCCGTTCCCTCCAAGCGGCGGCGGGAGTCTCGCACCCGGATGGAGCCCAGCCGCAAAGGGGAAGCGAACGCGTGCCGCGTGGTCGCGACGACCCCTTCCCCGGACCCCAGCCCCCACCCACCGGCCCGTGTCGGCGCGGACCAGCTAGCGAGAAGGTTTGGCGAGATAGAACGAGAGAGTTTCGAGCTCGATCGAGAGATCGACGTTTTTGAGGCGAACGTCGCGCGGGACCTTGATGCGGGCCGGGGCGAAGTTCAGGATGGCCTTGATCCCCGCCGCGACCAGCTGGTCGGCGACCGCCTGCGCCGCCTCGATGGGCACGGCCACGATCGCGATCTGGATCCCCCGCGCCTTCACCTCACGAGCGAGATCGCGGCTCGCGAAGATCGGCGTCGACTCGATCTCGTGCGCGACCTTCGACGGATCCTCGTCGAAGATGGCGGCGATGCGGAATCCCTGACGGGCGAATCCGCGATAATGGAACAGCGCCGAGCCGAGATTGCCCAAGCCGATGAGCGCCACCGGCCACTCGCGATCGAGACCGAGGATCCGCTGGAGCTCGGCCTTGAGCCCAGCCACGTAGTAGCCGATGCCGCGCACGCCGAACTCGCCGAAGTAGGCGAGGTCTTTTCGAACCTGAGCCGAGTTGAGATTGAACCGATCCGCCAGCTCCTGCGAGGACACGCTCTTGACGCCGTCCTCTTCGAGCTGCTGCAGGCATCGAGTGTAGACCGAGAGACGACGGATCGTCATCTCGGGGATCTTCGGGAGGCGCGCGGTCGAGCGTGGCGTCATCGTGCGGCGCGCCGCGACGCGGGGCGCGTGCGGCGCGCCGGCCCTCTGCTATACGCTGGGCGTCATGCGAAATTGATGCCTTTCACGAACAAGAGGATC
>Ga0137407_10000665_pt1 | contig 22861 bp, 15 predicted proteins | sample CZOMad2_2_16fung_FD_108410 | JGI IMG/M metagenome (GOLD analysis project Ga0137407, IMG submission 108410) | Vadose zone soil fungal communities from Angelo Coast Range Reserve, California, USA - CZOMad2_2_16fungal (Illumina Assembly) | ecosystem: Environmental > Terrestrial > Soil > Vadose... | reverse complement strand
GGAAGATACCTTCTTCGCGTGTGGTCCGAGAACGCCACTCCGGAGGCTCTGCGAGCCCTCGAACGTCTAATCATAATGGGGAACGGGAGCCACAGCCTTCCGACGGTCTCGATTCCAGCGACCAGGCAAATTTCGATGAAGCACAAAAACAAGTTCGGGCGAGATTATGATCCCAAGGTACTGACGCCAGAGTACTAAAATCTTGCGTCTTCAAATCCAAAAGATGGCGGCACCCGTGCAATGGCGAGCCGCTCCGTCTTACGGAAGGTTGACAACTGTTACATATATGGGACCAACTTGGAAGATTCGGGGACGACAGAATGGAAACCGTATTGGTGGTTGAAGACAGCCGCGCCATGCAGCGGACTTTGCAGCGTCTGTTTGAATCGGACGGGTTGCAAGTCCGGCTTGCATCCGACGGAGTTGAAGGCCTTGAGAGCTTCAAGAAACAAACGCCGAGCGTCGTGGTACTTGACCTCAAACTCCCGCGCCTGCCTGGCAAAGAAGTCTGCCGCGCGCTCAAGGCCTATGCGGCGTCGGTCCCGATCGTCGTTTTGAGCGCCGACACGGAAGTTGAGGACAAGGTTCTGCTTCTCGAACTCGGCGCGGACGACTACGTTACAAAGCCCTTTAGCCCTAAAGAGCTGCTCGCCCGTGTGCGTCGTGCGATGCGCCGCGGCGAACCAAGCACCCCACATGGCACAACCGCCGCACCGGAGACGCCCCAACATGAACTGCTGGCGTTCGGCGATATACGAATCGATTTTACCAGCATGGAGGCGGCGCGCACGGGCAAACCCGTCACACTTACGACTCAGGAATTCAAACTGCTCAAGTTTTTCGCGCGCTCGCCTGGCAGAGTAATTTCACGAGAAGAATTGCTGAACGAAGTTTGGGGATACACCAATTATCCGACCACTCGCACAGTCGATAACCATATCCTTCGTCTTCGGCAAAAACTCGAAGCTGACCCTGCCAACCCGCGCTACTTTCTGACCATGCACGGTTCGGGTTACAAGTTCGCACCCGACAGTGTAATGAATGGCCCTGAGAAATAAGGCAGTTCACGGGGAATCCCATGGCGCTTCTGCGGCTACGAACGCAGCTTCTCATTGCGACCTTGCTGATTATATCCACGTTAACGGGCGCCCTGCTCTTCATCGTCCGGCATGCCGTTCGGTCGGAACTCAACCAGGAAGTGCTGCAGAGCACCGACACCTCGATCCGCGCATTCCAAAGTGTTCAACGGCAACGTGAGTTCCAACTGTCCCAAACGGCGGCCATGCTGGCCGAGCTTCCTACTTTGAAGGCGTTAATGACAACCGAGGACGCGCTCACGATTCAGGATGCATCAGAGCCCTTCTGGAAGCTCGCGGGCAGTGACCTGTTTCTTCTGGCCAGGTCCGACGGGAAAGTTCTGGGATTTCACGTCAAGAAACAGGGGTGGAGTCCGCGTGTCGCCGAGGCCGATCTTAGGAGATCCACGGAACAAGGAGAAGATGCAGCGTGGTGGTACGCGGACAATCAACTCTATTGGGTGTTCTTACGTCCGATAAACGTCGGGCCGGAGAATGACAGGAAACAACTTGGGGTGCTTGCCGTGGGGTACCAGGTGGATTCCACTGTGGCCGAACAACTCGCGCTCGTTTCAGGCAGTCAGATTGTTCTTGCGATAGGCGACATCATAATTGCTTCCACCCTTCCGTCGCGTGAGGAAAGTGAATTGAGGAGATGGGTTGGCCGGAAAGATCTCGGCCCCCCAACCAGAACGCGAGAGCTGACTCTTGGCACCGATCAATACCAAGTCGCATCGGTCTTGATCCACGAAGGTCCGCCGACCCCGGTGCGGTGCTATGTGCTCTTGTCCTTTCAACGGTCGAACAGTTTCCTTCAGCGACTCAATCGCACAATCTTTATTCTCGGAATCTCAGCTGTGTTCCTGAGTGCTTTGCTGCTCAGCTTTGTCTCCCGCACGATCACACATCCCTTGGACAATCTTGTCTCCGGTGTCCGTGCACTCGCCGCCGGCGACTACATGTTTTCAATCACGCCGCGCGGGAGCAGTGAAGTTGCGGAATTGGGAGTGGCCTTCTCAAAAATGCGCGGCGAACTGTTGGCATCCCAACAGCGGTGGATCGCAAGCGAGCGGATCGCGGCTTTGGGCAGGGCCGCACGCTCAATCTCTCACGATCTTCGCCACCACTTGGCGGCGGTCGTCGCGAACGCGGAGTTCTTGTACGAAGCGGAGAACTTGAAGCTCAACAGGGACGAGATCTACGAAGAGATCAAGACTGCGTCGGCTGAAATGACCGATCTGCTGGATTCCCTGCGCGAATTAGCGCGAGAAGACAGCGCCGTATCTCCCACGTCCGCATTTCTCGATCAGACCGTCCGCCACGCGGTCGAATCCGTGCTCACCAAGCCGGAGTTACGAAGCCGCCGGATTTCGATAACCGCGTCGGGCGAAATGGAGGGGTTCTTCGACCCTAAGAAGATGGAGCGAGCATTTTTCAATCTGGTGCTGAACGCGTGTGAAGCTACGGCTCAGCGGCAGGGTCAGATCCGTGTCGAACTCCATTCCTCCCCGGAATCGTTTGAGGTTCGCGTCACGGACAACGGCCCTGGCATACCGGGATCGATCCGCAGCACGTTGTTCGATCCCTTCGTCAGCTCTGGAAAACCGAACGGCACTGGCCTTGGTCTCGCGATTGTGAACAAAATCATTCACGATCACGGCGGATCCGTGAGCATCGAGCAAACTTCCGAAGCCGGAACAGTTTTTCTCGTCAAACTCCCGCGCTCTTCGCGTGCCGTGCGTGCAAGCTCACAGGCGACAGTCACTTAATCAAAACTGCGGCGCTTGCTCGGCCTAGCTCTTGCTTAGGCTGGCGCGCATATGGTTAGAGCGGTCAATGCGGAACAGCGACGGTCCAGATCCGAGCTTGCCCATAAAATACGACATCGGCCAGACGATAAAATACCAGACTGTCGCTGTTCAACCACCTCAGCCGTTGGACAAGGCTCGGGAGTTATATCGTCATGCTTTGGTTGCTCGGCATTGCGGTGAATTTGCTGGCAACTGGCATGTTCTACGAACTTGCCATGCGAGACGTGGAGATTGCTATTGGTGGGTTCGCGTTATCGCAACTGACAGCGGTGCGCGAAGCGCAGGCCACGGCAAGACCATAAGCAAAAGGAGCGTCAAGTTCGCAGTTTGCTGTAACTCGGTAATAGGATCCAAAACAAAACTCAATCGGAGGATACTATGCGTAAATTTGCTTCGTTTTTTCTACTGCTTGGGCTGTGTGCGATGCCTGCGTTGGCTGGTGTCGAGACCTATAAAGATGTGCCAGTGGTGGACGCCAACTGTTCCAAGAAGGTGGCCGCCGACCCGGACTCCCACCCACGCGCTTGCGCATTAAAGTGTGCGGCGAGTGGCTTCGGCATCGTGATGAAGGACAAGCAATTCCTGAAGTTCGATGCGGAGGGAAACACAAAGATCGTGGAAGCTCTCAAAGCGTCTGACAAGAAAGACCACCTTCGCGTGGACGTTACCGGCGACTTGCAGGGCGATACGTTGAAAGTCACTTCTATCAAGCTGCTCTAATCCCGCCATGCCCGTCCTCTTGCGCACTGGGGTTTTCTCCTCCCCGGTGCGCAAGATTGCAAAACGCCGCGCTGTTGATGGACCCCTGCCCACCAACCGCCTGGGAAGGCGACCAACCGGACTTGTAACGTCGCGCTTTACAAACGCGTTCTGGGAAATGAAGCAATGCGTTGATGCACTGTCCAGCGACCGACTTTCCCTCCGCCATTCGCGACACTGATTCTATGTCTGCTCAACAAATCGATCTGGGCCTGATTCTGACTAGTCTTCGAGCGTTGGCAGTGTCTTTAGGACTTCTGTGGCCTTGGGCCGAGTGAGTACTGGATCGTCCTTGCGGATTTTTCCATCGCGGAAGACGAGCACGCGTTTAGCGAATTGGGCGATGTCATGCTCGTGTGTAACCAACACGATCGTTAATCCCTTGTCATTCAGGTTCTGAAAGATCTCCATGATCTCGACGGATGTCCGGCTGTCGAGATTGCCCGTGGGCTCGTCGGCCAGCAGAATCGATGGGTGGTTTACCAAAGCGCGCGCGACGGCGACCCGCTGTTGTTGTCCCCCGGACATCTGAGAAGGAAAGTGCTGTGCACGGTCGGCAAGTCCGACCATCGCGAGTGCCTCCGCGGCACGTTTCCCCCGCTCGGCCTTGTCGATCTTTGTGTACAGCGTAGGCAGCTCCGTGTTTTCGAGAGCAGTGGTGCGTGCCAGCAAGTTAAAGCCCTGGAAAACAAATCCAATTTTCTGATTCCGAATGAGCGCCAAAGCCCTCTTGTCATGCTTGGATACATCGATCCCTTCCAGTAGGTAACGCCCCGAGCTGGGGCGGTCAAGACAACCAAGCATGTTCATAAAGGTCGACTTACCGCTACCACTCGCTCCCATGATCGCCAGGAACTCACTACGGTGAATTTCGACGGTTACACCGCGCAGCGCGTGGACACGTGTTTCTCCGAGGTCGTAGTATTTGTGCACGTCTTCGACCCGGATGACGGCGTTCGCTGTCGAGGCGGCTACCCTAGCTTCGATTTGGTTGGAAGATGACATTGATTCTGCGGAATCGTTTCGCGGCCCTGGTCCTCAGCGCCTTAATGCGCCTGGAGCCTGAGTCTTGGGCATCACCGACCGGATAATGAGCGCCTCTCCCTCCTTCAGTTCCCCTTTGATAAGCGCCTTCACTTGCGTATACGCGTGGTCCGTTATGCCAAGCGAAATCTTGACCGGCTCCATGGTGTTATCGGCACGCAGCTTCCACACGACCGCATTTTCCGCTCGCGGAGCGCGCGGAAGATTTTGATTTTCTCCGCCAGTCTGCGGGCCGCGCCCCGGCAAGACGGGATCATCACCGGCCTGCTGTCTCTCGCTTCCTTCAATCCCATACTGCTTGTAGAGGGCAAGAATCTCCTCCGACCCGATGGGCGGCTTGTAGCGAAGGGCCGTGTTTGGCACCTTCAACACGTTCTGCACGGAGTCCACGGGAATGGTTACGTACGCCGTCATTCCGGGGAAGAGCTTCAGTTCAGGATTCGCGAACTCGATGATCGTGTCGTAAGTGACCACGCTTTGCACGGTGGTCGGATTCATCCGAACTTGAATGACAACACCGTGAAAAGTGTCCTTGGGGAAGGCATCCACTTTGAAGGTGACCGCCTTCCCCGGTTTGATGTTGCCCACGTCGGACTCGTCCGTCTTGGTATAGACCAGCATCTTGGTGAGGTCTTGTGCGATCGTGAAGACCGTCGGGGCCTGCAAGGACGCAGCTACCGTCTGTCCGACATCGACGTTCCGCGCCACCACAGTGCCGTCGATCGGAGATCGAATCACCGTGTAGTTGAGGTTGGTTTGGGCCACCGTCAGTGCCGCAGCCTTCTGGCTGACTTGTGCCTCGGCCTGTGTAACGTTTGCGACCGCTGCGCCCACCGCTGCATTCGCTGAATCATAGTTGGCTTTGGCCAGATCCAGTTGCTGCTGGCTCATGATGTTATCTTTCGTGAGCTGAGCGGCGCGGTCGAAGTCCGCTTTGGTCTGCTGCGATGAGGCCTTAGCCTTTTCCAGGTTGGCCTTCGCCGCCACAACATTCGCTTTGGCATTATCCAAATCGGCGGAAGCCTGAAGCAATGCCCCTTGGAATAACGCCGGATCGATCAGTGCAACGATGTCGCCCTTGTGCACGCGAGAGTTGAAATCCACATTCAGCTTCGCGATGGTTCCGGAGACCTGAGATCCAACCTGCACGGTGATCACCGCATTAATCGTTCCGGAGGCGTCTACGACATCGTGAATATCACCCCGCTCAACCTTAGCCGTAAAGTGCTGTGCCTGGGAACTGCGGTTCAAACCGAAAACCACAAATAGTCCAGCCAGCACTGCGACGCCGATTAAGATGAGCCACTTGGTCTTTAGTTTCATGTCCTGTCCTGAAAATCAGAACCCGGGTATTCACTCATAGCGCAGCGCTTCGATGGGATCGAGCAGAGACGCCTTTCGCGCCGGGTAATACCCAAAAAACACGCCCACCGCCACCGAAAAAATGGCGGCGACCACGACAGACTCCAGTGACATCTGTATGGGCCAATGCAGCGTCTGCCCGACGAGGTAGGATCCAAACACGCCGAATAGCACTCCTGCCGCGCCTCCCACCAGGCTCAGCACGATCGATTCTCCCAGGAATTGCAGTTGGATGGCCTCTTCGGTCGCGCCAACGGCCACTCGAACACCGATCTCGCGGGTCCGTTCGGTTACCGAAACGAGCATGACGTTCATGATCCCGATTCCGCCCACCAATAGCGATATGGAAGCGATGGCTATCAGAAGAATGGTCAATGTCCGGCTGGCATCGAGCTGCGCCTGAATAATGTCCTCCGGATTCCGGATGTTAAAATCATCTTCTTGCTCGGGACGCAGATGATGGCGATCCCGGAGAACGGCTGTTGCTTCTTGACCCGCCACTTTGACCGCATCCGCCGAAACCGCCGAGCACAGGATGTCGTCGAGCCAGGTAATCCCCTTGAGTTTCTTCTGGGCCGTGGTGTACGGGAGTATGATGGTATCGTCTTGGTCTTGCCCGGAAAGCGATTGCCCCTTCGGATAAAGCGTAGCCACGACCTTACAGGGAAGGTTTGTGACCCGGATCACCTTGCCAATCGGATTTTCGACACCAAAGAGCTGATCACGCACGGTACGTCCCAGCACGCAAACGTCTGCCGCTCGATCCACGTCGTCTTGCGAAAATATTGCGCCCTGCTCCACAAACCAGCGCTTTATCTCGAAGTATTCCGACGAAACCCCACGGTACGATGTGTGCCAATTCTGGTTGCCATAGATTACCTGGACCGGATCATCCACATTCGGCGAAACGCTCTTGATAAGCGAAATCTGATTCTTGATGGCCATTGCATCGGCAACTGTCAACGTCTTGGTGTCATGTGTCCCCGTCCGAACGCCATTGACTGCGCGGCCTCCAGCCTCAATCCAGACAAAATTATCCCCAAGATTGTTCAGTTGCTGCTCGACTCGGGCTTGTCCCGCTTTTCCGATAGCGACGACACAAATGACCGCCGCGATTCCGATAGTTATTCCCAGGACCGTCAAGATGCTGCGCATCTTGTTCCTAAGCAGCGCCACCAGGGCGGATTGAAATAGAGCCGCGTAATTCACAATTTCCTCCTACAGACCATGCTTGGCATGACGAATACTACTTCTGTGCTACGCATCTCAGCTCAGGGTTCATGGAGCGAAAGCATAAGTCCATTTCACGGCGAATCGAGTCTCGCGCACTTGCGGCGGATTTGCCGGGGCAATGCTGGCGAATTGCGTCCCGACGTTATAGATGATGTAAAGATCGCTGTCGGGACGGTAGTTGTATCTCAGGCGAAGATTGGCGCTGACGGCCTGCGTGTTCGATGTGTCCATCTGGATAAGACTGGTGAATGTCAGAAACCGAGTGAAGGAATAGTTCGCCTGGAGGCTTGCCAGCACTACCGAAAAATTGCCATTCGGCAACGGCAATCGAAATCGATCCCAGGTCTCGGAAGCGGAGATCGAGAACTTCGCAGTGGGCCGATAATTGGCCCGCACACGAAATTCATTCAGAGTCCCTCGGTAATAACCACCAAAGCGTTCGAAGAGATTGTAGGTAAACCGCCGGTCTTGCCCGGATCCGTACGTGATCTGATGGCGGGCGAAGTGATACAGACCGTTCGGAATAAAGACATTTTTGTAGATGTGAAGAGGACTTGTGATTCGCTGTGTAAACACATCGGCGATATCATCGTCGGTGTATGCGCCGTTCTGGAATTCGGCTCGAAAAGTTCCCTGCCACTCTTGGGTTTGCACAGCACCTTGAGTGTCCGGCGCGTGGAGAATGAACCCCTCGAATTGCAATTCTCGGACGCCGGTGATCCTGGGCCTCACCTTGAAAGTCAGATCTCCATAGGTTTCATTGGAATCGGTCCGTTCAATGAATCCCACCTCTGGATTGAAATTCGGTCCGATTTTTCTGCGCTCGAACTTCCCGTCCACCCAGTTCGACCGATAGGATAAGGAAGCGCCGACATCGCTATTCCCACTGGAGTAGCCGGGCGATTGAGTTCCCGCGATGTGCGCGTCCACAAACCAGTCCTTGAAGAAAACCAGCCGGGTATCGATGCCGCCGGTCTGATTAAAACTGTCTTGTACATTTCCGGAGCGCTTATCGATACCCATCACACCTATGTAGGAACCGCCCCACAACGATTCCTTAAGGCGAACAAGTGCATAATTCGCGTATGGATTCGGCCCACTGGACCGAGTGTCTACATCCATGACCCCGAATTGCAAACGGCCTAGGGTGCCGGTCAGCCTGCCTCCGCCATTGATGGGCACCTGGTTCCCCGTTACCGAATCGATCCCAATCTGACGGCTGAAAAACAACTTATCCTGGCCACCCATATCGAAGTTGAAGATTCCCGCATTTTCCAAGAAGAATTGTCGTTTCTCCGGGATGAAGATGGGGAACGGAGTTAGATTGAACTGTTGTTGATCTACGTCCGTTGCAGAAAAATCCGTATTCCCTGTCAAATTCAAAACGACGTTCGAGCGAATCCCGTACTTCACATCCAGCCCGCCCGTAAGAGGAAATGCCGGGCCTTGGCCCGTCCGCTTATCGTATTGCGCCAGCCCATAGGGCTTTATGACAAAGAGCCTTCCACTTCCGATGTCCGTTATGCCGGTGAGTTCGCCCGCTTCAGAGACTTTCGCAATTCCGTATGTTCGCCGGTAGGCAGCCCAAAGATCTTCTTCGTTCTTTCTGCGAATGAATCGCTTAAAATTCAATCCCCAGATGACATCCTTCGACTTTGTAAAATTCAGAGTCGAGAAGGGAACCTCGATCGTCGCGGTCCAGCCGTCTCGCGTAATGCGTGCCTCGGATATCCAGACGCCGTCCCAGCCCGAATCGAAATCGGTTCCCTCTGATCCGCTCTGCTCCTCGACGACCAAGCCGTCGCTTTGTGTTCCCAGGGGATTGATTTCGAAAACATAACCGCCACGCCGGTCATGGTTTGAATTGATCAGAATCTGGAAGTGATCGTCCAGGTCTTGGCTCACATCGCGTCGCAGTTCCGTCGCTACGATTCTGGATGGTGCGGAATCGTAGCAATGAATCCCAAAATAGACAGCGTGTCGGGTGTAGAGGATACGCACCTCCGTCGTTTCCGTGGCGGGTTCACCTTCCTGCGGCTCTCGCTGCCGAAAATCGGTGATGGGTTTGGCGGATTGCCAGAGTGGGTCGTTGAGTGTGCCATCTAAACGCGGCGCACGGTCAACGCGTATCGCTTCCGCCGTACGCGCCCCCTCCTGCGGAAAAGGTGGACTTGGGTCAGGAACAGCCTTCCCCCAGAGCATGCCCGAATTTAGACCCACCAAAGCCAGCGCCAACAGAACGAAGTGATGCATTCCTGCACTTTCCGCGGGTCGGAAGAATGCGCAGGGCGCTGCAACTTGCGACCGGCTAGGCTGGGCCACTTGATTCATGTCAACGGATGGGCCAGCTCATGGGTTCACGATGGCTTCGTAAATAACCATTCGGGCGACTGCTTTGCCGTCCGCCTCTTGCTCCGGTGCATAAACACGATGCGTTTCGAGATCCACTGCCAAGCTGTGCACTTTCTTCTGAACCGGAAAGTCTTCCAGCTTGCGGTAGTGGTCGGGGTCGTCCATTTGGAAGACCGAGATCGCCCCGCTCGAACAGCCGACGTAGATTCGCTTGAGGCCGGGATCGAACTTGATGACGTCAGGACCACCCGCCATCGGCAGGAACGCGATGGGCTGGTGAGTGTCGAGGTTGAAGACGGTCATGAGGTCGTTGCCTTCGCAAGAAAGGAAGGCGCGATGGTGTTCCGGGTCAAGCGTCATCCCGTGATTCCCTTCGCAGCGCCCCACCGGATAGCGCCCTACGACTTCATCGGTAGCTGGATCGATGACCGCGAAAATATTCTTGTCCTGGAGGTTGACGTACACCTTCTGGGCAACGGGATCGTACTGCGGCATTCCCGTTTCACTATCGAAGTGGAGCGTCTTAACGATCTTGTCCGTGCGGACATCCACGATGGCTTCCGCTTTGCCTCGTTCATCAGAAACGTAAAGCTTGTGGAATGGTGCAGCATAGGCGCTACCGTCCGGCTTGGCTTCGGTGGGAATTTTCTTGATTACTTTCATCTGGCGAAGGTCCACTACGCCAATGGTGTTGTCACCAGCATTCGACGTGTATGCCTTCTTCAGTTCGGGGACGTACTCAACGCCTTCGGCACCGGGGGTGTCCAGAATTGTCGCCACGACTTTGTTCGTGCGCAGATCGATGACATATGTCTGTCCTGCGGCTAGGTGAGCCGAGAGCAAGTAGTGATCGTCGGGGGTTATGGCAAGATAGTCGAATCGCTTCCCCGGAGGCCCCGGCAGATCGAATTCGGTCACTTTCTTTAGTGTGGGAGCGCCCGGCTTGGCCGAAAGTCCCAGTGCTCCTGTAAGTGCGATGATTCCAAGGAACAGCAAGCGTTCGTTTCGCATGTGAAACCTCCGATGATTTCTTCAAACGACTTCCCAATCTCTACCCTTTGAACAGCAGAAGTCCCGCCACTCCCGCTGCAAGAATCAAAAGTGGTTCCGGGATTTTCTTGAAACCGAGCAGTCCGAACGTCACGACGGCAATCGAGACGGTGGGCAAATCAATCAACGAACGCCTGCCCAGGATAAATGCTGCCCCAGCGATGGCACCCACGGCCGCCGCCGTGACTCCTTGCACAAATGCCTTCACCTGAAGGTTTTTTGCAAAGCGCCGATAATAGGGAGCGCCAGCGATCACGATCATATACGGAGGAACAAAAACAGCCAGTCCGGCCAGCATCGCTCCAATCAACCCCGCTACCAAGTACCCGATGAATCCCGCCGTGATGACGACCGGCCCCGGCGTGATCATCGCCACCGCAACCGCATCAAGGAACTGTCTCTCCGTCAGCCAATGGAATTTGCCTACGACCCCGCCGTAGAGAAACGGCACAATCGCCAGTCCGCTTCCGAAAACGAAAGCACCTGCCTTCAGAAAAAACAGAAAGAGAGTGCCTACAGTAGCCGCTGTGGCTGTTCCCACCGCACCCGTGAACAGCTTCTCGATTCCAACGAAAGCGGGAACCGCGCGGCGGGAACGGTTTCACAAGGTAATCGTCCGCACCTTTATCGAGTCCATCGACCCGGTCCTCAATAGCATCGCGAGCGGTAAGGATGAGAACGGGAGTTTGCAATCCGCGCTTTCTCAGAGTAGACAGCACCTGGAGCCCGTCCCGGCCTGGAAGCATGAGATCCAGTAGGACCAGATCGAATTCCTCGGCATTCACCAAGAAGAATCCCTCTTCTCCGGTTGGCGCGACGACAACTTCGTACTTCTCGCGCTCCAATCCTTCTCGGAGAGCGCGGGCCACCTTCGCTTCGTCTTCCACTACCAGGACGCGCAAGGGCCACCTACCTCCATGCATCTTATGAGTCTAGTTCAAGCCCACCTACTGAAGTTTTGCTGAATCCCAGTTCAGGTGTTAGTAAGGCCCTAAAGGGCCTGCTGTGCATGCTTGCTTCTCAATTGATCGGCCAAGGCTAGGTGCATCTGCCTACAAATCTGCATCACTCGAACTCTCGCTCACTGGCCAGGTAGGTCAGCCTATTCCGATAGTAGGTTTCTCGGCGGGATCGTTGTTTCTTCCGCATGCCGGCACCCCACTCCTAATCTTCACGCCGGTCTTCCATAGCAAGTTAACTCTACTAGCGCAGCGGCTCGTCTGTACCCCAGGTATGGAACGTGTACGATTTATGATCCAAAGATTCGTATGAAATCATTCATCTTCGAGTCGAATTAAGTCGGTTTGACATAACGGTAGGAAGCGTATTGAATTGTCGGTTCACCGGGCTGTATTTCGAGGGGATTGGAAAATGAATTTGAATTGGTTGTTGGCTGTTTGGCTAAACTCGCTTGCGGATAATCGACGTTGCGCCGGCCGGTCTAACTGGGCACGGCATCGTCTCGCGTTACTGACGCTTTTCATCATGCTGGCTTATTTGCCGTCGGCCCGCGCTCAGATTTCGGCCAGCATTAAAGGCATCGTCACGGACCGATCTGGAGCGCCAGTGCCGTCAGCGACCGTAAAGACGAAAAATCTCGAGACTGGAGCAATTCGAAGCGGCATCACAGACGATGCAGGCCGTTATCTCGTGCTGTCGCTGCCGGTCGGTGAGTACGAAGTGAGGGTTAGCAAACCGGGCTTTCAAGACGCCATCCGGAGCGGGATTCACCTGATGGTGGGTGGGGAGGCCACCATCGATCATCGATTGCAAGTGGGCGGGGTGAAATCAGAAATCACCGTGACTGGGGACGCTCCCATCGTAAGCACGACAACTACAGACGTTAGCGGTCTTGTAGGAGAACTGGCCATAAAGGAACTCCCTTTGAATGGACGCAGCTATGATCTGCTCCTGCCACTCAATCCGGGTATCGTCAATTTCACTTCGCAAAAGACCGGCGGGACGGGGATTTCCAATTCGACCACGGCAAATAACTTTGCCGTCTCCGGCAATCGCCCTCAGCAAAACATCTTCCTGCTAAATGGCGTCGAGTACACCGGCGCTGCAGAGAACAACATGCAGCCGGGTGGCTCGAGCGGCATGTTGCTGGGCGTGGACGCCGTCCGCGAATTCAACGTCCAGCGCGACTCCTACAGCGCGGAACTGGGTAAGCGCCCCGGCGGTCAAGTGATTATCGTCACTCGCTCGGGGAGCAATCGGTGGCACGGAGCCGCATTCGAGTTCTTGCGCAACAACGCTCTCGATGCGCCCAATTTCTTCGATCAGGGTTCCGCTCCGCCTTTTCAGCGCAATCAGTTCGGCTCCTCCATCGGCGGTCCGCTTCGCAGCGACAAAGCTTTCCTCTTTGCCAACTACGAAGGCTTCCGCCAACACCTGCACCAAACCTCCGTCGCCTTCGTTCCCAGTCTGGCTTCTCGTGCCATTGCTGCGCCCAGCGTTCAGCCGCTTCTGAATCTTTGGCCCACTCCTCTTCCCAGCGCCCAGGATTTTAGCGGCATCTCCCAATTTTTCAGCAGCCCCCTGCAAACCATTAGCGAAGACTTCGGCACCGCCCGCTTCGATCACATTTTTTCCCAGCGGGATTCGCTCGCCGCCGTTTACACCGCCGACGACGGACGCGATCTCACTGCCACGCCGCTCAATCCCTTCAGCTCCGATATCCTCACTCTGCGCGAACAAGTCCTGAGCCTCGAAGAAACTCATATTTTTTCTCCGTCGCTCTTGAACACCGCCCGCATCGGTTTTTCCCGCGCCGGCTACTTCTTCACTGGGGAGCCGACGCCAGGCACTCCAGCGGCAAACGTTCCCGGCTTGCTGGTAGGACATCCCGTGGGGGCGGTAGTGGTTGGAGGCAGTGCGGCATCGAATCCGCAAGCACAGCTCGGACTGGCGGGAAGCAATAACGGCAGCAATCTCCATATAGCGCGCAATCTGTTCACCTATGAAGATCGCCTGACGTGGAAGCGGGGGCGCCACCAGTTGAGTTTCGGTGCCTGGTTTCAGCGGTTCCAGTCGAATGAGAAGATCGCCCTCAGTCAGTTCGGCCAGGCCACGTTTACGAGTCTTCAGACATTCTTGCAGGGAACCGCTTCCACATTTCTGTTTGACCCGGCGCCGACCGCTATGAACTGGCGCTCCCTGTTTGGTGCGTTTTACGCGGAGGACGTGGTCCGCCTCAGCCCCAAGCTGAGTTTATCCCTCGGTTTTCGCGCCGAATTTTCGACCGGTTGGAACGAAGCTCACGGACGGGCCGCCAACTATACCTTCAGCAACGGAGTTATTTCGACGCAACCGCATATTGGGGACTCTCTTTTCACCGTTAACAATGCAAAGTTTTTGCCCCAGCCGCGCATCGCAATAGCATGGAGCCCCTTCAGCGCGAAAACCGTTTTCCGCGCGGGCCTTGGGATGTACAACGACCTGCAAGATGCTCTTGGGTATCGCGCGGATCAGAACGCTCCTTTCAACCCGGTCTACAGCATTCCTTCCTTCGCGGTTTCGAGCTTCCCTATTGACCCTGCGGCTCCCGTGCCTTCGACAGCGAAGCTTGTCCCCGGGGGAGTTCAACCGGATATGAAGACGCCGACGCTGATTTCCTATTCCTTGAGGATACAGCAGCAGCTTTCACCGAACATGTCGCTGACGGTGGGCTACGTCGGATCGCATGGTTATCACGAACTGATAGGCATTGATGCGAACGAGCCTTTTCCCGTGATTTGCCCGGCGTCGCCGTGCCCCGCAACTTATCCCGCAACGTTTCCGGTGGGGATAGCGAACACACCTGTGCCGGCGGGAACTTACTTTGTGCCCACAACGACGAGGGCCAATCCTGCAATCGCGAATACGTGGACGTGGTTTTCTGAAGGAGACAGCTCCTACAACGCGCTGCAAGTGGATGTGAATCGCCGCTTCAGCGGAGGCTTGTCTCTGCGAGGGGTGTACACGTTTTCGAAGGTTCTTGACGACGGAGACTCTCTCAATGCGACGACCTCGGGCGGCGGACCGGCGCTGGCTTCGAATCCATTCAACCTGCGCTCGGATTGGGCCTTAGGGACTTTCGACATCAGACACATCGCGGTGGTGAATGCGACTTATGCCCTGCCGGTTGGGCACGGGAAGCGCTTTCTTGGTGGTTTAGAGGGATTTGGGAACGCGGTCGCGAGCGGTTGGACGGTGAATTCCATCGTGACGTTGCAGGGCGGCTTTCCGTTTTCGCCGCAGCTCAGCTATAACCCCTCAAACAACGGGGACACTCGAAATCCCGTGCGCCCCTTCGCGAATCCAGCTTTTACGGGGCCGGTGATCCTTGGCAACCCGACCCAATGGTTCAACCCTGCTGCGTTTCTGGCGCCGGCGAACACGGCTGCAAACGGCGGCTTCTATGGAAACATTGGGAGAGACACTTTGATTGGGCCGGGCCTGGCCACGTGGGATTTCTCCGTGCTGAAAGACATGAGGATTCGCGAGCGGCTGAATCTTCAGTTTCGGGCGGAGATATTCAATCTTCTTAACCGCGCGAATTTCAACCAGCCCAATGCCGTGGTCTTCACTCCCTCGGGCGTTTCGCCAACGGCTGGCGTGATTACCAGCACGACCACTACATCGCGCCAGGTCCAATTCGGCCTTAAGCTGCTTTGGTAGGCGTCCACCGCCTGTTGCGTCGGCGTTACTCGCCCCGATTTGGGGCAAACTAACAATTCGTGAAAAGAAAAAGGGGCAGTCCCGCAAAGAACTGCCCGCTTACCGTATCACGAACGACGGACCACCACTGCATCCAACGTTATGGAATGTAGTAGCGGAAAGAGCTCAGGATCATGTTGTCGACGGCCTTGGGAGAGATGCCCACTGCGGCCGGAGCGTTGTTGTTGCCGCTCCAGCCTGACTTTGTCAAGTATGAGTATTGGATACCCCAGCGCATACCGCCTTTCGGGCCCTGGTAAAACTTATGCCAGAAGCCGACAGAACCTTCGAGGATGTTGCGGATGTCTCCTGCGCAGGCGCCGCCAGCAGACGGTGCGGAGGTTCCGGTTGGAAGGCCTTCCGATGAACAGCCGCTGTTGTTGGCGAGTGGCGAACCATAACCACCGGGCTTGGTGTTCGATGAAGTATAGGTCGAAACGCCAGCGGCGGTGGTCACCGTGACAGTTTGGTAGTTGCCATAAGCGGCGCGCCAAGCGTATTCGTTACCGCCGTAGAAGTAGATATCAAGTTTCGGATTTGGGTGAAATTCGAGCCGTGCGAGGGCCTGCTCGCTTCGAATCAAAGCCAGAGTGCCGTCGGGACGCGCGGTTGCGTCGGCCAACTGCGCCGAGCCGTAGCGTCCGATGCCGTCGCCGACAACTGCCTTCACGCCGAAATCAAGCTTTTTGGAAAAGAGCGGCACAGTAAAGCTGGCGCCGCCACCGCCGCCCGTACGGGTGTCATTGAAAGCACCCGCAGGAGAAGAAGAAGTAGCCGCCGAGCAAGTGAGCGCCGGGCCAACCACGACGTGAGTCGCGTCCGGGGTCGGCGTCACGACCGCGCAAGGATAAACCCGGTTACGGAACGTGCTGACGATGCCTAACAACTCGTAGTGGCCCCATCCGGGATCCAGCGCCGCCTTGAAGATGATGTCAGGGGCCTTGTTAGTTGTGTAACCAGTGGCGTCGAACGCGTTGTACAAGCCGCCGCTGGCACCGGGAGCGTTGAGCCAGAAGTTCTGCGATGGATTCCCGGTCGCGGGCGTAAAAGTAGAGAACCCGCGGCCGCCAATCGTTGTCTGCGGCGCTTCCACGGAGAAGCCCAAGGCAAATTTGTCATGGTTAAAGCTTTTCACCACGCGAAGACCAGGTTGACGAGCCCAGGTAAAACCGACTGAATATTGTGGGTCGATCACCAGTGGCGGTACTTCCCCGCGGTTCGCGATTCCCTTCCTGTTTTCTGCTGCCAGGCTCCACATCTGGCCGCCGGTGATGCTCAAGCCATTGTCAAACGCCACTTGTCCGAACACTTGGCGCTGGCGGAGAACATAACTGTTGCTCTGCCGGTTGTTCGAAGTGGTGCCGGCGCCAAGGAAGTCCGCTTCGTAATACCCGCCGACCTTTGCGCTAGCCAATTTCCCTTCGACGAGGAGCGTCACGCGACTGTGGCGGCCCGTGAAATTGTTTTCCGTAACTTTGCTGAGCGAATTGCCCGGGAATGGAATGCCGGTAAGTGGGGTGTTGATGTCGCCACTGACGGCGCGACTGCGGAACACCGTAGCTGCTTCGAGGAAACCTCCCGGTGTAATGTTAACTCCCTTATATTTGATGGTGGCCGGCCCATCTTCCGCCGCTTTTTTCGCTTCGGCCTGCCCCAGCGCGGCAACTTTCTTGTTGAGGTCATTGGTGGCGTCCGCGACGGCTTCCAGCTGGCCTTCCGTCACCTTGGCATTCCCCTGCTCCGCCTTGGCTTCCTGGGCGGCCGCCGCCGCTGAAGAGGCCGCGGCTTGCGCGGAACGCAACTCTTCGGACAGCGCATTGAGCCTTTCCTGCTGTTCGCGCATCATTTTCTGCTGCGCTTCCATCTGCTGGGACTGCTGCATCATCATCTGACGCAGTTGCTCGACTTCGGCGCTTAGTGCCTCCGTTACAGATTTCTCGGCGGGCTTCTTCGCCGCTGCAGCCGGCTTCTTTTTGGCAGCCGTCTGTGCCGGGGCTTCTTTCGCCGCAGCTTCCTTGTCCGGCCCATCCGTTGCCCGGGACGGCGCTACAGTCACGAGGGCAGATAACATCAAAGCAATCCAGGTCCTACGCATCTATATCCTCCGATTTGATTCGAATCGTCCTAAGCAAGCACAGCCACTGAAACGTATTCCAAGCGAACACAACCCAAATGGGAGCGAACTTGTTTGAAGTCGGAATCCTAAAGGGGAAGGGTCAACAGACCTTGAACCGCGTGTGAATATTCCGTAACACAGCGGTCATGTCACATTACAAATCGAAGACACTTGGGAACGTTTCTTCCATCGCCGAAGGAGGGGAGAAGGGTCCCGCGGAGGCTTCGTGTTTTACGGGTGTCGCCACTGAGCGTTCATTCGCGACCACCCATCCCGGGTGGGTTAAAATGATACGCCTAAGAGGGGTTCAGACGAGAAATTGTCATTCACAAGAGACAATGTCAAAATATGCGATCAATGACCTTCTGCCAGCGACTCCTCCTGATCTCTGCAGCTGTCCTGGCATGCTTCCCCGATGCTCAAGGTGCCGACCACCAGTCTCTGACAACGGCGATCCGGGTAGAAAACGATTCGGCGATCGTGTCGATTCATATCAACCAACGAGAGAAACCCCTTAGATTCTTGTTGGACACGGGCGCCGAGATTACGATTATAGACGCACGCACGGCCCAAGATCTCGGCTTGCCCGAAGGAAAAGACATCGATGTTGTCACCGTCGGCGAACAAAGTACCGTTCCGACGGTTCGCATCAACACCTTGCGATTCGGGCCGGTGCACGTCGGCCCGATCGACGTCGCAAAATATGACCTGACCGGTCTTACTCGCGGCGTTGGTTCTAGAGTGGATGGCGTAATCGGTATAGATGTCTTAAGCCGAAAGCCCTTCACCATCGACTACGGGAAGAAGCAGCTATCCTTCGGGGAGCCTAGCCGGCTCAGGAATACCGCAAGTGCGGTGCGCGTGCCGATACGAAAAGGCCAGGGAGGATACGTAGTTTCTGCCATCGCAAACGGCACCAATCGCATCGAACTACTCCTCGATACCGGGACAAATTTTACTCAATTGCCTTCACAAATCTGGCAACAACTGACAAAGGAATGGCAACCTCAGAGAGTGCTTTGTGGTGCGAAGTCGACTGGGCGCGATGATTCGAATTCTTGTTTTGCGCGACTAGAATCAATGAGTTTCGAGAGTCTGAAGATAGACCACCCGGTTGTAAAGTTTCTCGGTCAACAGCAAGCTGGCGTTTTCGCGGACCCAGATCCTCCGGGCCTGTTGGGCACTGATTTCCTCAAGCGCTTCGTAGTCACAATAGATTTTTCCAATGAAGAAATCATTCTTGTCCCGTCTTCGACATACAAGGTTGACCCTTACGAATATTCCACCGTTGGATTTCAATACGTAAAGCAGGGTACCACCTACTTTGTGGCTTCTGTGCTAGAGGAATCGCCCGCCGCGCAATCCGGCGTCCAAGTTGGTGATGAGATCGTTGCAATACGCGGGCAACCTGTGGGAAGGCTGTCTAAGTATGACTTGCACGCTCTTTTGCATGGCCCACCCGGAACTTTGGTGAAGCTAACGTTGCGTCGAGCCGGAAAATCGATCAGTTATGACCTCATATTGAGGCAACTCCTGTAAAGTCTAACCTCACTATGAAATAGACCAGCCCTAGGACTGACCGATCCGGTCAATTCACCAAGCTAGCTGCAAACGTCAGCCCTCTTGACTTGAGAGGGCCGCTTTAGAAGAACCCCGTTCGTTTGAGAAGGGGCATTACGTTGTATGTGAAAATGGTATTGGTCACCGTTCGCTGTGGCAGGACCCCATTCTGGCCGACGGCCGTGGTTATGAAAAACGAGGCCGTGAACTCAGGCGAAAAGACATAGGTGGCCGTGACGAAGGCACGATTGCCAATGTTGAACCGGTCGGCGTTGAGCGGGCCGTTCTTCGGGTCGATTCGCGCGTAACCGAATTGGCTCAGACTGAAGTGCTTCGTAAGCTGTTTCGCGAAGGAGATCGCGAAACCGTATGCGGAGTCTATGTTCGTTCGCTCGTACTGCTCAAAAATAATGGAATCGACCACCCGCAGCTCGGCCAACTTAACGTTGACGGCCTGGTGCCACGTCCTGCGCCCGGTTTCCAATGTGAAATCGGCGGACACGGCGGCGCGCTTGCCGACCTTTTTGTCCACAAGAAATTGTCGGTAGTTCGACTCGCCGATGTGGGGTAAGCGCACACCGACCGGGACATTGTCCGGCCCCGTGCCCCCCACGAAATACGCATTGGTGATCGAGATTTCGTCGAAAAATAGCTGCTTCGGACGGCGAAGGCTTACCCGCTCACCCGTGATGTATCCGTCGTCATCGTAGGTGGTGACCTCAGTGGATTCACCCTTCGCGATGTAAAGACCGCCGACGTCGACTTCGATTCCGGCAATCGGTTGGGCAGCGAAGTAGAGGGTCTTGAAGGCCAGGTTCTTCTGCGCATTGTTGATGCCCCAACCGGTATTGTCCCAGCTACTGGTGAATTTGGTTCCAGTGAAGACCCCGAAGTTGAGCGAGTAACGGCCGGGCTCATCGAACTTCACTCGGCCTCTGAGCGTCGCCTTATACTGAACCTGATTTGTCGTTACTACGCCGGCGCTGTTATCGACGAAGCGGTAGCGGAGATTCAGCGTAGCGTTCTGTAGTTCGAACCATCGCAAGATGAACGCCTTTTCAGAAGACAGGGCCGGCGGAGGTGACGTTTGGTTCGCGGGCGGCGCGGGCGACGGGCCCTGGGGACTCGTTGGTTCGGCAGCCGGACGACCATCGGCCGCCTGCGGGTTCGGATCGCTGGTATCGAACGACGGGGGCGCCTCCACTCTCAGCACCACACCCGATCTTGCGGAGACTTCCTTCACTTGCGCGAATGCGGCTTGAAAAGCTCCCGCCAATAGCGTTGTCAACGCCATGGTCAGAGCGAACTGCATGTTTCTCATACCGAACACTCCTTAAGGTTAGCGGAACATCCGGCCGCCCGGTCGGCCCCTGAGATATTTGTTCTAAAGTCCATGCAGACTTCGTGGTGCTCCCTCCATGCGTATGGTCGGGCCTGGGAGCACATACAAGCGACCAAGGATACTGCCGGTCAGCTCTAACTTGAAGACGAACACTTTCGCCGTGCTCGACTTGAACCACCGGGCAACCAAGGATCACGATCCCCATGGACCGCAATGAATCCTGCTAACGCCGCGGAGAATCCCATGTGGCAGTTCGTTGGCCAGCTCATGATCCGAACCAGAAGTGCTCGCTGAACGTTCGCCTGCGGTGACCTTCATCGCTCCCATTCCTTACCAGGCTATTTTCGCCGAAAGCAAACAGAGGTTTTCTTCGTATTCTTGTCCGCGGAGTTCCTGCCACAGACGGACCATTCAGGAAATGCCAAATCTAAAGAATGCTGATGGAAGGAGACTCGCCAAGACATCGGAGCCTCACCACTGAGGCCGACTTGCGCAGTCAAGGAGAGCAGTTGGGAATTTAGCTACTTCCTGGTAGGAACCCTAGCTCATCCGCAGCGCGGTCGGCCTAGTACACATCGCCTGACAACACGCCACGCAACAACGATGAACTGGATACAAATTCATGTGGGGAGATTACGCGAACAATCTTTACCCGTCAACAATGTTTTGTAACGAACTAGCAAGTATTCTCGATGGGACATTGCACCACAATGGGCGGTGATCCGCCTCGAAGGCGCGCGCAATGCTCCGCAGGTCATTTCCCCGAAGGTTTCAAGTCCGGGGAACTCTGTCGCGTAGTCACATGAGTCCCAACACGCAATTCGTCGGTGCCTCGAACGGCCACGTCATCACCCTCCCGCAGGTCACCGAAAACCTCGGTCTGTTTTGCGTCGACCTCGCCCGTTTGGACATTCACCCACTCCGCGCTGCCACCCCGGATACGAACGACGAAGACAGCTTCTGTGGTTCGGGCCACAGCGGATGTTGGAACGAAAAGAGTGGATTGCGATCGACTGTCAGGCCAAAGCACTTCCGGAAACATGCCCGAAGCCAGACGTCCGTCCGTATTCGTTACGTCCAACTCTACGGGCATCGTTCGTGTTTTCACCTCCACCGAATGAGCAATCCGCGCAACTTTTCCGGTGAAAGCTTGATTCGGAAAAGCCGGTACACTGAATTGGACATTAGCTCCTTCCTTTATACCGGCCACATACTTTTCGGGTACAGGGATAAGGAGCCGCAAACGTGAAGTCTTTTCCACACGCACGATGGGAACTCCAACACCGGAGCCGCTGGACGGCCCCACGAGTGCTCCTGGGTGAACGTTCCTCTCTGTCACAATACCGTCGAAGGACGCTCGCACTTGCAGATACCCTTCAATTTCGCTGAGTGATTTCAATGCTGACCGCGCCGCCTGGGCACCTTCGCGGACGGATTCGAGCCGTGCACGGTCTGCCTCGACTGCCTTTTGCGCAACCTGCAAATCATTTTCGGCGACAACACCGGGAGTTGCAGAAGCAGTTTTGAGTCTTTGGTAAGTGCTATCGTCCGAGGCAAGCTTGGCTTCTGCTTCTCCTCGCTGAGCTTCCGCTCCCTGGAGTTTCGATTGCGCCTCCGCGCGCTGGGCGGCAATTTCAGGAGCCACAAGGCGTGCCATGAGTTGCCCCGCTTTCACAACCGATCCGCGATCCACGCTGATCGAATCCACGAATGCGGTAACTTTAGGATAGACAGCGACAACCTCATACGGCTGCAGTTCCCCTGGCAAGCGCACGGTGATGGCAAGTTTCTTGGATACGACTTTTGCAACTTCCACAGTGGGAGTGGACGCCACAGTCCCTTGTGGGTTTGCTGCGTTGGCGGAGGAGCCGGAGTTCGAGCCGCATGAGATGCACATACAAACGCTTCCTGCGAGGACGATGTTAAATAGAACCTCAATTCGACTCATAGAGCTTCTCCCTGCAAAGGATTCTGATGCCCCGTTTGCTGGCTGGCGAAAGCGCTCTGGGGGTCCTCAGGATCGAGTGACGGCGATTTCACTCCCGCTCGCTCCTGGACCATGGAAAACACCAGAGGCAGGACCAGCAGAGTCGCGGCGGTAGCAAACAATAATCCGCCGATCACGGCCCGTCCGAGAGGCGCCGTCTGCTGGGCTCCCTCCCCGATTCCCAACGCCATGGGAATCATTCCTGCGACCATGGCCATACTGGTCATCATGATGGGTCTCATGCGGGTTTGCGCGCCGTGAATCGCGGCGACACTTGAAGTGTTCCCTGCGCGGCGGTGCTCCTCGGCGAAAATGATCAGCAGAATCGCGTTCGCGACGGCCACCCCGATGGCCATGATGGCTCCCATAAACGACTGCACGTTCAGGGTGGTTCGCGTCACCAGCAGCATGAAAATCACGCCGCAAACGACCGCGGGAATCGTCGACAACACCACGAACGCAAGCTTC
>Ga0137407_10000664_pt1 | contig 22894 bp, 24 predicted proteins | sample CZOMad2_2_16fung_FD_108410 | JGI IMG/M metagenome (GOLD analysis project Ga0137407, IMG submission 108410) | Vadose zone soil fungal communities from Angelo Coast Range Reserve, California, USA - CZOMad2_2_16fungal (Illumina Assembly) | ecosystem: Environmental > Terrestrial > Soil > Vadose... | reverse complement strand
TATGTGGGAGTGGATCATACGGGAGCAAAACTGAAATTGATCCCGCAATTTCTAAATGAAAAAAAAATCAAAACAGGATTGGTTACTGCCGGAGATGTAACGGATGCAACACCAGCGGATTTTTATGCGCATAGGGCTGCGCGTGACAGTTCGGCTGCCATCTTTGATGACCTTGCGACATCTCCTGTTCAAATATTAATGGGTTCGGGTAATAATAATTATAATGCAGCAATCAAAAAAACATTGGAGAGAAATCATTTTCGCATCGTTTCTTCCATCGACAGCGTCAGTGAAAATACAGATCAGAAATGGCTGGTGATGGAAGATAAAGCTGCTTTATCCATGTTAGGCGGAAGAGGAGATTGGTTGCAACGTGCATTTATGAAAACTCTGAATATCTTATCGCACAACCCGGAAGGATTTTTTATGATGGCAGAAGGCGCGCAGATTGATCATGGCGGTCATGCCAACAACCTGCCTTTTGTAGCCACTGAAGTGCTGGATTTTGATGAGCTCGCGGGAAAGGCAATGCAATTTGCAGACGCAAATCCCGGAACGCTGGTAATTATCACTGCAGATCATGAAACAGGTGGATTGTCATTACTCGATGGTGATTATGCGAAAGGATATATTAGCGGCCAGTTTTCTACAAATGATCATACAGGTATCCCGGTTCCTGTTTTCGCTTATGGCCCCCAATCGCAATTATTCGATGGCGTATATGAGAATACGGAAATATTTAATAAGATTCTGGAAGCAATGAAAATAAGAAACTAATGTGCGAATGTGCTGATGTGCAAATGTGCGAATTCTTTTGAGCGATCGGTTTAATGCATTCGCACATTTGCACATCAGCACATTCGCACATTAAAAAATCAGCTATATGAAAAATATTTTACTTTTTTTGGTGATATGTTTTGCAGTAGAGAACATAAGGGCTCAGCAGGAAGCCAATATTTCATGGGCCATGTTTCATACGACTCAAAAAAATAATATCAATTCTTTTCCACAACCGTATAAGGAAATCGGGGACTTGAAATGGAAATTTAAAACGGGTGGTAAAATCTTTTCTTCACCTGCAATTGTGAATGGACTTGCATTCATTGGCAGCGAAGATGGAAACCTGTATGCGATTGATATCAAAACAGGCCGGCAAACCTGGAAATTTCCAACAGGCGGGGCCGTGCATTCTTCTCCTGCCATATATGGCGACAATGTATATTTCGGAAGTTTTGACGGATATTATTATGCTGTGGATATCCGGACCGGGCGGCAAAAATGGAAATTTAAAACGGAAGGTGAAAAATGGATTGGCGGTCTTGCTAGCTGGGGGATGAAACCTGCGGATATGCAAATGGATGATCTCTGGGATTTTTTTCTTTCTTCACCCATTGTTGATATGGATGATAACGGGCTTACTATCTACTTCGGCAGCAGTGATGGAAACCTGTATGCGGTTCAAACAAAAGACGGATCACTGAAATGGAAATTCAAAACGAACGGAATCATTCATTCAAGTCCTTCTTTATACAAAGGCACTATTTATATCGGTAGCTGGGATACTTATTTTTATGCCATTGATGCAGCCACAGGCAAGGAGAAATGGAAGTTCAAAACAGGTGAACAGGTAGCGATGAGCGGTATCATGGGCTCAGCCATTATAGAAAAAGGCATTGTATATTTTGGTGCGAGAGATGGGCATTTATATGCATTGAATGCGGATAATGGAGATTCTGTTTGGAAATATGATGCAGAAAATTCATGGATTCTTGGCTCAGCGATCATCAAAGATGGAGTATTGTATGTGGGCACTTCAGACAGTTATTTGCTATTGGCCATCGATGCGATAACAGGCAAAGAAAAATTCAGGTTTAAAACATGTGGTTATGTATTTAGCTCTCCTGCAATTGCCGGCAATAGCATATTTGTCGGAGATTTTACAGGCAGGATGTATGACATTGATCTTTCATCCCCGGATAAGCATCGGAGTGAGTTTGCAACAGATGCCAGGAAACGGCATGCAGCGACTGTTTTAAAGAATGATACTTTGAATTTTATGTATGCTGCCAAAGGCGCGGATCTTTATTTTTATACGGTGAACAAAAAAGTAATGGATGATTTTTATACACTGGGCCCTATCGTTTCCTCGCCTTCAATAAAAGATAGAGTGCTTTATTTTGGTAGTGCAGATGGATATTTGTATGCATTAAATTTAAAAGAGAAGAATTAATGTGCGAATGTGCAGATGTGCAAATGTGCGAATTTTTTTGAGCGATCGGTTTAATGCATTCGCACATTAGATATATTTCAGCCACCCCTTCTCCTTATGTTTAAATTTATATTTTCTGTAATACCGGCATAAAAAATACAATATAATAATTGTCAAAAGCCATCCGGCGTATACTCCAGTCAGTGAGTAAGTATGAAAACCCCCGCCGGCAATGGTGATAAGCCTGATAACAAATAAATGCATGATGTAAAAAAACATTGGCACCTGTCCGATTTCCAGCAGCGGTTGCAGTAATCGCAACTGTTTATTGTCCATAATCCATAATAATAGCAGGATGGGACCCAAAGTCATTAAGATGTAAAGCAATGAAGTAGGATATTTTGTTGTTTTGACAAAAGAAAGTATTGAATACAAAGTATTTTGTTGTGGTGACCATGGATTAGGATCTCCATATAAATTAAAATATCTTAGAATAATAAAAATGATAGTAAAGGAGAGGCCTGCGTATAATAATATTTTTCTTCTTTTTTGAAGATCAGATTCCGGAAAGAAAATATAACCTGTGCACCATCCCAATAGTACAATCCCGAAATAGGGAAGTAATGAATACAAAACAAAGACATAGATTTTGTCGGTTAAGTTGAAACCATCGGGTGCATGCAAAAAAATCCAGATTTTACCTGACAGGTGTTCGGGGTTGTATTGAATACCATCAAGTAAATTATGCCCGGCTATAACCAGGACAGATAAGGCAAAAAGAAATGACAGATTTTTTATTTTAATGGCTAGTGCCAGGAAAAGCATACTCATTCCAATTGCCCAGATAACAAGCAGGCTGATGCTGGGCGATGTTAAACTACCATCCCATGCAAACCTGAACAGTGTCAGTTCGAGCAGGATACATAATAGCCCTCTTCCTGCAAGGAAACTGCTTGTTGAAGAGATACCTTTTTTATGTGAATACAGCCGGGCGGCAATACCTACAAAAAAAATAAATCCCGGCGCACAAAAATGGGTGATCCAGCGTGTGAAAAAAAGTATGGCCGTTGTCTTTTGAAGATTTTCAGGGTTGATATTGGAATCATGCATGAAATAGCGGCAATGGTCAAGCGCCATTAAAATCATGATAATACCGCGGGTGATATCCAGCGATTGTATGCGGTTATTTACCTGTATGGATTGCATATTGGGATAAAGGGATTGCGAAATTTTTGTCTTACAAATTAAAATAAAATAATGAAATATAATCTTAGAATGCTTTGTCAGAACCGGGATTTTAAGCGATTTTACTGATCATCTCCTGGTTGTTGAACTCAGGGTGATCAGTAAAATCGCTTAAAATCCCGGTTCTGACAGGCATTTCTTTTGCATTGATATTACTATACTTGCCATGAATCGTCTTATATTTTTGTTATTACTTCTTTTTACGAACAGAGGACCTTCTGATCCTGTGAAATGGGTTTTTTCTTCAAAAAAAATCAATCCCTCCACTTATGAAATTCATTTGCGTGCTACGATTGCCAAAGGATGGTATATCTATTCGCAATTTAATGAAGGCGGCCCTGGTCCGTCATCTGTTTATTTTAATAAGAATCGTTTGCTGAAACGAATAGGAGATATTAAAGAAACTGGAAAATTAGAACGTCGTCATGAAAAACTATTCGATGCAGAAGTAAGAGCATTCTCTTCATCAGTTGATTTTGTTCAAACAATGCAGCGGAAAGATACAGGAGCAACAGTCGTAACCGGAATTGTTAAATTCATAGCCTGCAATGGTAAAATATGTCTTCCTCCGAAAGAATTGCCATTCTCGATTCCAATCAATGAGTGAAGGCAGAAGAAACAAGAGACAAGGTACAAGAGACAAGGTATAAGGTACAAGAGACAAGGAACAAGGAATAAGACCTGGCAGCAAATTTTAAAAGAATCTCCAGCCTTCCTTTGTGCCTTGTCTCTTGTACCTTGTACCTTGTTTCTTGTGCCTTGTTTGCTGTAGAAAATCATCCCCAGTTCTGATAAATTCATAGCAATGGCCCGCAATTTGAAACTGTATTCTTAAAATAAGACTATGAAAAATTCATTTATATTATTTTCTCCGGCCGATGAATTTCCCGGACCAGAGAAGCCGAATCCGGTTCCTCCACCTGAAATTCCGCCAGTAGGGCCTACGCCTCAACCCGCACCGAATCCAACGGCCTCCCCCAACCCCCTCCGGTGGAGGGGGAGTAGTTAGCAACTCTCAAATATTTTTTCTGAAAAGAAATTTGCCGTTCATGCCCCCTCCACCGGAGGGGTTGGGGGGAGGCTTAAATCACTTCAATAATCTGAACATCCTTTCCATTAAACAAAAAATGATCTCCTGCTTTTTTGCGGCTTAGTAATTTTGCGAGCGGAGCAAGGGGTGACAGAAAAAAAACCTGGTTGCCATCGACTATTTGTTTTCCCAAACCTGCCGCAATAAAAAATGAGGCATCGGCACATTTGATAAAAGCTCCCGGCATAGCGGCATCATAAATGATATCTACATTGATATCGCGAAGCAGAGCCAGTTCTTTCATATGCTCCGCCAGTTGACGGGCATGCATATCTTTTTCCAAATGACTCATCGCTCGTGCGGTTTCATATTTATCGCCTGCAGAACTCTTTTCCTCACTGTTCGTCGCCTCCTGTGCATTCTCAATAGCCGTTTTCGCTATGGCAATGCGTTGCACGGCCCGGTCAAGTGCAATTTGCTTTAGCTTGATTTTAAAAGCTATTTTTTGGGAGGAGGTCATTGGGTGCAAGTTAAGCCAACGCTGAACGCTGAACGCTAAACGCGGAATGCTCGTTAAGCGTTAAGCGTTCAGCATTCAGCAATATTTCGCCCCCGATTAAAAAAAAATTGTTCCCAAATGTTGTAACCATTTTACCTTTCCGGAGTAATCAATATAAAATAACTTAATTCTTGAATTTGGTGGCAGATTTGTCCGACGAAAAGATAATGCTTATGGTAAAAGACGGATATCTGTCAGAGTTGACAGCATTGTTCGACAGGTATCATTTGAAATTGTATAATTTCTTTTTAAGGCTCACATTCGACAAAACTGCCAGCGAGGACCTTACTCAGAATTTGTTTTACAGGGTCATCAAATACCGGCAGACATACAATGCAACCGAAGGGAGTTTTAAATCATGGATATACCAAATGGCACGCAATGTACACTTTGATCATTGCCGGCAGGAAAAGAAAATGACTGAACGTTTCAAAACGGTAGATCACAACCATAGCAATATTGCGGGAAGTGATGAAGTGTACAACGAAGATGATTTTGAAAAATTAAACAGAGCCATGATGCAATTGCATCCGGACCAGCGGGAGATGATTGTATTAAGTCGTTTTGAAGGATTGAAATATGAAGAGATATCAAAAATGACAGAACTGTCGGTGCCCGCGATAAAAGTACAGATACATCGCGCTATAAAAAATCTCAGAAATCTTTATTTTAAACAGCAATAGGAGGAATGAATATGGATTGCAATGAAGTACAATCGCAGTTGATTGATTTTCTCGATAATCATTTACCGGCGAATACCCATAAAGAAATTGAAGAGCACCTGCTTACCTGTGAAAAATGCAGAAATGATGTGCAGGAACTCAGTGCTTTGTTTGACACAATGACTGAGGTTCCTATAGAACGTCCCGGCCATGGACTGCGGGAAAATTTTAATGACATGCTTCAATCGGAACTGAACAGGCTGGCTGCTTTAAGTAACCAGAAACAAATTCCGATAAAAAGAACAATACCGATGCAATGGTCCAATTCCCTGCTGAAAATTGCAGCCGGTTTCGTGATATTAATTGCCGGAATAATGATCGGTATAAATTTGAAAAATACCCGGCAGGATAATTCATCAAGACAAATTTCTCATCTCGACAGTACTGTGAAAGAAATGAAAGAAGTGATGATGTTTGCTTTGCTAAAGGAAGAATCAGCAAGTCAGCGGATCAAAGCAGTGAATTATGCGGAGGAAATCGTTCATCCGGATCAAAAAGTCATCAGTGCATTGCTGAACCTGTTGGATCATGACAAGAACGTAAACGTTCGCCTCGCATCTCTTTACTCACTGTCGCGTTTTTCTGATAACCCGATAGTTCGCGATTCGCTGGTAGCAGCTTTACGCAAGCAAACCGAGCCCATCATACAGGTTGTACTGATCAATACACTTACCGAGAAAAAAGAATCCAGAGCCATCAAACCCATTCAGGAAATTATTTCCAATGAAAAAACCCTGAAGGAAGTAAGGGAGATCGCGCAAAAAAGTCTTAAAATATTGTAAATACTTTATTGAATTCGATAACAGAATAACAACATGCAAATTCCGGATTTGTCATGCCATTATTAATCACGTAAACAAAAAAGCAGATGAAAAAAATGAACTATATCATTACCATTATTGTCTTTTTATTCAGCTCCAATATTGTATTCTCCCAGGACTATAAGATTGCCGTTGAAAATTCAAAAGATGCCAAGCTTATATTGAATGATTTTCCAAGCAGTCTTCCGGTGGAAGGATATAATGGAAAAGAAATTATTATAACGAGTACGTCTAACCAGTTCAATGAGCCGCCTGACCGCGCAAAAGGGCTAAGACCAATTTACTCAAAAGGTGTTGACAATACCGGCCTGGGGCTTTCGGTGGAAAAAAATGGCAACCAGATCACTATTCAATGCCTGTTGCCGATCACACAAAATGCAGAATATAAAATCAAAGTGCCGGATAATCTTTCATTGAAAATAAAAAGTGGTTGCGAGCGGTCAAATAATATTACTGTTCAGAATATGAAAAATGAAATCGAGATCAATGTTTGTCATTCTATCAAGCTGAAAAATGTAACCGGGCCACTCGTGTTGTCCAATATCAGCGGCGACATTGATGTTGCTTTTACGGAAGTGAGTAAGGATAAGCCGATTTCCATTGCCTCGGTGAGCGGAGAAATCGATATTACCTTGCCTGCTAAAACAGCGATGGACCTGGAAATGGAAACCATATCGGGTAACATGTATTCTGATTTTGATTTCCCCTCAGGCGGGAAACAAATGAGAAGGATTGGCGGTTCTTCCATCAGCACGCAGCTTAATGGCGGCGGAGTTAGCTTAAAACTCAATACTGTAAGCGGTAATATTTATTTGAGAAAGGGGTAACGATCCCACTTCACTTCATAACAAAATAAATTACTTCAACATGAAAAATATTTTAACAACCATACTTTGCTGTATGTGCATATCAACTATAAATGCACAGAAAGTAATTGAAAGGCATATGGATTTTACACAGAAAAAAAATGTTATCCTGAATATCCAGATTGCCGATTCTATCAGGATAATAACATGGAACAAAAATGAAGTATATCTGAAAGCATCGGTGGACGTAAATGATAACAAAAATAATGATGACTATAAGTTCACATTTAATGAATCTACGGGTAATATAGACGTGTCGGCGAAATTTGATTTCAAAAAAATGGAAAAGGAGTGTAATTGTAATTGTGAAACGAAAATCTATTGTGATGTATTCATTCCTGAAAATGCGGGTCTGTCAGTGGAAACGATCAACGGCAATATTATCATCTCAGGGAAGACGGCAGAAATCAAGGCGCACAGTATCAGCGGTTTTGTGGATCTAACGTTATCGCCGGACCGAAAAGCGGATTTCAAACTGAATACCATTTCCGGAACCATTTATTCCAATATATCCATGAATACCACAAATAGCAGGTCGGCGACTACCAGTATCATCGATCGTTATAATGGCGGCGGAACACCCATCGATATTGAAACCATCAGCGGAGATATATTTTTCCGCAAGGCAGAATAATGTTTTAAGTTGATAGTTGAATGATTGAGAAAGTAACGGCATGCAGGTGTCCGGGACTTTCTCTTTTATGTTTTACGCCCGTCTGACCGTCTCGGTCTGACGGCGTTAATTGCGGGTCGCTAAGTTTTCCGTCAGACCGAGACGGTCAGACGGGATGATCAGTTCAATAAATCCTTTAATTTTTTTTCGAGCTCATCTCCATGAATATTTTTGGCGATGATCTTTCCCTGCGGATCTATTAAAAGGTTTTGAGGGATTGCGAGGATTCCATATCGTTTTGCTACAGCATTGTTCCAGAATTGAAGGTCCGATACATGATTCCAGGTCAGGTGATCATCATGAATGGCTTTCAGCCATTTTTCTTTTTGCCCCGGCCTGTCCAGCGACACCGCGAGAATGGTAAAATTTTTATCGCGGAATTTTTTGAAAGTGGTCACCACATGCGGATTATCCGCGCGACAGGGTCCGCACCAGCTTGCCCAGAAATCTATCAATACATATTTACCTTTGAATGAAGAAAGGCTTACCGGTTTCCCCAATGTATCCGGTTGGGTAAAATCAATAGCAGGTTTGCCAATTGCAGTTTCCCTGGCGAGGTCGATTCTTTCACGCAGATTTTTTGCAGAAGGTAAATCACGGTAGGTTGCACCTAATGTATTAAGCAGGGGTTCCACATCGTCGGGTTTAATGTCATATCCTGCGTATTGCGATAAGGCATATAATGCAACCGGGGTTTTATCCGCATTTGCAATGACAAATGGCTTATATACCTTTTCCTTTATTTCATTTTCAAGCGAATCGATCGCATCATTTGTTTTCTTCTTTGCTATTGAATCATTTTTTTTATCGTACTGATCATATTGATCATATAAACGATCCAGTATCGGATCATAATTATCCACAGCGGTTTTTATTCCAAGATACTCCTGTTGAAATGTTGAACCTTTGACCGTTTCATTGCTCAATGAGTCCTTTGCAAATATTTCGATACTGGCCGGTTCAAGAAAAATACTATAATAATCCCTGGGAAAAACGGATTTTGCTTTTTTTGTTTTATCGTCAACGGGCCCGGTTGCTATTTTGATTTGCGCCACTGTCGGTTCATCCAAAATGCCTTTGAATACAGCGATTCCGTCTTTTATGACCGAGCTGTCTGTTATCCTGGATTTTGTTGTGGAATTATAGTAAGTAAAATAAACGATGCCCGAAGAATTTTTCACATTCTCCACATGTACTTTGAGGTTATAAGGCCCATTCAATGGAGACTGAGCGATGATGCATGTTGCGTTCAGCAGAAAAAGAAAGAATAAAAAATAATATTTCATAATAAAAAAATTGGGAGAAAAAAGTAATTGCAATTTACGATAAAATCGTATTGAAGAGAACCAGGATTAACAAGATTATTAGTGATTATGAGGATATATTGATAGAACCATGATTAATAAGATTAAAAAAGATTATCAGGAAGATATTTTATATCCGTCTTCTTATCATATATCCTCATAATCATTAATAATCCTGTTAATCTTGGTTCTCTACGGTTTAGTTTGTATATCTTGTAACCAACCAAACGAAGTTTTTGTGAAAAAATATATTTTCTTATTCAGTGTTATTTTATTTGCTACAGGTATGACATACGCACAAACATCCAAAAAAAATCCAGGCAAATTATTGCGCCATGTAGTGCTGTTTAAATTCAAGGACAATGCTACTCCGGATGATATTAAGAAAGTGGAAGAAGCTTTTCGTGAACTGCCGGCGATTATCCCGGAAATAAAAAAGTTTGAATGGGGAACCAACAATAGCCCTGAAAATCTCAACCAGGGTTTTACACATTGTTTTTTTGTAAGCTTTACGAGTGAAAAGGACCGTGACTTATACCTTCCGCATCCGGCGCATCAGGCTTTTGCTGCATTACTCAAACCTTATTTGGATAAAGTACTGGTGATTGATTATTGGGCGGGTGAATAGGACAGAACGGAACCATGATTAACGTGATTGAAAAGGATTGAGAGAAAAAATAAATCGATTTTTTTTACATTAATAACGTAAATTATTCCTCGTAATCCTTTTCAATCAAGTTAATTATGGTTCTATGAATTATTTTCTTTTGATACTTACGGGATTGCTTTTCCCTGTATTATTGTCTGCACAACACCAGCATCATGCTGAACCTTTACCCGGCATCTCCATCGTAAATGATGTACAGCCACAGCCATTATTAGCCCAGGCCAACAGGTTAAAAGAAGCTTTGTCTTTTTTGGGAAGTTCTTTATCGGCGGAAGATGCAGAACGACTAAGATCATTACAGGATAAACCATTTACAGCGGAGATTTCAAATACCATCCAGAAAATTCTTGACCCATATTGTATTGCCATGGTTGATATCAATCCCGAATCCCGCGTGAAAGTAGCAAGAGGACCTGCCAAAGCAAAACTCATTCAAAATGGATGGACAAGTTTTTTGGTGAAAATATATAATGAAGCAGGAGTAACGGCACAATTGAATGTGGCAAGTAAAAATGCAGATCCCCTTTTACATAAGTCAACTTTTGGGGCGAGAGTAGAAAAAGAAAATATACTCACAGCCGGACAGGTTGCTAACCGCTTTCTCGAAATGGAAATATATCGCAATCGTCCTTTGCTGCCCAATCTTTCGGGGCTTAGACTGGAATATGGGGTGTTGCAGGTGTACAGTAAAGATGCCGGTCAGCGTGAAGCCGAAATTGGTTTTAACATCGGGCAAGGCACACAGGACATAGGATTTCGCAATGCAATCCATATTTTATTCAATATACATCCGTCTGTAAAAGTGATTTTGAGAATACAGGATGATGATGGTTCGTCGGCAATGGCTTCTTTTGTTATTACAGACGGGATAGAGCATATCCTTGCAGATACAGTGACGGATATTTCTCAGGTTAATTACAGGGTATCGATGGCACAGCTCGAATACCGTCCATTTTTTGTTGAAGGAAAAAATTGGATCCCGTCAAAGGCATTGAAAGGTATTTATCCACTTCCTTCACGAAGGGTTGCGGCTTATGATGAATATCCTGATTTTTTCTTTCAGCCGCAGGTTTATCGTTCGGACGGTGAACATATTGAGCTCCCACCCGGAAAATACAATGTCATTTTTACGCGCGGTCCTGAATACATTCCGCAAAGCAGGCAAATCACCATTCCGTCGGGGGTGGATTCCACTATGCTAACGTTCAAGCTTAAACGATGGATCAATATGGCCAAACTGGGATGGTATAGCGCGGACCATCATGTACATGCTGCGGGCTGCAGTCATTATGAAAGTCCGGAAGAAGGTGTATCACCTGCACAGATGTTGCGCCAGGTATTGGGAGAAGATTTAAATATCGCCGCATTATTGACCTGGGGTCCCAGCTGGTATCATCAGAAAACTTTTTTCACCGGCGAAATAAGTCCGCTTTCTACCAAAAAAAATATCATGCGTTACGATGTGGAAGTTTCCGGTTTCCCTTCTTCGCATGCCGGCCATATTGTGCTGCTTCACCTTAAGGAAGATGATTACCCGGGTACAAACACGATTGAGGAATGGCCAAGCTGGACGCTGCCGGTATTGAGTTGGGCCAAGTCGCAGGGCGGTGCTACCGGCTATGCTCATTCGGGATGGGGATTGGAACCATTATCTCCGACCAGCGATTTGCCAAATTATATCATACCCAAAATGGATAATATAGGAGCCAATGAATATATAGTTACAGTAACACAGGACGCCGTCGACTTTTACAGTGCAGGAGATACACCAGCTCCCTGGGAACTGAACATGTGGTACCAGACTTTGAATTGCGGTTTCCGGACAAGGCTGAGCGGCGAGACTGATTTTCCATGCATCTTCGATGAAAGGGTAGGAATAGCCAGGACCTATTTTAAATCGGACAGCGGAATGAATTATGAAAGTTATATGGACGCAATCAAAAAAGGAAGATCCTATGTTTCCGACGGGGGATCGCATATCATTGACTTTTCCGTGAATGGGCTGGAAGCGGGTACCCATAATAGTGAGTTATTGTTACAGGGACCACAGACAATAAAAGTAACCGCCAAAGTTGCGGCCTATCTTCCTGAACAACAAAATGAAGCCGGTGCGGATATTGCTCACCGCAAAGTAGATGAACAACCATACTGGCATATTGAACGTGCCCGGATAGGGACTTCCAGGAAAGTAAAAGTTGAATTACTGGTAAATGGTATGTCAGTGGATACTGCAAATGTAAATGCCGACGGCAAATGGGCAGATATTCAATTCAATTATTCAATCAAACAATCTTCATGGGTTGCACTAAGGATTTATCAAAGCTCTCATACCAATCCTGTTTTTGTTATTACAGATGGCAAACCCATCCGGCTGAAAAAAAGTGCTGTATGGTGTCGTCAGTCAGTAGATCAATGCTGGAAAATGAAAAAGCCAAATATCCGGCCCGAAGAACAAGCAGCTGCCAAAGCCGCTTATGATAAGGCATCCGGCATTTATGATAATATTATTCAGCAGGCAGAAATTAATTAATGTGCGAATGTGCTGATGTGCGAATGTGCTGATGTGCAAATGTGCGAATTCTTTAAACCAGATTGCCTTAAAGAATTCGCACATTTGCACATCAGCACATTCGCACATTAATTTATCACGGTTATATGTAATTATCACTTGCGCTGCATCTTTCAATAAACGCAGCTCATGTTTAAAGAAAGATTCGCCCCTGATCCACGCTATTTCCAGGTCCTGTTCCAGTTATTTTTTTTATGTTATGGCATCCTTTGTCTTGAATGGAATGACTGGCTCCATTACTTCATCAGCATTGGAGGCTGCCTGCTGTTCAATTATACTGCTGAAAGCTTAAGGCAAAAAAAATTACTTCCATTTTTGGGAAGATCAGGATGGAGCTGTTGGGGATTCAGCGTCCTGATCAGTGCGATGAGCCTTTGCCTTTTATTAAAGACCAATCACTGGTATACGAGTTTGTTTGCAACTTTTTTAACAGTTTCTTCCAAATATATTTTCCGTTTCGGAAAAAAACATCTTTTCAATCCTTCAGCCTTCGGTATTGTCGGAACGCTTTTATTTACGGGCGATGCATGGCTATCTCCCGGGCAATGGGGAAGCAATGCAATTTTGTTTTTTTCAATTGTTGTGTTGGGAACGATTGTCGTGACAAGAGTACAAAAACTGGACACGAGCCTTGCTTTTATTCTGACTTTTAGCGGATTACTCTTTTGGAGACAGGTTTACGTATTGGGGTGGCCGTTAGATCATTTCGTCCATTCCATTAGTACCGGCAGTTTACTTTTGTTCGGGTTTTTTATGATCAGCGACCCAAAAACTTCTCCCAATCATCAGCTTGCAAGAATCATCTGGGCGACCGGCATCGCTATCATCGCATTTTACCTGGCTGCATTCAGGTGGATTTATAATACGCCGGTTTGGGTACTGGTTGCTGCCGCGCCAATCGTTCCGGTGCTGGATACAATCTTTTCATCAAGACCATTTGAATGGTCCTCTTCTATAATTCGTCTAAATATTATTTCAAAACTTAAAAAAAATAATCATGAGATCGTTTAAGAAAAAAACTGCAGCGCTGATGGTGATGATTGCCATGATCAGCCACGAAGCCACGGCATTTTGCGGGTTTTATGTAAGCAAGGCGGATGGCACGCTTAAAAATAAAACTTCACAGGTTATCATCGTGCATGATGGCGACCGGAATGTAATTACCATGTACAATGATTTTAAAGGAAACCTGAAAGATTTTGCGATGGTGGTACCCGTGCCAGTTGTCCTGAAACGTAATGATATCAAAGTAGTCGATCAGCAAATATTTAAACTGCTGAATGAATACAGTCAACCCAGATTGGTGGAATATTATGATCAGAATCCATGCGAGATGGACAAATATGACGATGAATTAAATAAAAGTGCTCCACGGGCATCATTAAGCGAAGCTGCGGTTTCCGGTTATGGCACCAAGCGTAAGGACCTTGGAGTGAAGATAGAAGCCAAATACCTGGTCGGTGAATATGATATTCTGCTCCTCAGTGCCAAAGAATCTTCCGGATTAAAAACATGGCTGACAGAAAACGGGTATAAGATTCCTGATGCTGCCAACGAAGTATTGGAGCCTTATATCAATAGCAATATGAAATTTTTTGTTGTTAAAGTAAATGAAAAAGAAAAAAGAAAGCTGCCGGGTAATTTTTTAAGACCAATCCAGATTTCATTCAGCTCGCCCAAATTTATGTTACCGATCCGTTTGGGGATGGCCAATGCAGATGGCGACCAGGATATGATCGTATATGCTTTCACGAAAAAAGGAAGGATTGAATCCACCAATTATCGCAATGTGGAATTGCCAACCGGGAAAAATATCCCGCTGTTTGTGCAAAATAATTTTTCAAATTTCTATTCAAATCTTTTCCAGCACCAGTGGACCCGTGAAGGAAAATCTGTAACGATGCTCGAATATGCGTGGGATGTGAGTCCGAAGAACTATATGAAGTGTGATCCCTGTGTTGCCACAGCACCTTCCACGCAGGACCTGGTACAGTCTGGCGTTTGGTGGTTGAATCAAAAAGAATATGATGCGGAAGATGATTATAATAATATCATTTATTCATCCGATGTTTATTTCAGTCGTTTGCATATCCGTTATAACCGGAATTCTTTTCCGCAGGACCTGATGTTCCAGGAAACATCTAACACAGAAAACTTCCAGGCACGTTATATTATCACACACCCGGCGACCGGAGATTTAAATTGCATGGGAGGGAAAAAATACCTGAACGATTTAAAGCAGAGACGTAAAGAAGAAATGCAGACATTGATTTCTCTTACCGGCAAAGGATATACTGACTGGGATCTTGTAACGAATACTGACGAAGAAAAATTTATTCCTGTTGAAAGTTCTTATAAAGACCTTGCAGTAAAAGGTAAAATTGAAAAAAGAGAAAATGGAATTCTTTTCGCAACATTGGGCGTCATGGGATTGCTTTCATGGGTTGGATTCGGCAGGCGCAGAAAAAAAACTGATCAATAACAAAACGCGCAGGAAACATTGAATTGATTTTTTTTGTAATTTTAATCTTCATCAAAGAAAAGGAGGTATTCATGCAATCTACAGATCATTCATGGAAACCTTCGGTTAGTATCGCCTGACCGGGTTTCTCCATCAAAATATCTGCCGGCATAAAGAGCCGGGAACCACTATCTACGGGTAGTGGTTTTTTTATTGCTTTACCCGAACACTGAGTGTTGAATATTGATTATTAAATATTTTTTCGCGGAGAATGCGAGAAAATATTCAATAATCAATATTCAACACTCAATGTTCAAGTATACACCAACCTCCATGTTCAAGTAAATATCAAACTGCTTCATGCTTTTCTTTAAGCTTTTGCCAATTGTTTATATTAATCCTGTTTTACGGTTTATTTGAGTTAGTTTTGCCGCTTGTTGGGTAATTGCAATAAAATCTTATCCTAATGATTATACTGATCTTCTTTTTGGCGCATTGGTTTTTATCTCTTTTTTGTCAAACTTTTTTTCTTCATAGATACGCTTCTCACAAAATGTTTACGATGAACAAATTCTGGGAGCGTTTTTTTTATGGGTTTACGATCCTGGTACAAGGTAGCTCCTTCCTGAATCCCCGCGCGTATGCAATCATGCATCGCATGCATCATGCATACAGCGACACAGAGAAGGATCCGCATTCTCCACAATTTTTTAAAGATGTATGGGCAATGACCATGCGTACAAAAGAAATATACCTGGATTATGCCAAATACAATGTTGAACCGGAAAAGGCTTTTCGCGGAAAATATCCCGAATGGAAACTGATGGATAAGATCAGTAATTCATGGGCCGTAAGAATTTTATTTATTATAGGATATATTTTGTTCTACTGCTATTTTGCTACTGCCTGGTGGATGTTCCTGTTATTACCTGTTCATTTTTTTATGAGTCCCATCCATGGTGCGCTGGTAAACTGGTGCGGTCATAAGTATGGTTATTATAATTATGATAATCATGACCACAGCAGGAATACCATACCTGTTGATCTTTTCTTAATGGGTGAATTGATACAGAATAATCATCATAAAAGTCCCAACGATATCAACTTTGCCAAAAAATGGTTTGAGTTCGATCCCACTTACCCGATTATTTTATTGCTGAATAAGATGCGGATTATCCAGGTGAGAAAATAAGAAATAAGAAAGGGATTAAAAAATTAAATAACTTTTCCCCCCGCAGGTTTTCTGCTTAACCACAAGGCACGAATTACACGAATTTAAAACGAATTATACGAATTAAGACTTCGTATAATTCGTATAATTCGTGTAATTCGTTTTAAATTCGTGTAATTCGTGCCTTATAAAATCCTTAAAACTATTCAGTGATGAAAAAAATATATTTTGAATTCGTTATGCATTCAACGTCTTTTTTGTGGTTGATCCTATGCAATGCTTCAATCGCAAAAGCACAAGCGCCTGTTTCATCAGGAAATCTTTTTCCTCCGGGTACAATCATTTATGAAAATATTCATTACGCGAACGACACTTTGGAAAAACACCTGCTCGATATTTATATTCCTCCAAATACAAAGACTGATCTGCCTTTAGTGATTTGGATTCATGGAGGCGCATGGATGAGCAACGATAAGCATGCAGATATGGGTTATATGAAAAATACTGTCAGATCATTCATCGACAGCGGATATGCATTCGCTTCTATTGATTACAGGTTCAGTACCGATGCAGTTTTCCCGGCACTTATACAGGATTGTAACCAGGCGGTGGAATATCTTTACCAACATGCCGGTGAATATAAAATTGACAAGAATAAGTTTGCTGTAATTGGTTTTTCTGCGGGCGGGCATCTCGCATCTCTACTGGCTTTGTCAAATAATAATACTGTGAAAGAATTTTATGCTGATGGAAATAAAATTTCATTTGTTATAAAGGCTGCTATTGATTTTTATGGGCCTTCGGATTTTATAGCGCTCAGCAATATGGCGCCCAGCATCGATCCGAAAAATCCAGTCTCAGTGCTGCTTGGTGCCATTCCAATTGAAAGACCTGATCTTGCAAAACTTGCTAGTCCTACCACTTATGTAGACAAAGCCGATCCTCCTTTCCTGATCATTCATGGAGAAAAAGATGAGTCGGTTCCTCCGCCACAATCTGTATTATTGAAATCATATCTTCAGTTAGCGGGAGTGCCTAATGAACTGATTATCGTGCCCGGTGCGCCACATTTCGGAGTCATGTTTGATGCCGGATATATCAGGAAAAAGATTTTTGTTTTTTTGCGCACGTATTTAAAGTAAATTGCTAGTGGCGAGTGGGAATACCTACTCGCCACTTACCACTCGCCATCTTTCCCTGCGCATTTATCCTCCAAATCCGCACGGTTATCGCCGCGAATTGCACGAATATAAGATTGCTCGTTTAGAAATAAAAAAACGAAGTAGCTTGTACTTCGTTCAATGAAATTTTTTTTTCAGTAGTGAAGTTGCAGGTGAAGAATCTATTATCCACTCAAAATATTCTAATTGACGAAGATAAATTTTTCAAGATGCAGCATATGTCTTTCTGCATGATAGATACTGAGGTATATCCATTCGAGACGGGTCATTTCACCGAATGAGTGATGAGAAAAGGAAGTGCAAATTTCAGACAAGTCTTTTATTTGAATCATGTCAATCATTTTGTGGCGTTCGGAACGGATTTTTGCAATAATTGAAACAGGATCTTTGATTGAATCTGATGGTTGAATTTCCCGGGGCGCCAGCAGCTTCTTCTCAAGGTTAAGAAAAACATATTTTATATTTTCGGATTTTTCGTCAGGAGGACGGTTTGCTACACGGGCAGTTCCCTGAAGTAGGCGGTTGATGACAATATCCAGGCGAAGTAAATGTTCAGCAATTTCCCCCGGTGTCCAACTACCGTCTGCTGATCTCTTATTAAAATCTTCGCTATCGAAAGAAGAAAAGAATTTTAATAGAAGGCTGGTGGAAAGTTGCAGATCAGCTATGACGGCTTCGATTACAATCATGAGGACAATTTAAACAATTGGAGTGATTTATGTTTTTTTAATTTGTTATAAATAACATCATAAGAGGATTTTTTTTAATGTAAGCTCGGGATCTTGTTTACAGAATGATATTGATGTATCTGTAGGGGATACGTCAAGAAAGGAAAGCCCGGGTAATACCGCGGCTTTTCTGATTTATGTATGCGTTCAGCCACTCTAAATAAAAATCCGCTGTTTAAATCTCTGGTCTTGCCTTTATATTTGTTCTTTCTGTTTCAAGCATTTAGAAATGAATCAAGTAAATCCGCGGGCTGGCCGTTTTGCAGTTGGTGCTTTTTTCTTCCTGCATGGGTTATGCTTTTCCAGTTGGGCCTCGCGGATTCCGAATATCCAGCAATATTTTCATTTGTCGGATGCCAGCCTGGGATCGGTATTGTTTGCCATGCCAATCGGCTCTTTTGTTACGCTCCCTTTTTGCGGCTGGCTGATCACAAAAAACGGAAGCCGTAATATGGTATTGATTGCTGCTGTAATCTATAGCTGCATGCTTGCTGGCATCGGTTATGCATCTACGGTAGTTCAACTGGTAGTTTGTATGTTTTTTTTCGGCTCGTCAGGTAATTTGATGAATGTTGCATTCAATACGCAGGCTATTGGCGTTGAAAAGATGTATCCAAAACCCATCATGTCTTCTTTTCATGGAATATGGAGTCTTGCGGCATTGGGCGGCGCTTCTCTCGGAGGATGGCTGATGGGAAGAGGTCTTGCTGTTTCAATTCACTTTTTATTTATTACAATAACAGGTTTGCTGACAACAATCGTTTGTTCACGCTGGTTATTAAATCATGATACTAACCAGGAACAAAAAAAATTATTCTTCAGTAAGCCGGAAAAATCAATCTTAAACCTGGGTATGATTGCATTTTGCTCCATGATGTGCCAGGGTGCCATGTTTGACTGGAGTGGAGTCTATTTCAAAAAAGTTTTATCGTTAGACCCTGCATGGATTGGCGCCGGCTATACAGCGTATATGATTAGTATGACTACTTCACGTTTTTTTGCTGATTGGATGGTGCACAAGGCAGGATTGAAAGCAATCCTGGTTTGGAGCGGGGTGCTGACCGCATTCGGTTTATTGATAGCGGTCGTTTTCCCTTTTTTCGGTCCGGCCCTGGTTGGTTTTATGATTGTAGGGATCGGTGTATCCGCTGTGGTTCCATTATTATTCAGTGCCGTGGGGAAATCAAAAACAGTTTCACCGGCTACAGCCATTGCTTCTCTGTCCACACTTGGATTTATCGGACTACTTATCGGCCCTCCACTGGTTGGTTATGTGGCCGGAGCAGCCGGTTTAAGGATTTCTTTCCTTGTGCTTGCAATGATAGGATTAACAGTTTCCTTACTTGCTTCCCGCACCAGATATTGAAAAATTACTGCAGGTTTTGATTGGCCCCATCTGATGAGGGCAGTAATACTTTACCGGGTGTTACCCAGATGCTGGTATCATATCCGTCAATCCGGATATAAATTTTCCTGCGACCTGTCCTGATAATTTCACAAGGTAAGATTCCACCAAAGGGAGAATAGTAAAATGCTTTGTCGGATTTCTTAAAATTCCATTGCATGATTAGGGCTTTTTAGGGTTCGATAAAATTAAGATTTGCGATAACCAAAATCAATCCCCTATATAGGGTATTTATAAAATCCGGCTATCAATAAATATATTGACGTAAAAACCATCTTTGGAATAAACAAAAAGAAAGATAATTTTTCAGGACCGGTCTTTTTCCTGTTGTTTAAATAAATGCTGTGGGATTGCTTTTCGTGGTAAGGTTATTTTTTTTTTCGTGCAGTTCAATTGCCTTGCCAATGGCTGAACTAATAGTAGTCTCTTTTTTAGACTGCTCGTGTACCCATATTTTCCTGCCATTTTTTTCAATGCAAAGGATAGGCATATATGGTAAAATCAATTTGCCATTGTTGTTCTGCTCAGTATGGATTTGCGTGGAATTGCTGAACGAATGAACCAGGTAACAACCGTCAGTTGTATCTGATTGTGCGATGGCTTGCATGGTTAGCAATTTATTTGAGTTTTCTAACCATATGTCAAACCTGATGACAAAAGATTGTCTTTCCAAGGTATAGTTTTGTGGTTAAGCCAGAGGTATAAATCAAATATAGTAATATTTGATTAAATGATCGTACCGGAGGGTAATCGGATCAAACAAAGAGGGAAGAAACTATATAAGGTACAGGAGTCAGGATTCAAAGTAAAAGCCTTGATTTCGAATTTAAGGCTAGTGTCCTGTTCTCTTGTGCTTCGCACTCTTTTTACAGTTAGCACGTGCGAAAACGCTTAATAAATAAAAAGGGGTCAGAATAAAAATTCAACCCCGTTTTAAAATCCAATATCCTATGAAAAACCAATACAAATGTATTAAAAAAAACCGCCATCCTACTATATTACTCTTCCATTCATCGAATAATTCAGCGTATCCGTCGAATTAATTCAGTTGACAGTTGACAGATGACAGACTAAGAAGACTGTCAACTTTTTTTGAACTGCCTGTTATAGCGAATGATGTTCCAATATTCTTTTCCATAATCAACCAGGATTTCAGCGCCAGCAGGAATATCTTCGGTGGATTCGATAAAGACCCTGCCATTTTCTACAATATATTCGCTGTTGTTTAACAATGATTTTTTTTTGCGTGAGCCTCTCGCATCATTGGCATATCTTCCCAATGCCTGTTTATATGGCCATGCATCAATGACCCGGTTCCGGTTGATATAAAATATATAACCATTACCTCCATTTTTGTGATCAACTTCTTTCCAGGTATTTACCACGCCTTTATATTCTATAATCCTCGTACCAGCCGGTATAAATTTTTTCGTAAAAAGTCCTCTGCCTGCGCCGTCGATCTGTGAACGTTTTACCAAAAGATACTTTTCAAGTAATGCCATTTTACTTTTACTTATTCCGGTTATTTCTTGTTTATATTTTGTTCTACGGCCGCAAAATTACCAGATGAGTAAGTTTACGATAAAAATTGAGGAGTTTCTCGCTTTGTAGGTTCTTTTCCTTCCCTTAGATTTGTTTCCCGTTACCGATGAAAGCATTTAATTCCTGAAGTTCCTAAAAAGTAATTGCTTACGTCCAAAGCACTTAACTCTTGAAAAGCCCCCGGTTAGTCCTGGGGGTTTCTTCGTTTAATGCACCCTGATGATAGAGTTGATAGGTTGACTAGTTGAAACGTTGATTTTTATTTTGACCGAAATCAAATCTACATTTCAACTAGTCAACCTATCAACTCTATCGCGTGGTTCTGATATCAAGCCCGCCTGATAATCTTCAAAAGAACTACTATGACTGCTATCACTAAAAGTATATGTATAAGTCGGCCGCTATTATATCCCAAATATCCGATTACCCAGATAATAACGAGTACAACAGCGATGAGATAAAGTAAGTTCCCCATAATTGATTTTTTTTAAAGCTTAAGTAAGGATGAAACACTTTTAGATTAATCAATCGGCATGCCCGGGATTAAATCAAGCTTTGGATAACGATTGGGCAATTATGTACACATGAAGCAGAACCACGATTTGCACGATTAAAAAAGATTATGAGGAAATTGAGAAAGTAGCATTTCTCCTCATAATCTTTTTTAATCGTGCAAATCGTGGTTCTAAAAAAAAGCCAAAGTGTTAGCTTCGGCTTCATTTCACAGAGAATGGAATATACCCTTATAATTTTGTTACTTCAAAATTTTCGGTTACTTTCCTGCTCACAAAAAAACTGCGTTTCACATCGCCATTTGCAGTGCGGATAATGAAAGTAGGCTGAATGTCAACTCCTTCTTTAGGAAGATGAAAAGTCTTTTCAAAACTTACGTCCGAGAATTTTTCATTGTACACGGTAATACCATCATCATTTTTTATAATGAGAGAGAATTTTTGTGCAGAAGGATTACTAAATTCAACACGGAACAAATAAGTGTCTTCATCAGCACCGGCATACTTAACAGATACCTGCTCATCAACGACAGCAGATTTTTCTTTGTCTTTTACTGTTCCTGCCATTGAAGTAAGCGGGTTGGACACAAATAACAACGCGACAGTTGCTGCAGTTGCCATAGTTTTCAGCGCGTAGCTGTTTACAAATTGTAGTTTCATGATTTCAGATTTTAAAGTGTTACGAATTTTAATTGTTACTAAAAAAATTTATGAGGCAATTTCAATCGTGGGGCAAACAACAGGAAGGAATCGACTTGTATTTATTTCTTTTTGATGAAACAAAAGTAGTCGCGTTATGCTGATATTGCAAACCATGTTTGAACATGGTATATCATGCCAAGCAGTGGAGGAGATGGCATAAACAGCTGGCAGGTAAAGGATTAGGTCGTTGAAGATACATGATGACCAACCCACAAAAACAGTAGAGCAAAGAAATGTTAAAGCGTTTATTTATGCTTGTTAGGAGCTATTGAAGAGAAATATCTGCTGATTACAAATGAATCAGGCTCTTTGCAATGTTTCTTCTCTGACGAATTGAAACAGGAGATCCTTATGGATTAAATAAATGGCTGTTTTTGAAAAGCAATCACTTTTTTCCATGGGAACATACTCGAGCTTGTATAGCGGGGAATCATACGCATTATCGAGTATTATTTTTCTTTTTAGATTGACGAATTCATCGAAACCTGCCAGGTTTATTTCATGCAGCATTTCTTTTTTCGCCGAAC
>Ga0137407_10000660_pt1 | contig 23003 bp, 21 predicted proteins | sample CZOMad2_2_16fung_FD_108410 | JGI IMG/M metagenome (GOLD analysis project Ga0137407, IMG submission 108410) | Vadose zone soil fungal communities from Angelo Coast Range Reserve, California, USA - CZOMad2_2_16fungal (Illumina Assembly) | ecosystem: Environmental > Terrestrial > Soil > Vadose... | reverse complement strand
GATTGCTGTGCACCCGGAAGTCGAAGTCGGCGTCACCGTCACCGTCGCGCGAAGTGCGGACGAGGCCGAACGCATCAACCGCGGCGAGGACATCTCGACGCGTCAGGAAGATCAAGATGCGGCCGCCGAAGCGATCGCGGCCGCCGGCGAATTCTTCGATCCGGAGGCTCGCCGTGATGACGTGGCGCCGCAGGAAGACGCCACTTCCGAGAAGTGACCTCGCCGCTTAGAAGCCCGGACTGATCAGGCCGGGCCTCTGGTAGCGGGTATTTCAACGACCACTACTGCGAGATTGGCGGTGCGGGCGGCCCTGCGGCGGCAACCGGTGGTGCCGGCGGCGGGGAAGCCGGCGGTGCCGGCGGGGAAGCCGTCACGGCGGCGGAGGTTTCTGACGGCGTCGAAGGCCGTATGGCGGGCGGCTCAGACGCTCGGCTCGAAACAGTCGTGGAAGTCGCTGCCGAGGCTGCTGGCGGCGCGGGGGTGACAGGAGGTACCGGGTCAGGCCGCAGCGCAGGTGTTTCGCTGCCGCTTTCCTTCGGCTCCTCAACTTTGGCCGCCTCAGACTTGCCTTCGCCGGCCGGCTTGATCCCCTCTGGCTTGCCGTTGTCGTCCTTGACGCTTTCAGCCTTGGCCTTGTCATCGATCCCCGGCTCGGACTTTGGCAACTCTTCGGTCCTGGGCGGCTCCTCGCCGCCCGACCTGCCGCGCTTGCTGAGCCGCTGCTTGGCCGTCAACTTGCGGCCATCGGGACCGCGCTCACGTGCCGCCTGTGCCGGCGCATCCACGGCAGGTTTCGCGGCGTCAGGGAGCTCGCCCGGCCGCGCCAGGCGCTTGGCGTTGCGGCCCTGACGTCCGGTTTCGCCCTGCGGAGGTCCATCAGCGTCTGGCCTGGCGGCCTCCTCAGCGGGCGCAGATTGCAATCTGCGGCCCTGCCGGTCGAGCTGTTCACTTCCACCGGCGGGTTTCTTATCGGCCCCCTGCTTTGCCTGATAGCGGGTATCGCCAGCGCCGTTGGAAATCAGGAATGTGCTGAGCAGCGAGGCCATATCTCCGCTGGTCGTGTAATGCTGTCGCAGAAAGCCTGACAGCGATCCCGCCGAAACCGTCTTCAGGAGGCCACGCGGACCCTTGTGGCAGGCGTTGCAGGTACCTGCGAAAATCTGGGAAGGGCTCTTGCCTGCCTCGAGATTCTGCGCCTGCACCCCGGCCGGGGGCGTCGCAAAACAACCGATCAGAAGCGTCACCGCCGCTAAACTGAGCGCTCGGCTCAACATTCCTATTCTCCAGATGCGGAAATCGCTTCTAGCGTCCGTCAATCGGGCGCCGGTGGCGGTCACCTTTTAGCCGATTATCCCGCGAATGGAAGCGCACTCATAACGCAACTGCGTGAACGCAGCGTTCCGGAATATCCGCTTTGTGTACAACGCACTAGCGCTCGGGTTCCATCAGCCATATGATGCCATCATGACGCATGGGGAACCAATTTGTCCCCCATGCGTCGTGTGACGGCCGGGACCTAAACTTACGCGGGATCGCTCAATTCGGTGGTTTCGATGGACCGTTTGTTGCGTTACTTTCTGCAGCAGTTCATTCGCCGCGGCGCGATGACGTTTACCACCGCGAGCGGCGCACGATTCAGTTGCGGCGATGGGACCGGCGAACCGGTTTCCGTGCGATTTCTGACCACCGATGCCGAACGAAGGGTCTTGCTCAACCCCGAACTTGCGCTCGGCGAAGTTTACATGGAAGGCACGTTCGTCGTCGAGGGAGGCTCGATTGCAGACGCGCTAGCGATCCTGATGGATCAACCGGAAATATTGCCGCGTTGGGCCAAGCTGCAATGGTTTCTGCGCTATCTGGTCCGGCATGTCAGGCAATTCAATCCGCGTGGTCGCTCGAAAAATAATGTCGCCCACCACTACGACCTCGACGGGCGGCTTTATTCGCTCTTTCTCGATGCCGACAAGCAGTACAGCTGCGGTTATTTTGAAAGGCCGGACGCGACGCTGGATGATGCCCAACTCGCCAAGAAGCGTCATATCGCTGCCAAGCTGTTGATCCGACAGGGCTACAAGGTGCTCGACATCGGTTCGGGTTGGGGTGGCCTCGGGCTTTATCTGGCCGAAATGACCGGCGCCAACGTTACAGGCATCACCCTTTCGACCGAGCAATTGCAGACGTCGAACGCCCGCGCCGCCGAAAAGAATTTGGCGCAATCAGCGAAGTTTTTCCTTGAAGACTATCGCGACATTCCCGGCCCGTTCGACCGCATCGTGTCCGTGGGCATGTTCGAGCATGTCGGCGTCGACTTCTATGACACCTATTTCGAGCGTTGTGCAGAACTGCTTACCGATGACGGCGTGATGCTGCTGCATTCGATCGGCCGCTCGGACGGCCCCGACGTCACCAATCCCTGGATCGCGAAATACATCTTCCCCGGTGGCTACATCCCAGCACTTTCCGAAGTGATGCCGGCGATCGAACGCGCCGGCCTCCTGGTGTGCGATATCGAGGTCCTGCGGCTGCATTACGCGGAAACGTTGAAGGCGTGGCGCGAGCGCTTCATGGCGCGGCGGGAAGAGGCGGTTCGGCTCTATGACGAACGCTTTGCAAGGATGTGGGAGTTCTACCTCGCCTGCTCCGAAATGTCGTTCCGCAAGCAAAACCTGATGAATTTCCAGATCCTGCTCACCAAGCGCCAGGGCGTGGTGCCGATGACACGCGATTATCTCGCGCACGAGGAAACCAAACTGCGCGGACTCGAGCGGGGAAAAAGGCCGCGGCTGCAGATTGCGGGCGAGTAGCAGGGAAGTTGGACTGGTTTCTAGAGCGTTTTCGAGCGAAGTGGATACCGGTTCGCGTGAAGAAAACGCGTCAAAACAAGAAATTAGAGCGTCGGTTCTGATTCAATCAGAACCGATCTTGCTCTAGTTTCGCAAGCTGAAGCGAGAACCGTAGGCGAGGTATGCGGTTGCCGGTCGGGCAAGCTGTGCGCGCACGGCCGCCAATTCCAGCCGATCACAGGGGATTGCGCGCCATTCCGGGCGGGAAAACTTCTCCATGGTGTCGACCAGCATTGAGAGCCACAAAGTCTGGCCGTTTCCGGTTCGCCACGACTGAAGTTGCTGACCCATCGCCTGTCCTTGCCTCTGCCGGGATCCGAAAGTCCGCCGGTATCAATCCCGGCGCCGCCAACTGGTTCCGGACCACCATGGCCTAAAGAAAATCGGCCAGATGTGACCTGCTTCACAAAGGAGCCGGCCGGCCTGCCCTAAACCTCCAACATGGCCCAGAAGACCCACCAACCCTCGTTCAACGCGAAAGCGGACATCCGCACCGACTTCGCCCTGATCGCAACCGGCGTTGGAGCCGCGTTTTTTGCGCTGCTTTATCTCATTTTGATCTGACCGCGCGCGGCTCCGGCGATCTCTCGCCCTGCCCTCAAGATCCTGCTCTCAAGATTGAGTGTGCCCGCGCGGAACAAGGTTCAGCCCGCCTGCGAAATTTTGCCCCGGCCGATTCGAATGGGCTCGAAATTGCCCGGCCTCTCTCTTCAAGACCGTCAAGCGCCAATGCGATAATCCCATGGGAATTCCCAATACCCATTGTGTGAATCGGGCATAAGGCGCGTAGCCGCTTCCGCTTTCCGCGGGACAGGCGCCTTATCGCTGCCCCTCATCCGACAAAGTTCCAAGAACACTCACCCCCTCATGGCCCCACTTGATTCGAAGGTTCTCAAGCTCGCTCCCGATCCGGGAACTCCGGCGTTTCGGAGCGCGCCGCACAACATCGAGGCGGAACAGAGCCTGTTGGGCGCGATTCTCGTCAACAACGACGCGTTTTATCGGGTGTCGGATTTCCTCGAACCCAAGCATTTCTTCGAACCGATCCACCAAACCATCTATGAGACATCCGGCAGCCTGGTCCGGATGGGCAAAGTCGCAACCCCGGTCACGCTGAAAACCTTCCTCCCAGCTGAAACCGACATCGGCGGCATGACGGTTGGCCAATACCTCGCGCGCCTTGCGGCCGAAGCGACCACCATCATCAACGCCCAGGATTACGGGCGGACCATCTATGAACTGTCCCTTCGCCGCGATCTGATCCGGATCGGCGAGGACATGGTCAATGTCGCCTTCGACGCCCCGGTTGACTTTGCGCCGCGCGCCCAGATCGAGGATGCGGAACGCCAGTTGTACGAACTGGCGGAATCCGGGCGCTACGACGGCGGATTCCAGCGCTTTGCGCAGGCGATGAAAGTGGCGCTCGATATGGCGGCGAACGCCTATCTGCGCGACGGAAAATTGTCGGGCATTGCTACCGGCTTGCGCGACCTCGATACTAGGATGGGCGGCCTGCAGCGCTCCGACCTGATCATCGTGGCCGGCCGTCCCGGCATGGGTAAGACCGCGCTTGCAACTAATATTGCTTACAACATAGCCAAAGCTCATCGCAATGAACTTCAAGCCGACGGCACCACGAAGTCGGTCAATGGCGGCATCGTCGGCTTCTTCTCCTGCGAAATGTCAGCCGAACAACTCGCCACTCGTATTCTCGCCGAACAGACTGGCGTAGCATCCAGCACAATCCGCCGCGGTGGAATAACCCAAAGCGAATTTGACAAGATTCGGGATTACACAATTGAGCTTGAACACCTTCCGCTTTTTGTCGACGAAACTGGCGGCCTTTCGATTTCGCAGCTTACCGCACGTGCCCGTCGGTTGAAGCGACAGAAAGGCCTCGACGTTCTTGTGGTTGATTACATCCAACTTCTTCAAGGCTCCGGTAAGCGCAGCGACAACCGTGTGCAGGAAGTCACGGAGATAACGACCAGTCTCAAGGCTCTCGCGAAAGAACTCAATATTCCGGTGATCGCGCTCTCACAGCTATCCCGTCAGGTTGAAAATCGAGACGATAAGCGGCCGCAATTGTCCGACTTGCGTGAATCCGGCTCGATCGAACAGGATGCCGACGTGGTGATGTTCGTATTTCGCGAAGAGTACTATTTGGAAAACAAGGAACCTAAAGCTGGTACCGCCGAACATGAAAAATGGCGGACCGAAATGGACCTCGCTCACGGCAAGGCCGAAGTGATCATCGCCAAGCAGCGTCACGGCCCCACCGGCAATGTCAGACTTCAATTCGAGGGGCAGTTTACGCGCTTCAGCGACCTCGTGGAAGACAACCATCTGCCCGAGCGGACGTATTGAGGCAAGGCTTTGCGCGGTTGAACCCCTGCTGGCCTGCGCGTAAAGTACGGCATGAACATCGCTTCCGATCCGAAATCGGTCCCCCCCACATCCACGCTCTCGCCTGAAGCGGCTGCGCTCGCGGTCGCCACCGGCGTGCTGACAGTCGATCTCGATGCCATCTGCGCCAACTGGCGCAAGCTCGAGAAGACCGCCGTTCCGGCCGAATGCGCCGCGGTCATCAAGGCCGATGCCTATGGCTGCGGGCTCGATCCGGTCGCCCGCGCGCTTGCCCTCGCTGGATGCAAGACGTTCTTTGTCGCAACCCTTGACGAAGCGCGCGCCGCGCGCGCCGCGCTGCCGTCGGCCGCCCTGTATGTGCTCGGCGGATTTATCCAGAACACCGGCGAGGCCTACGCCAAGATCGACGCTAGACCGGTGATGGGCGATCTCAACGAGCTGGCCGAATGGGACGTGTTTTGCCGCCGCTCCGGCTGGGCGGGCGGTGCCGCCATTCATATCGATACCGGCATGAACCGGCTCGGCCTTACGCGCCTGGAGGCGCAAGGTCTGATCCCCAGGATCAACGCGGGCGATCACGGCATCACTCTTGTGATGAGCCACCTAGCCTGCGCCGAAAGCCTCAATCATCCGCTCAACTCCAAGCAGCTTGCGAGTTTCCGCGAGATCGCCAGTGTGTTTTCCGGCGTGCCGGCGTCGCTGTCGAATTCATCCGGCATTTTCTTAGGCGCGCCATTCCAGTTCGATCTGGTACGGCCGGGTGCGGCGCTTTACGGCGTCAACCCGACGCCGGAGGCCGACAATCCGATGCAAGCGGTGGTCGAACTTAAAGCGCGAGTGATGCAGATCCGCGACATCGAGCGTGGCGAAAGCGTCGGATATGGCGGGACGTGGACCGCGCGACGGCCGACCAGGCTCGCGATCGTCTCGGCCGGTTATGCCGACGGCTATCTCCGCGCCGGCAGCAGCAATGACGGCACGCGCGGCGCCGATGTGATGGTCGCTGGCAAGCGCTGCCCTGTCGCCGGTCGAATCTCGATGGATCTGATGGCGGTTGACGTCACCGATCTCGAAAAGAACGCCGTTCGTCGCGGCCACATGGTGACGCTGATCGGCGACGGCATCACGGTCGACGAGCTCGCGCATCATTTCGGCACCATCGGTTATGAAGTTCTCACCAGCCTCGGTCGCCGCTACGCGCGGGTCTACAAGGGCAGCGGCACCACTTCGATTGAACCCGCCAGCGCGACGCCGGCCTGACTCTTTGTTGGCGCATGATCTCCGCGCAAACGCCTTGCGTTTGTCGCGAGGAGAAACCGGCTCTCACTCTTTCGGATCATCGCTAGTCAGGCATGAAAATCGCAACCTTCAACATCAACAACATCAACCGGCGTCTGCCCAACCTGCTGCAATGGCTGCAACAGGCCAAGCCCGACATCGTCGCCCTACAGGAACTGAAATCAACCGACGATGATTTTCCATTTTCCTCAATCGAAGACGCCGGCTATGGCGCAGTATGGCGCGGACAAAAGACCTGGAACGGCGTTGCGATCCTGGCGCGAAACGCCGATCCGGTGCTGATCCGAACCGAGTTGGCCGGTGACCCAACAGACCGCGAAGCGCGTTACATCGAAGCCGCCGTCAAGGGCATCATCGTCACCAGCCTCTATCTGCCGAACGGCAATCCGCAGCCCGGGCCCAAATTCGACTACAAACTCGCATGGTTCAGGCGGCTTAAATCGCACGCCGCGAAATTCATCAAGCAGGACATCCCTGTGGTGCTGGCCGGCGACTACAATGTCGCGCCGACCGGGCTTGATATCTATTCGACGAAATCGTGGGACAAGGACGCGCTGATCCAGCCGAAGAGCCGCGCCGCATTCAAGTCGCTGGTGGCGCAAGGCTGGACCGATTCGATCCGCGACCTTCATCCAGAGGAGCCGATGTTCACGTTCTGGGATTACAAGCGCAACCGTTGGCCGCGCGACGCGGGCCTGCGGCTCGATCACCTGCTGGTGAGCCCGGCGCTCGCGCCACGGCTCAAGAAGGCCGGCGTCGATCGCGCCGTCCGCGGCCAAGAAGGCGCAAGCGACCACGCGCCGGCATGGATTGTGTTGAAGTAGGTAGAGGACGCGTGGTCCGGCTTCCGATCCAGGCAAGCGCGCTCTACTCGCGGTTGCTCCGGCCGGATTCCTTAACGCGTATTTAGCCTTTGGTTAGGGAAGTCACCCTAAGATGCGGGGGGCATTTGCCGAGGATTAATTAAAAATTAAGCGGCCCAGCTTCGCTTCGATTGGCCACAAATGCTTGTTCATTTCGTCACCGATGAACCTGGGAAGATTCCGGCCATCCGGGCGATGCTCGAGCCGCGCTATCACGTGGCTTCGCAGTTGCTGGGTGCTGGTGAAACGCTAATCGGCCCCGACGGCGTGCTGATGGTTGACGCCGACCTGCGCGAAGCCGTTCGTGTCGAACAGGTCAAGCATGTCCTGCATGAGCTGCGCAGCGTCAGCGAAAAGCTGTTTGTCGTTCAAAACCACATTCATCACATGGTCGCGCAGGCCTATGCGCTGGGCGCGACCTCGGTGGTTCGCAGTTCCCGGGAAATCGTCTTCAAGCTGGCAGAGATCGAAGTCGCACAAAAGGCAAAGCAATCCGATATCGCCTTCGCCTCCCCCGAGATCGCCGCGGGGGCTGCGGCTTTCGCGTCCATGTTCGCCGCAGCCCGAAACGGCAAGTCGATAAATCTGTCAGATGCCGAAAACGCCACATCCCAGATCGTCAAGGGCATTGCGCAAAATGGCCTTGGCGCGTGGCTGGACTGCGTTCGGCGATATCATGAGGGAACCTTCCAGCACTGCCTGCTGGTGACGGGCGTAGCGGTCGGTTTCGCTTTGGAGCTCCGGTTCACCAGCCTGGACGTGAAGCGGCTTGGAATAGCGGCAACCCTGCATGACATCGGCAAGGCCCGCATTCCCCTGTCCATTCTCGACAAGCCCGGACGCCTCGACCCGATTGAAGATGAGATCATGAAAAGCCATCCGGTCATCGGATATGAATTGCTGAGGGATCTCGCAGGCATTAGTCCGGAAGTTCTCGACGGGGTAAGGCATCACCATGAATACCTCGACGGCTCGGGTTATCCCGACGGGCTGACTGCGTCCAAGATTTCCGATCTGGTGAGATTGCTGACCATCTCCGACATTTTCGCAGCGCTTATCGAGCAAAGGCCGTACCGGCCCGCAATGTCCCGCGAAGACGCTTACAAAATCCTGTGCGGGATGGACGGAAAGCTGGAACGCTCGCTGGTGAAAGCATTTCGCAACGTAGCGCTTGTGGCGTGAGGCCGATTGCGGGATCTGGTCTGAGCCTCGCCGGCTGAGGAACGCCCTGCGGTCTCAACCTCTTTGAAACACCAACAGATTCCGGACAGGTCCGGCCTTCGATCGCGGGCATTATGGGTCGGCTTGCGCGACCCTAAATGCGATCCGGAAAACGAATGATGAAGTTGTCGCGATTGGGCATTTTCACCTTCGGCAAGGTTTGCGCATCCATCACATCGTTGGCGCCGATCAACTTGTTCTCGGCGAGAATGTAGGCGGTAAGCGCATAGACCTCATCATCGGTGAGCGAATGCGGCGCCTGAAACGGCATGGCGCGGCGAATGAAATCAAAGATCGTCGTTGAATACGGCCAGAAACTCTTGATGGTTTTCTGCGACGCGGAGATACCTGCGATTTCGATGTTTGGACGATTATCCACCAACGCGGCGGCCTGAGCGCCTTTGCCGTTGTCGCCATGACACGCTGAGCACTTCTCGGCGTAGATCGGAGCGCCCTGCGTCGGCGTGCCGCTGCCCTTCGGCAGTCCCGTGCCGTCGGGCAGGATGCTGATGTCCCAATTGGCGATGGCAGCCTCATCGATCGGCTTGCCGAAATTCGGCGTTTCGGCCAATGAGGCGCTGGCCATCATCGCGAGCAAGAGTGAGGCGGCCAAGGTCGCGCGCTTAGGCGTAAACATGCTTGACCTCCCCGTTGCTTCCGACGCCCCAACTGGTGATCGAGTTGTAGTGCTGGTTCGGAAAGGCCAGCACCGGCGCCGGTTTCGTCAACTCGCCGCGTGCGGCCACGAATTCGGCGCGGGTCGGTTGCACGTTGCCCCCTTCGTCCCAGGCCCGGCTCTGCAGCGTGGCGGGGCCACCGTTCCAGCGCCATGGCATGCGGAAACGGGTGAACGCCTTGCTCAGTACCGGCTCCTGAAGAGCTGCCTGCGCCCAGCTTTGGCCGCCATCAGCAGAAACCATGACCTTATCGATCCGGCCGGTGCCGGAATAAGCGATGCCCGAGATCTCGTAGAGACCCGGCCCCTTCAACGTCAGGCCGTGCGACGGGCTGGTGATGAAGGATTTGACCTCTTGCAGGAAATAAAACCGGTACGCCTTGCCGTTCGGCAGGATCGGCGAGTAGGTGCGTGCCTCATACATGCTCATGGCGGGCTGTTCCACGAGTTTGATGCGGCGCAGGAACTTGACGTTCATGTTGCCTTCGTAACCCGGCAACAACAGACGTATCGGATAGCCGTTTCCAGGCATGATACGCTCGCCGTTCTGGTAGAGCGCGATCATGGCGTCATCCAACGCCTTCTTCATCGGTACGCTGCGGCTCAGATGCGGCGAGTCCGCGCCCTCGGCGACGAACCATTTCGCTCTGGGATCGATGCCGGTTTCCTCGAGCAGGGTGGAAAGTTTCACCCCGGTCCACTCGGCGCAGGAGGCGAGCCCGTGTATGGCCTGGACGTTCTCCTGCATCGGCTCGGGCGAAAACATCGGGGCGCTGTTGCCGCCGCATTCGACGAATGCCATGCGCGAGATCATCGGATAGCGCGACAATGTTTCGAGCGTGAATTCCAGCGGCCGCTTCACCAGCCCGTGGATCACCAGCCGATGCTTGTCCGGATCGATGGTAGGCACGCCGCCGTGATTGATGGTGAAATGCAGCCCGTTCGGGGTGGTCGTTCCCTCCAGCAGATGGTGCGGTGTGCGTGAGTGTGAATTGCGTGGCTCGTGGTTGGGATTGCTCAGCGTGCGCACCACCTTCGCCTCGAACTTCGACGGCACCTGGTAAAGCGGCGTCGGCTCGCCGATTTCAAGGCTCCATGGATCATCGGCGAGCGGTTCGGCGCCAGCGGCCGCCGATGACGTCCCGATGCCAGCGCCCATCGCGCCGGCGAGCACGATGCCGCGCCCAAGCAGCGCGCGACGGTCGATCAGCCCATTTCCGGCAACGGGTTCCAGACTCTGACCACCGGTATTGCGATCCCTGGAATTGGCCATCCTAGCCTCCCTTGCGTTAAGGACGTTATCGATCGCCCCTTTTGCTCATGCGGTACGGTAGCCCAGTCGATTCGCTGGAGACAAGGCCTTTGAGTTTCCTCTTTGTCCTCGTAGTCGGGCTCGTCGCCGGCACCATTTCCGGCATCGTCGGGACCGGCTCCTCAATCATGCTGATGCCGGTTCTGATCTATCAATACGGCCCGAAGCAGGCCGTGCCGATCATGGCGATCGCGGCGGTGATGGCCAACCTGTCGCGCATCCTCGCCTGGTGGCGCGAGGTCGATTGGCGCGCCTGCGCCGCTTTTTCCGCTCCCGCCATTCCGGCAGCAGCACTTGGCGCGCGCACTTTGCTGGCGCTGCCGTCGCGCGCGGTCGATGTCGCCATTGGTTTGTTTCTGATCGCGATGGTGCCGGTACGACACTGGCTCGCCCGGCACCAACTCAAGGCACAGCTCTGGCATTTGGCGATCGGCGGCGCGGTGATCGGCTACCTCACCGGGATCGTGGTTTCGACAGGCCGCTGAGTGTGCCGCTGTTTCTGTTCTACGGTCTCACCAAGGGCGCGTTTCTCGCCACGGAAGCTGCGAGTTCGCTCGGAATGTATTTGAGCAAATCCGTCACCTTCCAGCACTTCGGCGCGCTGACCCCGGAGATTGCGCTGCAAGGCATCATTGCCGGCGCCTCGCTCATGTCCGGCGCCTTCATCGCCAAGCGTTTTGTCTTGCGGCTCGAACCGGAGGTGTTTCGCCGTCTGATGGACGCGATCATGCTCGCCGCCGGTCTTTCCACGCTGTGGACGGCGGCATTTTCATAAAATCCAACAATTGCCGTCGGGGGGATCTGAACCAACCGCAGCAAATGACCGACGAAGGGACGCGGGTTGCATCGAACGGTAACCGGCCACGGATATCTGGGTGGCCCGGACGCAATCCTTTTGACCCAGGAGACATAGATGAACAGGGGAATTATTGGCGCGGCCGTCATTGGCCTGATCGCGTTGGTCGCGATAATGGGGAGCTGGTACACGGTCGATCAGACCGAGCGCGCCGTCTTGCTCCGAAACGGCGCCGTCGTCGGTACCGCGCAACCGGGACTGGGGTTCAAGATTCCGGTCATCGATAGCGTCGAGAAGATCAGCGTCAAGACCTCGACCTATACGTGGGACAAGATGAACTCCTACTCCTACGATCAGCAGCCCGCCGACCTGAAGATCAGCGTCACCCTGCGCGCCTCGCCTGACAAGGTTGCGGATCTCTATGCGAAATTCGGCCGCCTCGACACCGCGGTCAATCAGGTCGTCAACCCCGTGGTCAACCAGCAGGTCAAGGTCGTGTTCGGCCGCTACACGGCGGTGAAGGCGATCCAGGAGCGCGGCGCGCTCAACAGCGCCATCAAGGACGCCATCACCGAGACGCTGAAATACGATCCGATGATCATCATCGAGAGCGTGCAGCTCGAAAATATCGAGTTCAGCGCCAATTATCTGCATTCGATCGAGCAGCGCATGCTCGCCGAAGTCGAGGTCCAGAAGCTGCAGCAGAACGCCGAGCGCGAAAAAGTGCAGGCCCAGATCACGGTGACGCAAGCCAACGCCAAGGCCAATGCCGTTCGCGCCGAGGCGCAGGCCAACGCCGACGCCACGCGCCTCAACGGCGAAGCCAGGGCCTCGAATATCAAGATCACCGGCGAAGCCGAAGCCGCCGCCATCGAAGCCCGCGCCAAGGCGCTCGGCACCAATCCGAACCTCGTCACGCTGGTGCAGGCCGAACGCTGGAACGGCGTGCTGCCGACGACGATGGTGCCGGGCTCGGCGGTGCCGTTTGTGTCGGTGAAATAAGGGACGAAATCGAGCGCCGCCGGACGGCTTGACGGGCGTCAGCAGCTATCATATTCTAGCTAGATATTCTAGCTAGAAAAGAGTGACCGGATGGCCCAGCGCAGTTGGTCGGTACAGGATGCAAAGAACCGGTTCAGCGAGGTAGTCGAAGCCGCGCGGCGCACGCCGCAGACTGTCACCAAGCACGGCAAGCCTGCCGTAGTCGTGGTGGATGTAGTGGAGTACGACCGCCTGCGGCGCCTCGAACGCGCGAAGGCACCTTCCTTTGCTGACGTCATACTCGCCATGCCGCAGGATGACGGCGAGTTCCCGCGTCGCAATGTGCGGGCGCGGGATCTCGATCTCTGATGTTCCTGATCGATACCGTCACACTATCTGAGCTGCGCAGGCGGGAGCGCGATCCGATGGTGGTGGCGTGGTTCGAACGACAGCGGACGACCGATCTTTTCCTCAGCGTCATCAGCATCGGCGAGATAGAGCGGGGTATCGCGCGACAGCGCCCGACCGATCCCGGCTTCGCGGGCGCGCTTGCAGCCTGGCTAGATCAGGTATTGACCCTCTACGGCGAACGGATCGTGCCATTCGACGTGCGAACGGCGCGGCGCTGGGGCGCCCTAAGTGCCGCTGTTGGCAACGACAGTGCCGATTTGATGATCGCGGCCACAGCGCTGGAACACGGGCTCACCGTCGTAACGCGCAACGTATCGGATTTCGAGCCCACCGGGGTCGTCGTGCTCAATCCGTTCGGCCGCCAGACCGTCCGGAAATCGTAACCTCCCCAGCACCACCTTGCGTGATAAAGAGCCGCACGGACGCGCAGGCAGGCCGAATGCTGGAACGGCGTGCTGCCGACAACGATGGAGCCGGGCTCGGCGGTGCCGTTTGTGTCGGTGAAGTAAGCTTGGAAGACATCAGGCGGCGACTCTTCCGAATGCGTTACTGGTGCGCCTTGATGGGGTCGAGTGGGTCCATCGGATAGTGCTCAGCCTCATAGTCATCAATCAGCGTCGCAAGTAGATCCAATCGATCTCCGTCGCGCGTTCCCGCCTTCGCGCCCCAGAGGCGCTCAACCTCCTTGAGCGAGGCTTCATAATCCCGTTTCGTCCGGATCGGCTTTACCTCACCCGCCATGCGGCACTCCTTATCACATCTTATCACATCGACCTTGTCGTAATTCTTGTGCGTGCCGATCCATTTGATCCACACGATCCCCTTGTCGAAGTCGGCGGCTCGCTGAGTGCAGCATCAATCATGCGGGATATTGCCAGTTTGATACACAGCGCAACAGAAAGTGTTCGGCTGCTTTTCCGTCAAGTGAGTCCACCTCAACGCTTTACCGCTTATACAATATGCGAACTCCCTCCCGGAATTGGAACAGTGGGCGCATTGATTTTTGACTTCGACGGCGTGATCGCTGATAGCGAGGCGATCGCAAATACCGTTCTGGCAGAAATTGTAACCGGCCTCGGGCATTCGACCACGCTTGACCAAGCACTCGCCCGCTATTCGGGTCGGAGGTGGGATGATGTAATGGCGGAGATTGAAGCGGCTGTCGGAAAACCGCTGCCTTCGGATTTTTCTAGCCAACTCAAGCGCGCGACCCTGGAAAGATTCCGAACGGATTTGAAAGAGGTGAGTGGCGCTGTAAATTTCATCAAACGTTTTTCCCACATCCCCCGCTGCATCGCGTCATCCAGTTCGATCGATCGTCTGCAGCTGTGCCTTTCGGTATTGGCACTGGAAGCGGAATTCGGCAGTCATGTTTTCAGCGCCGATATGGTCACGCGGGGAAAGCCTTATCCGGACATCTTTCTGTTTGCCGCCGGCAAGTTGGGCGTAAGCCCGGATGAATGTCTTGTGATCGAAGACAGCGCGGGTGGGATCAAGGCGGCCATCGCTGCGGGAATGACGGCCGTTGGCCTCTGTGCGGCCAGTCATATTTGCGAGGGCCACGACCTCAAGCTGCGCGACGCAGGCGCTGTGCATTTGGCGCATTCGTGGTTCGAGGTCGAGCAGTTCGCGCTTCAATTCTTCAAATGCTAGGTGGCTATTTGGCGCATCCGCGCATCGGCGCCGCCGCGCTATCCGATGGTTGCGTGCTCGCCATCGGCCTTTCCATGTTGGGTACAGCGCCGAGGCGCCGCGAGTTTTCTATCGCGGGCTAATCGGGAATGGGGTATAGAACAAAATAAGAACAACGAAGACTCACCCCCCATGGCCAAATCCACCCTCTCCTTCGTCTGCCAGAACTGCGGCGCGGCGTATAATCGCTGGCAGGGCAAGTGCGAGTCTTGCGACGAGTGGAATACGCTGGCCGAGGAAGATACCACCGGCGCCACCACGATGCCGGTCTCGATTCGCTCTAAACGCAAGGGCCGGTTGTTCGCGCTGGAAAGCCTGACCGGCAAGAGCCAGGACGCCCCTCGCCTGCCCTCCGGCATGGCCGAACTCGACCGCGTCACCGGCGGCGGGTTTGTGCGCGGCTCCGTGCTTTTGGTCGGCGGCGATCCCGGCATCGGCAAATCGACGCTGCTGACACAGGCAACCAGCCTATTGGCGCGCGCCGGCCACCGCGCGGTGTACATTTCCGGCGAAGAGGCCGTCGGCCAAGTGCGGCTGCGCGCCGAGCGTTTGGGTCTTGCGGACGCGCCGGTGCAGCTTGCCGCGGAAACCTCGGTGGAGGACATTGTTTCCACGCTGTCCGAGGGCGCGGTGCCGCGGCTGATCGTGATCGATTCGATCCAGACCATGTGGACCGATACGGTGGAATCCGCGCCGGGCACGGTAACGCAGGTGCGCGCGTCGGCGCAGGCGCTCATTCGCTTTGCCAAGAAATCGGGCGCCGCGATTATCCTGGTCGGCCACGTGACAAAAGACGGCCAGATCGCAGGCCCCCGTGTCGTCGAGCACATGGTGGATGCCGTGCTGTCGTTCGAGGGCGAAGGCTCGCAGCAATTCCGCATCTTGCGCGCGGTGAAAAACCGTTTTGGCCCAACCGACGAGATCGGCGTGTTCGAGATGACGGGCCTCGGACTTCGCGAGGTCTCCAATCCATCGGAGTTGTTTCTATCCGAACGCGACCTCGGCAGTCCCGGCACCGCCGTGTTTGCCGGCATCGAGGGCACCCGCCCGGTGCTGGTGGAACTGCAGGCGCTGGTGGCGCCGACCTCGCTCGGCACGCCGCGCCGCGCGGTGGTTGGCTGGGACCCGAGCCGGCTATCGATGGTGCTGGCGGTGCTGGAGGCCCATTGCGGGGTCAAATTGTCCGGCCATGACGTCTATCTGAATGTCGCGGGGGGCTTGAGGATCCAGGAACCCGCTGCCGACCTTGCGGCCGCGGCGGCGCTCGTCTCGTCGCTGGTCAATGCGCCGCTGCCGACGGATGCGGTCTATTTCGGGGAGATTTCGCTGTCGGGCGCGGTTCGGCCGGTGGCGCAGACCTCCGCGCGCCTGAAGGAAGCCGCAAAGCTCGGCTTCGGCCGTGCCGTGCTGCCCGAATCGGCCCGCGGCGAGATCGGGAGCGATGCCGGTCTCTCCCTCCATACCGTGGGCGGATTGACGAGCCTGGTCGCGGAAATCGCCGCGCGCGGCGCGCCCGAAGGGAACAGGGAGGCAAACCGCGAGAGCCCGGCAGCGGAGAAAAATGCCACACCTGCGAGATTCCGGCGCCAGGAAGGCTAGGCGGGCGTGACGTTACCCGCCCTCGCCGCTATACAACCCCCGCGCGGGGCTGGATGCGCGATTTCTGGCCTTGCCGGGCGGCCCAGTGTGATCTTCACCAGAGGGCGGCACCGACACGCCGATTCGCGGTTCTTGAACTTTGATGCGGACCTGACCAGCCGATGCCGATAACGATTCTCGATCTCGTCCTGCTCGCGGTGATGCTGATCTCCGGCCTGCTAGCGATGGTTCGCGGCTTCATGCGTGAGATTCTCTCGATCGCGGCCTGGGGCGCGGCCGCGCTGGTCACGCTTTATGGGTATTCGAAGCTGCTTCCGACGGCCAAGACCTATTTCAACAACGATACGATCGCGAGCGTGGTCGTGGTCGCCGGTGTATTCGTCGGTACCCTGATCGTGGTTTCCGTCATCACGGTGCGGATTTCCGACATGATCCTGGATTCCCGGATCGGGGCGCTCGACCGCACGCTCGGCTTCCTGTTTGGGCTGGCCCGCGGCTTGCTTATCGTGGTCGTCGCCTTCCTGTTCTTCAGCTGGCTGGTTCCGGACAAGCAACGGCCCGATTGGGTGACGGGCGCGAAGTCCCGGGTAGTGCTGCAGGGAACCGGGGATTGGCTGATGGCGCTCTTGCCGGATGACCCCGAGAACACCATCTTGAAGAGATTCAAGAAGAATAAACCAGACGAGGAGCAGACTGATGCCGACCCGGCAGCGCCGGCATCCGGGGACGGCTACACCAAGCCTGCCCGCGACAGCCTGAAAAAGCTGATCGAGAAGCCCGCGGGACGTTGATGCCAGACCAAAAAGAGAGGCGCGATGGACTGTAAACCGAGCCCTTCCGACGACGCCGACCAACCCGGGCCGGATCCCGGCCCCCTTACCCTCGAAGACCCCGACCTTGAAGGCGACACGTTGCGCGAGGAGTGCGGCGTGTTCGGCATCTTCGGCCACCCTGAAGCCGCCGCCATCACCGCGCTCGGGCTGCATGCCTTGCAGCATCGGGGCCAGGAGGCCGCGGGCATCGTCTCCTTTGACGGGAGCAGGTTTCACAGCGAAAGGCGCCTCGGCCTCGTCGGCGATACCTTCTCCCGCCGCGAGGTGATCGAGCGCCTCCCCGGCAATGCCGCCATCGGCCATGTCCGCTACTCCACCACCGGCGAGACCATCCTGCGCAACGTGCAGCCGCTGTTCGCCGAACTCAATGCCGGCGGGTTTGCGGTCGGCCACAACGGCAATCTGACCAACGGACTGACCCTGCGCCGCGACCTCGTGCGGGGCGGCGCCATGATGCAATCGACCACCGATACCGAAGTCATCCTGCATCTGGTCGCGCAATCCAAACGCAGCCACTTCATCGACCGCTTCATCGAGGCGCTGCGCGCGATCGAGGGCGCCTACTCGCTGGTGTCGCTCACCAACAAGAAGCTGCTCGGCGCGCGCGACCCGCTCGGCATCCGGCCCTTGGTGCTGGGCGAACTCGATGGCTGTCCGATCCTGGCGTCGGAGACCTGCGCGCTCGACATCATCGGCGCGAAATATGTCCGCGACGTCGAGCCCGGCGAGATCATCGTGTTCGATGAGCGCGGCGCGCAAAGCCACAAGCCGTTTCCGCCGAAGCCGCCGCGGCCCTGCATCTTCGAATACATCTATTTCTCGCGGCCGGATTCGATCGTCGGCGGCCGATCGGTGTATGAAGTCCGAAAAGCCTTCGGCGCGCAGCTCGCGCGCGAAAGCCATGTCGAGGTCGATGTGGTGGTTCCGGTGCCCGATTCCGGCGTGCCGGCCGCGCTCGGCTACTCCAAGCAATCCGGGGTACCGTTCGAACTCGGCATCATCCGCAATCACTATGTCGGGCGCACCTTCATCCAGCCGACGCAGAGCGTGCGCGAGCTCGGCGTGCGCATGAAGCATAATGCGAACCGCGCCGCGATCGAGGGCAAGCGCATCATCCTGATCGACGATTCACTCGTGCGCGGCACCACTTCGAAAAAGATCGTCCGCATGATGCGCGACGCCGGCGCCCGCGAAGTTCACTTCCGCCTCGCCTCACCGCCGATCATTCATCCCGATTACTACGGCATCGATCTGCCAGACCGTGGCGGTCTGTTGGCCGCGACTCACAACCTCGAGCAGATGCGCGAAATCATCGGCGCCGATTCTCTCGCCTTCCTGTCGATCGACGGCATGTATCGCGCGATGGGCGAGCCCGGCCGCGACCCCGCCAATCCGAAATTCTCCGACCATTGTTTTACGGGTGTTTATCCGACCCACCTCACCGATCAGACCCAGGTCGAACCGCAGCCGCGGCAATTGTCCCTGCTCGCGGAAGCGAGCTGACGCGAGGCGTCATTCCGGGGGCGCGCGCAAGCGCGAACCCGGAATCCCGAGATTATATGGCAACGCTTCATCACCTCGAGATTCCCCGATGTGCAATTGCACATCTGAGGTCTGGCCCCTCGGACCATCCCGGAATAACTCGGTGTGTTTATTTTCGTCATTGCCGGGCTTGACCCGGCAATCCATCCCTTCGTTAAAGTCTCTTGCGAAGTAGATGGATACGCGGGTCAAGCCCGCGTATGACACCGTATTTGTTGTTTCCGGAATCGCTCCATGCCCCTGCCCCTCGCTTCCCGTATCGCTCTCGTCACCGGCGCCTCGCGTGGCATCGGCTATGCCACCGCGCGCGCGTTGGCCAGGCAAGGCGCGCATGTCGTGGCGGTGGCACGGACGCAAGGAGGCCTTGAGGAACTCGACGACGAGATCCGACAGGACGGCGGCAGCGCCACCTTGGTGCCACTCAACCTGACCGATTTCGACGGCATCGCCCGCCTCGGTGCGGCGCTGCATGAACGCCATGGCAAACTCGATATTCTCGTCGGCAATGCCGGGCTCGCCGGTCCCTCCTCGCCGCTCGGCCATATCGAGCTGAAGCCGTGGAACGAGGTGATGGCGGTCAATTTGTCGGCCAATTTCCAACTGATCCGCTGCATGGAGCCGCTGCTGAAGAAGTCCGACGCCGGCCGCGCGGTGTTCGTCACCTCGGCAGCCTCCAATAGGGCGCTGGCCTATCTTGGCCCCTACGCGGCTTCCAAGGCGGCGCTGGAGGCGCTGGCGCGCGTGTGGGCCAACGAAACCGCGTCGACATCCATTCGCGTCAACCTGTTCAGTCCCGGCCCGATCCGCACGCGCATGCGCGCCACCGTATTTCCCGGCGAGGATCCGCTGACGCTGGATACGCCGGAGCAGGCCGCGGAATTCATCGTGCCGATGTGCCTGCCGTCGTGGACCGAGACCGGCAAGTTCTACGACTACAAGGCGCGCACGCTGATGAGTTTTCGCGCGCCGGCTTAGGCGCAAGCTGGATCGTGTCCCGGACGCGGTGCAGCGTTCCTTACACTGCTCCGCAGAGCCGGGACCCATTCGCCACTTATTGTCGCTGTATGGACCCCGGATCAGCAGCGCACCGCTGTCGCGCTGCGCCGCATCCGGGGCACGTCATGTTCAGGTTAACGTCGGATGCGCTGCGATAGCGCATTGCCGCACGTCGCAAGAAGGAGGACTATCGCGCAATAGGATCGACTGGTCGATCAAAATCATGCGTAGGGCGCCAAAAGAGCGCCAACCCGGCATCAACACGTGGAGGATTTCAAATGAGGATGATACTTGCGCGGCGCTACGCCGCGCTTTTTGCATTCGCTGCAATTGGGCTGACGACATCCGCACTGGCTCAGGACAAGACAGCGAAAATCGGCGTGCTCAACGACATGTCGAGCCTGTACGCCGATATTGGCGGCCCCAATTCGGTGGTAGCGGTCAAAATGGCGGTCGAGGATTCCGGCCTTGCCGCCAAGGGCTGGAAGATCGACGTGCTCAGCGGCGACCATCAGAACAAGCCGGATATCGGCACCAACATGACGCGGCAATGGATCGACGTCGACAAGCTCGATGCGGTCGTCGATACGCCGACCTCCAGCGTGGCGCTCGCGGTCTCCAATCTGGTGAAGGAGAAGAATTCCATCTTGATCAATTCAGGCGGCGCCAGCGCCGATATCACCGGCAAGGCCTGCACGCCGAATACGCTTTCGGTGACCTACGATACCTACATGCTCGCCAACGGCACCGGCAAGGCGCTGACCAAGGCGGGCGGTGATACCTGGTTCTTCCTGACCTCCGACTACGCCTTCGGTCACGCGCTCGAACGCGATACCGCTGCGGTCGTCACCGCCACTGGCGGTAAGGTATTGGGCGGGGTCAAACATCCGCTCAATACCTCGGACTTCTCGTCGTTCCTGCTGCAGGCCCAATCATCGAAAGCGAAAGTGGTCGGGCTCGCCAATGCCGGCGGCGACACCACCAACGCGATCAAACAGGCCTCCGAATTCGGGATTGTCGCAGGCGGCCAGAAGCTCGCCGCACTCCTGCTTTTCATCAATGACGTACATTCGCTGGGGCTGAAGACCGCTCAGGGCCTCACATTCACGGAGTCGTTCTATTGGGACATGAACGAGCAGACGCGCGAATGGTCGAAACGTTTCCAAAAACTCTCGCCGAAGGGGACGATGCCCTCGATGACAGTTGCAGGCCTTTATTCGGGCGTGCTGCACTATCTCAAGACACTGGAGGCGATGGGCGGCAATCCGCATGACGGCGCCAAGGTCGTTGCCAAGATGAAGGATCTGCCGAGCGACGATGCCCTGTTCGGCAAGGGCGCCATCCGCGCTGATGGCCGCAAATTGATTCCGGCCTACCTGTTCGAGGTCAAGAAACCCGAGGAGTCCAAATATCCCTGGGATTACTACAAGCTCGTTGCGACGATCCCGGCAGAAGAAGCCGCGCGGCCGCTCAGCGAAAGCGAGTGTCCGCTGGTGAAGAAGTGACTGCGTAGAAGTCATTCCGGGGCGCGCGAAGGCGCGAGCTACGATGTGCAATTGCACATCTGGGGCCTGGTGCTAACGCACCGTTCCGGAATGACTAATTAGACGTCCGACCGGCCAGCGTGCGCACGGCGATCACGAGCGCCAGCAGCAATAGCGCTGCCGCCAGCAAAAACGACGCGCCTGGCAATTTCACCGGCGCCTGCGCGCCGATGAAATAGGCGAATGTCAATGTAAACAGAAACGGCCCGAGGAGCTGCGACACACTTTGCACGCTGGTCGTGGCGCCCTGCAACTGGCCCTGTTGCTCCGGCTTGACCAATTGGGTCGTCAGCGCCTGGAGTGCCGCCCCCGATACGCCCCACAACGCCATCACGGGAATGCCGAGCCACGACAGCGGGCCGGTCGGCGCCACGCCAAAAATCAGAAAACCGGCAGCGCCACAGGCAAGCCCGAGCACCAGCGCCCGGCGTTCGCCCAAACGCCGGACGATCGGCCCGATGGCAAGCCCTTGCACCGCCATCGCGCAGATACCGACCATCGCCAGCGTCAGGCCGACGGTGGTTGCATCCCAGCCATATCGGTAGGTCGCATAGAGCACGAACGTCGAGGGCAGAACCACATGGGCGAGCTGGGCAACGAAATTCACCACCGATAGACCTGCAAGAACCCGATCGGTGCGCAACAGATGCAGCGCCCCAATGGGATTTGCACTCCTCCAGCGGAATGGGGAGCGGCGATCGCGCGGCAACGATTCCGGCAGAATCAGCAGGCCGTAAAACGTATTGGCGAAGCTCAAGCCCGCCGCCGCCCAGAACGGCAGCCGGGGATCGATGCCGCCGAGCAATCCGCCGATCGCTGGCCCTAAGACGAATCCGGCGCCGAAGGCGGCGCCGATCTTGCCGAACACCGCGGCCCGCCGCTCCGGAGGTGTTATGTCAGCGATATAGGCGAAAGCGGTTGAAACACTCGCCGAAGTGATGCCCGAAATCACCCGGCCGACGAACAGCCAGATCAACGAAGGCGCCAGCGCCATCAGGACATAGTCCAGCGCCAGCCCAAAATTCGACAACAGCACGATGGGCCTGCGGCCGAACCGGTCCGACAGGCCACCGAGGATCGGCGAGAACACAAACTGCATCAGCGCCCAAGCCGTGCCGAACAGGCCGAAGATGCGCGCCGCGCGCGCGGTGTCGTTGTCGACAAAGCTTTCCACGAGCTTCGGCAGGATCGGCATGATCAGGCCAAGCGCCAGCATGTCGAGGAAGATTGTGACGAAGATGAACGCCACCGCGGCGCCGCGTACCGGTGGCGTTGCGCGTGAAGCGTCGACGGCCTGCGCCTGTTCACTCATGATGGACGCTTGCGCTTATGCGCGAAGGGGTTGGCCTTCTCGCGCAACGAAATCCGCACCGGCGTGCCCGGAAGTTCGAAAAATTCACGCAAGGAGTTGACGAGATAGCGCAGATAGGACTGCGGCACGGCGTCCGCGCGCGAGCAGAACAAGACAAAACTCGGCGGCCGCGCCTTGGCTTGCGTCATGTAATTCAATTTCAGCCGCCGCCCCGATACCGCGGGCGGCGGGTTGGCGTCCACCGCCTGCTCGAACCAGCGATTGAGCGCCGCCGTCGGCACGCGCCGGTTCCAGACAGCGTAAGCCTCTTCGATCGCGCTCATCAGGCGGTCGATGCCCTCGCCCATCAGGCCGGACACCGCGACCGCGGGTGCGCCCTTGACCTGCGGCAACAGGTGATCGACATCGGTACGCAAGGCCGAAATCAGGCCCGCCTGGCGTCCCATCAAATCCCATTTGTTGACCGCGATCACCAGCGCCCGGCCCTCGCGCTCGATCAGGTCGGCGATGCGCAGGTCCTGCTCCTCGAACTTGTTCTGCGCGTCCATCATCAGCACCACGACCTCGGCAAACCGCACCGCGCGCAGTGCATCCGCTACCGAAAGCTTCTCCAGCTTTTCTTCGATCCGCGAGCGCCGCCGCAAGCCCGCGGTATCGAACACCCGAAACTCCCGGCCCTTCCAGTTGATTTCCACCGAGATGGAATCGCGCGTGGT